>Ga0316228_1004126_pt1 | contig 11102 bp, 19 predicted proteins | sample TBH18021metaG_FD_206005 | JGI IMG/M metagenome (GOLD analysis project Ga0316228, IMG submission 206005) | Freshwater microbial communities from Trout Bog Lake, Wisconsin, USA - TBH18021 | ecosystem: Environmental > Aquatic > Freshwater > Lake > Hypolimnion/Profundal zone | place: USA: Wisconsin... | reverse complement strand
GGACTGGGTTAGGCCTCCCGATTTGCTATCGTATCGCCGAACGTCACAACGCCAGCATAGAAGTGGATACCGGTTCAACGGGAACTACAATCTCCATTAATTTTCCGGCTATTGAGCCAGTCAAGAAATAGCTGGAGCCAATGCGTTGAATACAGTTAAACAGCGATCAGCATTAGCGCGCCCAATAAACAAAAAGACTGAACCGGCGATGACCAGGGAAACCTGAGGAAGACTCAGATAAAGATACATATATATGCGATAGGACCTGGCCCGAGGGGCCGGGTCCTTCTGTTTGGCTGGGTTGTCAGGACTACCTAGCCCTTTTTAATATCCCCCGAGTTGGCAAGCATATAATGATAAGTTATTCGTTTACTCCCAGGGATTCCTGCCTTTATAGGAAGTCTTTGAAAGTCGTGTCTATCATGTTTTTAAGATCAGAGTTAGCCCTTTTAATGCCTTGTGGTAGCTGACTGGTCAACTCAATGGAAGCGCCACAGACATCACAGACAACCGTTGCTTTTCCCTGCTTGGTAGTTAGCACTTTAGAGCATTTAGTGCATTGCGTTTTCATGGTATTCGGACCTCCTTGTTATCTGGCATAAGTGGTATTCGACAGAGCTAGGTTTTTTCCTGGGGTGGACATGTCCCCCGGTTTTGGTCTTATTTTTTGCTAGGTTATCAGTGTGGTATTAACCCACTGGGGCAGCCTTGAACAGAAAAAGCCGGGAAAGGGCATGGCAGCCCCCCGGCTTTTCTGGGTATTTACCCACTACAAGGGGATAAAAGAAATGTGGCGATTACCGCCGATGAAAGGGGATCTAGTATAACTTATGCCGCGTTTGGCATCGTTGTGTTAGGCTCAAAACATAGAAATACGCTTGTTTAAGGTGGACCTGGCCTTTGGCTGGGTCTATACTTTTATGTAATGGCAGGATTGCCTCAGCCTACATAGAATACCATAACCACCCAAAGCGACAAGGAGAGAGTATTCTATGGATAAGAATGGAATAAAACAGTATAGGTTATCACCTGAAGAGATTGAAGAAGTGCTAAAAAAGAATTATGGTGGCAAAATTCAACCGGTAGATACGTCGAGAGAGGCCATATTTAAGAAACGGCATGACGGTAAAGCGACTCATATAAATAAATATACTAGCCATGAGACATGATTTAAGAATGAGAGACCTGGCCTGAGTGGGCTGGGTCTTTCTATTTTTAGCATTGCTGTATTGGAAGATGAATATATAACTACAAAACAGAATTAATGAAGGTGGTAGGTATGGACTTTTTAGAGATTATGTATGATGTATTTGGACCTGGCGGCCTGGGCTTTGGCATAATCCTATACTTAATCATTGATGGAATAAACGGGGTCAGGGAGAACGTAGGTAAAACTAGGCTCTTGTCTCAGAAGGTGGCAACGCTGCTTGCTTATGCTTATACTGCAGTCTGGATTTATATTTATATCTCTTCAGAAAATGTGCCAATTGGATGGTGGCCTGGTCGATGACCGGGTCTTTTTTAATGACCGGCGGCTTATTGGATAGATTGGGTTTTCGTGTTCATGCTCAAAACCGATCTAGAAGGAAGATAGCCCCGACCGGAGTGGTTGGTCTTTTTTTTGATTAGCATAAATAGAAATAGAAAGTCTTTAAAAAGCGGCAATTATTAAAAATAATCATGTTTTTAGCTTGACGTTTCGTGTTAATGGGTGGTATATTATAATTGGGAAGTTATGAATTTTAACAGATATGGGGTGAGTAAGCCTTGATTAGTGTTAGCCGATCGCGCCAAGACAAGTGCGATGTCCCGTTCCGGGTATTATCGCGTCCACTTGATTATAAAGACGAGACTTTTCGTGAAGATACATACAGAAAAATACAAAAAACAGTTCGCCAACGAGAAGCGCTTAGGGGTCTTGTTCCTTCAGGATATATCACGCAATCCGATCTATTACATGAAATTTTTATGTTGTCTAATGGCACTGTTACGCAAAACCCAATGACCCTCTCTCGTTACATAAAATCGGGTGCAGTTCCTTCCGGCATCTTGCAGATTGGAAAAGCTACAATCTATCCCGCGCCGACAACAGTTCGGCGGTTCTGGACGTCGATTCAATTTGGAAAATCAAGGTTATTAAGGACAGGCCCGAAGTTAGTTGGGGATATCATAAAACATGCCGAGGAAATGTGTTGTGATAATGTCGAGAAGCAAGTAATGGCCGCCAATTGGATTAATGAACACTACTCGGACTACTGGCTATGGAATCATTTTGAATGTGTGCAGATGGGCGGCCGTGCAAGCGATGAACGTACTATTAGTGTGACGGCTGGAAGGACATATGATAACGCATTCTATCGCATTACAAGGGAGAACGGCATATCAACATTTCTTGAAAGAATAGCCACTGAACAGGCCCAAAAAACAAACTGAGCCGCCAATAAATGGCGGTTTTTTCATGCCCGAAAGGAGGCATCAGTTTAAAGAAAAATAGAATAATCCCCAATTATCGTCCTAGCTAGGGCGTTTTTTTATGTGCTTTACCCGAAATCATAAAAAGGAGAGATGAGATGCAATGAGTGAAGCTATTAAGAAGGTTTATGGGATAAAGGACGTCATGCTTATTTTAAATCTGTGCCGGAATACCACAACCGATTTGCTAAAAACCGGCAAACTAAGAAGCGTCAGGGCTGGCCGTCGATGGCTGATTCCGGCTACTGCTATTGATGAATTTCTAAACAGTGAAAATGCCTAACTTTCTAGGCGTTTCTTTATTTTACTTAAGTCGAAAAGATAGACTGCGGCAACGCGACAGGGAGATGGAGTAATGACGTGGTGGCGGAGTGGCTGCGCCTTGTATTGTCCCCAGAAAAAAGCTCATATTCTGGAAGCCATTAAAAAAAAATAACGTGAAAAGAGGTGCATAAAATGATTGAAACCGCTAGAAAAGTTTATGACGTTTCTGATGTTATGAGGGTTTTACATCTCTCGAGAAATACGGTCATGTGTCTCCTAACCAGTGGTAAACTGCGCAGTGTCAGAGCCGGGAGAAGGTGGATAATTCCCTCGGGCGCTGTTGACGAGTTTCTGGGTGAAAACCGATCAGGTGTATAATAAAAACCGATATTTGCCGGATCAACCAAAAAAGAAAAACCGCCCGGGGAGGGCGGCGGAAGCGTGGTGAAAAATCTTGTTACTTAATTATACCAAAACGATGGTAAAGATAAAAGATATTGCGTTGGATGTGGCGAGGTGTATGCCGTGCGGGAGATGGTGTAAATGGCAGAGCAAAATTTAAAAGCAGCCCTAGAATTAGCTGAAAAAGGATTCCATGTAATTCCACTGACTTGGCCATCGTTTCGCGCCGCGTGGTGTACCACTCCTGGCAAACAGCCAATGATCCGGGATTGGCCGAACATGGCTACTGTAAATGCCGAAAAAATTCAAAAGTGGTTTACGCGATGGTCGAGCGCCAACGTAGGGATTAAGACCGGTAAAGTCAGCGGCATTGTAGTATTGGACATCGACCCCAAGAATGGCGGTGACGAATCCTTAGAGGGCCTGATAATGGATTACGGACCACTGCCCGCTACAGTTGAAGTGTTAACCGGTAGCGGTGGACGGCATATCTATTTCAACTACCCTGGGGGTCAAAAAATCAGCGACAAAAACGGAAGTATTGCGCCAGGGCTGGATATTAAAGCCGATGGCGGGCAGGTGGTGGCGCCTCCTAGCTTGCACCCAAACGGCAGGAGGTATGAGTGGGAGTTGTCAAGCCATCCGGACGATATGCCTTTGGCTAATATGCCAGATTGGCTACTGGCCTTAATCAATAACCCAAATGCAGAAACCTCCAGTAAACCGGCATTATCAGAAGATGCCCCAATTCCTGAGGGTGCCCGAGACTCAACCCTTACCAGGATAGCCGGCTCATTTCGGCGACAAGGCCTTAATGCTGAAGAAATAGTCGGCGCCCTCCAGCCCATAAATGAAAAACGCTGCAGGCCGCCTTTGGCCGATGCTGACATTAAAAAAATAGCAAAAAGCGTCGGCCGGTATCAGCCGGTCCCTGAAGGTTCTAAGGACGACCACACTCCGCCTGAGTGGAAAAATCTTTATTCCAATAAACGATACAAGGTTGAATATGGGTGGCTTTATTTCAGGAAAGACGATAACGACGAGTTGCTATCTAATTTCCTAGTCGAACCGACCAAAGAAATAACACGGGACAATGGGCAGGAAACATTCAAAGAATTTGAGTTTCGGGGACTGTTAAATGGTCGAACCCCACTGCCTACCATAGCGATCCCAGCCGAAAAATTTAATGGCTTAACGTGGATTACGACAGAGTGGGGTCTGCGGGCAACAATTGCAGCAGGAGCAATGAAGAAAGATAAGCTCCGCGAGGCAATCCAGTCTGTCGCTAAAAACTTGCGGACAGAAACTGTATTCGCTCATTTGGGTTGGCGCCGGATTAATGGCAAGTGGGTATACCTACACGCCGGCGGGTGCGTTGGCAGTGATTCCGTTTTGGTGGATGTCGGACGAGACGGGCTTTCCGGTTACACCATCGTGACTAATAATGATTCATCGGTCGAAAATGCTAAATTCGCGCTCAAAGCTTTAGACGTTGCGCCGCGGCGAATCACCATCCCTCTGCTCGCACAAATCGGACTTGCCCCCCTTTGCGAGCCGCTACGAAAGGCCGGACATGAACCTGCCTTTTTATCTTTTTTAGTGGGGCAGACAATGACTAAAAAATCCAGCCTGGCAGCTGTTTTTCTTAGCTTCTTTGGCAAATTCACAAGCACAACACTACCGGGGAATTTTAAGGACACGATCAACGCGATTGAGCGAAAAGGGTTTGCATGCAAGGATTCCATTTTTTGCATTGACGACTATCATCCAACGACGAGCGTTATTGATGCCGCACGCATGAGGGCGATGGCCCAGGCCCTAGCCCGGACCTATGGCGATCGAGCCGCCCGCTCCCGGCTATCTAACGACGCAAAGACGGTGCAGCAAGCTTACGTCCCCCGAGGATTGGCACTAGTGACAGGAGAGGATCAACTTGATATCGGTCAGTCAGGGACAGCGCGTTTTCTAAACTTAGAGGTTAGGCGCGGCGAGGTGCAAGATGCGGTCTTGACAGACCTGCAGCTCAACACAGATAAACTCACAAGCATGATGCACGGATACCTCCAGTTCCTGGCGCCGCAGATGGACGAGCTACCCAATAAATTACAGCAAGCATTCCTCCAGTTTCGTGGTGAGGCCGGGAAAGATTGTTCATTCGCCCGGCTGCCCGAGGTAACAGCATGGCTTTTTGTTGGTATCAATAAGCTGCTTCAATATTTCAAAACGATTGACGCAATAACGGAGAGTCAGCGGACCGCGATCATAAAGGAAGCATGGGAAACACTTGTCAGTGTGGCAAGACGCCAGGCTCAGCAGATCAGCGAAGAAACACCAGTTAATAAATTCATTACCGCACTGCAGGAAATGCTCGGGACTGGTGCTATTAGGCTCAATGGCAATTTATACGGTGACAGTGATTACATGGCTGATGATTCCGTAGGGTGGGAAGACAGCGACTTTTTCTACCTTAGTCCAGGCAAGACATTTGCGGTCGTGGTGGATTACTACAAAAAACAAGAATCTCGATTTCCGGTAACAGCTCAGACGTTATGGCGGCAACTGCACAACGACGGCAAGATATACGTCAAAAACCCAAAGGAAAGCTTTACGAATGTAAAGTGGATTCACTCGAAAAACAAGCGAGTGATTTCTCTTTATAGGGCGGCGCTCACAATTGAACAGGATAATGAACAGCTTGAACAGGTATTGAACAGAAATTGAACAGGTTGAAGAAACCTGCCAACCCTTTATTTATCTATCTTTTTTATATAAATGAACAGAATGAACAAAATTATATAATACACACCCCTCTTTATGTTTTAGGAACTCTCCAATATAAAAAAAAGAATATTGGGGTGTGTGTTAGAGGAAGTACCTGTTCATCCTGTTCAGACATACCGGTAAGTTAGTGGTGGCGAGGGTTTGCGGACTTACAGGTAGCTTAGAAACAATGTTCAATTATGATCAAATACCTGTTCAGTATTACGGTAATAAAGAAAGGAGTCAATCACAATGAATTATCAATTCAAGAATGGCAAGTTAGCCGAGTATACAGATTTGGCGGCATGGGAAGAAAACGAGGATGCAAAAGACTGGTTAAGCCGGCAGGGCTATAGTGCTATTTCGAACACCGAAGTTGCAAATTTGTCAGAGGAAATGACGCTCGAAACTTACCAACACTGTACCGACAAAATGAAATATATCGCCATTCTCACGGATGTGTTTGAATGTCATTATATTCTTATCGATGGCGGTTTTATCAACTTGATTGAATTTCTGCGATATATTCAGCCGGTAGTCTCAATGCTGCAGTCTGCTTATGTGATGGAGATTGCCGGGAGTCTTATTAAAAAGCTGGAGGATAAGGGAACTATTCCGAGATGGTATGACTAAATACATGGATCGAAAGGAGACGATGGCTTGATGGAACCCAAAGAAATAACCCCTGTATTAACCCCGCGACAGCAAAAGTTCATAGATGAATATATGATCAGCCCGAACGCAACCCAGGCAGCAATTCGCGCAGGGTACTCGCCGAAGGATGCAGACGTTCAAGGGCCTCGACTGTTGGGGAATGTTAGGATTGCTCGCGTGATAGAGGAAAGACAGGCAGTGATAGCCGCAAAGGCTGCTGTATCGCAAGAATACGTGCTTGTCAACCTTAAGGATGTGGTTGCTCGATGCCTACAAGCCGAGCCTGTCTATGATAAGTTCGGCCATCCTACCGGTGAATTTGCGTTTGATAGTAAAGGCGCTACGGCAGCGCTTCAGCTACTTGGCAAGTATCTTGGAATTTTTATAGATAGGAAGGAGATCACTGGCCCCAATGGTGGGCCTTTACAATTTGATGTGGCAAAAATGAGCATGGAAGAGATTCAGGCGGAACTAGAAAGAATGAAGAAGATTAATGAGCAGACGATCGATGTTTGAAAGTGAGGTGATGAAAAATGACCATGACATGTACAGTTTGTTTGCATGCCGATTGCGAAGAAATTGACCGGCAGCTATTGGCGGGAATAGCACATCGAAGCATAGCGGAGCAATTTGGATTAAGCCCTTCTGCTGTGTTCCGACACAAAGATCATGTTTCCGAGGCGATGGTGAAGGCCAAGGATGCCGTCGAAGTAACCCGGGCAGACGGCTTGCTTGGGCATGTTCAATATTTGCAAGATAGGGCCTTGTCCATCTTGAAGCAGGCTGAAGCATCTGGGACGTATTTGGCGGCAATCGGCGCGATTCGGGAGGCCCGAAATTGTGTTGAATTAATGGCTAAGTTAAATGGATCGTTGCGGAATAACTCAGTAGAGGTAAATGTCCTTGTTGGTTTGACGCCAGAGCAGAGGCAACAGCGGATTAATGAACTGCTGGCAAAGAATACAGACGCACGATAGGGAGAAAACGGAGGGAAAACAATGCTTCAAGTATTGCATGGTGGCAATCCAAAACAGAAGCCGGATTATAGCGAACTATACCGCGTGGCGCTTGTTAGGACACTGGATGCGTGGGAACTGAAACCTGGCGATAAGGACCTAAGAAGCAAGCTCATCTATTATGGCGTTAAATATTGCAATCACAGTCGGTATGACAAAAAAAACTATGGGGATGTATTCTGGCGGCTAGAGTTAATTCAAGATATTAATGCGATGATCGGGCGTCTATCGCCGGCAGAATTGATGCAGATGTTTCCTGTTCGGAAGACCTATAACGGCGAACGATACCAGAGCAAAGATTACTTTTACACTATGAACGAGCTCCGGCGTCATGGCATGGACAAGCCAATCAGCGATAAAGTCTTTGATATACTGTGGGATTATTGTAATTATGACATCACGGACTTTATGGTGGACTATCTGTCAGCCCTTAGTGATATGCGAAGGCTGAACGGTGGCAAGGGTATGATGGAAGAGTTTCTGGAAGAGCGCGGCATAACACCTCACTATATGAACACGGACAGTAAAGGCAGAATGTTCTTGACTGATGGCAAGACGGGAAAAACCAGACGCGTACACAAGAAGCGGCCGCGATACTTGAGGGAGGTTGTAAAGATAGCCCACGCTCTAAATTAACAACAAAAACACACCGATTTTTGTCAATTAGAAATATATTTTAATATTTATTTACTAATAGTATACAACATCTTAGATTTCAAATTGACAAAACGGTAAAATTGATGTACAATTTCTTTAGCAGATAAAGGAGGTTTTACATCATGGGTGAAAGATTGGCGTACGTTCGAGTTTCAACTGTTGAGCAGAACGAGGGTCGGCAACTCGAAGCACTAAAGCAGTATAACATCAGCAGGATCTTTACGGATAAGTTAAGCGGCAAGGATATCAACCGGCCAGAACTACAGGCAATGATCCAATACGCTAGGTCGGGCGACACTGTTTATATTGAATCGTTCTCTAGGCTCGCCAGGAACACGCAGGACCTGCTTAACCTGGTCGACACTATGAACAGTAAGGGTATAAAGGTAATCAGTCTAAAGGAAGGTCTAGACACGTCTACGCCCACAGGGAAGCTCATGCTAACTATGATTGGCGCTATCTCCACATTCGAAAGGGAGTGCATGCTGGAACGTCAGCGCGAAGGAATAGCACTGGCTGTGGCTGAAGGTAAATATAAAGGTCGCAAAGCAAAGAAACTGCCAACTAACTTCGATGCACTGTATCAGCAGTACATAAGCCGGAAGATCACGAAGTCGAAGCTGTCGGAGTTGTGCGAGGTATCGCGACCGGTAATGGATAAACTTCTCATGGAATACACAAAGGAGAAGAGTTGATATGACATAAGCGGAAGAAGCATACCCCACCCCCGTCACCTTAATTCCAGACCCCCGGGGGGGCGTTTTGGGTGGCTTACCCCTCCGTGAAATTTTTAAAATTTCGTACACGCGAAGAATTTTTATATCGAGAGGAGAAAAGAAATGTCGGAAGCCAATTTGACGGAAATGGAAGCTCTTAAGATTCTACGAGAGCGGTTTGGTATTGAAACGGATAACAAAAAATTGATTTTGCTTTGCTCTATAAAAGAAATACTTCAATCCTGCGATGAGGAAACCCGGCGACAGCAAGGCGAATTTATCGTGGCGGCTGCCAGTTGGCACGGGTTGACCGATGATGAGTTATTAGCTTTTTTCGGGACTACGATGGCTGCGGTACTGGCGTCGGTTACTGAAGATGTTTTGGCCGAGTTCGGACTATACAGGGTATTGGCGACTTCCCCGGAGCTATCGCCAGTATGCGAACTGTTTTTTGACGCGTGGTTATCGACGTACTTCCATGATAATCCGCTAAGATGCCAATTTCGGCGGGTCGGACAGGATGCCTATAGACTGGTGGCGGTGATGCCTACGGGGAAAATAATGGAATACCCTAAAACGATCACAGCGGTCGAAGCCATGGAACATAGCAACTGTTCCTTAGAGGATTTGAAAAGTATGCCGATGTTACAGTGATAAAGAAGGGAGAGTAAAAGGATGATATTTTTCAAAAAGAGTGTTGCTGACTTGGAAAAACAGGCGATACTGGCAGGTAAAAAATATTTTGTAGCAGTGGCAATGGAGCGGGCGCGGCGCGGTGATCCCCCGACCAAGCAGGAATGGACGGACATTACTGTTAAGGTCTATAAAACGGCAATCGAGCAGGCAGATGCTGAGATTAAAGGCAAGATATAAGCCACCAATGTACCCGGGAGGGTGCTTTTTTATTGGCATTAGTAAAAAAAGAGAGCCTGACGGCTCTTTCTTGACTGGGGGGGTGAAAAAGATGAACATTGAACAACGTATTGCCATTCTTGAGAAAGCAGTAGCCGAACTGACGGAAGCAGCCCGGCCAAAGATAATCATACGTGCAGTACCTGAAGGACATCCCGTAACTGGATATGACCTGAAGAACGGAATGGAAATTATTGACCTGATATCTGACGATGGTATTCCTGAATGGCTTCGGCAATCATCGATTTAGTTCGATTTTGCAAAAAAAATAGTAGTTTTGACTGGTCGCCAGGGAGTGATATTTGTTGATCATTAATTTCTGAAATTGGTGGCGGAAATTTACTATCTAATAATTGCAGTAATTTTTGATAATCGAAATCTTTGTCGCTCACGATATCACCTCCTTTCGATAACAACCTTCGTCAAGAGGTGATATGTTCCTTCATTTTCCAATTAAGATTACTTGTATATGACGAAAGAAAGGAGAGCGATAGACAGTGATTAATAAACCGTTTACAGTAGCGTTCCAAGAGGCTTTGGCGGTTATAAAGCAGAGTCTCAACAGCCAAGGCCTTCCCCAGATAAACTTTGATACCGTACTCAAACAGACAATGCCAAAAGAATTTAAAAAATAAGGGAGCGATAATCATGGAAGCAAACATTAAATTTAAGGGTGTAGAAATCGACTTGGCCGGCAAGAAATATATTTTACCTCCGCTGGGGGTTGGCGCCTACCGGAATCACGATGCCGCCGAAAAAATTCAGCGGATCCAAGATGTCGCGGACGAACTTCAAAACGGCGCTAATTTCGGCAGCATTAATGGCGAAGTGTTGGGTAACGTCATTGAACTAACCCACCTTGCACTGCTTCGAAATTATCCGGACATTACGCAGGATGAAATTGAAGATGGCATCTCTGACATTATCACGGCGCTGTTTCTGATTCAATACCTGATCAGTCAAGATGTACAGGTCCAGAAGCAGATGATGGAGTACGCAGGAAAAAACGTGCTGCCGCCGACGGTGAAGAAAAAATAAACTGGAAGTATGTTATGGCACTGTTGGCGGCTAATTTCCCCGGCTATTTAGATGATTATATAGACTGGCACTTGGACATGGATGATCTGTTTACGCATACACAACATATCGGAAATCATCCTCACATCGGGGCGCTGTTCCTGGCGTGGCTTGGTGGCGGAAAGGAAGGGGCTGCGGATAAACCCGCAGCCCAAACCAGTAAAGTCAGGGA
>Ga0316228_1004123_pt1 | contig 11105 bp, 11 predicted proteins | sample TBH18021metaG_FD_206005 | JGI IMG/M metagenome (GOLD analysis project Ga0316228, IMG submission 206005) | Freshwater microbial communities from Trout Bog Lake, Wisconsin, USA - TBH18021 | ecosystem: Environmental > Aquatic > Freshwater > Lake > Hypolimnion/Profundal zone | place: USA: Wisconsin... | reverse complement strand
TCAATGGATGAAGATTACCGTCGCCAGCATGGAATACATTTGCACAGCGCAGTCCATATTTGGTCTCCATATGCGTAATCCCAATTAAAACTTCAGCCAGCCGTTTACGCGGGATCGTCCCATCCATACAGTAATAATCGGGTGAAATCCGACCCGCAGCAGGAAACGCATTTTTACGTCCTGACCAAAAGCGCAAACGCTCTGCATCACTTTGGGATACCGCAATCGCTGTCGCACCAGCTTGTTCAAGCACAGCAGTCATGCGGGTAATTTCTTCTTCCACCTCTTCATTGGTACCGTCAGATTCACACAGCAATATCGCCTCGGCATCAATGTCATAGCCAGCTTTAACAAATGGTTCAACCATACGCGAAGAAGTTTTATCCATCATTTCTAAGCCGGCCGGAATAATGCCTGCGGCGATCACATTCGCCACGGCGTTTCCGCCTTTGACCACATCATCAAACGAGGCCATGATGACACGCGCTGCCTGCGGTTTGGGAATCAATTTCACGGTCACTTCGGTGACGATACCTAACATGCCTTCGGAACCAATAAACACGGCTAACAAGTCCAATCCCGGCGCGTCCAAGGCTTCACTACCAAGCTCCACCACATCACCCTCGACAGTAATCACACGGACGCGCAAAACGTTGTGGACCGTCAGCCCATATTTCAGGCAATGCACACCGCCAGAGTTTTCAGCAACATTGCCGCCTATCGTGCAGGCGATTTGTGAAGATGGATCGGGGGCGTAATATAAATTGTGCGCAGAAGCGGCTTCAGATATAGCGAGGTTACGCACGCCAGGTTGTACGACAGCCGTTCTGGCATAGGCATCGACTTTGATAATTTTGTTCAGTTTAGCCGTGGACAAGACAATGCCATCCGCAATCGGCATCGCACCGCCAGACAAGCCTGTTCCTGCGCCACGCGGCACAATGGGCACTTGCAAGCGACGACAGACTTCCAGTGTAGCGATAATTTGTGTTTCGTTTTCTGGTAAACAAACGACCATAGGAAGCTGACGAAATGCCGCTAGCCCATCGCATTCGTAAGGACGGGTATCTTCTTCATTGTGCAACACGCAGTGCTCAGGCAACACTTGGCGTAAAGCGCGCGCCACCTCTCTTTGCCGCGTTGCAAAAATCTGCTCTGAACTGATTTGCTCCATACCGACACCTATTTATTTTTTTATCAGTGTAATCAGCTTTGATTCAGCTTGCGATGAATAGTTTGCGCTAACTTGACTGAATTGTTTTCAACGCATAAAAAAAGGACGCCGCAGCGTCCTTTTTGCATCATTACCTGTCCCGTAAAATCAGACCGAGAAAGAAGAACCACAACCACAAGTTGTGGAGGCGTTAGGATTTTTAATCACAAACTGTGCACCTTCGAGATCGTCTTTGTAGTCAATCTCAGCACCTACCAAATATTGGTAGCTCATGGAATCGATCAACAGATGTACGCCATTTTTTGTCATGGTTGTATCATCTTCATTGGTAATTTCATCGAAAGTAAAACCGTATTGAAATCCAGAGCAACCACCACCCTGCACAAATACGCGCAACTTCAGGTCTGGATTACCTTCTTCTTCAATCAATTGCGCAACTTTAGCAGCAGCGCTTTCGGTAAAAACAATCGGTGCTGGCATTTCGGCAACGGCATTCATTTCTTGCTCCTTCAATCTAAGATACTTCCATTATAGTCCTGCTTGCAAAACTATGCATTGGAAGCCGCAAGCATTAATAAAGCGGGTTCCTGCAAAACATCATGGGTTAATTTACCGGAGACCAAAGCGCCGCTGAGCATCTCCAAGGTTTTGTAATGTACATCGCCGGAAATTCTGGCTTTCGGTTGCAATTCCAGCAATTCACTTGAAAACACCGGACCGTTAATGACGCCATTTACCACGACGTGGGCAGCACGGACTTCACCGTCGATCACGGCTTGCTCGGAAATGACCAGCATACTCGACCCATTTACGTCAGCAATCACATTGCCGCAGATGTGTCCGTCAATGCGTAAACCGCCTTTAAAATGAAGATCTCCCTCAATTCTGGTCGTCGCACCTATGAGGCTATCTATCGTGTTTTTTACTTTTCGGTTAAACATGAAATGTTCCTTTTTCAGGAAGTGTTCAAAATACGATACTTGTTATTCACGTTTATACGCGCAATACTCGTCAACGATTTTGAAAAAAGTTTATAAATTAACAGCCTGTTGTGCACGAATCACGCCTCTGTCCAGGACTTTGACCTGTACATTTTTCGCGGTTGCGCCATCGGGAAGAGTTATCACTCCCTCCAATCGCTGGTAATGTTTAAACGACAATTTCAATTTACCAGCATCACCCGACTTGGGATCGGGGAACTGCATCGTAACAGGTTTTCCTGCTTGAACCAAGCTCACGAAGAATTGCAACTCACCTTCGAAGTCTTTGGTACTTTTGACGCCTTGCATCACCAAAGCACGGTAACGCAATTGCCCTGGCGCCTGTAGTTCGACTTTCAGATTCTGCACGGTAATGCCATCCATGCCGGTTCCGGATGGCATCAAACCTTCAAAAAATGCGAGGTCATCTTTGAGTTTTTGATTTTCCGCTGTCAAAGTTTTAACTTGTTCTGTTAATTCTTTTTGCATGGAGTGGTCAATATTGAGCTTACTCTCTATTGTATTGGCCTCCAACTGCAACTTATCGCGTTCGGTCATCAATTGCTCGAGCTTGGCTTGCAGGTCTTGCACCTGGTCTTTATTTGCGCGCGGGCCAAACGCAAAACTACGACCTAAGTCGTAGGTCCACCAGGCCAGCACTACGACTAACGCCAGCAACAGAATTCCAATACCGGCTTTGATATGCCATGGCCAGGCGTGTGTTATGGTCATTTTTGGCGCCAGATAGCGCCTTTGCGAGAAGCGAGATTTGCCCATATCTTGTTATGGCATCACCGGAACATGGTGCAAACCTGTGGTTTCCTCTAGTCCAAACATCAGATTCATGCACTGTACAGCTTGCCCTGAAGCACCTTTCACCAAATTATCTTGCACGACAAGAACGATGACCGTCTTGCCATTGTTGGGACGGTGCAAAGCAAGACGCAACATATTTGATGCGCGGGTAGAACGTGTTTCAGGGTGTGATCCAAATGGCATCACATCAACGAAAGGTTCATCTTTATAGGCTTCAATAAACAAGGCTTGCAGTTCTTCATTGCTGATGTCACGCGTCAGACGTGCGTACAGAGTCGAATGCATGCCGCGTATCATTGGCACCAAATGTGGAGTGAACAGCAATTCAACGTCTTGCTTGGTCAGACGTTGTAATTGTTCGGTCGTCTCAGGAGTATGACGATGGCCAGATACGCCATACGCCTTAAAGCTATCACTCGCCTCAGAGAAAAGGATACCGATTTCAGCTTTGCGTCCAGCACCGGACACACCGGATTTACAGTCGGCAATCAAACTAGTGGCGTCAATCACTTCCGCCTTCAACAAAGGTGCATAACCAAGCTGCATCGTGGTTGGATAGCAACCTGGATTGCCAATGACCCGTGCGGATTTAATCGACTCACGATTCAGCTCTGGCAAGCCATACACTGCTTCTTTCAAAACGTCAGTGCAAGTGTGAGGAATGCCATACCATTTCTCGAATTGAGCCACGTCTTGCAGACGGAAATCGGCCGCCAGATCAATGACCTTGACGCCAGCCGCCAACAACTCCTGAGCCTGCGCCATTGCGACGCCATGAGGTGTAGCAAAGAACACCACATCACATTCTGTTAAGTTGGCTTTGTCAGGAGCAGAAAATGCCAGCTCCACCTTGCCGCGCAAAGACGGGTACATATCAGCAACGGGTAAGCCATCTTCTTTACGTGAAGTAATGGCTGTCAATTTTACATCGGGGTGGGTTGACAATATGCGCAACAATTCCACGCCTGTATAACCGGTGCCACCAACGATACCTACTTTGATCATATATTTTCCTTGCAAGAAATTTTTCACTATTTTAACAGCAGAGCTAACGATCTTAACGACAGTGTTAAAACTCGTTACATGAAAAAACAGAAAGCAGAAAAAGCAAAAAAGCCGTCCCAAAGGACGGCTTTTTGATCCAGCGAAAAAAAATTAACGCTTGGAGAATTGTTTTGCGCGACGTGCTTTGCGCAGACCAACTTTTTTACGTTCAACTTCACGTGCATCACGTGTAACGAAACCAGCTTTTGACAGCTCAGATTTCAACGCTGCATCGTAGTCGATCAATGCACGGGTGATACCGTGACGAACCGCACCAGATTGACCAGATTCGCCGCCGCCGTGAACGTTAACCATAATGTCGAATGTTTCGAGATTGTTAGTCAGTTCCAGTGGTTGACGGATAACCATCAGGCCAGTTTCACGAGAGAAATATTCGTTTGCTGGTTTGCCGTTCACAACGATCTTGCCGCTGCCGGATTTCAGGAATACGCGAGCAACTGCGCTCTTGCGACGGCCAGTTCCGTAGTTGTAATTACCGATCATGGCTAATCCTTAGATGTCGAGTACTTGTGGTTGCTGTGCTGCGTGCGGATGCGTTGCATCTGCATACACTTTCAGCTTCTTGATCATTGCATAGCCGAGTGGGCCTTTAGGCAACATGCCTTTAACAGCTTTCTCGAGTGCACGACCTGGAAAACGCGCTTGCATTTTCGTGAAATTTGTTTCATAGATACCGCCTGGGTAACCAGTGTGACGGTAGTATGTTTTGTTCAGAGCTTTAGTGCCTGTCACGCGCAGTTTACCTGCATTCACTACGACGATGAAATCGCCCGTGTCAACGTGTGGAGTAAATTCTGGTTTATGTTTGCCGCGTAAACGGAGTGCCACTTCGCTGGCAACACGTCCGAGTACTTTATCTGTCGCGTCAATCACGAACCAGTCGCGCTGAACCTCATGGCCCTTAGCGGAAAAGGTTTTCATGTTGAATCCTAAAAAGTTAAATACGCCTTTGTGCGGTGGTTCTGCCCATGTTTTGGCAGACTCTCCCTTGTAAATTTCTCGCTCAGGCAAATCGAGAATCGGAAATTATAAGGTTTTCAAAGACTTAGTGCAAGGACTGTTTAAAAAATAGGCAGAAAAAGTACCTGATTGACGCATGGATTGCACTTGGCTTGTGCTTAGCACAAAAAAATAGCCCGAAGAACTTGCTTCGGGCTGAATCCACCAAAGGAGTAGGTGGAGGAGACAATTGCTTGGTAGAAAATACATCCGAAACTGCTTAGAGGTAATAACTAACCGATGAGTCAATAATAGGACAAGAAATTGTGCAGTGCAAGAAAAATTCTGAAAAATGTGCGAATATTTCCTCTAAACCGAAACAATGGCGGAAAACCCACATCCGGTATCGCGACTTAAAAGGACTGAGAATGAATCTCACGCCCTTGAGCGAGTCGCCGCACAGCATCTGGAATGGTTTTTCATCAGCAATGAGTGAATGCAGTACAATTTCATCGACGACAACAACGAAAGAAAAAAGGGGAACACATGGAAGCAACCGTACGCTGGACTGGCCCGTCAGGCATGTCATTTCTGGCAGAAACAGGCTCTGGACATGCCGTTTTAATGGATGGGGCACCAGAGGGTGGCGGCCACAACCGCGCGCCACGTCCTATGGAAATGGTGCTACTGGGTACCGGAGGGTGCACTGCATATGATGTCGTGCTGATTTTGCGCAAAGGTAAGCAAGATGTACGCGCGTGCGATGTGACCCTGAAAGCAGACCGCGCAGAAACAGAACCCAAGGTATTTACGAAGATTCACTTTCATTTTACGGTTCGTGGCCGTCAGTTAAAACCGGCGATGGTCGAACGTGCCATCAAACTGTCTCATGAAAAATATTGCTCCGCATCCATTATGCTGGAAAAAACTGCAGTCATAACGCACAGCTTTGAAATCATCGACGATTTGACGGATGCATTGCTTCCGGCTGATCTGACCTGACCCCGTTGACCAGCCCGAAATATCTCAGGCCTGGATGTTAATTTCCGGCTTACCGAAAATATCGCGGTAAGTCGGATAAAACGAGCAATACAAAATAGTCGTCAACAATGCAGACATCGGCAGCATAGTCAGCATAACGACGATAGGATCACCAAAAATCACGGCAATCATGACACTGACCAGGGCTGGCAGGATACCCGCGATCAACATCCATGCAGCCGCGTAGAATAAAAATGCTTTCCCTGCCCGCTTTACTGAAAAAAAGCTGTAGAACAAAGCTTTTCCAACAGACATCTTTTTCCACATAATCAAAGGCGCAGCAAACCAGAACGCCATTAAAGGCAACAGATAGCTGACTACCGCGACCAACATCCCGAGAAATATACGCTCATCTGGCGCCTCTTTGGGATCGATAGGTTTTTGACTGGAAAAGAAATCAAAAAGTGCGCCGCCATCTACCAGGCTAGAGACGAATATCGCCATAGCGACTGCCAGAACGTACAACACACCCAAGGAAAGCAAACGACCTAGTGCTTCCGATCGGAACCCCAACATTAAGAGATTAGGATAAACCTTGACGCCATTTTCAATTTGATCGCATGCCTGCATAAAGCTCATGCTAAATACCGGGATCAACATTAACGGTAAAAACTCTCCGGCAATCGGAATAAGGCCTATCCCCATTACAATAAACATGTAAGTGAAAAACAAGGTCAGCATCTCTGCAGGCTGCTGGCGAAACAAGAAAAACCCTCGCTTAACCCAAAGCAAGCCAGTTGATGGTGTTACTGGATTCATAATTTTTCTGGCAAAGATGGTACAGGTAAAGATTCACGCAAACGCAAAATGCGCTCAAAATGTACGGGGTCATGCGGCGTCAACATTTCTGCATCGCGCGGCTGGTAATAATCATAAAGACGAGACAGCCAGAATCTTAACGCAGCGGCACGCAGCATAGGCCGCCAGGCGACAGCTTCTTCTTTGGTGAAAGGTCTGACTTCATGGTAAGCGTTAAGCAAAGCATCAACCCTGCGCGGGTCGATCTCGCCACTCGCAACGTCAATACACCAGTCATTGACAGTAACCGCGACGTCAAAAATCCACGCGTCGCAACCTGCAAAATAAAAATCAAAAAAGCCGGTCAGACGCTCACCGACAAACATCACATTATTTCTGAATAAATCAGCGTGAATCGGACCACGCGGCAAAGCACGATAAATCGGCGTACTATCGAACGCGTCCTGAAAATGAACTTCCGCTCGCAACAAATGCTGCAGCTCATCCGAAATAAAAGGCAGAACCTTAGGCGTTGTTGCGTGCCACCAATCTAATGAACGCAAATTCTTTTGATGCAAAGGAAAATCTTTGCCTGCAAGGTGCATACGCGCCAACATGCGCCCGACTTCGGCACAATGGGACGCTTGCGGCTCCATTTGCGAACTGCCTTCAAGCTTACTGACAATCGATGCTGGCTTGCCATGCAAGGCAACCACCAACTCACCATCGGCATTAGCGACTGGTGCAGGCACCAGTACATCATGATCCGCCAAATGGCGCATTAATTTTAGATAGAATGGCAGTTGTTCAAAGCTCAGATTTTCAAAAATCGTCAGAACATATTCACCGGTTTCAGTCGTAATGAAAAAATTACTATTTTCAATTCCAGAGGCAATACCTTTGATTGCCAGCGCCCTCCCTAGCGGGAACTGATCCATCCATGAATTCAGGTCATTCAGGGTAACCGATGTAAAAACTGCCATTGATATATCGCGAAAAAGAAAACGTACAAAGATTATTTATCGGAAGAACTCGCCGATACGGCTTGTCTTGGAGCTGGCGGTAAAACGGGTAAAGGTTCGACTTCTTTACTTTCTTTTTTCCCACCAAACTGAAAAATGGTCCATTGTGGGGGGCGGTTGTTTTCACCCTGAGCGGTCCCCTTTTGCGCATTACCGATTTCCGGATCTGCTTTCAGGACGTAATGACTGATGCCCGATTGGACCTGAACCTCGGTGACTTTGCCTGCGTTATTGCGGATATCTTTGACTTGATTTTTTTGCTCAGGCTTGCCTGCCTTCAGGTCAGCGGCTGGCGGTCCTTCTTCCAATACTTCTAATTGTGGTGGCGGTGGTGGCGTCACCAGTTCGGTTTTATTCGTGGTGGTCTGCGCATGCACAATTTCTGCCAGCGAAACAGCAAACACGATGCCTGATAGCACCGCCAAACGCAGTTTTAATGATTTTTTCATGGCAACACCTTGTTGAACGAAACGTGCTGTCATTGTAACAAATCAGACCAGTCTGAGTTGAGATTAATTGTCTGGTTTTATGTCATATCAAGCACGCCTGTATATTCACGTGACGATACGCGGGGTAAAAATAAAAAAGAGCGGTCCGAAGACCGCTCTTTTTTTCAACTTATTGCTTCAGGCTTTACGCCTGAAATCAATTAGAACTGGTGACGTACGCCAGCAGTGATTTCGTTGATGTTTGCGCCAGCTACAGAAGCCAAACCTTCAAAACCTTTGGAAGCTGCGTCTTGATTTGTACGAGCGTATGCTGTGTACAGATCAGTACGCTTGGACAATGCGTATTGGTAACCAATAGCGAATTGTTTAGCATTGCCAACTGTTGTTGTCGCGTTCAGTGCTGTTGGTGTGTTGTCTTTTACTTGTGTGAAAGTAGCCAACAATTTGCCTGCTGCATCAACAGGTACTGTTACACCCAGAGTGTAAATCTTACGATCAACTGCAGCAGTTGCTGAAGTACCGTCAGTTTTAACTTTTTGGTAGATGAATACTGGTGTAGCAACGCCAAAGTTGTAATTCACAAATACTGTGTTTGCAGATTTAGCATTAGTGAACAAGTTTGCGTCTTGTGCATTGTCTTTGTAGTAGTTATACGCTACGTTCAGACCATCGATTTGGTAACCCAAAGTCACGCCCAAAGAACGGCCCAAAGAGTTATCACCAGCAACTTCACCAGCGCCGTATTGAGCTGCACCGTAGAAGCCACCCAGGTTACTTGGTGTGTAGTAGAACACGGAGTTACTTACGCGGCCACGTGTGTTAGCGTTAGAAGTTGTTGCTTTAGCAGTTGCAGTAGCTGGAACGCCCAAAGTGGATTGACCACCGATGGAGTAGATACCTTTCAAGCCATTGCCGCTGTTGATGAAGCCAGATGCGAATGGATCAAAGCTATCGAACAATTGGAAAGTTGTAGTCTTATCACGACCCAGATTAACTGCACCGAAATCGCCAGACAAACCAACGATAGAACGACGACCGAATGTCAAACCGCCTTGATCAGAAGCGCCAGTATCCATAGTGATACCTTGTTCCAATACGAAGTTAGCTTTCAAACCGTTGCCCAGATCTTCTGTGCCTTTGAAGCCAATACGTGAACCGGATTCTTGACCGCTTTCAACTTTAGCTACTTTACCGGAGCCAGTGCTCAAACCTTGAACGCCAACGTCAGCGATACCGTAGATAGTTACAGAAGATTGCGCGAATGCCGCACCGGAGAAAGCACTCATCAGAGCAAGTGCGAGGAATGATTTTTTCATTGTCTAGTATCCAAAAATGAATGTTAATTTTTTTGCTGCAGCACAAAACCCTAGCGCGGCAAAAAGCTGAATTGCAGGTCTGTTCAAAGCCTCGAATCGAACATTGATTCAATGACAAATGCCACGATACCTGCTGAAAATGACATTTTGATGAAATCAAACTACTATAAAAACAAGGTCTTACAAAACGTTGCAATTTAAAGACACGCCAAATCGGGATTAGTTCAAAAAAACAAAAACTGATTTTTCGCGGCTTAAGGCTACATTATAGGCAATTTTTATGATTGCTGCATAGCACAAGCGATATGAGGAATATCTGGACGATTTCAAGTAGGGCAAAAAAAATTTCTTTTGCACCTTTTTATCCAGATAAAAATATCAATCAAACAACCTCATTCCACGTACGATTCTTTTGTGCCGTCATTGTCCGCCAATAAAAGCGACCCGTATACCACAGCATTGCACCAATCAATGCACAACCTAACTGTCCGAGCGACAGGCTCAGTGCCGAATGGTCCAAAGCGGGGGCAACGACTCCCGCAATAATCGCGCCGAGCAAAGTGACTGTCGCTGATTGACAAGATGCTACGATTCCTCTGATTGTTGGAAACAAATCTAAAACGAGCAGAGTCGCCCCAGGTGCGATCAAAGACATGCCAAATGAGTAAAAAAACAAAGGCATGACTGACCAAAACAAGACGGGCTCAGAGAGAAAATTAAAAATCACATTGAATAAAGAAGCGCCAATTAAAAAGCAAAAACCGATGCTGACCTGCTTCCAGACAGAGATCTTTCCGGCCAATCTGTTAGCCATTAAAGCTCCCAGAAATATGCCTGCAACCGAAGGTATAAACTGCCAGCCGAATTGATCCGAACGCAATTTAAGATGTTGTGTAATAAACACTGGCGCAGACGATATATATAAAAAAAGTCCGCCAAAATTAAAGGCGATCGTACCTGCTTTCAAATGAAAGAGTGGCGATTTGAATACTTTCAGATAACTACTCCACAGGAACTCCGGACTAAATTCTTGTCGTTTTTCACGCGGCAAAGACTCCGGAAGAAATTTGTAACAAGCGAAAAAAAGTAACGCAGTGTATCCAAATAACAACAAAAAGATGCTTCTCCAGGTCGAAAACCCGACAATCCAGCCACCTAAAATCGGCGCGATGGCCGGCGCAATCGAAAAAATCATAGTGACCATTGACAATAAACGTTCAGCTTGGGCACCAGAATACAAGTCCCTGATCAGCGCCCGTCCGACGACCATCCCGGCTCCTGCTGACACGCCTTGAAGAATCCGAAAGCCCCATAAATAATGAATACTATGTGCGGATGCACAACCGAAACTTGCCACACAGAAAACCAATAACGCGACCAATATCACATTTCTACGTCCAAACGAGTCAGACAAGGCACCGTGCCACAAGGTCATTAAGGCAAATGACAACATATATGCCGTGAGTGTTTGCTGCACTTCCAGAGCACTTGCCTGCAAGCTCGCCTGAATATTCGGGAAAGCGGGCAAGTAGGTATCAATACAAAACGGCCCCAGCATCGCCAAC
>Ga0316228_1004121_pt1 | contig 11106 bp, 8 predicted proteins | sample TBH18021metaG_FD_206005 | JGI IMG/M metagenome (GOLD analysis project Ga0316228, IMG submission 206005) | Freshwater microbial communities from Trout Bog Lake, Wisconsin, USA - TBH18021 | ecosystem: Environmental > Aquatic > Freshwater > Lake > Hypolimnion/Profundal zone | place: USA: Wisconsin... | reverse complement strand
GTTTTACTGGCAGGCGGACTGACACTGGCATGGACCGGGATCGCCCTGGGGGCGGCCTCCGCGGAAAAGGCGGCACAGCTCGGCAAGAACCTGACCCTGGTCGGGGCCGAAAAGGCGGGGAACAAGGAGGGGACCATTCCCGAGTATACCGGCGGCCTCTCCAAGGCGCCGGCCAATTATACCAGGAAGGGGTGGCGCCCCGACCCCTTCGCGGACGAGAAGCCGCTGTTCACCATCAACGCCAGGAACATGGCCCAGTACAGCGGCAAGCTCTCCGAGGGGATCAAGGCGATGCTGAAGAAGTACCCGACCTTCCGCCTGGATGTCTACAAGACCCACCGGACCGCGGCCTACCCGAAGTACGTGCTGGACAACACGGTGAAGGCCGCGACCGCGGCCAAGACGACCGGCGGCGGGCTCTCCTTCACCGGCGCCCACGCGGGGCTGCCGTTCCCCATCCCCAACGACGGCTACGAGGCGATGTGGAACCACCTGCTGCATTTCAACGGCCTCTCCTTCGAGATCAGGTACAAGGCGTACACGGTCGACTCCACGGGGCGGATCACCATGCAGGCGGACGGCAACGTCACCCAGGAATACCCGTATTACGATCCGGCCAAGCCCGACACCAAGGACTTCTATGCCCTCAAGGACATGTTCGTGGGGCCTGCCCGGCGGGTCGGCGAGGCGGTGCTGATCATCGATCCTATCGACTACACCAAGGAGGACCGCAAGGGGTGGCAGTACCTCCCCGGCCAGCGCCGGGTGAAGCTCGCCCCGGAACTGAGCTTCGACACCCCGAGCTCGCTGTTCGGCGGCCAGACCACCTGGGACGACCTGTTCCTGTTCAGCGGGTCGCTGGAGCGCTACAACTTCAAGATCGTCGGCAAGAAGGAGATGTACATACCGTACAACGAATACAAGATGCTCTACTGGGCAGACCCCGAGAAGGAGATGCTGAAGGCGAACCATCTCAACCCCGACGTGGTGCGCTGGGAGCTGCACCGGGTCTGGGTGGTCGAGGGGACCCTGAAGACCGGCAAGCGGCACCTCTACAACAAGCAGGTCTTCTACCTGGATGAGGACACCTGGGCGGCCTCCCTGGCAGACAAGTACGACGGCCGCGGCCAGCTCTACCGGGTCGGGATGAACTACATCACCCAGCAGTACGATGTCCCGTGCCCGTTCCCGGATTCGTTTTCCATTACCGACCTGGTGACCAACTCCTACGCGATAAACGCCATTCCGACCAGGGGGCAAAAGGGGATTCTCTATCACACCAAGCCGTTCCCCGGCAAGGACTGGACCGCCGACTCGCTGGCCAGCGGCGGCGTCCGCTAGCGGGTGCTCCTTGCTCCAGACTCCCCCTCCCCGGACGGGAGGGGGGTTTTCCCCCTCGCGGGGGGGAGAATTTACCAACCAGCCGCCCAAACGCCGGGAGAGGTCATGAAAAAGAAAACCATGCTCGCAGTGCTGCTGACAGCCGTCATCGTGCCGGTCTCTTTCGCCTTCGCCTTCGATTTCTGGGGCCTGGCCGGCGACAAGCCGAAACCGGGCGACCAGAAAGCGGAGAAGCTCGTCGCCGACGCGCCCTTTCAGGATGTCCTCGACACCCCCGCGGCCAGGAGCAGGCACGCCACCGCGACCCTCCTGACGGCGGTGGCGCTGGCGGGGACACGGGTGGTCGGCGTCGGTCAGCATGGCCATGTCGTCTACTCGGATGACGGGGGAAAGAGCTGGACCCAGGCGATAGTCCCGGTCAGCTCCGACCTCCTGGCGGTGCACTTCCCCTCGGCCGCGAACGGCTGGGCGGTCGGCCACGACGGGGTGGTGCTGCACAGTGCGGACGGCGGGGCCAACTGGGTCAAGCAGTTCGACGGACGCGCCGCCTCCCAGGTCATGGCGAGCCATTACATGGGGAGCAATACCTGCGGCTCCTGCCACGCCCAGATGGACGCGCCGACCGGGAAGCCGGGCGGGAGCGCCGCCGCGGAAATGATGGGGGAGATCAAGAAATTCGTCGATCAGGGGCCCGACAAGCCGTTCCTGGACGTCTGGTTCGAGAGCGAGACGAGCGGCTTCATCGTCGGCGCCTTCAACCTGATATTCCGCACCGTCGACGGCGGCAAGAGCTGGACGCCCTGGTACGACCGCGTCGACAACCCGAAACACTACCACCTCTACGCCATCCGCCCGGTCGGCGGGGAGCTGTTCATCACCGCCGAGCAGGGGACCGTGTTCAAGCTCGATCACAGGGAGGCGCGCTTCAAGGCGATCAAGACCCCCTACACCGGCACCTTCTTCGGCATCACCGGCAAGCCCGGGGCGCTGGTCGCCTTCGGCATGCGCGGCAACGTCTTCAAGAGCCCTGACGGCGGCGCCAGCTGGCAGAAGGTGGAGACGGGGGTCGGGAGCGGGCTTTTGGGGGGTACCATGACCGGGGACGGTAAGATCGTCCTGGTGAGCCAGGGAGGGAACGTCCTGGTGAGCAGCGACGGTGGCGCCAGCTTCAGCCAGGTGAAGGTCGATCGTCCGAGCCCCGTCGCCTCCGTGGCGGCCCTCGACAACAACACCCTTGCGCTGGTCGGCCAGCAGGGCGTGAAGGTTCAGTCTATCAGGTAACCGCCAAGCCGGTCCGGGGGCACCGGGGACCGTCTTGCCAGAGGGAGAAATGTCATGGCAGTTGGAACAGGAAAAACAGAGGAAATGCCGGTCGTCAAGGAACTGAAGGATTTCGACCAGAATTCCGGCAACCTGTTGGAGCGGCTGATCTTCAACAACCGCCTGGCGGTGATGGCTGCCTGCGTGGTGGTCACCTTGCTGCTCGCCTACCAGGCGACCAAGATCGACTTCAACGCGAGCTTCGAGAAGATGCTCCCCCAAAGCCACCCCTACATCAAGAACTACCTGGCCAACAAGAAGGACCTGCCGGGGCTGGGCAACTCCATCCGGGTGGTGGTGGAAAACACCAGGGGGGACATCTTCGACCCCCAGTTCCTGGACACGCTGAGGCAGATCAACGACGACCTGGTGCTCACCCCCGGGGTGGACCGCGCCTGGGTCAAGTCGATCTGGACGCCGGCGGTGCGCTGGAACGAGGTCACCGAGGAGGGGTTCCAGGGTGGACCGGTCATGCCGGACAACTTCGACGGCTCGGAAGCCAAGGTGGCGAAACTCAAGCAGAACATCACCCGCTCCGGCATCGTCGGGAGCCTTTTGGCCACCAACTTCAAGTCGGCCATGATCTTCGTCCCGCTGCTGGACAAGGACCCCACGACCGGCAAGCGCCTGGACTACAACGTTTTTTCCAAGCAGATCGAGGGGAGCATCCGGCAGAAGTACGGGGCAGGAGACGGCAAGATCAAGATCCACATCGTCGGCTTCGCCAAGCTGGTGGGGGACCTGATCGCGGGACTCATGCAGGTGATGACCTACTTCGGCGTCGCCGCCCTGATCGCCGCGATCGTCATCTTCCTCTACACCCGCTGCATCAGGAGCACCTCGCTGGTGATCCTCTGCTCCGTCGTGGCGGTCATCTGGCAGCTCGGGCTGGTGGCGACCCTGGGGTTCGAGCTGGATCCCTACTCCATCCTGGTCCCGTTCCTGGTGTTCGCCATCGGGGTGTCCCACGGGGTGCAGAAGATGAACGGCATCATGCAGGACGTCGGGCGCGGCACCCACAAACTGGTGGCAGCGCGCTACACCTTCCGCCGCCTCTTCCTGGCCGGGCTCACCGCGCTGATGGCCGACGCGGTCGGCTTCGGGGTGCTGATGATGATCGACATCCCGGTCATCAAGGACCTGGCGCTGACCGCCAGCATCGGGGTGGCCGGGCTGGTGATCACCAACCTGCTGCTGCTGCCGGTGTTCCTCTCCTTCACCGGGGTGAGCCTGTCCGCCGCCAAGAGGAGCCTGCAGGAGGAAAACGAGGAGAGCCGCGGCAAGGGGGTCGGCAGGCTCTGGAGCCTGCTGGACCATTTCACCGAGCGGCGCTGGGCGACCCGGGCCGTGGTGGTCTCCGCCGCGCTCGCCGTCGTCGGCTTCATGGTGAGTCTCAACCTGAAGATCGGCGACCTCGACCCGGGCGCGCCAGAGCTGAGGCCGGGCTCGCGCTACAACAAGGACAACAACTACATCACCTCGAACTATTCGCTCTCCAGCGACCAGTTCGCGGTGATCCTGAAGACCCCCGTGGAGGGGGCGATCAAGTACGAGCCGCTCATCGAGGCGGACCGGCTCGCCCTCGCGCTGCAGCAGGTGCCGGGGGTGCAGACGACGGTCACCATGTCCGACGCCATCCGGATGATCACGGCCGGGACCTACGACGGCAACCCGAAATGGTACACCCTGAACCGCAGCCAGGAGGTGCTCAACTACTCCGGCCAGCAGTCCTGCTTCGACAACCCGGAGCTGATCAACTCCACCATCTCGGTGACGCCGGTCATCGCCTACCTCACCGACCACAAGGCGGAGACGCTGGACCGGGTGCTGACGGTCGCCGAGGAGTTCGTCAGGAAGCACAGCACCAAGGACCGGCAGTTCCTGCTGGCGGCCGGCAGCTCGGGGATCGAGGCCGCCACCAACATCGTGGTGAAGGCGGCCAACCGCACCATGCTCCTGTACGTGTACGGGGCGGTGATCATCCTCTGCTTCGTCACCTTCCGCAGCTGGCGCGCCGTGCTGGTGGCGGTGCTGCCGCTGGTCCTCACCTCGATCCTGTGCGAGGCGCTCATGGTGCTGCTCGGCATCGGCGTCAAGGTGGCGACCCTGCCGGTCATCGCCCTGGGGGTGGGGATCGGCATCGATTACGCGCTGTACCTGCTGAGCATGCAGCTCAAGTACCAGAGGGAGGGGCTGCCGCTCGGGATCGCCTACCAGAAGGCGGTCCAGTTCACCGGCAAGGTCGTGGGGCTGGTCGGCATCACCCTGGCCGGCGGGGTCGTCACCTGGTCCATGTCGCCGATCAAGTTCCAGGCCGACATGGGAATCCTTTTGACCTTCATGTTTCTCTGGAACATGTTCGGCGCCCTGATCCTGATTCCGGCGCTCTCCCACTTTCTGCTCAGGAACGTGAACGTGGACGCGGTGGAGACGGTGGCGGGGCTCGCCGTCGACCCGGACCAGACCCCGGACCGGATAGTGCTACCCACGGCCGGCTAACGCGGCGCAACGACGGTTCTCCCGGACCCGGAGCGGAGGCAATCATGGACCACGGCAAGAAAATCCTGATCATCAACCCCGGCTCCACTTCAACCAAGATCGGCGTGTTTTTCGACGGGGAGCTGCGGGTAAACGTCTCGGTCAAGCACGACGACGCGGAGCTCAGGAAGTTCCCGACCATCTGGGACCAGTACGATTTCAGGAGGGAGGCGATCTTCCAGGTCCTGCAGAAAAACCAGCTTTCCATGGGGGAAATGGACGCCATCGCCTGCCGGGGCGGCAATGTCAAGCCGCTTCCCGGGGGAATCTACCGGGTCTGCGCCAGGATGATCGCGGACATGAAGAGCGGCGCCTACGGCGGGCACCCGATCAACGTGGGGGGGCTGGTCGCCTACGATCTGGGAAACCAGTTCAACATCCCGGTCCTGACCGCGGATCCCCCGATGACCGACGAGCTCTGCCCCTCGGCCCGGTATTCCGGCATCCCCCAGATCACCAGGTGCAGCTCCTTCCACGCGCTGAACCAGAAGGCGACCGCCCGCAAGATAGCTGCGGCGCTCGGGAAAAAGTACCATGAGGTGAACCTGATAGTGACCCACCTGGGGGGCGGGATCTCCGTGGGGGCCCACCGGAGGGGGAAAATCATCGACGTCAACAACGCCCTGGACGGGGACGGCCCCTTCTCCCCCGAGCGCGCGGGGTCCCTGCCGGCGGGAGACCTGGTCAAGCTCTGCTTCAGCGGCGATTTCAGCCAGAGCGAGGTGCTCAAGCTTTTGACCGGCAACGGGGGGCTGTTCGCCTACCTGGGGACCACCAATGTGCTGGAGGTCGAGAAACGGATCGAGGCCGACGACCAGAAGGCGGCGGAAGTCTTCGAAGCCATGATCTACCAGGTCGAAGGAGATCGGGGCCTGCGCGGCGGTGCTGGAGGGGAAGGTGGATGCCATCGCGCTGACCGGGAGCCTGGTCTACTCCCGGCGGCTTTTGGAGAGCCTGAAGGGGAAGATTTCCTTCATCGCCCCCGTGTACCTGAACCCGGGCGAGAACGAGATGGAAGCGCTGGCGGATGCGGCGCTGCGCTACTTCAACAACGAGGAGGAATTGTCGGTCTACGGCGGCGGGGAGGAGGGCGCTGCCGCAAGGGACGCAACCAGCCGGGGATGACGGCGAAAACGGCTTGAACCCAAACCTGCTTCAATAAAAGGAGAGACTCGCATGGGACGACTCACGGGAAAGGTAGCGATCATAACCGGGGCTGCACAGGGTATCGGCGCGGCGTACGCGGTCGGGTTGGCAAAGGAGGGGGCCAGGATCGTCATCGCCGACCTGCTGGACGGCCAGAAGGCGGTGGACGCCGTCAGGAACGCCGGCAGCGAGGCGATCTTCGTCAAGACCGACGTCAGCAAGCAGGAGCAGTGCGACGCCCTGGCGAAGGCGGCCGTCGAGAAGTTCGGCGCCATCGACATCCTGCTCAACAACGCCGCCATATTCGGCTCCATCGTCCTGAAGCCCTTCATGGAGTGCAGCGCCGAAGAATTCATGAAGGTGCTGGAGATCAACGTGCTGGGGCAGTTCAACTGCATGAAGGCGGTCTTCCCCTACATGAAGGGGAAGGGGGGGAAGATCATCAACATCGGCTCCTCCTCCATCAACGAGGGGGTCCCGGGGATGCCCCACTACGTGGCGTCCAAGGGGGCCATCATGGCACTGACCCGCTCCATGGCCCGGGAGATGGGGGATTACAAGATAAACGTCAACACCATCGCCCCGGGGTTCACCCACTCGGACGGCGGCAACAACTTCGACAAGATCAAGCAGCTGGACCTCCCGCCGCTGGAGGAATTGCAGCTGCAGGCCCGCTGCATCAAGAGGGAGGCGGTGCCGGAGGATCTCATCGGCCTGGCGCTGTTCCTCTCCACCGACGACAGCGCGTTCATCACCGGCCAGATGATCGTCCATGACGGCGGGCTGTCGTTTCACTAGGGAAGCAATCGCCTCGCAAAGAACCTCCCCCTCCCTTGACGGGAGGGGGGCGGGGCACAGCCATCACGTTACGATGCCGGCGGCCCAAGTCCCCCCTCCCGCCAGGGGAGGGAGGGCCGGAGTTCATCCGGCCCTTTACTCCCGTACCAACCGCCGGGTAGCCGGCGCACAGCAGCTCCCACACAAAATACAGAGAGGACGAATCATATGAAAGAATACCAGCTCTTTATCAATGGGGAGTGGGTCCCCTCCTCGACCGGGACCACGGCCGACGACCTCAACCCGGCCACGGGGAAGATCTATGCCAGGGTGCATCAGGCAAGCCGCGAGGACATCGACCGGGCGATCGGCGCAGCCTACGCAGCCAAGGACGCCTGGGGGGCGACCGTGCCGGCACAGCGGGAGGCCATCCTGATCAAGGCCGCCGCCCTTCTCGAAGAGCGGATCACCGAGTTCGCCGATGTGCTCATCGATGAAGGCGGGTCCACCTTCGGCAAGGCGATGTTCGAGACGAGCTTCGTGGTCAACCTGCTGCGCAGCGCCGCAGGGGAATGCCGACGCATCTGCGGGGAGACCATGCCCTCCGACCTCCCCGGCGTCTTCTCCATGAGCATCCGCCGCCCCCTGGGGGTCATCGCCGGCATCGCCCCCTTCAACTTTCCCTTCCTCCTGGCCATCAAGAAGGTCGCCCTGGCGCTTGCCGCCGGCAACACCTTCGTGCTGAAGCCGGCGTCGCCCACCCCGGTCATCGGGCTTAAAATCGGGGAACTCTTTGAGGCGGCCGGCCTTCCCAAGGGGGTGCTGAACGTCATCCCCGTCAAGGGGAGCACCCTTGGAGACACCCTGGTGGAAGATCCGCGGGTCCGGATGGTCACCTTCACCGGTTCCACCGAGGTCGGCAAGCAACTCGCGGAGGTCGCCGGCCGCCACCAGAAGAAGATCACCCTGGAGATGGGGGGGAAGAGCCCGCTCATCGTGCTGCAGGACGCCGACCTCGACTACGCGGTGGACGCCGCCGCCTTCGGCATCTTTCTGCACCAGGGGCAGGTCTGCATGGCCAACTCACGCCTGATCGTGGAGGCGGGGGTGTACGACCGGTTCTGCGAGAAGCTCGCCGCCAAAGCCAAGGGGCTGAAGGTCGGGGATCCGCGCCAGCCCGACACCGTCATCGGACCGCTGGTCGACGGCAAACAGTGCGGTTTCATCGACGCCCAGCTGAAGGACGCCATCGCCAAGGGGGGACGGGTCCTCTGCGGAGGGAAGTCCGAAGCCGGCTTCTACCAGGCGACCATCGTCGCGGATGTCACCAAGGAGATGCGCATCTTCGGGGAGGAGAGCTTCGGCCCGGTGGTCTGCGTCATCAAGGTGGCCGACAGCGAGGAAGCCCTGGCGGTTGCCAACGACTCCTGCTTCGGGCTCTCCGCGGGGTTGATCACCAACGACCTGCAAAAGGCCTTCGACCTCTCCATCCGCCTGGAGACCGGGATGGTGCATGTCAACGACTGCAGCGTCATGGACGAGCCTCACGTCCCCTTCGGCGGGGTCAAGGACAGCGGGGTCGGTCGCGAGGGGGGGCGCTACTCGATGGACGAGATGACCGAAGTGAAGTGGATAACGGTGCAGATGGGGCGGCGGCACTTCCCCTTCTAGCGGGAGGGGAGCCGCGAAGTTTCCTTAAGCCGCACCGGTCAAAGAAACCGGCAGCCCGAGTCCCCCCTCTCCTTGCGGGAGGGGGGACTCGGGGGAGGGGGGGTAACTTAACGGCAGTGGGGGCCGGGGTTGGGATGGGGCAACGGGAGAGGCGTGCGGGGCTGGTTTGCCAAGCGGCTCATCCGGCTCATCCGATACCGGGTGGTCCCCGGGGGGCGGTCGCCGACCAGTCAATTTACTGTTGACATTTAGGCATCGCGCTATTATCTTGTATGCAAGGTAATAATGCGTGATGATATCGTACCGCGAAAATATTGTTTTTCTGCTCGCCAAGGCCCACCAGCGGGCACAGGGAGCCTTGAAGGCGAACCTCCAGGCTTTCGGGCTGACCCCGATGCAGTGCCTGTTCATGGAGACCCTCTGGGAAGAGGACGGGCTTTCCGTCGGCGAGATCGGCCGGCGTATCGCCCTGGACACCGCCACCCTGGCGGGGGTGCTGGATCGCATGGTGACCGCGGGCTGGGTGAGGCGCGAGACCGATCCGGACGACGGAAGGGTGGGGCGGGTCTACCTGTCCAAGAAGGCGCAGGATGCCATGACCGACATGGCGGCCGCCATAGAGCGGGCGAACAACGAACTGCTGGGCAATTTCGCCCTGGAGGAAAAGCTCCTCTTCAAACGCTTCCTGAGGGACGTCAAGGACTGACCGGCTCAAGGGCGGACCCCGCGCCGGCTCTTTTTTTTGAGCTATAAGTCTTGTATGCAAGATATTTGGCCGGCGGCGAGGCCGCCAAGAGTATCCAACAACAGCAAGGGAGACGGACCATGTACATGCCCGATTTCGAGTATCACGCCCCGAAGACCCTGGCGGAGGCCTGCACGCTGCTGGCCGAGCTCGGGGGGAAGGCCACGGTGCTGGCCGGGGGGACGGATGTCCTGCACAAGATGAAGGTGGGGAAGCTCTCCCCCGAACACCTGGTGTCGCTCAAGCATCTGGACGAGATCAGGGAGATCCGCTACCAGCAGGGGCGGGGGGTCGTCCTGGGGGCCACCACCAGCCACAACTCCATCTACACCTCGGCGCTTTTGCAGCAGCGCTACCTGTCGCTCCCGATGGCGGCGCACACCATGGCGTCGAACCAGATCTGCAACATGGGGACCCTCGGGGGGAACATCGTGAACGGCGTCCCCTCGGCCGACCTCCCCCCGATCCTGATCGCGCTGGACGCCAGCATCCGCCTGGTGTCGACCCGGGGCGAGCGGAGCATGGCGCTGGAGGACTTCTTCTGCGGCGCGGCCGAGACGGTGATCGCCCCGGGCGAGATCCTGGCCGACATCACCATCCCCGACCAGGAGACCACCGGCAGCACCTACCTGAAGTTCGGCCTGCGCCGCTCGGGGGCGCTGGCGGTCACCGGCGTCGCGGTGTCGGTGACGGTCGAGGGGGACACCCTCAGGGAGGCCCGGATCGTGCTCGCCTCGGCGGCGCCGACCGTGATGCGGGCGCGCGCGGCGGAGGAGTTCCTGCGCGGCAAGAAGATCAGCGACGAGCTCCTGGCCGAGGCCGGGGAGCTGGCCGCGGCTGCGAGCCGTCCCCGGGACTCCATCCGCGGCTCCGCCGAATACCGCAGGAACCTGGTGGGGGTGCTGACCAAACGCGCCCTGAGGAAGTCCATCGACGAAGGGCACGTGTAAGGGGGAGGGGATATGTCTCAGGTGATAACGGACAAGAACGGTGTGAAGCGCTATCTGATCACCCTGACGGTGAACGGCGACAGCCACACGGTACTGGTGAAGGGGAACGCGGTACTGGTCAACGTGCTGCGCGAGGAGCTGAACCTGACCGGCACCAAGAAGGGGTGCGAGCTCGGCGACTGCGGCTCCTGCACGGTGCTTTTGGACGGCAAGCCGGTGGACTCCTGCATGATGCTGGCCGTGGAGGTCGACGGGCGGGAGATCACCACCATCGAGGGGGTCGCCGCCAACGGCAGGCTCGACCTCATCCAGGAGTCGATGATCAACCACGCCGCGGTGCAGTGCGGCTACTGCACCCCCGGCATGGTGCTCTCCGCCAAGGCCCTGCTGACCCGCAACCCGCACCCGAGCGAGCCGGAGGTGCGCGAGGCGATCGCCGGCAACCTCTGCCGCTGCACCGGGTACGTCCACATCGTCGAGGCCGTGCTGGCAGCCTCCCGCGGGGAAAGCACCCCGGCCGGCCACTAGCGGTTACTTTTAGGAGAATCCAAAGATGAGCGACAACTACAGCGTCATCGGCCGCAGCGTACCCCGCATCGACGGCCCGGAAAAGGTGAC
>Ga0316228_1004114_pt1 | contig 11126 bp, 5 predicted proteins | sample TBH18021metaG_FD_206005 | JGI IMG/M metagenome (GOLD analysis project Ga0316228, IMG submission 206005) | Freshwater microbial communities from Trout Bog Lake, Wisconsin, USA - TBH18021 | ecosystem: Environmental > Aquatic > Freshwater > Lake > Hypolimnion/Profundal zone | place: USA: Wisconsin... | reverse complement strand
AACGTGAGATTTTGGCAGTGGTCAATACCTACGTATCAGGTGTTAACATTGATGACGTCAATATTCAACATCACAATGAAGCGAACATGGAAGTATTGGAGATGAATATCAGCTTGCCTGATAGTACACGCCAATAATTCATATTGCGCTTAATCTAGATTGTTTTTAATCTAGGTTGCATTTAAAAAATTGTGACTAAAAAGCCCATGATTACATGGGCTTTTTTATAGTATCGGCTAACTTAGCGCATACGGCGAATTAAATGGTCTTTTTGGATAAATTGGTGATACAGCGCGCCGATGACATGCAAGGCCGTGAACACCAGCAGCAACGTCCACAACAGATTTTTATGAATTTTTTCTAACGTGCCTGACCAATCACTGTTTTCACTGACAAAGGCTGGGATATCAAATAGCCCAAACATACTCACCCCTTCCCCATCAAACATGACAGAAAACCAGCCCGCTAAAGGCATGGCAAGTAAAATCAAGTACAGTGCCAAATGGGTTAAATGCGATAGTTTATTTTGCCATTTTGGCATCGGCACATCGGCGGGGGCTTTGGTGACAAAACGGTTGATAATACGACCTACTGTCCAAAATAACACACTGAGTCCAAACGCTTTATGCAAATCAAAATAGGTAAAGTCATTTGCATCTTCATTAAGCTCAATCATTGCCCAAGTCACAATCAACAATACCACGCTAATCCAATGGAAAATACGTGACGACAGCGACCATTTGTTGATACCGTGTGGGGCAATTGGCTGTGGCGCTTCATTTGTAGGAAATAATGCCATAGTGAATTTTACCTTATCATGATTTGTTTTGGGTTATTCTAGCAATGTTTGGGCAAAATAAAAGTAACAGACTGTTGGCAAAATAGCACAAAGGCGGACTGCGTCTAACTATCTAAATCCACCAAGAAATGTGAGAGCTTGTCCAAATCTGGCACCACACATAGCTCACCTGCCAACATAACTGGCTGAAAAATATAAGCGTGCTGTAGGCTATAGTCTGCCAAATTCGGTGCGCGTGAGCTCTCGATGAGCTCATCATTTGGCGCGTTTAAGGCGGTTAATAAGTCAGGGTAGTGAGTCGCTAATTCAGCTTGGTAAGTGGCGTCATCAGCGTCTTTGAGATCAGCGATACGCACAGAATGAAAAGTCACTTCCCCGTGAATTTGTAAGGCAAGACGATGGATATCAGTGACGCTTTCTAACACCACTAAGTGGGTAGGCTGCTCATCTTTTGGCAACAAGTGATACACTGAAACTTCTTGGCCGCGCCAAATATAATTCCAAATGCGCTCATCATAGTTATCAATGCTCAAAATCAAGGCTTGCGGTACAATCCAGTCAGGCGAACTGCTAGAAGGAATTCTAGCAATGGTTAGTTGACCTGTGGTGATACTTAGGACACCTACATCTTCATCTTGCTTAAAGTAACGGTTTAACTCGTTTGCCATGGCTTGCTCATTTTAGTGATTAATAAGAAATTTAGCGGTCGTTGCCAGCCTATACGATTAGCCACACAAGGCGATTAGCTGCTCAGCTAACTGCTTAGGGGTGCCAACGAAAGTAACTTGATTGCTTTCAATCATGCTTTTTGGCTGGCTGGCGCAGGTGCTGCTGTCAGGAGTTTGTGCCCAAATAATACTGCCATTTTTTTTGACCGTCGCTGCCGCATCACTGCCATCATTGCCCATACCAGAGAACACGATAGTGATTAAATTGTTGCCAAACGCTTCGCTGCAATTACGCATGACCTCGCTGATTGGCGGTTTGTAACTGCCTTGCCAAGGTTTGCGCTGCAAAATTACCCGTCCATTGGAATCACACACCACGCTGTGGTCAATCGGTAAAATCAAACAACGCCCTGACAATAATTTTTGGGTATTGGTTACTATGTCACAGCGCCACTCGTTGTGACGATTTAAAATTCTTGGCAAGGTGTTTAGCATATTTTGGTTGAAGTGCTGCGCTAGTAACAGTGATACTGGCAAATCTTCGGGCAAATTATCTAAAAATTCCTTAATGGCAAGCGGTCCGCCCATCGATGCCGCGAGCAATACCACATATTTCCACGGTTTGATTTCACTCTTGGCAGCCTCATAGTGCTCTAGCAAATCGCTACGTTCTAGCATTATGGCGATTTTTCGCTTGAGTTGGCGTTGCCATTTGGCATATAACAGACTTTCATTGATATAAGGCGCAGTGACAAAGCCCAGTAGTACAATCTTAGTCAAATTGACATTCAATTGTTTTTCAACATTTTGAATGACGGCGTAATCATCTTGGGTATCGACTAGCCACACATCCACTTTTTGCTGAAAATGTTTTTCGGTCAGCTGTGACGCTGCCAAGCATTCCACGATTTCAAATCCCCATGAACGAATAGTATCGCTAAAGGCGAGCCGTTGCTGATTTTCCTCAGCAACGATAAAAAATCGCAGCGGCGGTGAGTGCTTTGACAGCATGAATGATTGTATCCTTTACATGGTCGGCTTAGTCAGTTTTTGCTTGTTGGGTAAAGCGCGCTAACGTGTCTAACAGCATTTGTTCTTGGAATGGTTTACCCATGTATTCATTTACCCCGATACCAAACGCCCGTTCACGGTGTTTTTCACCGGTACGCGATGTAATCATAACAATAGGGATATGCTGGAGTCTTGGATTATGGCGAATATGGTTGGCGACTTCAAAGCCGTCCATTCGTGGCATCTCAATATCCAATACAATGACTTCCGGTAGCATTTCTTGCAGTTTTTCTAGCGCATCAATACCATCCGTTGCCACTTGGGCCTCATAGCCGTTACGTTCCAGTAGGCGCGAGGTAACTTTACGTACGGTTACTGAGTCATCCACAATTAGTACCACGGGTTTGTGCGCTTGTTTGACTGACTTATTGGCTTTTTGCTGCTCGACTTTGGCGATATTGCTGACATTACGCATCAATGCCACCAAGTCAAGAATGAGCATGACCGAACCGTCCCCCATGATGGTAGCAGCCGAAATTCCATCAATATGCGAGAGCTGACGACCAAGCGGTTTGACAACCACTTCAATACGAGAACCTGCAATCATATCGACTTGCAGCGCCATACGCTGACCTAAGTCAGTACGAATAATAATCACTGGTACACTGCTTGACTGGTGCGCTAGTGCGTCCAACGGGTCGCTACCGTATAATATCTGATTGAGATAGCGCAGACGATAGGCTTGTCCATCGATATTAATACTATCGGCATTCGTGGTATAAAAATTAGCAATCGCATCGACGTTGACCCGCATCACACGTTCAATTTGCACCAATGGTACAGCAAAGTATTTATCGCCTGCCCTAACCATCAAGGCATCAGACACCGCAACCGTCAATGGTAAACGCATGGTAAAGCGTGAGCCTCTGCCACCTTCAGAGTCGACAGTGACTACACCCCCCAGCTGTTTGACCTCACTTTGTACCACATCCATACCCACACCACGGCCTGAGATTTGTGATACAGATTTGGCGGTGGACAGACCTGCGTTAAAGATATATTGCATGATATCAAGTGTTTTTAGACTGCTATCTTTGGCAGAAATCAAACCTTGCTCAATCGCTTTTTGGCGTACCGCATTCACATTAATACCGCGCCCATCATCGATTAAGTTGATAACGATTTCACCACCTTCACGCAGCACTTCAAGCGTGATTAAGCCTGTTCTTGATTTACCACTTTCAATACGTTCTTGCGATTTTTCGATACCATGGTCAACGGCGTTACGTAGCATATGCTCAAGCGGTGAGGTAATACGCTCAAGGATATTGCGGTCAATTTCACCTTCATCGTTTAGGATTCGTAGTTCAACAGACTTGCCAAGCTCGGTGGCTGTTTGGCGGACGACCCGTTGCAGACGTGGCGTGATACGCGAGAATGGCACAGTACGTGAGTCCATCAACCCTTCTTGCAAATCAGTCTGGGTGCGTGATAATTGCAGTAGCAAGTTTTCGGTTTCACGGGTTTTATCGAGCATGGTGGTTTTGATGTCTAACAAGTCCGATGCCGATTCCGAAAGCGATTTTGACAGTTGGTTCAGCGCTGAATATTGGTCCATCTCTAACGGGTCAAAGTCATTTTCTAACGCATGTTCATCACCAATTTGTGACAAAATTTGAATCTCAAGCTCAGTTTCCATACGGCGTAGCTGATCTGCTAGACGCTGTACGGTTGCGCCCATCTCTTCGATATTGTTTGATAGACTCGATATACCCATCTCAATTCGTGAGCGGTTAATCGCGGACTCACCTGATAGGTTAATCATGCGCTCCATGGTACTTGCAGAAATCCTAAGCGTCTCAGCATTAAGGCTCGATTGATCTTGCTCAGATTCAAAGTTACTCGTCATCAGCGGCATGACGCTTAGGTCGCGCTGTTTGACTTCTAACGTGTCTTGTCCCAGACTACTGCGATAGATATCAATTTGCTCAATTTGGCTAGCGAGGTTAGCATTGGGGATTTCTTTTAAGCTATCAGGTTTTCGCGAGAATTGTTGCAGCGCTGCAACCAACGCCACCGGCGTTTGTGGGTTAAATTTATTTTCTAATACATAAATCGCACTTGCTAACCAGTCATGACACACCGCCAATAGGTTACCAATCATCCGAGTCGCAGGTTTGCGGCGGCTGCCTAGCTCTTCATAGATGGTTTCCATTTCGTGCGCCAACGTGGCAATCCCTTCTGCACCGACCATTCTTGCGCCACCTTTGATGGTGTGCAATTCACGTTGCAAGGCTTGTAATGCTGCAAGATCACTGTTATTACTACGGAACTCTTGTAAATGCTGGCTGCTGCTATCAATCAGCTCTTTGGCTTCTTCAAGATACACTTTTAAGATATCTTCGTCAGGCTCTTGACCTTTCCAAGTTTCTAAACGACGCTGTTCAAAGTTGTTAATAATTTCTTCGATGTAGAGTGGATCATTTTTCGCAAGCGCGCTATCACCCTCTTTGACAGGTTGTTTTTGCTCTATCAATTCTTCAGGATTGGCTTCAACAATCAGTGGCACCGCAAATACCAAGTCTCGACTTTGTACTGTGCCGGCGATGACCTCATCGATTTGGTGGGCAAAATCTGTGGCTTCAAAAGAGCGACTAAATTGTCGAACTTGCTTGAGCTGTGAGGCAATGGTTTCATGCAGCTTTTGCAGCAATGAAGCAGTATCGGTATCACTGGGTAAAATACCTTTGTCAATGGCGTCATACACTTGCTCACCACGTAGCGCCATCTCGACGATACTCGATACCCCAATTAGCTCTGCGCCCCCTTTTAAGATGTGCATATAATTAGCTAGTTCTTTGACCACCTCTAAATTGCTAAGGTTATTTAGCCATTGGTTGTAGTAATTTTGCACATCGGGCTGAATGGTTTGCACTTCATCCAAGAAAATCTGCAATAGTTCATCGTCGGTAGCAACTGGTTGGTACTCGATAGCATCCATCTCAGCTTGGTACTGACTTTTTGCCAATAATTTTCTTAAGGTTTCAATCGCCTCTTCATTGATATTGACGCGCAGTCCTGCTGCAATGGCGTCAAACATATTGATGAGCTGATTGTGTAAGCTCATTAAGCCATCATAAATGTCTTCATTTTTGGCAAATTGCGGATAATCAGTGAGTTTTTTATAGGCAAACTGTAAAGTACTTGGAATAATAAAATAGCTCAAACCTTCAGTCGCTTGCGCAAGCCTAGACGCTTGTTGTTCAAGCTGCTCGGCATAGGCAATAACTTGTTTACTCTCACCAGCAAACCTAGCCTGTGCTTGCTGATCGGCATCTAGTAAGTCATCAATATCAAGCGCTATCAAGTCTTTGACCGTCAGTTTTGTGCTTTCATAAGATTCAGTATTAGCATCTGTTAAACGCTCAATCAAGTCGGCAACAATGTCAGTGTTATCTTCTACCACCGTCACATCATGATGGATTTTATGCTCATCAATATAGGTTTGTAGCAGATCTTTAGCCTCTTGCAAGGTCAATAACTGGCTGGCCGTGAGCGGCATTTCATTATGTAATAAGTCGCCCAGTGCTTCTTCTACCGCGGCGCTTAAGCGATAAACATTGTTGAGTTCAATCAGCGCTGCGCCACCACGCAAGGTATGGAATGCACGTAATATGGCATCAGGCACATGCGTTGCAGGCTCACCCAAATGGTGGGTGATAAAGTTATCAATATCGACCAATAACTCGTCTGCTTCTTCAATAAATACTTCATCAGCGACGTCCATCTCACTGATGCTACTGACATCCTGTAGCGCTTGAGATTGGGCGGTGGTGTGACCAGACGATAGTGTCACATCTGTGTGTGGCGCACTTGGCGAAGCTGCTACTTGTCCCCTAAAAGCGGATAAGGCTTGATGGTAGCTAAAGCTGTCGCCATGTTTTTTGGCATAGCTATTAGCAACGGCTTGCCATAATTGAATCACTGCGGGATAGTCTATACGATTTTGGGCAAAAATCGTGATGAGCCCACCAAATGCCTCAATGACATCATCAACCAGGTGTGAAACCCCCTCATCAACCGCTATGGTATGATCGAGCACACGATTGAGCATGTTTTCAATTGACCAAGCAAGCTCCCCTAGCTGATTGGCACCAACCATACGACCTGAGCCTTTTAAGGTATGAAAACCTCGGCGGATTTCTTTTAAGGTATCAAAATCATTGGGCTTGGCTTGCCAAACTGCGTTAAGCGGGGCAATCGTCTCAATCACTTCATTGGCTTCTTCGATATAAATTTCTTGAATATCGGGATCGCTGACCGCATCTGTGACCGTCGTTAGCTGCTCATATTCGCGAGCCACCACCTCAGGTAAGGCATGAATATCCCCTGTGGTTGATGGCGCAGTGTCGCTCGCAACTTCACTGTCTTCAGCCACACTAGTACTGACTGGTACAAGGCTATCTAAGCCATTGGTTTCTGGCAGACCTGTGTTAATCGGCTGCTGCTGTAATAGATTAGTCGCTTGCAATACCGTAACCGCAGGGTCAATACTTGGCGCCCGCTGCTGCTGAAAATCTTCAACCAGTGTCGGCAGTTTGCGATGGGTATCTTTGATAAAGCCCACTAACGCATCACTAACCGCTAAAGTGCCATCTAACACACGGTTGAGCATGTTTTCTACTGCCCAGCACATCTCACCAATTTGATGAGCGCCGACCATACGACCTGAGCCTTTTAAAGTATGAAAACCTCGGCGGATATCTTTGAGCGCCACTAATTCACGGGTGTCCACTTCCCATACGGGAATTTGCTCACCCAACTCAGCGAGGACTTCTTGCGCCTCTTCAATGAAAATATCTCGGATATCTTCATCCATACTATAGTCATCCGCTTTGAGGGCTTGTCTCGCAGCCGCCAGCGCTTGCGATTCTTGCACGCCAGGCGTTTGTGTGACAGCCGTTTGCGTGACAGCAGCTTGCGTGTTAGGCGCTTCTGCAGCAGTAGCTAGCGCTCGCATTGGTGATTCAATATCACTGGCAAAACGTTCGCCTTCATCATCGTAAATCACCGTATCTCTACCAAAGTGCTTGGTGGGTGCTACCACTTCAGCGGCGGTTAATGGTGTTTCGATTAAGCGATTAAGCAATAAATTGGCGCGGTTAAGCTGAGTTTGGGTTTGATCCAAAAATTCTTCGTTGACAGACTGGTTGGATAAATAATCCAAAAATAGCTCAAAGCGGGCAATCATGTCGGCGATGGCATCACTGGCTTCCCAGCTTAAAACGTGTACCGAATTTTTATGGATACGGCTAAATAATAAGCGAATTTGTTCGACCAATTCTTTGGGACGTGTTAAGCCCAATGCTCCAAAAACTTGAATGGTGGCAATCAATTCGTCATTGACTGTTAACTTATTTAAATCACGGGTTTGGATATATTGATTAAACGACCGCTTGATATTTTCAACATGCACGCGCGTTTGCCGCACCGCTTCATTTTGTGGATTGCTGGCATAGGCAAAATGCTGTAAGCCAATTTGGCTATCAAGGGTTTCAACCGTTGACAACAACTGGCTGTAAAAATCTTGCAGCTGGCGTTCTACCTGCCAACTGAGAGATGACGCCATAAAAGTATCTTGCGTCATCAAGCGCACGTCATCGATAATTTGCGCCATTTGGTTTTCATAAAACACCCAACCGCGATTTGCCAAACTATTTTTGACCGATTCAAGCAGGGGCAAAATGGTCAGCGGCTCATGCACTTGATAAATAATTTTTTCAAGTTTTTCTAATACTTGACTAAATAGATTATCAAGCGTGTCACTACTATTGATATCCAAGCTTGATAGCAGGGCTTTAGCGTCATGCGATTTGTGGGTTAACGCATTGAGCGCTAATAACACATCAACTGCCAGACGGGACACGGTAATATCAGGGGTGAGAGTCAAATCATGCATCAGCACCAATGACAGACTGTTTAATAGCGAAGCATAAGCGGTTGGTGCAGGCTGCTTATTGAGGGTTAGGTTATTGCACCACACTGCGACCAACTGCCAAAATTGACGCCAAGCAGGATTGATGACAGCCTGGGATAAATAGCCAGCAACCTTGGTCAGCGCATCTAAATGTTTACTGTCGTTGGTCTCTTTTTGTAGTAGTTGCAAACTGGTATAACGCCAGACTTTGAGTAACTCTTCGGCTTGGGCACTGTCCCATGGGTGTTTGATGTCTGGCGTGGGTAATTGGCTTAAAAATAATAAAGTATTGTCTGGAGCAGGTTGGATGGGCTCATAAGATGACGCTATGCCAAGGAGTTGCTCAAAATAAGCGATTCGGTCATTGACCCAGTCGGTATGAATCTGCTGTTTAGCTTGTACTTGTTCAATATCAAATTGCAGCAATCTCACCGCATGGCTGATTTGGCTAAAATACTGCGGGGATAAAGTTTCTTGCTGAATGGCGATAGTGGTTTTATCAAGCATTTTCGCCAGTTTTGCTAAGGCTGGCTGGTTGGCAAGCGCGAGCGCACCGGTGATTTGGTGCAAATGTTGACCTATTAACTGCCACGCTGGCTGCGCGTCATGTCGTTGTAGCAACTGGTTAAGCTCACCAAATACGTCTTTTAAAACAGGCATCAACCAGTCTAAGGCGATCAAATTACGTTGTTTACTCATACCATATTCCTAGGACAACGACTGTCAAAAACGATGACGATTTTTCTCGATTTTAAGTTAGCTGTAACGCAGTCGTTTATTAATTTCTTATATCACTTAAAATAACTTACCAGTTGTCTGGCGTCAACTCAGGTTGATACCTTTTATAACCTTCAATATTGACTTCACTGATTAGTGCTCAATATTTGCCACTGCTTTGAGCCAATCTGGGGCAACCGTTTTGCAATAGCCATTGATTGTCGGCATGGCAATTTGCTGTAAATCTGGATCACTAAACCCCAGACTTTCACCTGCGCCTAACAACAAAACACCATCATCCGCCAAATAACGGGCTAAATAACGCACGATATCACGCTGCTCAAATTGCCGAAAATAAATTAACACATTGTTGCAGACAATCAGTTGGCATTGACCTGCCTCTAAAGGAATCGATTGCTGAGCATCGACTAAATTTTTGCTAAAAAACTGCAATTGCGATTTCATTGTAGGGATTAGCGCAAATTTATCCCTACCAACGTCTTTAAGGTAGTGATGATAGAGAGCAGGAATAAATGGTTTCTCCGCGTTGTCATAGTTGCCAAGGTTCGCATCAATCAATGATTGCTGGTGAAAATCTGAACCAAACACTTGATAAACTTGCATCCCATCCAAGGCATTTTCTAGACATAACGCAATCGTGACAGCTTCCTGCCCTGTCGAACACCCCACACTCCACGCTGTAAAACTATGTTGTTGGTTTTGTGGCTGCAAATGCCATGCGTTGGCAACTGCTTCAGCAAACGCAAAAGTGGGTAAATGCCGAAAAAACTGGGTTCTAGGAATCAATATATCATCGATTAGCTGATGATAGATAGTAGAATTCTTTACAATTGTCTGTAATAACGCCGTACTGTCAAGCGCATTGCGCCGCATATGCCGCTCAATGATACCTTTTACCCAGTTGTTCTGAGACTTTGGTAGGATAAAACCCACTTGGTGTTCAACATAGTTGAGCCACAGTGACAATGCTTGCTCAGATAGATAGTATTGTTGCATAAAAGTTATTTAGTCTTACCTCTACCCTAGTTGTTATCGGTGAATAACTTATTATTGGTACGTGACTTGGTCTTAAAAAATCTCAATTAATGATTAAAACAACCGCTTCCAACTCCTCATCTAACACTTATACCCTTGTCTACTACTTATAACTTTATCTAACAGTCATAAAAAGAAAGGTGGTCAAAACCACCCTTTACTTTTAGCTAACTGTTGATTACTAAGCCTAATTGGCCATTAAACATTAGCCATTAAGCGCTTGCTAAAGCATCATCTGGCAATTTAAAGCCCGATACTGATTCTTGAAGCGCCGCCGCCATTTCATTAAGCTGACCGATTGAACGAGCGGCTGCCATGGTACCTGAGGTGGTTTGCGAGGTAATATCTTGAATGACGTTCATCGTATTTGAAATATGACCCGCTGAGGCTGCCTGCTGACGCGCCGCATTCGAGATACTCTGAATCAATGATGCCAAGTTGTTAGATACAGTTTGTACTTCCTCAAGCGCCTCACCCGCGTCTTTTGCAAGTTTTGCACCGCGTACAACTTCTGCGGTGGTTGATTCCATCGACATCACGGCTTCGTTCGTATCTGCCTGAATGGTTTTAACCAGTGTTTCAATCTGTTTGGTCGCTGTGGCTGAACGTTCTGCTAGGCGCTGAACCTCGTCAGCAACAACCGCGAAACCACGCCCTGCTTCACCTGCCATCGATGCCTGAATCGCCGCATTCAACGCAAGGATGTTGGTTTGGTCAGCAATGTCATTAATCAGCCCAACGATATCGCCAATCTCTTGCGATGATTCGCCGAGGCGCTTAATACGTTTTGAGGTTTCTTGAATCTGGTCACGAATGGTATTCATACCATCGATAGTACGTTGTACCACTTCTGCCCCGTTATAGGCAATCGCAACCGAACGGTCCGCAACCGCAGCAG
>Ga0316228_1004109_pt1 | contig 11132 bp, 15 predicted proteins | sample TBH18021metaG_FD_206005 | JGI IMG/M metagenome (GOLD analysis project Ga0316228, IMG submission 206005) | Freshwater microbial communities from Trout Bog Lake, Wisconsin, USA - TBH18021 | ecosystem: Environmental > Aquatic > Freshwater > Lake > Hypolimnion/Profundal zone | place: USA: Wisconsin... | reverse complement strand
TGGGCATGCTGGAGGGCACGGCAGACCTGCGCGAACAAGAGCAGCCGGTCGTGGGTCGGGAGGTGGTGCTCGTCGCAGTAATCGGTGATGCGGCCGCCGCGCACCAATTCCATGACAAAGTACGGGCGCCCGGTCTCGGTCGCTCCGGCATCGAAGACCTTGGCGATGTGGGGGTGGTCCATGAGCGCCAGTGCCTGGCGCTCGGCCTCGAAACGGGCCATCACCTGGGCGGTGTCCATGCCGGCCTTGATAATCTTGAGGGCGACCTCCCGGCGGAAGGGTTTTTCCTGACTGGCCCGCCAGACCACCCCGAAGGCACCGGCGCCAAGTTCCTCGAGGAGCGTGTACGAACCGATGCGGTCGCCGGCCTTTTCAAACCGGACGGCCAGGCGGTGTTCGGGGAGAAAAGTCCCGCGTGCCGCCGCCTCGCGGTGAGCGTTCAACAATTCCTCGACGCGCTGGCGGAGCGCGGGCGCATGAGCGCAAGCCTCAGACAGGTAGGCCCGGCGTTCGGTCTCGTCCACGAGATCGAGTGCCGCCTGGAAGATGGTCTCGACCGGACCAAAGTCCGAATTGTCAGGGCTGCCGGGCATGAGTACTGGCTCGGATATAGGAGAAAGCACGGAACCAGGCCAGCTTTAAGCGTTCTTTAACTCGGCATAAAGCCAGGCTTGGGCCAGATTCCAATGGCGTTTGGCGGTGGCGGGGGAGAAGCCGAGGATGGCCGCCGCCTCGGGGACGCTCATGCCGAGGAAGAAACGCAACTCCACCAAGGCGGCTTTGTCTTTGTCCTTGGCGGCGAGTCGTTGCAAGGCCTCATCGATCGCCAGCAGCGTGCCGTCGTCCACGCGGGCGGCGACATCCACGTCATCGAGATTGACGTGGGTTTGGCCCCCGCCGCGGCGCTGGCGATTTCGCTTCCGGGCGTGGTCGGTCAGGGTCTGCCGCATCGCGGCGGCAGCGGTGCGAAAGAAATGCGTCTTGTCCGCCCAGGGGTATTCCTGCTGTTTCTCCGGCGAGCCGGCCAGCCGCATCCAGGCGTCATGGACCAGCACGGTCGGTTGCAGCGTATGACCGGGGCGCTCGTGCTCCATGAGCCTCCCGGCCATTTGGCGCAACTCGGGATAGACCAGCCCCAGCAGCTTTTCGGCCGCCGCGGGATCGCCGGCCTGCATCTCACCGAGCAGGCGCGTAACTTCGCTCATGCGCCCAAGCTATTGGCCCGCCGGGGAGCGGTCAAAGAGTTTCGTCCCACTTGGCAGGGGGCTACCCAACGTTGAAACGTCGGACTATTGCCAAAAGTCCCTTCGAGACGAGGGGAAGGGACCGCCTTTTAAATCCTAGTCGCAACGGCCGCAGGCAGGTGCGCTACGGGATGGCGCGGGCCCGCGAAAGCCCGGTCATAAATACCGTGGGCTTCAGCCCGCTGTTAATGGGGTACCACGCTTGCGATAACCGGAGCTCGACGCACTCCCGGTGTCCTCCGCGGCAACAAAAGCATTGCTTTTCTTAATGACCGGCTTTTAATAAAAGGAGTGGGATTGCCGAATTGTGAAAACACCATCCACCCGTCGCCGAAGTCCAAAGGCTGCCGCCCAACGCCCCGTGGCGTCACCCGCACCGGCGCCCGCAGCGACCGAGGGCTTGCCGGCCGTTGAGGCCATTCCGATGGTGGGGATTGGCGCCTCGGCCGGGGGGCTGGAAGCGCTGGTGGGATTCCTGGAGCGGGTGCCGCCGGCGAGCGGATTGGCGTTTATCATCGTCCAGCACCTGGACCCGACGCGGAAGTGCATGATGGTGGAGTTGCTCCAACGGGCCACGCCCATGAAGGTCGTCGAGATCACCGATCGGATGAAGGTGCAGCGGGATCGGGTCTATGTCATCCCGCCCAACCGTGATTTGTCGATCCTCAACGGGGTGCTGCACCTGCTGGAGCCGGCCGGGGGACGGGGTCTGCGTTTGCCGATCGATTTCTTTTTCCGCTCCCTGGCAGACGACCAGCAGGAGCGGAGCCTCGGGGTGATCCTCTCGGGCATGGGCTCGGATGGCGCGCTGGGCCTGCGCGCTATCAAGGAAAAAGCCGGGGCGGTATTTGTCCAATCCCCGGCCTCGGCCAAGTGTGACGGGATGCCGCGGAGCGCCATCGATGCGGGTCTGGCCGATGTGGTGGCGACGCCCCAGGAGCTTCCGGGGAAGATCCTCGACTACCTACAGCATGTCCCGGTGCTCAAGCCGCGGAGCGGGTTGAGTCTCGAGGATGCGGACCTTACGGGATTGGAAAAGGTGGTGCTCCTGCTGCGCATCCGGACGGGCCACGATTTCTCGCTGTACAAGAAGAGCACCCTCTACCGCCGCATCGAGCGCCGCATGGGCCTGCAACAACTGAGCCGGATCACCGACTACATCCGCTTCCTGCGGGAGAACTCGCAGGAGTTGGATCTGCTCTTCAGCGAACTGCTCATCGGGGTGACCAGCTTCTTCCGGGAGCCGCCGTTGTGGGAACAGTTGAAAGCGGAGATCTTCCCGGCGCTCGTGGCGCAGCGGCCGGACGGGGGCATTTTGCGGGCCTGGGTCCCCGCCTGTTCCACCGGCGAGGAAGCCTACTCGCTGGCCATGGTCTTCCGCGAAGCGCTGGAGCAGGCGGCCCCCGGCGCCCGCGTGTCCTTGCAGATCTTCGCCACCGACCTCGACAAAGACGCCATCAACAAGGCCCGGGTGGGCTACTACCCGGCGAACATCGCCACGGATGTCTCCGCGACTCGGCTGCGTCGGTTCTTCACGGAGGAGGGGGCCGGCTTCAAGGTGGCCAAGGAGATCCGCGAGATGGTGATCTTCGCCCCGCAGAACCTGGTGATGGAACCCCCCTTTACGCGGCTCGACGTGCTGAGCTGCCGGAATCTGCTCATCTACCTCGAGTTGGAGTTGCAGAAGCGGCTCATCCCGCTCTTCCACTACAGCCTCAATCCGGGGGGCGTTCTGGTGCTGGGCAGCGCCGAGTCCGTCGGCGGGGCGACCGACCTGTTTGAGCCGCTGCCCGGCAAGACGCGGATCTACCGCCGGGCCGGGGCGAACCCCCGGGTGGATCAGATCGATTTTCCCGCCGGCCTGGTCCGAGCCACCACCAGCGTTCCCGCGGCACTCCCCGCGCTCACCCGACTGCTGCCGGCCGTGCCGAACCTCCAAGCGATCGCCAATCGCCTGCTCGAGCACTATGCCCCCGCGGCGGTGCTGACCACGAGCCAGGGGGACATCCTCTTTTTCAGCGGCAAGACGGGGGCCTACCTGGAACCGCCCGCGGGCAAGGCCAATCTCAACCTCTTCGCCATGGCCCGACCCACTCTGAACGTGGCCCTCAATGAGGCCTTTCACAAGGCCGTCCGCCAGAACCACGAGGTCACCCTCAAAGCCGTTCCGGCAGGGATTGGCCGCGGAGCGCCCGTCGTGGATATTCGCGTCCAACCGGTGACCGAGGCCGGCAGCGGCCGAGGCCTGGTACTGGTGGTCTTCGAGAACCCCACCACGCCGGTGGCGCCCAAGGCGCGCGGCCGGGCCCGGCAATCGTCGGCCACGGACGTCCAGTTGACGGGTTTGGCCCGGGAACTGCAACACGCCCGCCAGGAGCTGCAAAACACCCGCGAGGAAATGCAGGCCTCGCAGGAGGAACTCAAGTCCGCCAACGAAGAGCTCCAGTCCACCAACGAGGAATTGCAGAGCACCAACGAGGAACTGACGACCTCGAAGGAAGAGATGCAGTCCATGAATGAGGAGATGCAGACCACCAACCACGAACTCCGGAGCAAGGTCGAGGAGTTGGGGCGCGCCAGCGACGACCTGAGTAACATGCTCAACAGCAGCGACATCGCCACGCTGTTCCTGGACACCGAACTGCGCGTGCGGCGCTTTACCTCGCAGACGGCGCGCCTGATCAAGCTGATCCCCGGCGACACCGGCCGGCTCATCACCGACCTGGCGAGCGAGTTGGACTATCCCGAGTTGGCCGAGGATGCCCGGGAGTCCCTGCGCTCACTCGTCTCGCACGAACGTCAGGTCCGCGGGCGCGAGGGGCATTGGTTCACCGTCCGCATCCTCCCGTACCGCACACAGGACAATCGCATTGACGGGGTGGTCATTACCTTCCTCGATGTTGGGCCGGCCAAGGCACTCGAAGTGGCGGTGCGCGAGGCTCTGCCGGTGCTCGAACACCCCGCGACTGACGGGGCCGCGCCACCGGAGGTGGTCAACACTTTGAAACAGGTGTTGCGCCAGGCGGAGGTCGTGTTGCAACCCCGGCAGGCGGGGCAGGCCCAGCCCCTGGGCCGGTCACCCGCCCGGGCGAGGGCGGATCAGAAAGAGCACCCGTGAGCGCCGGCCAACCGGCTAAAGCGGCCGAGCTGCGGCGCCGTGCGCGGGAGCGGGCCGCATCCCGCCCGGTACCCCCGCCGGGCCTCGCCTCACCGGAGGATCTCCAGCGGCTGATCCAGGAACTCAAGATCCGCCAGGCCGAATTGGAGATCCAAAACGAGGAACTCATCGAAACGCGGGCGCGCCTGGAAGAGGCTGGCGCGCGCTACACCGACCTCTACGACTTCGCCCCCCTGGCCTGCTTTACACTGGGACGCTGGTGACCAAGAGCCCGGCGCCAATCCAGACGCGGATCCGTATGACCCTGACCCCGAACGGCCTGGAGTGTGGTCTCCTGGTGGGGGTACACGGTGCTGGAGGCAGAGGACGGGCGGCAGGCGCGGCAAGTCTGGCAGGAGCACCCCGGCCGCATTGACTTGCTGCTCTCCGACATGGTCATGCCGGGGGCATTCACCGGCTTGGACCTGGCCGCCCACTTCCGGCGGGAGCGACCTGGTTATAGCACCGACCGCCCCAACCACCAGTTCAAGCTCCGTCAGGAGCGGCACGGGGCCAAACCCTGGCCGAGGGATGTGCCTCTCCTGGCGGAGCTTGCCGTCATGGTTGCGGGGGAGGGCTATAAACAGGATGCTCCTACGGAGCGTGCGGCGGGGACATGAATGCCAACAAGGCGCCGCATCATGTCCCCATGGCCGGTCCGCTTGCGGCTTGGCGGAAGGCATCCGAGCCCGGTATACCATGTAGATGGTAGATTATCTGGTGTCCCCCGCCCTCGCCATGCTGTTTACTGTCGGCTAGTCTGCGACGATCGGGCGATGGAAGTGGCAGACCGACGGGATACTCATGAGAATTCTAGCGATCCACCAAGCCGCGGATGACGCGGGCCCCCTGGGGTGCGGCGTGCCGGACGGCTTTTCGGCCGTCCGACGGCTCGAGACGCCCGCCGGCCCGCCGGAGCTGGAGGGGGCCGAGCCGGTGGAAAGGGCCGGGGCGTGAGCGCCGAAAGCCCCGGTGCGCTTCCCCAACCCTCTCCGAGGGTCAAGCCCCCCTCGGAGAGCGCCACCGCGGCGCAGTCGGGTCGCCGGGGGATCTGGCAGGCTTGGGCGCTCCTGGCGACCGGGCTGGCCGCCACCGCCCTGGCGGCCGCTTACCTCAAGGCGCATGCCGACCAGGAAGCCCGACACGAGTTTGAGTTCCGCTGCCAGGAAATCGGCGACCAGATCCACGCCCGGCTCAGCGCCCACGAACAGATCCTGCGCAGCGGCGCGGCCTTCGTCGAGCACGCCGGCGGGGTGACGCGGCAGGAGTGGCACGATTTTACCGAGCGCCAGCGGGTCGAGCGGGAGCTCCCGGGCATCCAGGGCCTGGGCTTCGCCTTGAGGATCCCTCGCGGCCGCCTGGCCCAGCATGTCGCCGAGATCCGCGCCCAAGGGTTCCCCACCTACCAGGTGCGACCGGCCGCGGAGCGGGAGATCTACTCCTCGATCGTTTATCTCGAACCCTTCACCGGCCGCAATCTCCGCGCCCTTGGCTTCGACATGTTCAGTGAACCGGTCCGCCGGGCGGCCATGGAGCGGGCCATGGTCCAGGATGCGGCCGCCCTCTCGGGCAAGGTCGTCCTTGTCCAGGAAACCGAGGAGGACGTCCAGGCCGGCACCTTGATGTACGTGCCGGTTTACCACCAGGAAATGCCCCATGAGACCGAGACGCAGCGGCGCGCGGCCCTCATCGGCTGGGTCTACAGCCCCTACCGGATGAACGATCTCCTGGGGGGCATCCTCGGCGGCCGAGACCTCGCGGGCCGGCAGCAAGTCCATTTGGAGATCTTCGACGGCGACACCGTTTCCCCCGCGGCCCGGCTCTTCACCAGCCAGTCCGCGCCCGCCGCCGCGCAGCGGACCAGTCCCGGCCGGACGGCGGAGCGCCGGCTGGTTTCGGCCGGCCGCCCCTGGACGCTGCGGTTCACACGCGCGCGCCCTCAGCACTGGGCTTTGGCTTACGGGAATGTCGGTTTGGTCCTGGGCGGCGGCATCAGCATCAGTCTGTTGCTGGCGGCCCTGTTCTTCTCGGCCCTGAACACCCGGCTTCAGGCCCTGCAAGCCCTCCAACGATCCGCCCGGGCGAGTGAGCGGTTGCGCGAGTGCCTGGTGGCGTTCAATGCCTGTCACGATTTCAACTCGGCCCTGAATTGCCTGGTGCGGGAGGCGCTGGATTTGGGGGGGATGGACGGCGGCGCCGCCTACCTGATCGAGGGGCAGGAGGCCGTCATGCAAACTCACATTGGCCTGGATTCCACTTTGGTGCCGCAGTTAGCCCGCTGTCCTCTGAGCGCCGGCTACATCCAAGCCGCGATGGGCCGGCCGCCGGAGATGTTTGATGTGCGGGAGCGCTTTCCCGAGGCGCTGCCGGTGGGTGCGGCCTCTGGTCTGCGCCACGTCTATGTGGTGGGGTTGGCCGCCGCCGACACCTCGTTTGGCTACCTGCTGATGGTCTCGCGGCAGGCGGAGGCACGGCCGGCCACCGACCTGGAGCTCATCCGCATCCTGGCGCTCGAGACGACCAGTGAGTCTGCGCGCGGCGATTCAGATGGTGGTCAAATAGGCGAAAGAAACCGAAAGAGGCCGAAAATGGCCGAAAATACGGAGATTATGCTAAGGGACGCGGCGAAGACCTGGTTTGAGACGATTGGCGGCACAACTGGCCGAATGGAAAAGGTTTGTCCCCCTTTAGAGCAGCGTTAATTGGCCGTTAATGGAAGAGGCCGGTGATGGGAGCGGTCGCCGACTGGCGGCTTTCTTGGCGCGGCGGTCGGCAATCAGAAGGCGGCGGGCTTCGGCGAGTTCAAAGACCGGGTCGGGCGTTTGGCGGACATGGAGTTTGCCAAGAGCGGCGGCGGCATGCTCGACAAGATTGCGCATGCACTTGGCCTGTTCATAGATTTCGTCGCCGTGGCAGGCAAAGTGCGACTGGATCACTTTGGCCAGCCAGGCTGGGAGGTAGGTAATCTGGCCGGTATTGCCATGGGCCAGCGCGTCAAACATGACGCGCTCGACAATCTCGCGGTATCGATCAGGAGGAATGGTGACACCCCGCTGGTTGAGCCAGGCGGCTGGCCAGAGGATGACCCATTCCAGGAGCCGACGTCTATCCTTCGTGAAATCCACCGGCCTGCCGGCATAGAACTTGCGCTCAATAAAGTCGCACAGGTGATCCAACAACTCCTTGGGGGTGGGCTGCTTGAGAGCAGGCTTGGGTGGGCGACGATTCAATTCCGGGTGGGGTCATCCGCCGGGGTATAGACCATGCCCGCCTTGTGCTCACGACACCAGGCCAGGGCGGCCTCCGGGGAGGCGAACGACTGGCGGCGCTGGCGCATTCGGCCAGCTATGCTGGTCACAATGACGGCGGCTTTAATACCCTCGACGACAAACACGGTGATGGAATATGGTTTGGGATGCGGCGTGCTCATGTGGCTAGACTCCTGTGAGCTGTCGCGGCCCGCTCGTGCTACCGACACGGGCGGGCCACTTTGGTTTATGGGGTTAGAACGGACATTCGTGGACGGCTGGTTCCGGCTCCGGCACGGCCACCACGGGGGCCGGCTGGCGGCACCGGGCGCAATCGCATTTCACTCCCGCGCGCGTCTTCATCTCGTGTTTGGAATGGCCGGCCTCCCGGCGTTTGGCATCCACGCGGGCGCTCAGGGTCATGAGGACCTGGTCGAGTTGGCTCGGGCATTCGCGGAACGCGTCATTGCGGCCCTGGCGAGCATGGGTGGGGGAGGCGGTGAGATCATCCAGGGTGGGAGGCCGTTCGGGGCGGTCGGTATTGTACCAGCGGGATAGGCCGCTGATGACGGTCTGCAGATAGCCCAGGGGACTTACCTCATACAAGGCCAGGCAGGGAAGCACCTCGGTGTGGATTACATGGCGCAGCACGCGAGCGCGGTTAAGGTCAGGATCAAGGGTCTCGCGCGCGGCCTGGACGCTCTCCCCGCACAAGACGATAAGCTCGTTCTTGAGCAGGGTGAAGCCCGCAGTCCGGTCGACCTCCGTCAGGGAAGTGAAGCCACAACGCGCGAGCAACTCTTTTCGCTTGGCATCAATGTCGGCGGTGCTGAGGCCGGCCTGGCGGGTCCAACCGCGCGAGCGACACGCTTGGGACCACAAGCGCCAAAAGGTCGAGACCTGGGAATCAGAGAGGATCATGAGCGGCAAGGGATGAGGTTGGGCGAATCTGCTATGGTGAAGTGGCCGCGTTCACGCGAGAACCGGCCATAGTATGTGCGGCACAGCGACTCAGCCAGGGGCGTGACAATGCCGGTGACGATTGCCTGACGGATGATGGAGAGTTCGGCGGCCTCATCGGGCGACCGCAGGATGCTGGCGCGGCGGCGGCGCGGGGTTTTGGCGGTGGGCATAAGCGAGGATTAACGGTGAGTCAGATAATAGATAACCTGGCCGGCCATGAAGCCGATAACCAGGCCGCTGAGGCCGAGGGCGAGGATGGCCAGGTCGAGCAAGCGTTGGCGGCTGACGCGGCGCGAATGGGCCGCGCCGTTCCGATCAGACTGATAAGCGGGGATCATTGGGCCTCCTAGCTAGCGGCGGTTTCGGGTTTCGGACGGATGTAAAACTGTTCATCCTGGCAAAACTGGATACCGGCGGCGGTCCGCTGCTCGGGGGTCAGCCGGTCGCGGTCGGCGAGGAGCGCTTCCTTGTTGACGCCGGGGTCCGGCTGGCGGAGATAGGCTCCGCCCCAGTCCAGGCCGAGCAGCCGGGCAATCACGTCCTTCCATTTGATTTTCTTGTTCGCGGTCTCCACACGCGGAGGGGTGAGCTCGAAACCATACACAGCGAGCATGGTATCGCGGCTCTTAGCTTCGGGGAAAAGGGACGCGCGGTTGGCTGTGCAATAGGCTTGGACCTCGGCTTCGAGCGCGGCGATCTGGTCATTGACCTCGGTGATCCGGGGCTGTCGCAGCTTTGAGACCCGGGCGATCTCGGAATCGAGAGCGGCTTTCAGCTTGGTCAGGAGGATGCGTTGGCGGACGGCCTCGGCGATGGTGGATTCGAGGGATTCGGGAGAGGTAATTTTGAGTTTCATATATTGAGGGACTTAGGGACATTAGGGACTTCAGCGACATGGAGGCCGAGGGCTTCCTCGGTCTCGCGTTTGCATTTGGGGCACTCGGGGATAACGGTGCGCGAGCCATTGCGGCCACGCATGCGGATGATGAGCCAGCCCTGGTTCCGGGCCTGGTTGGTGACCACCTTTTCTCCGCACTGGCAATAATAATAGGTGATCATGCGACCTCCTGGGTGCGGCGGTGCTGGTGGCCATGCTTGGTGGGGCGGCGAAGCTGGCGTTCGGCAGCCTTCTTGACCGATAGCTGGACGTCGCCGTTGCGCAGGACCTCGCGGAGGTCGTCAATGGACATATTGCGGACGCGCTCGATGCGGTCCTCAACGCCGCAAATTACGGTGCCAGGGTAGCAGCCAGGGAATAGAGTTTCGACGGTGCGCATAAGTCAGTTAAGGGTGTAGGAGCGGAGCAAACGGAGATGGGCGGCGCGGAAGGCGGCGGGCCAGGGCACGTCGGGCTTCTTGCGGCGCGAGCGGGCGGCGTATTTGAGCTGTTTTTCGAGCGCTCCAAAGGCACCGGGGCCGGTCGCCACGGCCGTGGCGAGCTTGACGAGGTCAGCGCGTTCGCCATTGGCGTCGGGGGCGAGCGTGCTAACCAGGTGCTCGACGAGCGCGGAGGGGTCTTTGATGGCGAGTTCGTAGAAGTCGCCGACGCGGCGGGCGCGGCGGTCGTCGCGCAGGAGCTTGCGCTTGAGGGCGGGCAGGCCGACCAGGGCGACGGGATTGCCGGTCTCCTCGTGGTAGTCCACAGCGCACTGGAGGGCGCGCTGGCTGAGCTCGTGGGCGTCGTCGATGATGAGGAGGCGACCGGAGCCGGTGGTTTTTTCGATGACCACGTCCCAGCGTTTCTGGCCGGCGCCCAGGCGGAAGATGCTGGCGGCCTGGCAGAGATCGTAGGCGAGGGCGTTGATGCCGCAGTGCCAGGCGATGGCACGGAAGGAAATAGCGACGGGGTGGGATTTGAGGTAGAGAGCTTCGGCGCGGCTTTTGCCGATGCCCGCTGGGCCGGTGATGACGCCCAACTCGGACGCCAGCCGGATTTCCTCGAGCTTCCGGGCAACAGTGCGCGTGATATCCGTCTCGATGGTGGCGATGCCAGAGGCGCGGGTGATCTGGCGGTCGCGCAGCCAGGCGCACAGCACGACTTCCAGGCCGGCCACGTCGCCGGGGTATTTGTCATTCAGGTATTGGCTGATCATCGTCTCGGACTTGCCACAACCGGCGGCGATGATGGAGTTGCTGAGGGATTCGCCGCCCTCCGCCACGGGGCGGCGGAGGCGGAGGAGTTCGGCGCGGAGGGCGGTATCCGAGCGGGTGTCGGACGCGGCGGCGCGGTCGGAAGGGGGGAGGGAGAGCGTATGCATGGTGGGTTACTTTTTGGGGGTTTTGCGGTGGATGGCGGCGCTGCCGGGTATCCAGTATTCCCGGACGGTGTCCACGTCTTTACCGGTGAGCACGGCTTCGGCCTGGGTGAGTCGGCTGAAGGACTCGGTGCCGACGCCGAACACGTCCCCGGCGCGCGCATCGTTAGCGATACGGCGGAGCACGTATTGCAGGCATTGAGCGGCCTCCAGCATCTGGGTATCCAGATGGCGAACCACCGCCTGGGCGTCGTTCACCAGGGGC
>Ga0316228_1004108_pt1 | contig 11137 bp, 8 predicted proteins | sample TBH18021metaG_FD_206005 | JGI IMG/M metagenome (GOLD analysis project Ga0316228, IMG submission 206005) | Freshwater microbial communities from Trout Bog Lake, Wisconsin, USA - TBH18021 | ecosystem: Environmental > Aquatic > Freshwater > Lake > Hypolimnion/Profundal zone | place: USA: Wisconsin... | reverse complement strand
GGTTGAAAACGGCCGCGAAGCTTTTGAGGTGTTGTCCCGGCAGGTGGTGGACGCCGTTATAAGCGACATCGAGATGCCTCTCATGAATGGCCTGGAGTTGGTGCGGGCAATTCGATCCAGTGAAACCCTGAAGCATCTACCTGTGATCGCCTTGACTTCACTGAGCGGCGATAGCAACAAAGAAAAAGGACTGCGGGCCGGTTTTGACCTTTACGAAGTCAAGCTGGACAGGATGCGGCTGCTCGAAAGCGTTGCCGAGGTCTTGCGGAACAAAGCATAATCCGCGGTGGGGGGCGAAGCTCGAATGGCACGCATACTGATTGTCGACGACTCCTTTGTGGCGAGGAAAGCTTTGGGAAAAATTCTGATAGAACTGGGGCACTCGGTAGTTGGCGAAGCGGTGGATGGGGCACAAGCCTGTAAGGAATACGCGCTGCACAGGCCGGATGCCGTGACGATGGATCTGGCGATGCAAGGGATGAGCGGGGCTGAAGCTACGTCGAAAATCGTCGCAACATTTCCCGAGGCCCGAATTATCGTAGTCAGCGCGATGGAGGAACGTGAGACTGTGCTGGACGCATTGGAGCGTGGCGCCCGGCACTTCATTATTAAGCCGGTTTTTCCGGAATCTCGGCTGTTCTGAACAATGTACTCCATCAGAACCTAGATCAGGAAAAATATTCGGAGCTTGTCCGGAAACTGAGGGAGACGGGCGAATCGTCATTACCAGGACAGGGCAGCGTACAGGAAGGGGAGAAAAATCAAATGGCACGTGTTCTTATTGTAGACGATTCGGCTGTGGCGAGGAAAAGCCTGAAAGAAATTATGACCGCACTGGGACATACGGTTGTGGGCGAAGCGGAGAATGGGACGCAAGCCTTTGTGGAGTACACTAAGCAAAGGCCGGATGTCGTTACAATGGATTTGACGATGCAAGGGATCAGCGGGGCTGAAGCTACGTCGAAAATCATCTCTTCATTTCCCGAGGCCCGGATTATTGTCATCAGTGCGATCGAGGAGCGGCGTGTTGTTCTCGACGCATTGGAACGAGGGGCCCGGCATTTTATCATCAAGCCGATCACCCAGGAGAAAGTTGCGTCTATCTTAAACAACGTCCTCCAGCAGAAATTTGATCAGCAAAGACACCTGGAGCTTGTCCGGAAACTCAAAGGCATCGAGCATCCAGCCACTTCGATGCGGTCGGCCAATGAACAATATCTGCCACCTTATCAGATCAGCCAGGACGGCAAACTGACGATGGTCAGGGTCAATTCGAATCTGACGCTGACCAGCTGCCAGTCTCTCGTCATTGAGCTTGAGGAATACCTGGCCGGCGAACCGCGGGTGTTGTTTGACTTTGGTATTGCATCCGGTCTGGACAAGAGCGTTTTGGCCGAGGTAGACAAGCTAATCAGCAACATCGAAAATAATTCCGGGATGGTAAAAGCGGTTTGCCGTGCTCCGGGTTTTGCCGAATTAGTGGCCACAGAAGGGAATGCCCCTGGGTTGGCGGCCATAATTCGTTATTTCCCAAGCTGAGACTGGGATCGCAGGAGGTAATTATGGCAAAGATCTTACTGGTCGATGACAGCCCGGTCAATTTAAAAATCATCAGCAGGCTGTTAGGAAATGCCTATGAGGTAATTGTCGCCGGCGACGGGCCCACCGCCGTTCAGCTTGCTACGGAAGAAATGCCTGATCTGATCCTGTTGGATGTAATAATGCCAGGAATGGACGGATTTGCTGTTTGCAGGTTTCTAAAAAGCCAGTTGGCTACCACTGATATTCCGGTAATTTTTATCACTGTTTTGACTGAACCCAAAGATATAATCAAGGGGTTTGAAGCAGGGGGCCAGGACTATATTACAAAGCCCTTTTGTTCACTGGAGTTGTGCGCCCGGATAAAAACCCATCTGGACCTGAGGGAATCCAGGGAAGCCTCGAAAGCCTACGCCGAACAATTGGAGGCAAAAAACCGGGAGTTGAATGAAATTCTGGAAAATCTGGAAATTATAGCTGTCACGGATTATTTGACAAATATACCTAATCGACGATACATGGTCCAAAGACTACAAGACGAAGTTGCAAGATTAAAGCGAAACTCGGGTAATATGACCATTGCTCTGGCTGATGTTGTAAACTTTAAGAGGATAAACGATTGCTATGGACACGATTGCGGGGATTTAGTCCTAAAAGAGATTGCCGGGATCATGAAGGCGAACACAAGAGAGCAAGACGTGGTAGCGCGATGGGGCGGAGATGAATTTCTGTTGATGCTTCCTGATACTGATCTTAATGGGGGACGGATTGTAGCGGAGAAAATACGACAGGCCTTGGAGACGGCAGTGATCTGCTATCAGGGAAAAGAGTTAGCGGTGGCAATGACTTTAGGAGTGGCGCAGTTTGACCCGCAACAGGACATTGATGCAAACATTAAACAAGCTGATGAAGCCCTGTACCAAAGAAAAAGATGACTGATAACATCAGAAGCTAACTCAAGAATTGTAGGCACGGTGATTATTTGCGTTTTCCCCCGTGCTTTTTATTTGGTAAATATCCCGCCCAAAGTGGAAAGGACGACTTCCCGTTCTACCAGAGGCGGCGATCCCTGACTAATCTAAACGGCTAAAGAAAAATGAGGATTCATCGGGTCTCTCCTCAATCGTTTGAACCACTGTCCAAACCGTGGTAAAGCCCGCAAATATTGACTTGAACGCCTAACTTGCATAAGTAAAAGCTCCCTGCTGTTAAATAGACAGCAGGGAGCTTTTCATAGGTGAATTTTATCGGACATCCGAATAAATCTTAATTGGGTCCCAAGTTATTAAGGATAAAGGAGTTATCTGGTAATGAGTCGAAAATAATGGAAAAAGTTGCCGTGAGGGGGATGTTCGTGGGTGATAACGTATATATATTACATTTATCAGATATTCATTTTGGTGTAGTAAAAACAAAAGAAATCACCGATGATGCCGTTGCAGGCCGTGCATTATATTTTGAAAGCTTGTTAGAAAAAATAAGAGAAGTGTCCTCCAATAATAAAATTGATGTAGTTGTTGTTTCAGGTGACATCGGATGGCAGGGTAAATCCAAAGATTACGTTGAAGCTGAGAAGTGGTTCAGTAGGCTTGAAATTGATTTACATATAGATTCCAGTGATTTTGTTTTTTGCCCAGGAAACCATGACATTGACCGTGATAAAACTAAGGGGATGAATTATCCCCATTCAGCACAAGAGGCTGATGAGTTGCTGAGTGTAGACAATGTTCAATTAAACTATTTGCGTCTGTTCGAAGAATACAATAATTTTTGTGCTCGAATGCGCATACCAAAATTTGATTTGGGAGATAAAAAGTTTTACCCAGTTGGGCAACGGGTACATAAAGCGATTCGGTTTGTCGTTTTAAATTCGTCGTGGTTTTCGCGTAGTGATGAAGATCGAGGGAATTTGTGGATTGGAAAGCCGCATATTAGAGTTATGCGCTCATGCAGACAGTTATCAGAAATTGAAGATTTAAATATTGAACCTATCACAATTACGGTATTTCATCACCCTCCTCATTTTCTAAACCTAGATGAATATACCTTGGGAACGCGTTCAGGAGGGTATGATGAGATAGTGGACCGGAGCAATTTCATTCTGTCAGGCCATACTCACGGAAGACCAGATCGCCCTGATTGGGTGCGGGGACATGCTTGGCATTTTTCCGGCGGCGTAACATACGAAAAGGATTGCTATAAAAATAGTTTTTCAGTTCTGCAGGTCAATTTGAAAGAAAGATGGGTAGCCAGAACATCCTTTGAATATGATTCGGGCCGGGATGAATGGAGAGAAAGAAAAGATGAGAAAACGTTCAGCCTGGAAAGAGAAGCCGGCACTGGGGCCAGCAAAAGATTTAATGACAACCGCCAGAGAAAAAGAGAATCGGCGGGCGAGTCGAATTCTGAATCCCGCATCATAAGGAGTACCAGTAATCCAATTGCTTCCGCCGACCATTTTAATGCTGGGAGTGATATCAAATTTGAACCCATGAATTACAACTTGGGACAGATTCGTAAGCTGATTAAAGATTCATTATCGTCGAATGAATTGGATGAACTTATTTTCGACAATTTTTACGAGCTAAGTACTGCCTATGCGGGTAAGCTGCTTTCTAACCGTATTATGGATTTAGTAGATTGGTGTCATCGGCATGGCAAGATGAAAGGATTGCTTGACCAGGTACAAAGAATAAACCCGTATATGTTTGAGCGTTATGCGACCTCAATACAAAAAGACGCGAAGGATAAAAAGAATGAGTAATGGTATTGATTGTTGTCATTTGGGATTATTTAGGGGGTTTCTTGAGGACTCTCTGAATAGTGACGACTTAAAAACGCTGATATTTGATCACTTCCACGAAATTTATCAGTATTATATTGAAAGTAATATTAATGATAATCGTATTAGATTAGTTGAACATTGTTATTCACAAGGTAAATTGCGGCTGCTAGTGAATAAAGTTAGGGAAAAAAATCCTCATCAATACGAAATCTACAAAGAGAAATTTGGACAGATGCCTGATTTAATCTATAGAGGGCCAAAAGAGGAATCAGTTTCACACGTAATGAGTAATATCCAACCTCACAAAATAGACCTAACTGAGCAAGTTGATAGAGTAGTTAATATTGTTTCAGCTGCTCATCCACAAGGAGTGTATGGTTTTGCTGTTGTTGATAATAATGTTTTAACTAATCATCGCTTTTTGAATATATTTTGCAAAAGACTTATAGACGATTTTCCGTTGCAAAATTATCATCGCATTTCGACGACAATTGATAAATCTTGTGGCTACCACAGGGCACTGAGAGACATTTGTACCTTGGAAACAATAATTCAGGCAAAACATATTCTTGTAATAGTAGATGTAGTAGATATTGATAAGAAAGAGGAAATACTCCAATTTTGGCAAGAAATTAGCTTAAAATTTAATAAGCCCCTTAATAATGGTCTGTTTATTTTTTTTATTCTTCCTCCAATTGGCTTGCCAGATGGCATTAACGAAATCCAGAAACCAAATTATTTCCAATACAATGATGTGCACTATTGGATTAGAAATGCCAGTAAAAGTCTTTGGCAGGATGATGATCTAAATAGTTTCAACAGTAAAGTAGATGCATGGTTGAATGCCATAAAGAAAGTGTGTTGTAAAGATGAAAACAGATATGACATATATGATATTTACCAGCATGTACAATGGATAAATATTCAATTTCAAGAATGTTATACGGAAATGCGTTGTCCCGACCGTTTTCGAAACAAGCTTGAGGAATGGAGTGGAGGATTATGATTACAAGACTTCAATTTGATCGGACTGCGCCGTACTTGCTTGGCAGTAACTTGCCAGAAACTAAAGAAGTTGAGGACACAAGTTATATCGATTGTTTAAGGTCAAACAGTACAGATGACAGCCAAGATGAAATAAAAAAAGTTATTATCGAGCGTGAGCCTTACATACCTAGTCAGAAGCTTGTTGACGCAGTTAATTTAGCCAAAGTTCTGGGACGTCCGCTTTTATTACAAGGCGAACCAGGGTGTGGTAAAACCCGACTGGCTTATTCTGTGGCATTTTTCCTTGGTTTGCCATTGGAAAAGTGCTATATAAAATCAACAACCCGGGCGCAGGATTTACTATATGTTTATGATGCTGTAAAAAGACTGTATGATGCTCAATTAGCGAAGTCAGGCGATATCAGGGATATTGATCCTCAAAAGTATATCGAGCTTGGACCGCTAGGGCGAGCAATTAAGCGTGCGCAGGCCGGCCGCCGTTCCGTAGTGCTTATTGATGAGATTGATAAAGCAGATTTGGATTTCCCCAATGACCTGTTACAAGAACTCGATTGTTTTGAATTCACCATTAATGAAACAGGAGAACATTATAAAGTGCCAGAAAAGAAGCCGGAATTGCGGCCGATAGTCATCATTACACATAATGAGGAAAAAGCATTGCCTACTGCGTTTTTGCGCCGGTGTATTTACTATTACTTGGAATTTCCAGAGGATACTCAAACGATACAGGAGATATTATATGCTCACGGAATAGGAAATGAAATGCTTAGCACAAAAGCCATTAATACTTTGCAACGGCTGCGTTTGCTTGGACTTGATAAAAAACCGGGGCTGAGTGAGTTGATCGATTGGGTGGGTTACTTAGACGTGCAGCGATATCCTGCTGATAGTGTGAATGGTTTACCATTTAAAGAGGTATTGATTAAGCAGCGTCCTGACTTACAGAAGGTTGAGAGGGACTGGAAGGTGTAAGTAACCATGCCTGATTTCGACAGAGAAATCCCTGCTTTTGTCATTAAACTTTTCAGACAGTTGCGCCGGTACGGAATTACTTTGGGAATATACGATTATGCGGAACTAAGGGCAGCCTTATGTCAAGGATTTGGGCTTGAGTCCCGCGAAGCTTTATTTGAAGTTTGTTGTTTACTGTGGGCAAAATCGCTCCAGGATAAGCAACGGATACGAGACGTATTTGATACTACGCTTGCGGAGTTACCTGATTGGCGCTTGCCACAGCATTCTGCTGATGATAATTCAGAGGGAGAACCGCATGAGGCAGATGATGCTATAAGAAGAACGGGGCATCCTTTACCAAGCACCGCCAAGGATGATGAACGTGGTGATACAAGAATTGTTACGCGGCCAGTTTCCAGGGAACTGCCGCCAATCGAATTCGATGATTGTGGTATTCGAAAAGAGAAATTTATTCTTGAGCCGGTGTTTCCTGTTTCACACAGGGAAATCTTGCACATGTGGCGGAACCTTAGGCAGCCTGTGAGGGATGGGCTATCTATAGAGCCAGATATTAGCGCTACGATAAACAAGATATGCAGGACAGGAGTTGTTTCAGAGGTTGTCTTACTGCCGCGACGGAACAATATCGTGAAGCTTCTTATGCTGATTGACAGGAGAGGATCGATGAGTCCGTTTCACAGATTTGTTGATGATTTATGTAGTGTGATTAGTACTGCAGGGCGCTTTGAAAATATTTCAACATACTATTTTCAGAATACCCCTGTCGAGGGGGCAGATCGAACGGTATTGTCAAAGGCGCCCAACACACCATATCCTGACTTTGGCCCCTTGTTGAAGGAAATAGTTCCGTGTAATGAAGGATATTTATATATAAAGTCGGATTTTTCAGAACTTATTCCAACTAGTAAAGCGCTGGCCCAATGTGATGATAAGACGGCTGTGGTCATTATTAGTGAAGCAGGCGCGGCCCGCAACAGTTACAATCTATACCGAATCTTGGATACTCTGGCTTTTTTAAAGGCGCTCAGGCAACATACTCATCGCTGCGTATGGTTAAATCCCTTGCCTGAAGAGTACTGGCGGTATTATGAGGGTTATGATTTTTTAACTAGAAAAAATAATACCGCGACACAAATTTCGCGATTTGTGCCAATGTTTTCTCTAGAAAAAAATGGAATACAGAGGGCGGTGGAAACCTTACGACGACATTATTGGGTAAACGAGAGCGTGATTATATGAGCGGATCTGTCCAGGAAGCTGAAAAATATATATTGGATTTTGAGAAACATCATGGACAGCGAGCACTTGATTTACTTTGTCATGTTGCATTACCGTCATTCTTTAACGCCGAATTCTTGCACTTGGTACGGATTAATTTCTTTCCCCAATATCAGTTAATGGATGAAGCAAAAGTATTGTTGTCGTCGTTATGTCAGGAGTATTTTGACGGCCTATATAAAATCTATCCCGAAGTTCGGGATAGATTATTGGCAAGATTGATTGAAAAATACAGCCTTGACAGGGCTCAAAGGATAGCTGCTTTGTTGTGGCAATATAATGAGAAATATTTGCCTTGGAAAGATTATGTCAGACTCGAACGACTTCAGCAATTGTCAGTGATGATCTTTTTTAACAACAGTCAAGCCAATGAGTGGATTAGTAAATTTGCAAAATCCGCTACAGGCGAAGAAAAGGAATGGTTTATTGCTGTTCAAGAAAAAATTGATTTTACGAAGAAAATGTTATTTGGAAGCCAGCTAAGTGATGACATTCAGAATCCCCAAAGATTAGCAGAGAATTATTTGCTTAAGTCCAATGAGCCTTTTGGAGAACATGAAACAATTCAAAGAATAGAAGAGCTGGATCGTCTCAAAGGAATATTGTGTTCTCTTCCTTTTCCAGATCTCTCTGATACAGATAGTTACCACTATAATGAGACTTTCATAAACCGTCAGTGGGTGCTGAACGAAGTCGGACGCTGGCTAGATGATGGCAATGCGTCGCGAGTTCTTTGGCTGCTTGGTAGTCCGGGCTCAGGCAAAACGGTAATGATGAACCTATTGTCTATCTCATTTAAGGAACGAGTAGCTGCTCTCTTCCACTGTCGTTACTTCAAAGTTGATCCGCGACAATGGGTGAGAACCTTGGCTTATCAGATGGCGTGCAGGCTTCAGAATTACCGTCGACAACTAACAGTGCTCGACTTGGATAATTTACCAGATAAGGCTACTGATCTTATGGAAACCCTGGTCATCCAGCCGATGAATAGGATTGAACCGCCCCAAAATGGACCGCTGATAATCCTGATCGACGGGTTAGATGAAGTAGATGAAAGAAATGGAATGACCCATATCGAAGCGCTTCAGAAATTGCCTAACTGGGTGCGATTGATCATTTCTAGCCGACAAATAGCCGACACGAAAGTTTATCCACAGAAACTTCAGCCGTATATATTAGAGCTAAATGGATGGGAAAACCTGAAGGACATAGAAACGTATCTTAGAATTGAACTTAATAACTATACTGCAGATAACAGTGAACTTGACCGGGTTGTGAAAACAATCTTGTCGAATACTGAGGGACTGTTCCTCTATGCAAAACTTATATGTGAGGTAATACGCACAAAAAAATCATCCTTTACGCACTTGGAAGAATTCATAGGTGGTCTCGACTGGGGTTATAAGCTGTTTTTTGATCGGCAGTTTAAAAGTAAAGTAGGATACGACAAAAATGCTCGCCCGGTGCTAGAAGTTTTAGTAGCTGCCAAGGAATCGCTGGAAATGGGCTTCTTGGGGGAACTATTTAACTGGGGTGAATATGCTGAAAGCAGATTAAAAAGAACCTTTGGCTCACTCATTACAATCGAAGGTGACAGAGTATGGTTTATCCATGCTTCGTTTGCTGAGTGGCTGATTGATTGTGACCTGAGCCGAGAATATTGTATTAACACCAAAGCCGGACATACCTGCTTAGCTAATTATGGCTGGATGAAATACGGCATTGGCATTGAGCAACTGTCTGGGTACATGCTCAAACACTTTGCAACTCACCTTCACCACGCAAACAAGATTAAAGAGCTAGCGGAACTGCTGTTTGATCTAAAGTACATTGAGAGAAAATATGCCAATAATCTGGGGAGTGATTTGCTTGCTGAATACAACCAAGTGCTGGAAGATGAACGGTTTAGTCAGTATCATAAGAAGTGCAGAGAATTTGCCGCCTTTGTGAGGCGGCAGAGGAACATCCTCATGCAAACGCCACATCTTACAGCACAATTAGCACTTAATGAGCCAAATAATACAGCGCCATCACGCGCGGCAAAAAAAATAGGGAATGAAGCAAAGTCCGTGACGATGGCTTTTCATGTAAAAAAAATACAGGAAGGCCATAATGGTACGGCAGCATGTTGCGCGTACATCAGCGAGCGTGGTTGGGTCGTATCTGGGGATGCTGATCACACGCTGCGGGTGTGGGATGCAGAAACTGGCGAATTGGTGAGAGTGCTTATAGGGCACGAGAGTATGATAGATTGCTGCGTCTACATTAGAGAACACGATTGGATCGTGTCCGGGTCTTTTGATAAAACACTACGGGTGTGGGACGTTGAAACTGGCAAACTGGTGAGAGTGCTAAACGGCCCGGATCACATATCATGTTGCACCTACATCAGCGGACGGAACTGGATTGTTTCTGGGTCTAGCGACAACACGCTTCGGGTATGGGATGCTTCAAGTGGTAAGCTATTGCGGGTGCTAAACGGCCACACGCATCACATATCATGTTGCACCTATATCAGCGAAAGGAACTGGATTGTATCGGGGTCTTTGGATAACACGCTGCGGATATGGGATGCTGAAAGTGGTGAGCTAATACGGGTGCTCGAAGGCCACACGCATTATGTGAGATGCTGCGCTTACATTAGAGAACATGCCTGGATCGTGTCCGGGTCTTTTGATAATACTTTACGGGTGTGGGATGCTCTAAGCGGAAAGAAAGTATGGGTACTAAAAGGTCACACGAATGAGGTGAGATGTTGCTTCTATATTAGAGAACGGGGCTGGATGGTGTCCGGGTCCACTGATAATATACTTCGGGTGTGGGATGTCGCAAGCGGCTGCTTGGTTGCAGAACTTGACACGCCTGAGTCGTTTTTTTCTTTAACTGGGACGCTTGACGACAGTCGACTGTTCGCTGGCGGCGTTTCAGGTAAAATATATTTTGGAGAGGTTGTGAGAAGGGCCGCGAGAGAACCGCAACAGAGAAAGATTGAAATATTTTTTTCCTACTCACATAAAGACAAAGAATTTTGCAACAGACTCGAAAACCATTTACATTTGATGGATAAAGAAGGCCTTATCGACTGTTGGCATTACCAAATGATTAGACCCGGTGAGGAATGGGCCACTTCTATTATGAGTCACTTGGAGCAGGCACATATAATTCTGTTATTGGTCAGCACCAATTTCATGGAGTCAGATTATGCCAAAAGCGAGGTTGCGATAGCATTGCAGCGACATAAACAAGGTGCTGCAAAGGTTATCCCTATTATCCTGCGGTCGGTGGCCTGGCATGAAACTCCATTAGGCAAACTACAATCGCTACCAACCAACGGAAAGCCAATTATGGAATGGCAGGATATAGATGAGGCTTTGATTGTTGTTACCCAGGAACTTAGGAAAGTTATATTACAACTCATTAATAAATAATATTGTCTCAGCCCTCGGTCTCCTAGTTACTACGTCCGTAAAGGCGCGCTGCTGAGGTGGGACGCTTTGTGGAGGAAAAGAACTGCATCGGCAATTGAAAGGATACAGGAATTTGGTTTCTTTT
>Ga0316228_1004103_pt1 | contig 11139 bp, 14 predicted proteins | sample TBH18021metaG_FD_206005 | JGI IMG/M metagenome (GOLD analysis project Ga0316228, IMG submission 206005) | Freshwater microbial communities from Trout Bog Lake, Wisconsin, USA - TBH18021 | ecosystem: Environmental > Aquatic > Freshwater > Lake > Hypolimnion/Profundal zone | place: USA: Wisconsin... | reverse complement strand
GCACCTTCGATCCCACCGGCTGCCCGCGCTCGAGATACGCCTCGACCACCAGCCCGAAGATCGCGCGCATGCGGTCGGTCAGTTCCGTGATGGGCAGCGACATGCGACCTACTTAAGTCGCTCCCCGCGTCATTGCGAGCCGCTGGCGAAGCAATCCACCTTGGGCTGAGCCGCTAGGTGGATTGCCTCACTCCATGCGGGATTGCCGGACGTCCCGCTCAGGCCTGCGCCTTTAGCGATAGCGCCAGCCGCCATGCCAGCGCTCGCGGTGATGCCAGTAGCGCCGCCCGTCCCAATAACCGCGGTTGGGATAGAAATTCCCGACCACCAGCACCGGCGCCCCGCGCCGCACCATCGGCCCGTTCGGCCGGCAGTGGCCATAGGGGCCGCGATGCCCGCCCGGCCCACAACCCTGCGAGGCTTGGGCCGCGGTGCCCATGCTCGCCACGCTTATCGCCGCCAGCGCGACCGTCATCAGCTTCTTCATCGCTTCCTCCTTCCACAGGACTCGTGCCGGCGTGCGGCACATAGGTAAGTTCAACCCGGCCAGCCGAACCGCCGTTCCGTTACAATGATGACAGGTGCGCCGCGCCGGACGGATGGCCGCGCCGCGCTCGCTTTGCCGCCGCCGCCTCGCTAAGGCGCCCCCGAACATTCCAAGGAGACGACCCATGCGCCCCAGCGGCCGCGCCCCCGACCAGATGCGTGAACTGCGCTTCGAACCCGGCTTCACCAAGCATGCCGAAGGCAGCTGCCTGGTCAGCTTCGGCGACACCCGCGTGCTGGTCACCGCCAGCCTCGAAGAGAAGGTCCCGCCCTTCCTCCGCGGCAAGGGCCAGGGTTGGGTCACCGCCGAATATGGCATGCTGCCCAGAGCCACCCACACCCGCGGCGCGCGCGAGGCTGCCAAGGGCAAGCAGTCGGGCCGCACCCAGGAAATCCAGCGCTTGATCGGCCGCTCGCTGCGCGCCGTCACCGATCTCAAGCTGCTCGGCGAGCGCCAGATCACCCTCGACTGCGACGTCATCCAGGCCGACGGCGGCACCCGCACCGCCGCCATCTCGGGCGCCTGGGTCGCGCTCCGCCTCGCGGTCGACGGCATCATGGGCTCGCTCTCGGGCGATCCCATCACCACCCAGGTCGCCGCGGTCAGCTGCGGTATCCACCAGGGCACCCCCGTCCTCGACCTCGATTATATCGAGGATTCGAACGCCCACAGCGACGGCAATTTCGTCCTCACCGGTGACGGCAACATCGTCGAGGCCCAGCTCACCGCCGAGGGCGCGTTGTTCGACGAGGAAGGCCTGCTCCGCCTGCTCCGCCTCGCCCGGATCGGCTGCAACGACATCTTCGCCGCGCAGCTCAAGGCCGTCGGCCGGTGAAGGCGATCGGCCCCAAGCTCGTCATCGCGACCCACAACAGCGGCAAGCTGCGCGAGATCCGCGAGCTCCTGCAGCCGTTCGGGATCGAATGCGTCGGCGCCGCCGAGCTCGACCTGCCCGAGCCCGAGGAGACCGGGGTCACCTTCGTCGACAATGCCGAGCTGAAAGCCCGCGCCAGCGCCGACCTGACCGGCCTCCCCGCGCTCGCCGACGACAGCGGGCTGAGCGTCGACGCGCTCCACGGCGAGCCCGGCATCCACTCCGCCCGCTGGGCCGAGGACGAGCATGGCACCCGTGATTTCGACCGCGCGATGCAGAAGGTCGAGGCCGCGCTCGAGGCTGCCGGTCCCGACGCCGGCCGCGACGCACACTTCGTCTGCGTCCTCTCGCTCGCCTGGCCCGACGGCGACGTCGAAAGCTTTGAGGGCAAGGTCCACGGCACCCTCGTCTGGCCCCCGCGCGGTCCCAATGGCTTTGGCTACGACGCCATGTTCCTGCCCGTGGACGGCGCGCAGACCTTCGGCGAGATGGACCTGGCCGCCAAGCACGCCATCAGCCACCGCGCCGACGCCTTCCGGAAACTCGTCGCCGCGCTCGGCTAACACCCGTGCTCCTGCGAACGCAGGAGCCCAGTGGCTTCTTGCCTTCGCCCCCAACCAGGAAGAACAACTAGGCTCCCGCCTTCGCAGGAGCACGGCTTCTCACGTCTCCCAACCTGTGCCAGCTTCCCCCGCGCACTTCCTCGGGGAAAACTGACATGGCGCGCTTCTCGAAACTGCTCGGTCTCACCCTCGCCGCCCTCGCCGCCCCAACTCTCGCCGCGCCGCCGGCCTCCGCCCCGCCCGCCTCTTACTACGACACCGCCGCCCATCCCGACGCGTGGAGCGGGGGCGAGCGCAAGCTCACCATCCAGACGCCCAAGGGTCCGCACCAGGTCTGGATCAAGCGCGTCGGCAACAATCCGAAGCTCAAACTGCTCCTGCTCACCGGCGGCCCCGGGCTCAGCCACGCCTACATGAATGTGTTTGACAGCTTCCTGCCCCAGGCCGGGATCGAATATTACCACTATGATCAGCTTGAGACCGGCGACAGCGACCGCCCCGACGATCCCGACCTGTGGACCCTCGCCCGCTACGTCGACGAGGTCGATCAGGTCCGCCGCCAAATCGGCGGCACGAAGGACAACTTCTGCCTGATCGGCCACAGCTGGGGCGGCCTGCTCGCGATGGAATATGCGCTGACCCACCAGGCCGACATGAAGTGCCTCGTCATCAGCAACATGATGGCCTCGATCCCCGCCTATAACCGCTACGCGACGCAGGTGCTCGAGCCGCAAATGGATCAGGCCGCCCTCAAGCAGATCCTCGATATGGAGCGCACCGGCCAGACCGAACAGCCCAAGTACATGGAGCTGCTCATCCCAGATTGGTACGAGCACCACCTGCTGCGCCGCCCCGCCGCCCAGTGGCCGGTCACGCTCGACCTTGCGCAGAAGAACATGAACCGGCGCTTCTACGTCACCATGCAGGGCCCGAGCGAGATGGGCGCCAGCGGCCGGCTGGTGAACTGGGACCGGTTCAACGACCTGAAGCGCATCGCCATTCCGACGCTGGTCATCTCAGGGCGTTATGACACGATGGACCCGGCCTACATGGCCGCAATGGCGCGGCAGCTGCCCCGGGGCACGCTCCTCGCCACCAACGGCAGCCACATGGCGATGTACGACGATCAGCCGGCCTACTTCAGCGGCCTGACGGCCTGGCTCAAGGCGCAGGCCGCGCGCTGACGAGGCCCGAGTCGCGCCGGCCGGGTCGCTACGCGCGCCCGCCGGGCCTGGGCGGCCAGGGAATAAACTCCATTTCGGACGGCAAAGGTGAACGCGAAAGGCCGCTCGACTGTCGGCGCTCAGCGGTACTCGGCCGCCGCCGCTGGCGTCGCCTGGTCCGGCTCCGCCAGCCGCTCGATGCATTCGCTCAGCTTGGCCCCGACCACATCCTCGTCGAGCTCCTCGTCGAGGATCCGCAACGCCTCGCGCAGCAGCAGCAGCGCCCGTTGTCGTGCCTCCCCCTTGTGCGGGAGGCCGGCGTCGTCGGCGCAATCGGGATGGTCCGCCAGCAGGCGGCTGGCGGGCAGGTGATCATTCGGCATCCTTGCTCGCTGCCGCATTCACTGCTCGATTGAAACTGAATTGCTTGTCATTCCCTCCATTACGGATGCGATCCTCAGGGCCGCTCGGTTGAGCGCCCCGTTCTAGGCCCTAGCCATGGGAACAGGTCGTCGCGGCGGGCATGCCGCGGCGACCCGCCAGCAGGGAGGTCGGGGCAAGCAGCGCATGAATGTCGAACGCGATGTCTATGCCTCGGAGCTCCGCCGCATCCGCGACACGGTCGACCGGCTGCTCGATCAGCGCACCGCCGGCGGCGGCGCCGACGATCATGCCGACGACGGCACCCTCACCCGCTCGACCCAGGATCTCGCCCGCGCGGTCAAGCGCATCCTCCGCTTCCGCGACCTGCGCAATGAGATGTTCGCCGGTCAGCTCTTCGCCGATCCCGCGTGGGACATGCTGCTCGAGATCTTCCTGTGCGACCTCACCCAGCAGCGCATCTCCGTGTCCGCCGCCTGCGCGGGCAGCCGCGTCCCCCCGACCACCGGGCTGCGCTGGGCGCGCCTGCTCGAAAAGCGCGGGCTCATCACCCGCCGCAACGATCCGCTCGACAGCCGCCGGGTCCACCTGTCCCTGAGCGAGGAGGCCTTCACCAAGATGCGCCTGCTGATGGAGCATCGCCTCGCCGGGCTGACCTGAGCGCCCGAAACCGCCTCAGCGCGCCGCCTGCGCCCGCGCGCCGCGCGGCTCAGCGCCCTCCGGCGAGCATCACCGGCGCCGCCGGTAAGAGCCCCATCGCCAGCCCATCCTTGTTCCCCGTCGGCGCATAGCGGCAGACGAAATAATCGGTGGTCGCATTCGACGCGAGCGCGCAGCCGATCTCGGTCGTCTTGGGCCACACTATCTGAGTCCAGTGCGCGACATCGTCCCAGTTGCCCGTCGCGCTGACGTCGGGAAACACGCCCGGGCGGAACAGCAGCCGCTCGTCGACCATCACGCCGACCATCACCGCATAGTCGAACGCGCCGCGCGTTCCCTTCCACAGATTCTCGCCCATCAGCTTGCGCCGCCCGGGCGTCGGATCGTGGCGGTAGATGCCGGTCGCCGCCATCTGTTCGGCATAACCCCGCGCGGCCGCCGCCAGCCCCTCGTTCCAGGTCACCGGCGGCACCCCGTAATCGGCGCGCGCGCGGTTGTGCAGCGCCAGCGCGGTCGCCCGCAGCAACGCTTCACCGCGCGGCGCAGGCGCGGGCCACGAGGCGCTCGGTCGCACGGGGGTCACCGGCATCAGGGTGGCGGCCGCCGCGCCCGTGCATGGCGCGGCAAGGAGGAAGAGGCTAAGGGCGGCGCGGATCATGACCCCCGCATTTTCGTCCCTCGCGGTTAAGGAAGCCTTGCCGCTCGACCCCGCCGCGCCCCCCTTGGCGCTCTACGTCCACTGGCCCTTCTGCGTCAGCAAATGCCCGTATTGCGACTTCAACAGCCACGTCCGCGCCGGCATCGACCAGCAGGCCTGGCGAAGCGCGCTCCTCGCCGACCTCGCCTATGAAGCGGCCCGCCTCCCCGGCCGCCAGCTCGGCAGCATCTTCTTCGGCGGCGGCACCCCCTCGCTGATGGACCCCGCCACCGTCGCCTCGGTGATCGACGCCGCGCAGGCGCACTGGTCGCCCGCCCCCGATCTCGAGATCACGCTCGAGGCCAACCCCAGCTCGGTCGAGGCCGCCAATTTCGCCGACCTCGCCGCCGCCGGGGTCAACCGCGTCAGCCTCGGCCTCCAGTCGCTCGACGACCAGGCGCTCGCCTTCCTCGGCCGCGCGCACTCCGCCCGCGAAGCGCTTGCCGCGCTCGACACCGCGCAGGCGCATTTCGCGCGGGTCTCGATCGACCTCATCTACGCGCTCCCCGGTCAGAGTCAGGAGGCCTGGGCGACGATGCTGCGTCAGGCGCTCGGCTTCGGCACCGGTCACCTCTCGCTCTATCAATTGACGATCGAGCCCGGGACCAAGTTCGCGGCGCTCCACGCCGCCGGCCGCTTCACGCCCCTGGACGAGGACCGCAGCGCCGACCTGTTCGAACTCACCGCCGCCATGACCGAGGCCGCCGGCCGCCCCGCCTATGAGATCAGCAACCACGCCGCGCCGGGCCAGGAGAGCCGCCACAACCTTACGTACTGGCGCTACGGTGATTATGCCGGGGTCGGCCCCGGCGCCCACGGCCGCCGCTCGGGGCTTCGCACCGTCCGCCACAAGAAGCCCGAGAACTTCCTCGCCGCCCTCGCCCGCAACGGCCATGGCATGGTCGAGGAAGAGCCGCTCACCGGAGAGGAAGCCGCGCACGAGGCGCTGGTCATGGGCCTCCGCCTCGCCGAGGGCATCGACCCCGCCGCGCTCGAGCGCCGCTTCGGCCGCCCCCTCATCGACCCAGCCGCCGCCGCCCGCCTCGCGCGGCTCGGGCTTGTCACGGACACGCCCGACCGCCTCACCGTCACCCCCGCCGGCCGCCTCCTCCTCGACCGCATCCTCGCCGAGGTCGCGGCTTAGTCGTTCGCTCAGTTCGACAGTCGGGCCGACCAGTTGTTCTTGGCGGTCTCGAGATAATCGTCGACCGCCATGCTCGCGCCCTCGGCCGCCGACTTGCGCGACGCGCCATTCTTCATGTCGAAGCTGATCATCGCGTCGGTCAGCGCCGCCTGCTGCGCCGCGCAGTGCTCGCGCACGAACCCGGCGAATTTGTCGGGCGTCACCGCCGGCGGCTTGGCGCTGCCCGCCGCCTCGGCCAGGCAAGCCCGATAAGCCGCGCGGCCCCGATCGATCGCGGCAGTATTAGGCGCCCCCGCGCCCGGCGCCATGGCGAACGCCACCAGAAACAGCGACATCATCACTCGTTCCTCCTCCCGTTGCGGAGGCAGAATGACTCTTTTGTGAGCGCTTGAAAAGTGGGGGCGCCGCGCCGCCCCGTCAGCGCTCCTAGCCGAACGGCAGGAAGCGGATGGTGATCTGGATCCGCCATGCCACGCGGAAGGTCGTCACCGCCGCCATCGGCCGCCCCGACGTGTCGCGCGCCGGCGTGAAGCGCGCCCGCTGGGTGATGATCTCGCACGCCTTGGCATCGAGGCTCGGGGTCCCGCTGCTCCGCCGCACGACGCAGTCGCTCGCGCGGCCCTGCTCGTCGACCCGGAAGCGCAGCGAGGTCAGCCCCTCGCGCCGGTTGAGCAGCGCGTCGGTGGGGAAATCGCGCGGCTTGAAAAATTGCGAGGGGTCCCACGTCGGCGGGCTCGCCAGCCGCTGCTGGTCGGCCCGGCTGAACCCCCACGACGCGAGCAAATCGGCGTTGCACTGGTCAAGCATCCGGTTGAGCGCGTCGATCGGTCCCAGGTTGAAGCTCGCCATCAGCAGCGGCGAACGCAGCGCGATCGAACGCTGCCCCGCGAGGATCGGGGGCGCCGAAGGATCAAGGCTGTAGGCGGCGGTGATCAGCGCGCCATCGTCCTTGGCCGGCCCGATCGCGCCGAAGGTCGTCAGCAGTCGCTCGCCGACGAACAGCCTAATCCCCAGCGCGCCATAATCGACCCGCCGGGCCTTGTCCTCGATCCGGAAGGTGAATTGCCCGCGATTGAGGCCGGGCTCGGGCTGGAAGGCGAGGATCACGGGCCGGTCGCCGACCTGATATTGGCGCAGCGCGAGGCAGCGGTCGGCGCCCGCGTCGACCTGCCAGCCCGAGGTCGCGCGCGCGACCGGCACCGGCGCTTCCGCGCCTGCGGGCGCGCTCACCATGGCCACCAGACCGGCGGCCATCACTATCCTCCGCATATGCGTCGTTCCCCTGCTTGATGGCACCCTAGCGGATCGGCCCGTTCGACGGGTCGCTGAAGCCCGGCATCACCCACCGGATCACCGCGGTCGTCACCGCCGGCATCGGTTTGCCGTCGCGGTCCAGCGCGGGGCTCAGCCGCGCCCGCTGGTTGATGACGTCGCACGTAGCCTTGTCGAGCGCCGGATCGCCGCTGGGAAAGCGCACCACGCAGTTGCTCGCCTTGCCGTCGGCGCCGACCGAATAGCGGACCGAGACTTGGCCCTGCGCGCCCAGGCGCAGGCTGCGCGATGGATAATCGTCGGACTGGAAGATCCGGCCGATCGCGCCCTTCGGCCATGTCGCCATGCGCGCCTGGTCGGCCCGGCTGAACCCCCAGCTTTCGAGCAGACCGGCGGTGCAATCGGCGAGCAGCGGCATGACCTTTGCGATCGGCCCCAGCGGCACCGTCACATTGAGCGCCAGGGTCTGCAGCGACACCTGCTGCGCTGCCTCCAACGCGAGCGGCGGATCCTTGTCGCCCAAGCCATAGCCCGTCTGGATCAGGACGCCGTTCTGCGTGTCGGGCCACATGATCACGCGCCCGCTCACCTTGCGCCCGTCGATCGCCAGCGTGGCGGGGCGCGAACCCGTCTCGGCGTTGGGCGACAGCCGGTCGGGGCGGAAGATGAAGTTGGCACCGCGCCCGTCGCTGTCGGGCTCGATCCCGAAGGTCAGCGCACGCGCGCCCACCGCATAGCGCCGAGTCGCGATGCAGCGCTGGTCGTCGTAATGGACCTCCCACCCGCTCGCCGCCCGCGCCAGCGGCGGCGGCGCCGCGAAGGCTGGCGCGGCCCCTCCGCTCACCAGCCCAACAGCCATGACCGCCGCCACCACACTCCGCATGACCTTAACTCCGATCAGGAAACCGCAGCATGCTTCGCGCTGGCGTCACGAGCAAGCACCGCTCATCGAATAGGGCGCGGCGTTTGACGACCGATGTCGATGCGCATACTTCATGCGCATGCCTCGCTCCGCTTCCGCTACCCGCAGCACTCGTGCCACCAACGTCACGCTCGACGCCGCCCTGGTGGCCGAAGCCAAAAGCCTTGGGGTCAGCATTTCCCGCTCGGCGAACGAGGGGCTCGAGCGAGCCGTCCGGCAGGCGCGCGGCGGGCAGTGGCAGGAAGAGAACCGCGCCGCGCTCGAAGCCTATAACGCTTATGTTGCGGAGCATGGGTTGCCGCTCGAGCGCTACCGCCGGTTCTGATCCTTGGCGCAATATGATGTGCATCGACTGGCGACGGGGCTCGTCGTCGACTGTCAGTCCGACCTGCTCGACGTCATCGACACCCGGTTCGTCATTCCGCTGGCGCCCGAACTCTTCTCCGCGATCGCCGCGCGCCGCCTGAACCCGGTCTTCACCGTCGACGGCCAGCGCTTCGTGCTCGTCACTCAGCAGGCCGCCGCGGTGCCCCGCAGCGCGCTGGGCCCGCCGATCGCCTCGCTCGCCGATCAGGCCTTTGCCATAACCGGCGCGATCGACCTGCTGATCGGCGGTGTCTGATAAGGTCAAACAAACGGCTGGATGGTGCGCTCATCAAGGCGTTTCGAACTGTGTCGCGTGCGCTTGCTCCGGTCCGGGTTCGACCGGTTGTTGGCTGGTCCCGGCGCCATTCAGTGCGTTGAACAGTCGGAACAAGACATAAGCCCAGAGGATGAGCCCCGCCCATTTGAGCAGGGTCGAGGACGGCGCCGCCGCGACGCGCTGGCCCGATTGGCAGTCAGTGCTTGCAAAGGCCCGCTTCCCCGAAGCGGCGGAGCGGGTGCGACCAGGCGCTGCTCTGATGTCCGCCTGGCTGGTCCTCCCTGCACGGACGTTCCGCCTCACCGAATCCCAGTCGCGCAGCGCCTGGCAATGCCGCAGGCGCGCCGCCGGATCGCGCAAGACGCGGTAGGCTTCATTGATCGCCGTCGTCCGGACCGCCGCCCCTTCGCTCTGATCGACATCGGGATGATAGCGCTTGAGCATGGCTGCCCACGCTGCCCGGATGACGACGTCCTCCGCGTCGATGCTGACGCCTAACGTCCTGAAATGATTGATCACGCTTGTACTTCATCGCTCACGATCGGCGGCAAACAATTGCCACTGATTTCTTGAGTTTGGGTGAAGGCGTCCCCATCTCGCCCCTTCGCTCGCGCCCGCGCGCTTGCCTCCGGAACGAATTGGGAACAAACTCGCAATATGCTGACTCATATCCTGACGCATAGGCTTGCCGCATGCTGACTCACATCAGCGTCCGTGGGGCGAAAGAGCACAACCTCAAGAACGTCTCGGTCGACATCCCGCGCGACAGCCTGACGGTGATCACGGGCCTCTCGGGCTCGGGCAAATCGTCGCTCGCCTTCGACACCATCTATGCCGAGGGGCAGCGCCGCTACGTCGAGAGCCTGTCGGCTTATGCGCGCCAGTTCCTCGAGATGATGCAGAAGCCCGATGTCGAGCATATCGACGGCCTCTCCCCCGCCATCTCGATCGAGCAGAAGACGACCTCGCGCAACCCGCGCTCGACGGTCGCGACCGTGACCGAAATCTACGATTACATGCGCCTGCTGTGGGCGCGCGTCGGCGTGCCTTACTCCCCCGTCACCGGGCTCCCCATCGAGGCGCAGCAGGTCAGCCAGATGGTCGACCGGGTGATGACGCTGCCCGAGGGCAGCCGTCATTATCTGCTCGCCCCCGTCGTCCGCGGCCGCAAGGGCGAATATCGCAAGGAACTGCTCGAGTGGCAGAAGGCGGGCTTCACCCGCGTCCGCATCGACGGCACCTTCTACGAGATCGACGAGGCCCCCGCCCTCGACAAGAAGTACAAGCACGACCTCGAGGTGGTGGTCGACCGCATCGTCGTTCGCGACGGCATCCAGACCCGCCTCGCCGACAGCTTCGAGACCGCCTTGAAGCTCGCCGACGGCATGGCCTATCTCGACCCAGCCGACCCGCCCGCCGACCCCGCGGGCGCCGAGAACACCGGGGTCGCCGAAGTCCTTCACAAGGCCGCCGAGCGCGCGGTCCTCGCCACCAACGCGCCCCCGGGGCGGATCACCTTCTCCGAGAAGTTCGCCTGCCCCGAAAGCGGCTTCACCATCCCCGAGATCGAGCCCCGGCTCTTCTCCTTCAACGCCCCCCAGGGCGCCTGCCCCGGCTGCGACGGCCTGGGGGAGAAGATGGTGTTCGACGAGGACCTCGTCGTTCCCAACCATGCGCTCAGCCTCGCCAAGGGCGCGGTCGTGCCCTGGGCCAAGAGCCAGCCGCCCTCGCCTTATTACATGCAGGTGCTCAGCTCCCTCGCCCGCGCCTACGGCTTCGACCTCCAGACCCCGTGGGCCGACCTCACGCCCGAGCAGCAGCGAGTCATCCTCCACGGCACCGGCGGCAAGCCGGTCGCGCTGCGCTTCGTTGACGGCAAGAAGAGCTACGAGGTGAAAAAGCCCTTCGAGGGCGTGATCGGCAATCTCAACCGCCGCCTGCTCCAGACCGAAAGCGCCTGGATGAAGGAGGAGCTGTCCCGCTACCAGGCCGCCCACCCGTGCGAGGTCTGCCAGGGCGCGCGCCTCAAGCCCGAGGCGCTGTCGGTCAAGATCGCCGGCGAGGACATCTCGATCGCGGTGCGCCGCTCGGTCGCCGACGCCCACGCCTGGTTCGGCAGCCTCGAGCCCAAGCTCACCCCCCAGAGCCAGGAAATCGCCCGCGCGATCCTGAAAGAGATCAACGAGCGCCTCGGCTTCCTCCACAATGTCGGGCTCGACTATCTCCACCTCGACCGCACCAGCGGCACCCTCTCGGGCGGCGAGAGCCAGCGC
>Ga0316228_1004098_pt1 | contig 11157 bp, 10 predicted proteins | sample TBH18021metaG_FD_206005 | JGI IMG/M metagenome (GOLD analysis project Ga0316228, IMG submission 206005) | Freshwater microbial communities from Trout Bog Lake, Wisconsin, USA - TBH18021 | ecosystem: Environmental > Aquatic > Freshwater > Lake > Hypolimnion/Profundal zone | place: USA: Wisconsin... | reverse complement strand
CGGTGATGCCGCCGAATATCGCCGGAGCGACGTTGTCCGGATGACCTTCAAGTCTTGTAGCCATTTCAAAAACATCTTGTGTCGTCAGGCGATTGCCGGTAGCAGCGTTGGCGGCCACCAGGCCGGCAACAATTGCTGCCGCACTGCTGCCCAGACCCCGGGCAAGGGGGACGTCATTCTCCATATGGATGTGGATTCCAGGGTAATTGCGACCAGTACGCCGCAGCACTTCCCGAATGGCACGAAAGGCGATGTTTCTGTCATCCACAGGGATGATTCCGGCACCTTCGCCGCTAATCTCGATGCGGGAGTGGTTTTGAGGACTCAGGGTCAGTGTCATATGATTGTAGATAGTGCAAGCAATGCCTATAGTATCAAATCCGGAACCGCAATTTGCTGTAGTTCCTGGTACGCGTACTTTTACGGTAACTGACATAATTCCTCCCAGGGTTTTTACCCGATATCTTCTGCTACCACCCTTATAACGCTGCTGATTTTTGCGACAGCCGACATACCGGACAGGGTGCTCAGAGCCATATTCATACTGGCCTGGGATACAGGATAGGTGATTAAGACGATTTCGGCGTCAGCTATGACTTTGCGTTTTTGAATGACTGAGTGCAGACTGACGCCCTGGGCGCCAAAGGCACCGGCGATGGCAGCCAAAACTCCGGGCTGGTCGGCGACCTGCAGCCTGATGTAATAGGGCTGTACAGCAAATTCCACAGGACAAAGCGCTTTATTTTCAAAACAGGTGCACAGAATACGGCTGCTGACATTGTGCTGAATGTCCCGGGCTACGTCGATGATATCAGCGACAACAGCGCTGGCGGTTGGCATTTCGCCTGCTCCACGGCCGTAAAACATGGTTTCGCCGACCGCGTCACCCCGAACAAAGATGGCGTTGAATACGTCGTTTACCGCAGCCAGAGGGTGTGTTCGGGAAATAAAAGCAGGATGAACCCGAACATCCACCCCTTTTGGGGTGTCCCGGGCAATGGCCAGAAGTTTGATCACATAGTCAAGTTCACCGGCGTACTCGATGTCCTGCGGGGTGATGCCGGTAATACCTTCCACATAGACATCATCCACCGTCACCCTGGTGCTGAAGGCAATAGACGCCAGGATGGCGATTTTACGGGCTGCGTCCCATCCGCCTACGTCGGCGGTGGGATCTGCTTCGGCATAGCCTTTGGCCTGGGCTTCGGCCAGCACGGTGGCATAGTCCATTTTATCTTTGGTCATTTTGGTCAGCATGTAATTGGTCGTGCCGTTGACAATCCCCATAACCTCGCTGATGATATTGCCTGCCAGGCATTGTTTCAAGGGGCGGATAATGGGGATTCCGCCGCCCACGCTGGCCTCAAAGAGAAGGTCCACATTGTTGTCCTCGGCTGCTGCGAACAGTTCACGGCCATATCTGGAGACTACGTCTTTGTTGGCGGTGACAACATGCTTACCAGCCTGCAGTGCTTTGATGATATAGTCTTTGGCCGGCTGTTCCCCGCCCATAAGTTCCACGACAATGGTGATATCCTTGTCATCCAGAATGTCCTGAATGTTGGTAGTGATCACACTGTCCAGCTGTATAGCCCGGACTTTGTCTGGGTTCTTTACAAGGATTTTCTTTATCTTAACCGGGGCTCCGATTTTATGCGCAATATTGTCGGCATTGGCGGTCAAAATTTTTGCAACTCCCGTGCCTACGGTTCCAAGTCCCAGAAGTCCGATATTGATTGGTTTTGTCATCTGTTGTCCACTCCCTAATTCGTCATGCTTGTCCAAGTATTTCCAGCCGTTTCACCCCGTCCACCATCCGCAGCTTGTCTAAAAGTGCTTCCAGGTCGATGGCCAGGTCAAGGGTTTCGATGGAGATGGTGGCGTTTGCTACCCCTTGCAGGGGTATACCCTGATTGATGGTCAACACGCTGCCGCGATCGGTGGCGATGGTGTTGAGCACCCTGGACAGAACGCCGGGCTTGTGATCCAGCAGTACCGCCAAGGTTACGATTTTTTCCTTGCTGGCCTCATAGAAGGGAAAGACATAGTCTTTGTATTTATAGTAAGCGCTTCGGCTTAGTTCCATTTTTTCAACGGCTTCGTTGATGGTGCGGGCTTCACCCCTTTTCAGGAGTTCCTTGACTTTGATCGTCTTTTTTATCGCTTCAGGCAATATTTCTTCACGAACAAGGTAAAAAACCGACTTTTGTACTGGCATGATTTTTCCTCCCTCAGTATTGTACATACGGATACTTATCTTTATATAGTAGACATTATAACATTAGCCATACTGCAAAGACAAGGGAAAAGAAAAAAAATAAAGTCAGTCTGTTCAGACTGACCTGAATGGTTTAGAAGATGATGCATATGAGGCCGCCGCTGCCTTCGTTGACTACTTTCTGCAGTGTCTCCCTCAGCTTGATTTGAGCATTTTCCGGCATGCCGGTGAGTTTGTTCTGGATGCCTTCTCTGACCAACTCGTTGACTGATTTGCCGAACAGGTTGGTGCGCCAGATTTTTTCCGGCTCGCCCTCAAATTCGCGCATCAGGTACTGAATTAGCTCTTCGCTTTGTCTTTCTGTACCGATAATCGGGGAAATCTCGGCCTGTACGTCCGTCCTGATGATATGTAACGACGGCGCCGACGCCTTCAGCCTAACGCCAAAGCGGTTACCTGTACGAATGATCTCCGGTTCTTCCAGCACCATTTCATCCAGTTGCGGCGGGACGATTCCATAGCCTGTTTGCCTTACCTGTTCGAGAGCGCTGGACAGTTTGTCGTACTCCCGCTTGGCTACGGACAGATCCCGCATCATGCGCAATACATGATGTTCGCCACTGATGGTAAAGCCGGTGAGTTCCTCCAGTACTTGATAGAATAGTTCATTGCGGGCGGTCATTTCAATAACAGCCACACCGGTGCCTAGATCCATGTCGTGAAGGATGACATCAGCCACAAAGTCATAGCCTGACAGATCGTCGATAGCCCGATCGATATCTCTGAGGCGTCTGACATATTGGACAGTCTCCCGTACCGCTCCGTCGAATTTTTGCCGGAGCCAGTGTTCGATCTCAAGTTCTTCCACCCAACGGGGCAGCGTAATATTGACTTCTTTGACCGGGAATTCATAAAGTACTTCCTGGAGGATGGAATAAATGTCGTCCTGTGTCAACTGGAGGCAGTCGACAGGTATCACCGGGACGTCATACTTGTTCTCCATTTTGGCGACCAGTTCGCGGGTTTCTTTGGTGGAGGGATTAGCAGTGTTCAGAATGATCAAGAACGGTTTCTGCAATTCCTTCAGTTCATTAATAACCCTTTCTTCTGCCGGCAGATATTTTTCCCGCGGGAGGTCAGTCACCGAGCCGTCGGTAGTCACTACGAGCCCGATGGTGGAGTGTTCGGTTATTACTTTCTTGGTGCCAATTTCCGCCGCTTCTTCAAAGGGAATCTCCTCATCAAACCACGGCGTAAGCACCATGCGCGGTCCTTCATCTTCCTCATACCCGAGGGCGCCATCCACGGTGTAACCTACACAGTCCACAACTCTGACCCTGACGGTTACATTGTCTTTTACAGTAATTTCTACCGCTTCATTGGGTATGAACTTGGGCTCGGTTGTCATGATGGTTCGGCCTGCGGCACTTTGCGGCAGTTCGTCCTTGGCTCGAATTTTATCATACGGATCGACGATGTTCGGCAACACCATGAGTTCCATGAACCGTTTGATAAAAGTCGATTTCCCGGTACGTACTGGACCTACAACGCCAATGTAGACGTCACCTCCGGTCCGTTCAGCAATATCTCTGAACAGGTCGAATTTTTCCATTCTGTTTGTTTCCCTCCCCTACTGAATATATCTAATTATGCTGAGCATTGCGCTCCGTCAATACTTTGTCACCCCTCCCTTAAGCTTTTATGGCCAATGATAGGAAGGTTCCCGCGGGCTACGGAAAAACCTGAATTAATCATTACAAATATATGACATGCCGCTTAGAATATTACAAATTGAAAAAAGAGTATGGTAACTACCACACTCTTTTTGACAGAATCCTATGCGGCTGATTGTTTCTACCAGTGAATGATGTCGGCGACTTCTTCCACCTCGTGGGTGCGTCCCCTGGACATCAGTTCCGATACAGCTTCTTTGGGACTGACGCCTTGATACAACACCCGGTAAATTTGCTCGGTTATAGGCATCTCAACATGATGGCGCCCGGCGAGCTCGTATGCCGCAAGCGTCGATCGGATTCCTTCCACTACCATGTTGCTTTCTGATTCAAGCTGGCGAATGGTTTTGCCTTCGGCGAGAAGAACCCCGGCCCGCCGGTTGCGACTATGTCTGCTGGAACAGGTCACCATGAGATCCCCCACCCCGGACAGTCCGGCAAATGTCGATGGTTTGGCCTGCATGGCCACCCCAAGACGGGCTATTTCCGCCAGTCCTCTGGTTATCAAAGCAGCTTTTGCGTTGTCCCCGGACCCCAATCCGTCAGCGATACCAGCCCCAAGGGCTATAATGTTTTTCAGGGCGCCGCCAAGTTCCACGCCAACAATATCAGGGTTGGTATACACCCTAAAGTAAGGTTGCATCAGAACATCCTGCACTGCTTCGGCAGCGTGGCGTGATACAGAAGCAGCCACCGTAGCGCTGGGTTGCCGCCGCCCGACTTCTTCGGCGTGGTTAGGCCCGGAAATGGCCACAACATTGCCAGCCGTAAAGGGCAATTCTTCGGCAATTACTTCCGACATCCGCTTGAGTGATCCGACTTCCAGCCCCTTGGTGGCTGAAACGACGATGCATTTTACGTCAATAAGGCCGCTCAACCTGGAGACCGTTTCCCGCACAGCGTGGGAAGGGGTGGCAATGATGACCATGTCGGCGTCCCGGACGACCGCGGTTAGGTCGTCAGTAACCACCACAGCATCCGGCAGTCGTACCCCCGGCAAATAGCGGTCATTTTCCCTTGAACATAACACACTCCGTGCCAAATCGGGATTTCTGGCCCACAAAAAAACTTCAGCCTGTCGCTGTCCAACCATGCAGGCGATGGCCGTTCCCCAGCCACCAGCACCGATTATCGCTATCTTCACCTGGTCATTGCTCCTTTTTCCCGTCGACGGCACCACTGCCTGCTTTGATCTTCAGTTCTTCGCCTTTAAGCAGACGCTCAATATTCGGCCTGTGCCTGGCGATGACGAAAATGGCGGCGACAATTCCAAAATAGAGATACTCGGTTCTTTCGCCGAACAACCAAATCAGAAAGGGGGCGAAGAGCGCGCCGACGATGGAACCTAGAGAAACATAGCGGGTAAAATAAACGATAAGTGCCCAAATCAAAAAGACAATAGCAGTAACCTTCGGCACAAGAACGGCGATAACCCCCAGCGCGGTCGCGACGCCCCTGCCGCCTTTAAAGCCGAGAAACACCGACCAATTGTGGCCTGCTATGGCTCCGATGCCGCCAAGAAGAGCCGCAACCGGTGTATGCAGCAAAGCCAGGCCGATGAACACACCGGCAACACCTTTGGCAGCATCGGTGATAAACACCCAAAACGCCGGCCGGGGTCCCAGTACCCGGAAGATATTGGTGGCCCCGATATTTTTGCTGCCAAATTGCCGGATATCAATACCATAGATTTTGCCGACAAGGTAGCCGTTGGGAATAGAGCCGATCAGATAACTGAAAAACACAATCAGAAAATACTCCATATTATCACTCCCCCGCATGCCGCATCAAAATCTAATCGTCTTCCTCTTTACGCCCCCGTACAACCATTTTCAGAGGCGTACCTTCAAAACCAAAGGCTTCCCTTAGCTTATTTTCCAAGTAACGCAGATAGGAAAAATGCATGGTTTCCGGATTGTTGACAAAAAATACGAAGGTCGGCGGTTTGACGCTGGCCTGGGTAGTAAAGTATATTTTCAGCCGCTGGCCGTGTTCAGAAGGCGGCGGATTAATGGCTGTGGCGTCTTCCACCACCTGGTTCAGAACACTGGTGGAGATGCGCATGGCATGCTGTTCGGCCACAAATTTAACAAGTTCGACGACCCGGGTTACCCGCTGTTTGGTGAGAGCCGATATAAACGCCACAGGCGCATACTGCATAAAAGCCAGTTCGCTCCGGATGGCTTCGGTAAACCGCAAGGTTGTCTTGCTATCCTTTTCAATTAAATCCCATTTATTAACAACAATAACCACTGCTTTGCCGGCATCGTGCGCATAACCGGCAATTTTTTTGTCCTGCTCGGTGACTCCGTCAACAGCGTCAATCAGCATCAGAACAACATCAGCGCGGTCGATAGCCCTGAGGGAACGAATGACGCTATACCGCTCCACAGGCAAATCAATCTTGGCTTTACGCCGCATCCCGGCGGTGTCGATAAGGATTAGCTTCAAGTCGTCTTTGACGTAATAGGTGTCAATAGCATCCCTGGTAGTGCCGGGGATATCACTGACAATGACCCGCTCTTCCCCTAACAGCGAGTTTACCAGCGACGATTTGCCGACATTGGGTCGACCGATAATGGCAACTTTGATAATATCGGCTTCTTCTTCGACAACATTATCTTTTGGCAGAGATTCTACCACTTTGTCTAACAAGTCGCCGATATTAAAAAGGTTGGCAGCAGAAATGGGGATAGGATCGCCAAGCCCCAGGTTGTAGAATTCGTAAATTTCAGTATTGTCTTTGGGTTTGTCGACCTTATTTACCGCCAGAATGACCGGTTTGCGGGTGCTGCGCAGAAGACGGGCCACCTCCTCGTCAGAGGATGTCAGTCCGGATTTACCATCCACCACAAACAGAATAACATCAGCCTCATCCATCGCCAGCTGGGCTTGGTGGCGCATGGATGTGTAAATTTCGTCGGCATGCACCAACTCAATTCCGCCAGTATCAATCATGGTGAATTCATGGTTCAGCCATTCGGCATCCATGTATATCCGGTCACGGGTCACACCGGGAATGTTCTCCACAATGGAGACCCTTTTTTTGGCGATACGGTTGAACAGGGTGGATTTGCCGACATTGGGTCGTCCGACGATTGCCACAATTGGTTTACTCATCATCCATCATCCTTATTTCATCAATAGTCTATTCCTTTACGCGCCGCGATTCCTTGCTGATACGGATGTTTAATCTCGCACATCTCAGTGACCAGATGGGCCGCGGCCAGTACCGCGGCTGGAGCATATCGGCCGGTCATGACGATTTCAACCTTGCGTTTGGCGGCAGTCAAAAAATCGACCACTGCAACAGCATCCAGCAGCCCGCAGGATAATGCAACATTAATTTCATCCAGAATAACAATGTCATATTCGCCGGAATCAATGACCGCTTTAGTAAGACGCCAACCATCCTCAGCCAGGCGGCGATCAATAGGGTCCGGATTCGCCATGTCGACAAAGTCGTTGCGGCCGGACTGAATGAGCTTAAATCCCGGCAGCAGTTCGGCAACTTTGACTTCGCCGTATTCATCAGAGCCTTTCATAAACTGAATCATACAGACTCGAAAACCATGGCCGCAGGCCCTAAACGCCAAACCTAAACTAGCAGTAGTTTTTCCCTTGCCATCGCCTGTATACACCTGAATCAAACCCAGCTCATTCATACAATTACCTCCAGGACATCAATAGCTGTGCAAGGTCGGCGGCAAAATAAGCGACCCGCGCCGTCGTTCCCGCTCCGTCGGCGACATCGTCAACCGTGGCGCCGTCCAAAAAAATGTTTTCGCCTTTGCGTAAGGCAATTCCAGGCAGGATGATCCCGTCACGGCTGCCCCCAGAGCCTGCAAGAGCGGCAATGATATCCTGTCCGGTCAATAACCCGGTCACAGTTATACTGGAGCCAAAAAAGCAATTATCCACCGGAAGCACCCTTACCGTAAGGTTGGGAATGTTTAACGCTGCCAGCAGCGGCCTAAAGATTTTCTCGGCTGATACGCCGCAGACAACATCAAGTCGCAGTGGTTCGCGATAACCTGCTACGGAAAAATCTTGATCGTCCCATTCCTGAAGAAAGCTACGGACGATGCCGACACCATTTTCCAGTTGAGGAAAGCCGTCGTAGGCGTCATATTCGGGAACAAGATGATTCGCAGCAAGATAAAATTCATCGGCAAGATATACAAAAGCGCTGCCGCTTTCCTGTCGACAGACTTTTTGCCAGCCGGCCACGGTTTCAATGACTGTGGCTGCGGTTTCAGGACTGAAGTTTTCAAGCGGCCGGCAAAATGTGCGATGACGGGTTATCCCCACCGGGACGATGGCCAGCGAGAGCACGTTTGGCCGCAAAGACCATAGATCGGCGATGGTTTTTGCCAGCGCCGGGCCGTCATTCCAGTCTGGGCACAAAACCACTTGGGTATGCATTTCAATGCCATAGTCGGCCAGCTGTTTTAGCTGCTTCATGATATCCTTGGCGCGCGAATTGCCCAGCATAGCTGCCCGCAGGTCTCCGTCCGTGGTATGAACAGAAATATAAAGCGGTGATAAATGAAGCTGCCGAATTCTTTTCTTATCTGCTGTGGTCAGGTTGGTCAGGGTGATAAAATTGCCGTACAAAAAGGATAGACGATAGTCGTCGTCTTTGACATACAGACTCGGTCGAAGTCCCGGCGGCATTTGGTCCACGAAACAAAACAGACATTGATTGGCGCACTGCCGCACACTGTCGAATACCGCGGATTCGAATTCCAATCCCAAATCTTCGTCGTACTCCTTGTCGATTTCAAAGATAAGCTGGTCGCCGTTGGCTTTTTCTATCAATATTTCCAACGACTCTGCAGCAAGAGCAAAGCTCAGATCGATGATATCATTAACAGAATTGCCGTCCACGGCGACAACTTTATCGCCAGGCGCCAGTTCCAATTCTTCGGCGATACTGTCTGCGGCGATGTGTGAAATAAGTCCTTTGGCTGTCAACTTGGCTTCACCTCTGGTACTATGTATTCCGTTATTTGCTATCTATTTCCTGCTGACAACCATTGTGTTTGTTAGAAAAGAATGGTATTGCCGTCATTTTGTCAGCAAAACTCGCTGCAGCGATACTTTTCTATATACATATGTAAAAGCAAAAGCCTACAATGCTCATGATACATGCGCTGCAGGCTCAACTCACGGCGTTCTTATCCTCAGTTGTCGATCAAAATCACGATTGCTGTCCAGTTTATTCTTAACTTCTGTTACCATTTCTACGAAACGCCAGTACTGGCGCCGCATTCCCCATACTGTGATTTTACGTCCCAAGGAAGTCAGCCGGTAGCGCTTGGACAGCAGTCCCCCTATTTTTGTAGAAAAATTGATCAGCGGAAAAGCGTCTTGCAAGAAGTACTGGCTTCTTTCCACCCCCGCGGCGTCCAGCAGGGACTGCATCGATACCATCAGGTTTTGCCGTTGACTCCACAGACCCATAAAGTAGATTTTATTACCATGCTCATCACAGCCCATTAAGTAGGGATCGCCCACTTGATTTGGATCGGTGCGGTCATAATAAGGCAGGGTCGTAAATTCCTCATAGGAGGGAAGGCGGTAATCCGGCAACAGCCCGCAGTGGATTGCCGCCGCAACAACTGAAGCATGGGCGCCGGCAAAACAATAATAGATAATGATCAGCGTCGTTCCTCCTGTTGATTCAGCACCCGCAGTCTAATCCAAAGATCTATGGAACGCCTGACGCGCCCCCCAGGTATCTCAGGGAAATAATTGAATAACATCAGCGACAGAAACCCGGCAAAATCATTTTCAAATTCTTGCCAGAGCAAGGCGTCGGTATTCACCCAGCTAACGCTTATGCCGAACAAGGAGGCTATTCCCTCCAGTGCCCTGCGATATAGACCGTGATAACGGCCGTGCACCAGGCAGCAAACCGTATCGCCACCTGACGCCTTACCGGCGACCCATAACGGACTGGCCCGCCAATTCCAAGACTGGCTTGGCGGGCCCTCACAGCCTAGGCGCTGGCAGCAGGCCTCCTGTGGCAAAGCTGGCCGGACGCCGTGATAGATGGTTATCATTTCGGGTCTTCGTCCTCGCTGCTGCGATTTTCCTGCTCCGTCTTTTTTGTTTTGGACTTCGGGGCAAAAAAGTTGGCAAATTCAGTTGTCCCGAACTGTTTTAGTTTGGACTTGGCTTCCTTGAAGCCTCCAGTACCGACTAAGAGGAAAAACGCTACACCGGCGATCAGAGCACCGACAATCCATACAATGTTTTTACTGGCTCCTGACGGACCTGCGGCAGTGGTGCCAAAACCGGTAGTTCCGGCTGCGGTGCCCGGGTTGCCTGATGTAGCACCCAATACAGTGGGAACCGCATCAGCAAAGAGGGCTATTCCTTTTTCTGCTGCGTCGCGGTTGTTGGTGTGCGAGCCGACTTCCAGCAGCAGCGACCGGGGATGCAGATCCTGATTGTAGTCGCCGCCCTTGGCGAAGAAGATTCCCTTAACCAGCCCCGGATGCTGCTGGTCACTAGCGGCTTTGACTTTTAAGGCATAGTCTTCGATCTGCTTGCCTGTGGGACCATTTTGACCGACTACCAGCTGCACTTTAGTGACATCCTGGCCGTCGATGGTGGCTTGGTAGAACTGCGGCGGCAGGGCATCCCGGTGGACGTCGAATATGGCGTCAGGCTGTTGTTTCAGTAAATCCATGGCTGTCCGCCGGGACCGTTCATAGGCCATGTTGTCATGCGGGTCATGCTTGTTCATGGAATGGATGGCCTGCATGCCTTTGGCATCCAGAGCCGTGGCAAAAGCATCGCCGACTTTGTAGATGCCCCCATTGCCAAGAATGCTCGAAGCACCGTCGCTTGGCACGTAAGATTCATCCGAGTGGCTGTGATATATAGCCACTTTGCCGCCTTGAGCCGCCTGAGCGATCCGGGGCTGCAGCGGCCAGCTGACCTTCAGGGGATTGTTTTGCGCCGCAGCAATATCTATCTGTCCGAGATATTTTACATAAGCCGTATCGCCCTGAATGCTTATAACTTCATAGCGACGGTTGTTCTCAGTAAGACACTGATCACCAACCTTCACATCCCAGGCGGTGGCATAGACCTGATTGCCGTCTTCATCAACGAAGGTGACATAGCCGCCGTCGGTACGGTCATCGGCGTAGGCGGTGGATACCAGCCCTATAATGAAGATGAACAGTACCG
>Ga0316228_1004091_pt1 | contig 11182 bp, 11 predicted proteins | sample TBH18021metaG_FD_206005 | JGI IMG/M metagenome (GOLD analysis project Ga0316228, IMG submission 206005) | Freshwater microbial communities from Trout Bog Lake, Wisconsin, USA - TBH18021 | ecosystem: Environmental > Aquatic > Freshwater > Lake > Hypolimnion/Profundal zone | place: USA: Wisconsin... | reverse complement strand
CCACACGGACGCTGGCGATCGCGCCGCCCACCAGCAGCACGGCCGCCGCCCCTAACAGGGTGCTTGTCTTCAGTGTCCCATCCTCCCCGGAACGACCGCCCTATGCGGTCAGGTGGAAGACGCTCAACGGGCCCGCCGCACACGTGCGACAGGGCGATAGGTTGCAGCGACGAACGCACTCAAGCTGGAAAAGAGCCTCTTCCTGCCGTAGAGGGCGCCCATGCAGTTCCTGCGCACGCTCTTCTGGGTGGTCATCGCCGTCTTCCTCGCGATCCTCGGACGCAACAACTGGTCCGACGTCACCCTCAACCTGTGGGGCCCGTTCCAGGCAGACGTCAAAATCCCGCTGCTCGTCCTCATCGTCTTCCTTATAGGTTTCCTGCCCACCTTCCTGATCCTGCGTGGGCGGATCTGGGCCCTCAATCGTCGGCTGGCGGTGACGGCTCGGCCGATTGAGACGATCGCCAACCCGCCCGGAGGCGCCCCGCTCGAACCGGAGCGCTCACCGCTTCCATGACCAGTCCGATCTTCGTGGCGCTCGACACGCCTGACCTGTCGCGGGCTCAGCGGATCGCCGCCGCCGCGCGTGCGCATGTCGGCGGGATCAAGCTTGGGCTCGAATTCTTCGCGGCGAACGGTGCCGGCGGCGTGCGCGGGTTGGCCGTCGAAGGGCTGCCCGTCTTCCTCGACCTCAAGCTGCACGACATCCCCAATACCGTCGCCAAGGCGGTCGAGGCGCTTAGCCCCCTGCGCCCGGCGGTGCTCACCGTCCATGCGGCAGGCGGCAAGGCAATGCTGGAGGCCGCCAAGGCTGCGGCGCCCGACGGAACCAAGGTCGTCGCGGTGACCGTACTCACCAGCCTCGATCAGAGCGACCTTAGCGCCATCGGCGTCGGCGGCGACGCGGCCGAGCAGGTCCGCCGCCTAGCCGAGCTGACCAAGGCGGCGGGCTGCGACGGGATCGTCTGCTCGGGCGCTGAAGTCGCGGCTGCCAAGTCGGCATGGGATACAGGCTATTTTGTCGTGCCCGGGGTCCGTCCTGCAGGCACTGAAACCGGCGACCAGAAGCGCGTGATGAGCCCCGCCGATGCGCTTGCCGCCGGAGCCTCGATGCTGGTCATCGGGCGACCCATCACCGATGCTCCCGACCCCGGCGCGGCCGCCAAGGCGATCGCCGCTTCCCTCTAGCCCCGTCCGGCGCTAGTCCGCCGCCACCCTTTCAGCAGAGTTTGTCGCCCATGAGCTGGCTCACCCGCGTCCGCAACAGCATCTCCTTCCTGCCCAAGCGGCAGGTGTCCGAAAACCTTTGGCACAAGTGCAAGACGTGCGGGACGATGGTCTTCGTGAAGGAGTGGGAAGACAATCTGTGGGTCTGCCCGCGCTGCGAGCATCACGACCGGATCCGCGCCAACCAGCGTTTCTCGATCCTGTTCGACGAGGGCGACTATGAGGTCCTCCCCACCCCCGAGGTGCGCGAGGACCCGCTCAAGTTCCGCGACACCAAGCGCTACGTCGACCGCCTGAAGGCCGCTCGGACCGCGACCGAGGAGCGGGACGCGCTGCTTAACGCGCGCGGCACCATCGAGGGGCGCGAAGCAATCGTCGGGGTGCAGGACTTCGCCTTCATGGGCGGCTCGATGGGGGTCGCGGTCGGCTCGGCTTTCGTCGCCGGGGTGAAGGCCGCGATCGCGGCTGGAGCGCCCTACGTCATGTTCACCGCCGCCGGCGGCGCGCGAATGCAGGAGGGCATTCTCAGCCTGATGCAGATGCCGCGCACCACCGTCGCGCTCGCCGAATTGCGCGAGGCCGGCCTGCCCTACATCGTCGTCCTGACCGATCCGACCACCGGCGGCGTCACTGCCAGCTACGCGATGCTTGGCGACGTCCAGCTGGCCGAGCCCGGCGCCTTGATCGGCTTCGCGGGTCAGCGCGTGATCGAGCAGACTATTCGCGAGAAACTTCCCGACGGCTTCCAGCGCGCCGAATATCTACGCGATCATGGGATGGTCGACATGGTGATTCCGCGGGCCGAGCTGCGCGAGACGATAGCCAAATTGCTCGCCTATCTCGCGCCGGACCGCAAAGCCGCCTGAGATGAAGGAAGTGATCCGCTCAGCGGATCCGCGGGTGGCGGCGCTGATCGCGCGGCAGGCGACCCAATATGCCGGGCACCATCAGCTAGGGCTGGCCCGAATTGAGGCCCTGCTCGAGCGGCTGGGGCGGCCGCAGGATCGGCTCCCGCCGGTGTTCCACGTCGCCGGGACCAACGGCAAAGGCTCGACCTGCGCCTTCCTTCGCGGCGCACTAGAGGCGGCGGGACATACGGTCCACGCCTTCACCAGCCCGCACCTCGTCCGCTACAACGAGCGGATCCGAATGGCGGGCACCCTCATCGATGACGACCGGCTCGCTGCACTGATGGCGCGTGTGCTCGACGCCAATGAGGAACTGAGCGCGAGCCTCTTCGAGGTGAACACCGCGGTCGCCTTTCTTGCCTTCGCCGAGACGCCCGCGGACGCCTGCATCATCGAAGTGGGGCTTGGCGGTCGTCTCGACGCGACCAATGTCATCGAACACCCGCTGGTCTGCGGAATCGCCAGCCTCGGGATCGATCACGAGGCCTTCCTGCTGGCCGAGGAGCCGAGCACCCCGACCGATCCCCTCGCCCGGATCGGGTTCGAAAAGGCAGGGATCGCCAAGTCGGGCGTTCCGCTGGTCATCCAGCATTACCCGCCGCGGGTCGAAGCCGCGATTGCCGCCACCGCAGCCAGGGTCGGCGCACCTCTGCTGGTCGAAGGGCGTGACTGGGCGATCGATTGCGCGCTCGCGCCAGCCCTGCCCGGCCCCCATCAGCGCCACAACGCCAGCCTCGCCGCCGCGATGCTGCGGGCGCAATCGCTGCTGGCGATGTCTGATGAAGCCATCCGCGATGGGGTCGCCCGCGTGCGCTGGCCGGCGCGGATGCAGCGGCTTGACCCCGCCGGTCCGCTCGCCCGGGGGCGCGAGGTCTGGCTTGACGGCGCGCACAACGAGGCCGCCGCCGCCGCGCTCGTCGAAGCGCTCCCCGAGCCCATGCACATGATCCTCGGCATCCTTGCCAATAAAAATGCCGAGGCGATCGTCACCTCGCTTGGCGCCAAAGCGCTCAGCCTCACCTTCGTCCCCATCGCCGAGCATGACTGCCATGATCCTCGGCTTCTGGCACAGCGCTGGGGCGGCCGCGCCGCCGCCGGTCTCGACGACGCGCTCGGAGATTTAACCGGCCCAGTCCTCATCGCCGGGTCGCTCTACCTCGCGGGCGAGGTGCTCGAACGGAACAGCGAACTTCCGGACTAGCCGGCCGTGTCACCCTGCTCAGCTCGCGCCGCATCGGCAACCGGCACCTGCTCCACTGTCTCGGTGCGCGAGCGGCGATCGCGCATCCATTCCAACGCGACGAACACGATGGCGACGACGCCGAGCGACGCGGTGAAGTGGAATACACGCGCATAGCCAATCTGGTCGATCGCTTCGCCGATCGCGGCCCGCCCAAGCGAGCCGATGAGGAAGGTCAGCGAACTCAGCAACGCATATTGCACCGCGCTGTAGCGCTTGCTTGCGATCGAGCTGAGGTAGGCAACGAACGCCGCTCCCGCGAGGCCGCCCGACATATTCTCGGCCGAAATGGCGAGGAGCAGCCGCACCATCCGCTCGTCGTAGAGGCGGTCGAGCATGAACAGGTGGCTGAACGCATCAATGGTCGGGCCACCTGCCGCCAAGTCGGCATAAACGAGATTCGAGGCGGCCGCGGTGCAGGCGCCGATCAGTAGGGTCGGCATCCGTCCCAGCGTCGCAAACAGCACACCACCAATCGCGATGCCCGAGATGGTCATGATGACCCCGAACAGTTTGGAGGCAAAGGCCACCTCGTCATTCGTGTAGTGCAGGAAGTCGAGGTAGAAGGGGAAAGCGAAGGGCGCCCAGACGCTGTCGCACAAGCGATAGGTGAGGATCAGGCATAGCACGATGATCGCGCCCCATCGGAGCCGCCCCGTCAGTTCGACCAGCGGGAGCACCAGCGCGGTGTAGGCATGATCCGCGGCACGACGACCGGGCGACAGCGCAGGCGCGTTCTCGGCAAGAATGCTCCCAGGGCGATTGCGAACCGAATGCAGCCAGGCGGCAACGAGGCCCGGCACGACCACGGTCGCCGCGACGATCCACGGCCCGACGTTCTTGGTGAAGTCGCCCGCCTTGGGCGTGTCGGGCGCACCGGGGTAGAGCAAGGCCACGGCCATGAAATGCCCGATGGTCCAGATCGCCCATGCCCAGCCCAGCCCTACCAACGCCAACGCGACGGCGCGCAGGCGCGGGTTGATCGCGCCCGTCCGGCTGAGTTCGCCACCATTCTCGTCCTCCGATGGGCGCGGCGTATCCGGCGCCGCGAGCGTGGCCCCGATCGCCACCACCATCATGAGGCCCATGATTGCGTATACAAGCGGCCAGCTCAGACGGGCGGCAAGCACGAGCGCGAGCGCGCCGCCAAACAGCGCCGCAATGCGATAACCGAACTGATAGATGGTCGAGAGGATCTCGAGCGGAGCCGCCTCGTCGGCGACGTCGATCCGCCATGCGTCGATGACGACGTCCTGCGTCGCCGAGAAAAAGGCGGCGATGGTCGCAATGAGCGCGAAGGTGCCGAGCGCCCCCGTCGGGCTCGTCGCCGCGAGCGCCAGAAAGCAAAGGCCAAGCACGATTTGACACAACAACAGCCAGCTGCGCCGGCGGCCGAGCCGCTCAAGCAATGGCAATCGCAAACTGTCGACTGCCGGCGACCAGAGGAATTTAAAAGCATAGGCAAGGCCGATCCAGCTCAGGATGCCGATAGTCGCGAGATTGACCTTTTCTTCGCCAAGCCATGCGTTGAGCGTTCCGATGAGCAGCGTGTACGGCAGGCCCGAGCCAAAACCGAGCGCAAGCATCACGCCCGTTTTGCGGTTCGACAGCGCGACCTTGAGCAGCCGCCAACCTTTCGGTTTCGCTGGCGCGTCGGCCGCCCCCACCGCTGTCACCATTACAAACACTCCCCTCGTCTTCCACGCGACCCTAGCTGCTTGCATGACCCGTGCAACAGGCGCACTCTCCGCTTCGATGGATGCACCGCTCCGTTCGTCGCGGCCTACCGCTGGCCAGCGCGATTTGGTGGACCTGCTGGCGCGTGGACAGGCGCAGCTGGGGCAGAAGGTCGACGCACTGCCCGCGCGGCTCTACCTCGATGAGGAGCTGTATGCGCGCGAGCAGGCGAGCGTGTTCCGGCAACTGCCTTTACTGCTTGGCCCCTCGGCGCTGCTGCCGCGGCCGAACATGGCGATGGCGCATGACGATTATGGCGTCCCGCTGATCATCAGCCGCGACGGCGATGGGCAGGTCCATGTCCTCGCCAATGTCTGCCGGCATCGTGGCACGCGATTGCTCGAGACGAGCGAGCCCGTCGCCGCGAACCGGATCGTCTGCCCTTACCACGCTTGGGCTTATCGCGCTGACGGCCGACTGGCCGCCATTCCCCGCCCCGACTGTTTCCCCGGGCTCGACAAGGCGGACCTGCCGCTCGCCCGTTTCCCCGCGATCGAAAGTGGCGGCCTCATCTGGTTCGCGCGTGAGGCCAGTAGCGATTTCGCGGGTGTGGCCGCGCTCGAGGCTGACTTGGACGCTTTCGGACTTGCCGGCCTCCACCTCTACCAACGCCGCACCCACGAGGTAGCAGCGAACTGGAAGCTGGTGATCGACGCTTTCCTCGAAAGCTATCACGTCCAGCGCCTGCACGCGTCGACCATCGCGCACTTCTTCGCCGACGGGATCATCGCCGCCGATAGGATCGGTCTCCACCAGCGCGCCGTGGTCGGGCGCACCGACTATCTCGCCAGGATCGACCGCGACGATTGGGCGCAGATCCGCCGCGCGGCGACTTTCACTTATCATCTGTTCCCCAACAGCGTGGTGATCGTCTCGCCCGACTACATCAACCTGCTGCTCTGCTATCCGCAGGAAGTCGGCCGCACCCGGGTCGAGGACATCATGCTCATCCCCGAAGCGCCCCAGACCAACGAGGCGGAAATGCACTGGAAGAAGAGCTGGGACCTGCTCGACGGCGGGACCTTCGGGGGCGAGGATTTCCGCGCCGCCGCGCTCTGCCACCAAGGGCTGGCGTCAGGCCTCATCGATCAGATCACGCTCGGCACGCTCGAAAGTGGGATCGTCGACTTCCACCGCCTCCTCGAGCAGGCGACCGCCTAAGCCGGCTTTTCCGCAGGTCCGAACAGGACGAGGCCGTCGACCTTCTTGGTCTTCTCGCCACCCAATATGCGCTCAACCTCGCGCAACGCCGCGCGCAGTGTCCGCTCCTGATAGGGCTTGAGCATGTAGCCAAGCGCGAATTCCTCCGCGTCCGTTGGCGGGCTTGCGCTGACGAACAGCACCGGAATGCCGCGACGCTGCGCCTCGCGTGCGACCGCATAGCCGTCCTGGTCGCCCGCTAGGCTGATGTCGGTGAGGATGAGGTCGACGCCGCGCGGATCCTCGTCGTCGTCGCCGCTTGGCGGCAGCCGCTCGGCCTCGGTGTCGAGCACGCGGACCACGTCGCCGTACTGATCGACCGTGGCGACGACCGTATAGCCTGCATCGGCGACCATCGTTTCATTGTCGAAGGCGACCAGCGGCTCGTCCTCGACGATGAGGATGCGCTTGACGATCCGCTTGCGCTTGCTGAACAGCACCCAGGCACCCTCACTTTAAGGAAACAGTCTTGCCCCCGGAACGAACGAGAGGCGCGCCTGTGCCGCAAAAGCGAGCACTGAAAAAGCCTGCTCCGTCGGCGGGTGGGCCCAGCCGCCAGCCCGCCAAGGCGAGCGGCGGGCCGCAGCGCATCGCCAAGCTTCTCGCGCGCGCCGGAATCGCCTCGCGCCGCGAGATCGAGCGGATGATCGGCGAAGGCCGGATCGCGCTCGACGGCGAGACACTGACCACCCCCGCGACCATCCTCGAGACGCTCGACGGCGTCACGGTCGACGGCAAGCCGGTGCGCCCGCCCGAGAATGCGCGGCTCTGGCTGTTCTACAAGCCGGCGGGCTGCCTAACCGCCGCCAACGATCCCAAGGGGCGACCGACGATCTACGATCGCCTGCCCGCCGGCCTGCCGCGGGTGATGCCCGTTGGCCGCCTCGACTTCATGACCGAGGGGCTGCTGCTGCTCACCAACGACGGCGAGTTGAAGCGCCAGCTCGAGCTGCCCAAGACCGGCGTAGTCCGTCGCTACCGTGCGCGCGCCTTCGGCGACGTGACGCAGGAGCAGCTCGAGGAATTGAGCGAGGGGGTCGAGATCGACGGCATCCGCTACGGCAGCATCGACGCCAATCTCGAGCGTCGCACCGGGCGCAACGTGTGGATCGAGATGGCGCTGTCCGAAGGCAAGAACCGCGAGGTCCGCAACGTTCTCGCTTACCTCGGCATGCAGGTCTCGCGCCTTATCCGCACCAGCTATGGACCGCTGACGGTCGAGGCGCTTGAGCCCGGCGACGTGGTCGAGGTCCCGCGCGAGGACCTGTTCCGATTCCGCGCCTCGCTGAAATGAGGATCGTCGCGGGCCAGTGGCGCGGACGGACGTTGGCCGCACCGCCGGGCTCGACCACGCGCCCGACGGCCGACCGGACCCGCGAGACGCTGTTCAGCATGCTGACCAGCCGGCTCGGCAGCTTCGACGAACTGCGCGTCGCCGACCTCTACGCGGGTTCGGGCGCGCTCGGCCTCGAGGCGATGTCGCGCGGTGCCGCTTCGGCGGTGTTTGTCGAAACCGACGTAGCGGCACGCAAGGTGATCGAGCAGAACGCCCGGAGCCTCGGCGTAGCGGTCGAAATTCTAACAACCTCGGCCGCGAATCTTCCGCCGCGTCCGGCGTTCGACCTCATCCTGGCCGACGCGCCTTATGCCAAGGGTTCAGGCTCGGCGGTGGTTAGCGCGGTCATACAGGCCGGATGGCTCACCCCCGGCGGCTGGCTGGCGATCGAAACCGAACGCGGCGATGCTGTCGACCCGCAGAGCTGCGAAATGGTGGTCGAGCGCGACACCGGCCGCGCTCGCCTGACCTTGCTGCGGAAGCCCGCTTAAGCTTTCTTCTTCGCGCCCCCGGTCACTTCCTTGAGCAGCCGGGTGCCGATCGCGGCGGCCGCAGCCTTGCCCGCCGCCTTCACCGCACCCTTGCTCTTCGCCTTCAGTGGATCGGCCTTGCCGCTCTCGGCGATGGCGGCCACCGCCGCGAGCGCGCCGACCGCGAGCAGATCGGCGACGAGCGGGTGATCGAGCAACTTCGCGGCGAAGGCGTCGAGCCCATGCTCACCGGCTTTCTTCTTGCCCTTCTTCTTGCTCTCACCGCCATCGAGCAGTTCGAGCCGGTCGTTCGCCTTGGCGGTCTTCGCCTTGCCGCTCTTCTTGTCCTTCGCCACGTCTGTCTCCTGTTCGGTTAGTGAGGATATCGCGCTGCCGGAGCGTCAGGACAAGCTCAGCGCTTGCCTCGCCCCTGATGGCGGATGTTGGCCGGTCGTCCGCGGCGCCCCATCGGCGGCCGTCGCACCCGATCCTTGCGCGGCCCGGGCCCCCGCCCATAGCTCCCCTCGGGCAGTTCGAACTTGAGCGCGCCGCTGACCGGATTGGCGTCCGACAGCCGCAGCTGAAGTCGCTGGCCGACCCGATAGGTCTCGCCGCTTTCCTCGCCGACCAGTTGGCGGGCGTCCTCCTGGTAGCGAAAATATTCCTGCCCGAGTTCGGCGGCGAGCATCAGTCCGTCACCGCCCAGGCCTTCGACCGTGGCGAAGAAGCCGAACGGCTGCACCCCGGTGATCCGACAGTTAAGCAATTGCCCGACATGGTCCGACAGATAGGCGGCGACGTAGCGGTCGATCGTCTCGCGCTCGGCTTCCATCGCGCGCCTCTCCAGCATCGAGATCTGCTCACCGATCTCGACGAAGCGGTCGACATCCTCGGGCGGCAGTGCGCCATCGCCAAGATTGTAGGCCCGCACCAGACTGCGATGGACGAGCAGGTCGGCGTAGCGGCGGATGGGCGAAGTGAAATGCGCGTAGGAACCGAGCGCGAGCCCGAAGTGGCCGAGATTGTCCGGCGCATAACGCGCCTGCATCTGGGTCCGCAGCAATTGCTCCATGATCTCGGGCCGCGCGTCGCTGTCGCCGATCCGTTCGATCACTCGGTTGAAGGTCGCCGGACGGATCACCTGTCCCAGCGCGAACTCGACATCGAGCGTTTTCAGATAATCCTTGAGGGCGGTCAGCTTCTCGCGGCTCGGCGTCTCGTGGACCCGGTACATGACCGGCGCCTTCTTCGCCTCGAGCGCCTTAGCCGCCGCGACATTAGCGGCGATCATATAATCTTCGACCAGCCGGTGCGCGTCCAAGCGCTCGCGCGCAGCGACCGAGGCGATCCGGCCCTTCTCGTCGAGCACCACCTGGCGTTCGGGCAGATCGAGCTCGAGCGGCTCGCGCCGCTCGCGCGCGGCCAGGAGCGCGCGCCAGCAGGCCCAGAGCGGTCGCAGTGCCTGTTCGACCAAATCGGCCGCGACCGGGCCGGCCACCTCGGGCATTGCGCAGGGCGAGGAACTGACCTCTGTTCGCGGTTCGCCCGCGGCATCGATCGCGGCCTGTGCATCTTCGTAGGCGATATTCGCGGCCACCCGGATCACCGCGCGGCTGAACCGCCACTGCTTGAGCGCGCCATCGGGCCCAACCTCGAGGTGACAAACCAGCGCCGCGCGATCGACACCCTCTTTCAGCGAGCAAATGTCGCTCGACAATTCGTGCGGAAGCATCGGCACGACCCGGTCGGGGAAATAGACGCTGTTGCCACGGCGACGGGCCTCCCGGTCGAGCTGGCTGCCGGGGCGGACATAGAAGCTGACGTCGGCGATGGCGACGATCGCATTCCAGCCCCCGCCCTCACGCGCGCTCGCCCAAATGGCATCGTCATGGTCGCGCGCGTCGGCGGGGTCGATCGCGACGATTGGCAGGTGGCGCAGATCTTCGCGATCCTCACCCATGGGAAGGGTAGCGACTTTGCGGGCCTCGGCGACGGTCTCCTCCCCGAATTCGTGGGCGAGGCCGTGCTTGTGGATGGCGATCAGGCTGAAGCTGCGGGGGGCGAAGGGGTCGCCGAGGACCGCGTCGACCCGCGCCGAGACCCGCGGCGGGCGACCGCTCGGTTCGGCCAGGACAAGATCGCCGACCTCGGCCGCGCCGAGTTCGCCGAGCGGCAGCTCACGCCGCTCGCGCTTGTCGACGGGTTTCAGCCACAGCTTGCCCGCGTCCTCGGCGTGCACCACGCCGAGGATGAGGTCGGCCGAGCGCTGCAGCTTCTTCATCAGATGCGCGACATGGCCCTGACCGCGTTCCTCCGTCCGGGCAAGAATCCGGTCGTTGAGCGCCAGCGCCGAGCCGCGCCCCTGCTGGAGAACGCGGAGCCTGGGCGGAGGCCCTTCACCCTGCCAATTGTCGGGAACCGCGACCGCGCCGTCGGCCACCTCGACGATCCGCAGCACGGTGACCTTGGGTACGCCGCCGGTCTTGTGGAAAGCGCGGCCGGGCGCGCTGTCGATCAGCCCCTCGTCGGCCATGTCCTTGAGCAAGCTCTTGAGCATGATCTTGTCATGCCCGTGCAGCCCGAACGCCCGCGCGATCTCGCGCTTTCCCGCCGGCTGACCCGAAGAGGTGATGAAGTCGAGGATCTGCTGGCGCGACGGCAGCGAGCGCGGAAGGGTCTTGCGAGGCATCCGCACCCAAGTGGCGGTTGCACCGGGCCGGAGCAACCCTCACCCCTGTCGGACGTCATCCGCCGGCAGCTTTCCTGGCGCTTGTCGCTACTCGGCGGCGACCAGCGTCAACTCACCCGACCAGGCGCTCGTCGATGTCGCGCCCCGCGCGGAGGCACGCCGCTCAACGGCAACCGGGAGGTTGCGCTGGCGCCGGTTCCACTTGAACGAGCGGGCTTGCTCCACCAGGCTACGCGCTTCGCTCAGCAAAGCATTCGCCGCCGCGCTGGTCTCCTCCACCATCGCCGCGTTCTGCTGCGTCGAGATGTCCATCTGGCGCATCGCCGCCGAGATTTCGGCCACCGCCCCCGCCTGCGCCTTGGCATCCTCGGACAA
>Ga0316228_1004081_pt1 | contig 11210 bp, 19 predicted proteins | sample TBH18021metaG_FD_206005 | JGI IMG/M metagenome (GOLD analysis project Ga0316228, IMG submission 206005) | Freshwater microbial communities from Trout Bog Lake, Wisconsin, USA - TBH18021 | ecosystem: Environmental > Aquatic > Freshwater > Lake > Hypolimnion/Profundal zone | place: USA: Wisconsin... | reverse complement strand
AGTATTTCCACCCAACCATCATTTTGTCGACACCAATTGTTATTGCTTTAAGCGTAAGTATCTAATGCGTCACTCATATAAGTTTTTTGGTGACTCATTCTTCATGGACCGATTGTTTTATGGTGACATGGAAAAATTATTACCGGAGTTTGACTGCAACGGTGAGCACACGATTAATTATCGAGTGCGTCCGCATCATGAGGCAATGCACCGCCAGGGCAACGACGCAACTTTACAACACTACAAAGGAAATTATCCATGGACCAAAAACCGAAAATCTTCATAGCGACACCAATGTATGGTGGCATGTGCACCGGCACGTACGCGATCAACCTGACATCCACACCATCGGTGCTGGGTCAAAATGGTATTGAGATGTCATTCTCCATGATGCTCAATGAGTCTCTCATCACACGTGCACGCAACAGACTGGCGCATGACTTCTTAAAATCTGACTGCACGCACCTGATGTTTATTGATGCTGACATCAGCTGGCAGCCGTACGATATCGTGCAGATGGTACGCGCCAAAGTGGACGTCATCTGCGGTATCTACCCCAAGAAAGAAATCAACTGGCATGAGGTACACGCCGCTGTGGGACGTGGTGTGCCGGCAGATAAGCTGCATGAGTACACTGGATCATTCGTGGTCAACACCATCGGTAAGAAGGACGTCACTGGACGTATTGATCAACCCATCGAGATTGAGAAGGGTGGCACAGGCTTTATGCTTATCGAGCGTAAGGTAATCCAAAAGTTAACAGAGGTGGCGCCGAAGTATTCCAATGACATGTTTACCGTGGTCAATCCCCAGGACGTAGGTACACTGATCGCTAACATCTTCGACACATCTATCTCACCAGCTGATAACCGCTACCTATCTGAGGACTACCACTTCTGTGACCTGGCACGTGAGAATGGTTTTAAAATCTATGCAGCACCGTGGGCCAAACTAACCCACACCGGTACTTATATTTTTAGTGGTGGACTAACAAGGAGCGACAGACAATGATAGCAATCGGACACGAAATACTTGAGAACGGCGATCTAATCAAGATTGAATACTACGACGTACACGGCAGTCATATCGTGGACGTGGTGTGGGACGAGAATGATCCCCAGGACGCAGAGCACCGTAAATTCTTCCGCGAGTGGGCAGTCAAGATGGTAAAACAACTTGGCTACGAGGTACCGCAATGAACGCAGCACTATTCTCACTCTACTGGGACAACCTAGATCCGAGAGTGGCCTACTACCAAAAGAAGGTAATGGACCACTTTGGGATCCCGGCAGCCCAGCACAAGATCCATGGACTGGATCACGGTGAGTGGATGGACTGGGTAATTAACCGTCATGATGACCTGGACGTCCTGGTCTTCTTTGACATCGACTGCATTCCCCTGGACAAGGACAAGGTGCACCACTGCATCGAGAAGGCTGCCAGGGGTATCCTAATCGGTAACGAGCAGGCCTCCAACCACCTTGATCCCTCCAGGTTATTCGCAGCCCCGTCATTCCTATGCGTCAACCGCAGGGTGTGGCGTGGTGTGGGTAAGCCATCGTGCAAGGCGACCTATGATGGGGACGTGGCTCAGATGCTGACCGACAGCTGGAACTACCGCAAGATGCCGGTCGAGTTTTTGCCGGTCAAGGACTTTGAGGTTCCAAAATGGAACCTGCCAGGTAGGCCTATGTCATACGGTATTGGCACGAACTATGCCGACACGACCTACCACCTATTTGAGTGCAGGGATAATATCAACATCGACCGGTTTGTTAAGAAGGCAGAAGGAGTAATCAGTGGATCGTTATAGCAAATGGTTATTACTATTGTGTTCTTTATATCTTTTTGTGCATATAGGACTCTACCTACTACATGTAGTAGAGAAATGCGGCTGACCTACTAGGCCGGGACACAGAAGACACAGAAGACACCCTTGTTTTGAGTTTATCCAGGATATTTATTTTATTTTTTTAAAAGTTAGAGAAAAATAGAGATATACCCTGTCTTCTATGTCTTCTGTGTCCCGAAGAGGCTTAAGTTATTGATTTTATTGGCAACACCCGGGACAGGATGCAGTGCAGCAATTTGAAACGTACCCTGTCTTCTGTGTCCCGATTTCACAATGTGAAATATGACAAACCAATTTTTTGCATTAATATACATATGAAACCAGACTGCTTACCAGTACAATTTGACGCAATACCCATGGAGCTAAAGAAAACCCCACGTTGGGTTCTATGGCGCCTTGTTGAGGTGGGCGACGAGGGTAACAAGAGATGGTCCAAGATGCCGCTCCAGGGGACTGGACAACCTGCCTCCTCAACTAATCCGAAGACCTGGACAGACTTCCTGACCGTCCAGGATGCGTATCAGAACAACCCAGGCCGATTTGACGGCGTAGGGTTCGTATTTAGTGACGAGGATAATCTGATCGGTGTCGACCTGGACGACTGCTACGATGCCACATCAGGCGCGTTCAATAATGCTGCACTGCAGCATATTGCGACTCAGATTGATGGCTACATGGAAATCAGCCCATCGGGTACCGGCGTGAAGATATTCACCCGCTCCAACATAGCGGCCTCACACGTCGATCATTCCATCGGACTGGAGGTCTACCCTAGCTCGAGGTTTTTTACGGTCACTGGACACCACCTGAGCGGTCTGATCCCTACTGATGAGCAGGACCTGACCAGCATCGTGCCACCCCGGACAATCAACCGGACGGGTGACGCGTTTGCGGACTACACGCCGCCGGTAGAAGACTACGACTTGCACAGAGTCGAGACAGAGATCCTGGCCGAGCTGACAGACTACGGTTACGATGACTGGCTGCGCGTCGGCATGGTATTGCACCACCAGTTTGGTGGGGACGTCGAGGCCTGCGAGGCATGGGACAGATGGTCACAGAATGGCCAGGGCTACCACGCCAACGCCTGCGAGAACAAGTGGAAGACATTCAGGGGATCGGGCGCGACACTGCGTACGCTGATCTTCAAGGTGAACCAAAAAAAGCGGGAAGAGGCCCTGGCACGCGGCGAGATTATTCTCGACCAAGGACCAATGAACCACGCCCGTACTTTTCTTGACACGCACTACACCAGCGAGGAAGGGCATCGTCTTGTGCACTACGCCGAGGATTTTTATCTGCACGCCGGGACGCACTACGAGGTGACTGAGGAGCTGACCATCCGCTCCAAGGTCTATGCCTTCCTGGACAAGTGCAAGAAGACCGGCAAGCAGGGCGCGTTGTTACCATTTAACCCAACACCGGCCGCGGTGACTGCCGCGATTGATGCGATTAAGTCGATTGTGCACCTGCCCAATCACCCCAACACAAAGCCGCCGATTTGGTTAGAGAGTTACCGTGCCAATAAGCCGGAGGCATCTAAGTTAATCAGCGTGCAGAACGGGATATTCCATTTGGAGGACTCCATACTGCTGCCGCACTCACTGGGTTTCTTTACACAGAACAGCCTGCCATTCGCGTACGATCCGCAGGCCACGTGCCCGCGCTGGGAGATCTTCTTGGACTCAGTGTGGGGTGAGGACCGTGAGTCAATCGATACACTGCAGGAGATGTTTGGTTATATCCTGTCCGGTGACACCAAGCAGCAGAAGTTTTTTAACATCATTGGTCCGCGTCGTAGCGGTAAGGGCACCATCAACAAGGTCCTGGTGGACTTACTTGGCCAGCACAATACCGTAGCGCCGCAACTGGAGGAGCTCTGTGATACCTTTGGACTTCAACCTTGGCTGGGAAAACTTTTGGCTTCCTTTACTGATGCGAGGGCTCCTGAGCGCAATCGTAGTGCTGTGGTTTCTCAACTTCTCCGAATTGTTGGTGGTGACACTATTACAGTCAACCGAAAGAACAAAGAGGCTTGGAATGGTTACCTGCCTACTCGTCTTGTTATTTATTCTAACGAGGCGCTCCAGCTGACCGAGAACAGTAACGCGCTTACCGGACGTATGTTGGTATTGAAGATGACTAAGTCATTCTATAACAAGGAAGACACCGACCTGGCAAACAAGCTGAGCAAAGAATTGTCAGGGATCTTTAACTGGGCGATGGTAGGACTCAAGCGCAGGCTAGAACGTGGTGGATACTTTATACAACCCGAGAGCGGCAAGGACTATCTGCAGCTGATGAGCGAGCTGGGTAACCCAGTCGGATCATTCATGGAGGATGCCCTGGAGTTTGATCTGAAGGCCAGCGTAAACAAGGACGACGTCTTCGCATGCTACAAACACTGGGCGCTCAAGAAGAGTATCCCACCGGGCACAGAGCTGGCGTTCAAGCGCCGGTTCCTGGCAGCGGCCCAGGAGCACTGCGTGACATCGGACAGTTTTAAACAGAACGGCAGCCGCAGCCACGTCTACCTTGGTGTTCGTTTAAATGACAAGGCACAGAAGTACGTGGACGGTATTGAACGATTTGATGAGGAAGTATTTTGAGACTGTTTAACTTTCGCAAGACAGCGCCGAGAACTCACTTTACCACTATTTTTGGCAGGGTGCGTAAGCGTCGGGTGTTGCGTAATAGGCAACTAACGTTGCTCCAAAAGCAACGCACCAAGATGCAGATGATCCGCCGTGCTCACCAAGGCTGGCGCAACAAACAAATTGGTAGTATACAATCACTTAAAATTCGTTTACAATACGGTAGACGCAAACCCATACCACAGTTTAGGAGATGACATGATATATTTTATAATTTATCTTATCGCTGTTGTGCTCATATTAATGTTTGTACACGGCGCAAATTCATGAAGACCAAAATATATGTATGGTGGATCCGGCTACAATCACACCACATGCCCTGGACTAAATTATATAAGTACAGGATAAGTGAATGGCAAAGTATGCGAGACACCAATAGGATTCTTACAGGATTTTGGTGCGGGGATCATAAAGGAAATCTTGAACAAAAAACAGACTGGGATACAGTTAAAAAGATGGTAGGAGAATTAGATGAGTAGAGACGGAGGAAAAGGCGATGCACGTCGCCCACTATCAATACCTAAAGAACAGTTTGAGTCAAACTGGGATACAATATTTGGCAACAAGAAAGAAGAGTGGGACCCATACGAGTACTTGTGCCCAAACTGTGTATCACCATGGAAGTGCAATGGCCCACATTTGACACAGGAAGACTGACATGAAACTATACGACTTAAAACGCGGTGACAACTTTAAAATCATCGACGAAGAGACCAAGGTGCCACCAGCTGCGCCACAACCAGCCGACAACATAACATACCATTACACCCATGTCGATGGTATGTACGCCCCCTGCGAGGGCACAGATGGCGAGCGCTACTATTTTGCAGCATGGACCGAGGTGAAAAAAGTATGAACGCAAATGAACTAGCTGAAATATTGGAAGATGTTGGGATGGAACAAAAGCATTACGACACAATCCAAAAAGTAGCCACCATGCTACGCCAGCAACAAGCTGAAATTGAGGCGTTGAAAAACAAAGTAAAAAGTTATGAAAACTTAGGAAATATGATGCTTAACGAATTATTAGAAAAGGCACTAACAGATGAGGAAATAATTGAAATTTGGAGTGGCATGGAAACTGACACAGGCGAACAAAACATTGCGTTTGCTAGAGCAATACTAAAAAAGGCGCAAAATGATTAAGCTCAAAGGTTTTATAACTTATAATATTGGTGGTGGATATTGTTGGGTTCGTATCGGTAATTTAAAAATTGAATGGATGGTACAAAAATGACCACCTTCACCACACAAGACCGATTAGATGCGCAACGTACCCCGTTGGCCGATGATGTAATAGTTAAAATGTACGAAGAATCTTATTTAGAAAGTGGGCTTGACGAATGGGAATTTGATCCTGTTTATTTCGCCCGCGCCATCGAACGCGCCCACGGAATAGGAGAATAGGATGATCAGTAACGCAAAACTTTCGCCCGAATATGTTTTTCATCCCGATCCACCCAAAGCAGGTGCATGGATTATCGGCGGGACATTGCACATTTATGTTAAAAATAAACCATGCTGGTTACATAAGAAAATGACCAAGCTACTATTGGGCTGGGATTGGCAATGACTGAATACGAATTTATGGTATCAGGTGACGCAGAAGAGTGGACAGAGGAAGAAAAGCAATTAGTCATCAAGCGTCACGAAAAGCAAAAGAAAGAGTTTAACGAACATTGGAAAGGCATTGTGTGGGAAACAGTAGGCAAACACTTTGCAATTAAAACAGAATGAGCTTCACCATCTACCAAGCAGACGGGCTCAAAGTCATCCAGTGGTTCCGAACCACCGACGAGCTTATTGCCAGCATGCTGGCCAACCCTAACGACGCATACCATAGGAACGCATAATGGAAATTATCGGATACGCAGCAATTATCGGACTTGTATTAATACTTTTATGGAATAAATAATGGCAAAATTGAAAGTAACCAAACCCGCAGTAAAAGAAAAGTCTGGCAAAGTGATTGCCGACTCACCAGCATACTCACACAGCGAGATTGAAAAGAAAGCAGGCCGACCAAAGAACGCTGATAAGCGCGGCTTCTTACTATCAAACAAAGAGTTTGTTGGCAGAGAGAAAGCGGCCAAAGTGGCAAAGGAAGCCGGCGAAATTAAAAAGCCAGTAAAGAAACTATACAGTCACGAGCTTCGTGCTGGTTTAGGAATTAAAAAAGCAAAGGAACCCAAATGACAAACCACGACGGAGGAAAAGGTGATGCCCCACGACCCATCAGTAACAAAGACCAATTCGACAAAAACTGGGATGAAATCTTCAACAAAGCCAAAGAAGAAATCGTCCACTTTGAAATCGAAGCGGACAACGAACACGCAACAATCCTTGCCAGCATACCTTTTGGACGGTAATGATATCCAGTTCACCATGACCCATGCTATGGATCATGATGATGGATCAGCAACTTACAATTTAGATCTTAACCCTTACACAAATGGTAAGTTGGTGGAGATTGGTGTAATTGCATTGTTAAAAGAGCATATTGCACAAGAGAAAGCGAAGAAACCTAGTCTTTGGGCGAAAATTAAGCGTTTTTTGCATAAGTAGATATAGGACTCGCTGTGAAGCGCTCCTGCGGGCGTAAAGAAGCCCTGCATTTGTTTAAGGACGCTTAAACTGACAGCCAGGAAAGACTGGCCCCTATTTAACAAGGAGATATTATGGCAACCAAACCTGGCTTATATGCCAACATCCAAAAAAAGAGAGAACGCATAGCAGAAGGCTCAGGCGAGAAGATGCGCAAACCTGGTGCCAAAGGTGCACCCACTAAGCAAGCATTTGTTGAATCTGCTAAGACTGCGAAGAAAAAATAATGGCTACTAAAAAGAAAGGCCCATCCCTATCCATTGGTCGTGGCGAGAAGCTACCAGTATCGCAAGGTGCTGGACTGACAGCTAAAGGTCGCGCTAAGTACAATAGAGAAACTGGCTCACATTTAAAAGCACCACAACCAGAAGGCGGACCACGCAAGAAATCATTCTGTGCCCGCATGTCTGGCATGCCCGGACCCATGAAAGATGAGAACGGTAAACCAACACGCAAAGCAGCAGCACTGAAAAGGTGGAAGTGTGGCAGTTAGAAAATATACCTTCAAACCCGAGATGTGTGAGCGTATGATCGAGTTAGGTCAGCAAGGTGCTTCACAAAAAATGATTTGGGCCGATATTGGCATAACTAAGGATGTGGCTAAAAGCTGGGAGAAAAAGTACCCAGAGTTTAAAGATGCCCTTGATATGGCTCTTGTACACTCACAAGCATATTGGGAACGGGAGATGCTCGCCAATGTAGGTAATAAAGCATTTAACAGCCGTATCGCTGAGATTGCTTTAAGAGGCCAGTTTCCACAAGATTACAAAGAAACTCGTGAACTCAAAGCAGAAATCAAACAAGATATTAAAATTGACTTCGCTGGAGAAGTTGCTAGTTTAATCAAGCAGTTACGAGAAGCAAAAGAATAAACCTCAAACTTTCTCATATTATGAAATGGCTAGGCGTAAAAAACCTAGCCATTTTTGCATAAGTAGTAGTACACTATATAAAGTTAAACCAGTAAATAAGGAAATCAGATGACGGCACACGCAATACTCTCCGCTTCGGGCTCTAAACGGTGGCTATCCTGCACACCAAGCGCTCGCTTAGAAGCAACACTCCCAGAACAAAAGAAAGCACCAGGATCATTTGACCATTCTGCTGAGGGCACACTTGCCCATACATTGGCGGAAGTAAAATTGCGTTTTCAACTCAATCAGATAGGACAAGAAGAATATGACAACGAAGTACAGAAGGTTAAAGAAAGCGAATACTACAACGAAGAACTCGAAGAGTATGTCGACAACTACGTCGTTTACGTCCGCAGTCAAATTAGCGAGCACGATCGACCACTTTTTGAACAGCGTGTGGACTTTTCTGACTGGGTTCCTGATGGCTTTGGTACGGCCGATGTGGTCTTACTTTCTAAGCACTCCATTCGGGTTATTGACCTCAAATTCGGTCGGGGCATTCCCGTCTCAGCGATCGACAACACGCAATTACGCCTCTACGCCCTTGGTGCGTATGCCAAGTTCAAAGAAGAATACCCCGAAATCAAAGAAGTCCACTACACCATCGTCCAGCCAAGACTTGACTCTATTAGCAGCGATGTCACGACCCTCACCAAGCTCCTTGACTGGGCAAACTACTACGTCAAAACCAAAGCCAAGAAAGCGTGGACAGGCACAGGCGAGTTCGTCCCAGGCGACTGGTGCCAGTTCTGCCGCGCCAAAGCCACGTGCAAAGCGCGCTCGGACTTCGTCAACGAAATAGCATCACTGGATTTTCGTCCAGCTCCGCTACTAGACGAAGAAGAGTTCCGTCTAGTACTTTCAAAAGCATCACAATTAAAGTCTTATGTGAATGATATTGAAGAATATGCTACACAAAAAGCAGTACACGAAAATGTGATACCCGTTGGTTTTAAATTGGTAGTACCAAAAGGTCACAGAAAGATTTCAGATTTTGCTTTAGCTGAAACAATTCTTTTGGAAAAAGGTTTTCACAAAGAAGACTTATATGAAGTAAAACCAAAGTCAGTACCTCAAATTGAAAAGTTAGGCAAGAAAGGTCAGATTGTTGGGTTGTTAGGTGATTTAATTGTAAGACCCGATTCAGCACCTAAATTAGTTCCCGATAATTCAATCGAGGACTTTGCGGGATGAGCACACCATTAATTGTTATTTCAACTCTGATATACTTAGGCGTAGCAGTTGACCAGTTGTTAAAAGGACACACTGGCCCAGCAATAATGTTTTTGGGGTACACCATTGGAAACTGTGGTATACTTCTTACAGTACGGTAGAGATTGGCACCGATAAAGTCCAATCAATTTTAAGTTAAAAAGGAAGCAAGATGGCTACAAAAAATCCTCGTGTTGTAACTGGTAAAGTTCGTTTCTCTTACGCTAATGTGTTTACGCCATTAGACAAAGGCGATGGCAAGACACCTAAGTATTCTGTGTCTATCATCATCCCTAAGTCTGACAAAGAAACCATTGCTAAAGTAAACAAAGCTTTTGAAGAAGCTAAAGCAAACTCCGCTGGCTACTTTGGTGGTACAGTTCCAAAGATGCTCAAAGGTGGTTTGCGTGATGGTGATTTAGAGAAAGAAGATGCAGCCTATGCTGGCTCCATGTTCATCAATGCCAACTCTGTTAAGAAGCCAGGTATCGTTGATGCTGATATGAATGCAATCATCGATCCAGATGAATTCTATTCAGGTTGCTATGGCCGTGCTGCAATTGAGTTCTATCCATACAATATGGAAGGCTCTAAGGGCATTGCTTGCGGTTTAGGCAATGTCCAAAAGCTTGAAGACGGTGAGCGTCTTGGCGGTGGCGGTGTATCAGCAGCTGTTGATTTCGCTTAAAAGTTTCATTGTAGTTCCTCCCCTGTAGTGCCTAGCCCCACCGAAGTTTGGTGGGGCATTTTTCCCTTTAACCTATAACAAAAAGAAACCATGGATCAATATCAAGAATATATAGCCGCCAGTAGATATGCCCGTTTTATAGACGAAAAACAACGAAGAGAGACTTGGGCAGAAACAGTTAACCGATTTGTAGATTACATTTTTACCAGAACTCCAGCCATTACAGATAACACCGAATTAAAGAAAGAAATTTTTGATTCTATCCATAACCTAGATTTAATGCCGTCCATGCGTGCCATGATGACGGCAGGAAAGAGTGCCGATCGTGACAATACTTGCATCTATAATTGCAGCTATCTCCCAGTGGATGACCCCAAGAGCTTTGACGAAGCCATGTTCATTTTGCTTTGCGGAACTGGCGTTGGGTTCTCAGTTGAATCCAAGTACATTAACCGTTTGCCCGAAGTGCCAGAAAACTTGTTTGATTACAATGGAACCATCCAAGTACACGACTCCAAAGAAGGCTGGGCAAAATCATTACGTTTGCTTATCGCCCACCTATATTCAGGCGAAATACCTAAGTGGGACGTCTCTACCGTCCGACCTGCCGGAGCTCGACTCAAAACATTTGGTGGAAGAGCTTCCGGGCCAGAACCATTAATTGATTTATTTCAATTTACTGTAAACACTTTTAAAGGTGCAAAGGGTCGTCGCCTCAATTCGCTTGAGTGCCACGATTTAATGTGCAAAATTGGTGAGGTAGTTGTAGTAGGCGGCGTTCGTCGCTCAGCTATGATATCCTTGTCAGACTTAGATGATGAAAGGATTCGACATGCTAAAGCTGGACCATGGTGGGAAACCGCGCCCCACCGCGCTCTTGCGAACAACAGTGCGGTCTATAATGAAACACCTACTGTCGGAAAATTCATGGAGGAGTGGTTGTCACTTTACAACTCCCATTCCGGTGAACGAGGGATTTTTAATCGGGAGGCTGCTCAAAAGACGGTTGAAAAATACGGGCATCGAGATCCAAATTTTGAGTTCGGAACTAATCCGTGCTCGGAAATTATCCTCCGACCATACCAATTCTGTAATCTTACTGAGGCTGTAGTACGACATGACGACACAAGAGAAACTCTCATGCGCAAAGTGCGCATCGCCACTATCCTTGGCACCATCCAGTCTACCTTTACAAAGTTCCCCTATTTGCGCAAGGTGTGGCAGAGAAATACTGAAGAGGAACGGCTTTTGGGTGTCTCCCTCACCGGAATCTATGATAATCCCCT
>Ga0316228_1004078_pt1 | contig 11215 bp, 5 predicted proteins | sample TBH18021metaG_FD_206005 | JGI IMG/M metagenome (GOLD analysis project Ga0316228, IMG submission 206005) | Freshwater microbial communities from Trout Bog Lake, Wisconsin, USA - TBH18021 | ecosystem: Environmental > Aquatic > Freshwater > Lake > Hypolimnion/Profundal zone | place: USA: Wisconsin... | reverse complement strand
CCACACCCCCCAATCAGCCCAGTCAACAACAACGCGGACACCAGTGCGTATCGCGGAATAGCAGTCATTTGACAACTCCTCTCTGGACAAGTAAGTTATTCAGTTCACATTCTAGCAGTTTGAATCAAGCTGTCAATTAGTAATTAACTATTAGTGCTTACCAATAACACTAAATGCAGTTACGAAAGCCATTCGCATGACTCTGTGAGGGTAAAACGATGTGAAGATGGCTTTCCCACAACCGATTCTTCCCTTCGCAGGCATGCACAAACTGGTGAAGAAGGGCGTGGGACGCACGTCTCCATAGCATTCTCTTCCATTTTTATGGAAGTGTAACGCTAAATCTGTTGAGACATGGGCAGACCAAGTAGTCACGCATCGCCATATATGATGTCCAGGCTCCCGTCCACAGTGAAAGAGGTTCCATCGTTGTTCCCATAGGGCGCGTTTGCTACCCACTTTCTGCCAAACGGCCCGGAACAGATCCGATGTCAGTTGCCGGGTCTGATCAATCAGGAATGCCAGCATCATGATCATCACAAAGACCTCACTGAGATGCTCCTTGCTCAGACCGAAGGTGTGTTCCAAGTTGTACCCTTGGTTTTTGAGGGTATTGAATGTTTCGTTTTCGATCTTCCAGCGGGATGGCCACCCCGCATCAGAGGAAAGGCATTTTCTTCCGTAATAGGAAAGTCGGTTACCCAGGAGGGGCGATGAAGCTTTTCGGTCTTGGTATTGTCAGTCAACGAGAGCTTCGAAAGACCGCCCAGGCGACCGAGATCCCCGTTGATGCGCGCCAGTCCTTCTACCCTCTTGTTGTCCAGGATGCTACGCACCTGGTACCCCAATCCCACGTTGCGCAGGTACGCGGCCGCGGAGAGTCCGGTGGTCGTTGCCATGCTTTTGATGGCGGCCTCCTCGTCAGGAAGCACAGACGATCTCGACCACGCAGAAGCGAACACCTGTGAGGGTGACGCTGGCAACTGGGCAACTGAGGCACTGATTCCTTCTGAAGTTCGGCACGCAGCCGATATGAGCCGCAAACCGTCTACCCAGAAGGTTCTTTACTTTGCTGCCAGCCTCAGGATAACTCCTGCGATTTACTGGAGGTCGAATCAGGAAGGAAAAACGAGATTACAAAATCTTCGCCGCACTTGTGGGGTACAAAAAAGTTCGCAGATTGGTTGCTTAAGGTCCTTTGTTTTCTTTTTCCAGTTGCCTGTATATCCCTTCCTCTTCCATCAAAGCCTAATTAATCTGAGTCCTTCAGCCGTCCTACTCCTTAAATTATTGGAGTGCCGGCACCATTGGATTTCTCTCAGTCAATCAACCTTGATTGAGATTCTTCAGCGGGTAGGGAGGACGGTATCATAAGAACCAGAACGCGCGTTACGCCTCCCAATCCTCATGTCCTGGCGGTGCACGACGTAACTCCTCCCGTCCCCTCCTCCTCCCCGTCCCCTCCTTCCTGAGTTCTGACCGAACCGCGCTTGGCATTGCCCTTTCATGGGTCGCACCGCGTAAGCTAGATCCAGAGACAAAATGATGGGTCCGACAGTGGCATCAGGAACTGCCCAGCACCCTTTTCAACTCATCCCTCAACTGGTCAAAGTTGTACGGCTTGCCGATCATACCGGCGATATCCTCCCGAGCGATCCGCTCGCCCACGGTGCCATCTCCAAAGCCGGTTGAGATGATGACCGGCAGGTTTCGGTCGAGTTTCTTCAGTTCCGCGACCAGGGCGTAGCCGTCCATAATCGGCATGCCGAGGTCCGTCACGACCAGGGCAAGGTCGGCGCTGTGCTTTTCATACAACTCCAGAGCCTCCTTACCGTGACATGCCTCTACGGTTGAGAACCCAAGCGCCCTCAACATGTCCCGCGCCACCAGCATGAGCGAAACCTCATCCTCAACCAGTAAAATGGTGCCGCGGCCGCGCCACGATGCGGTGGGTGCCAAAGGCTTCACCGTCTGCCCCGCAGCGCCGTCGCCGGCCCCGATAGGCAAATAGATCCGGAAGGTGGTCCCCTTGCCCGGTTCGCTGAAAAACTGCAAGCCCCCCCGGTGGGCGGTGATGATGCCGAGGACCGCCGACATCCCCAGGCCCCTGCCGGTGAACTTGGTGGTATAAAACGGCTCGAATACGCGCCGCCTGACTTCTTCATCCATGCCGCAGCCGTTGTCGGCGACCTCCAGACAAAGGTACGACCCCGACGGGATCGCGTTGCCAAGATGGTCCTTTACCTGCTCCCCGGCGCCCAACGATCTCTTTGCCAGGGTGACGTTCACTTCCCCCTGCGCCTGACCGATCGCTTCCGAAGCGTTGATGAACAGGTTCATCAGAACCTGCCTGATCTGGCTGGGATCTGCCATGATTGGCGGTAGGTCGGCCGCCAAATGCTGCCTGAGGGTCACGTTCTTGCTGGTGGTGGCACTCAGCATGGCGGCCATTTCTCTTATTTGTTCGCCGACGTTGACTTCTTTCTGGACAGACTTTTCCTTGCCGGCATAGGCGAGCATCTGGCGGCAGAGCCCCGCGGCGCGCTCGGCGGCCTTTTCGATTTCGGGGAAATGCTGGGCCGCATTTGGGCCATCCATTTGCGCCAGCGAGCAATGGCCCACGATGATCGCCAGGATGTTGTTGAAATCGTGGGCGATGCCGCCGGCCAAAACGCCGAGGCTTTCCAGTTTCTGGGCATGGAGCAACTGGTGTTCCAGCGCCTGTTTCTCCTGCTCTGCATGCTTGCGCTCGGTGATGTCCTGTATGGTCCCCCTCAGGGTGACGATCTCCCCGCTGCAGTCCCACTCGGCCGTTCCCAGTCCGTATACCCATCTGGTCTGGTGATCGTTGACGCGAATTATCCGGTATTCCCTGGCAAAGGCTCCGTGCCGCGCGATGACGTCCAGCTTCAGGTACCTGGCCATCATCTCCCTGTCGTCGGGATGCACGATCTCCAGCCACCCCTGGGCGCTGCGCGGATAACTGACGCCGATCCCGAAAATGGCATCGAGCACCTCCGATGACTCCCACGCGTCGGCAGTAAAATCCATCAAATAGGAGCCTATGAACGCGGATTTCTGCGACTCCTTGAAGAAATATTCGCTTTTCCTGAGCGCTACCTCGGCGAGCTTCAGTTCGGTGATGTCGGTCATGATGACTTGCAGATAGGGATTCGAATCGAGAGTTATGATGTCCGCGGAGTATTGAATATCGATGACGGATCCGTTTTTGCGGCGCAGTTGCACCGGATGATTGATCACCTTCCCCTGCTCGGTGATGATCTGGTTTATACTGTCCCGCTCCCTGGCAGTGATATAAAGGGAAAGTTCCTCTATGGAACGGCCGATCACTTCATCGCGCCGGTAGCCAAAAAGCCGCAGCCAGGCGTCGTTGACCTCGACCAATCTGCCGCCGGCGAGCTCCCCGAGCCCGATGGCCACGGGCGAGTAGTCGAAAATGCTCCTGAAACGGTTCTCCCGTTCCAGGAGAGCGTCTTCTGCCAGCCTGCGCTCGGTGATGTCGCGGGAAATTCCCACCAGCCCCAGGGGGCGGCCGTCAATTCCGTATATGGGGGCTTTCATCGTGTCAAAGAGCACCCTGCCGGCGGCGGTGACCACCTCCTCCTCGTTGTGCACCGCGACGCCCCCTTCGAGCACCTTTTTGTCCTGGGCAACGACCCGTTCGGCCAGCTCACGGTCGAAGAAGTCGAAATCCGTCATGCCAATCTGGTCTTTTTCCGGGACACCGGTAAAGTTCGCGGAAGCCTGGTTGCAGCCGAGATAGACGCTGTTTTTGTCTTTGAAGTAAATGAGGTCAGCCGCAGCGTCAATGAGTGACCTGAGGAATGCCTTCTCGTTCCACAATTCCTCCTGGGTGAGCTTTCTCTGCTCTATCTCCGCTTCAAGGTGGTTGGTCTTGATTTTCACCTGCCGTTTCAAGAGCACGATGAAGGTGCCGGCCAGCAGCAGGACCACGGCTACCCCCGACACCACCCAGTACGCCTCCCTGAGCAGCCAGGTCTCTTTTTTGCCGAGCAGGTTTTCGGTCTTCTGATAATAAACTGACGCGCCGTCCGCTTTCATCGCCGCGATATGGCGGTCGAGGGCCGCCACCAGATCGGCATTTTTGCCATGCGCTACCGCATATCCCAACTTTATCGGGGAGAATATGACGGGGGTCTGCTCCACCCCCCGGGCGTCCTCATTCAAGATGCCGTACAGTTTGCCGGCTACCCCCGCCTCGGCCTCTCCTGATTCGACAGCCTTGAATACCTTGGTATACTGGTCAACCTCGCGGAGCTTGATATGAATGTTAAACTGTCGTACCAGTTCCAGAAAGCCGGCAAGATAGACATCCCCTTTGAGAGCGGTGACTCTCTTACCCTCCAGTTCGGGAAGGGACGTCAGGTGCGATCCTTTCGGCCGGTACACCACCCCCCAGTTGAGCAGCAGGTATTCCTTCGGGAAGTCCAGGTACGTGGCACGCTCTTCGGTGTAGCCCACGCACAGCACCAGATCTATGGTACCTTTCTTGAGACGGTCCAAGCCCTCCTGCCAACTGCCCGCTACATACTGCACCTGCCATTGCTCTTTTTCCGCGACACTGTTGAGCGTATCCACGAAGAGGCCGTGAGCGGAGCCGTCCCCGTCGAAATAGGCGAGCGGCTTAGTCTGGTAGATAGCGACGCGAACCGCTCGACCGGCCTCTGCACGGCAGGGGAGGAACAGGAGTGTGAGAGCCAGCAGCAGGAGCAGGCATAGGCGGCGCAGGCAGTTTACGGCTGGAGCGGTGAACACGTTTCCCCCTCGGGTCCCGGGAAAGGCACATCTGCAATCATGAGTTTGAACAGCAACAGGTGCCGCGCCCCCGGTCCGGCTTGCCGCCCCGTTCCGCGAACGGGGCTTGTGGCGCCCTGGGAAGAGGCCGGGGACCGTCGGAATCATAGCAGAAAAGGGAATGGGCAGGAAGAAATCTAATTAGCAGGTCGGTGGAGCGCTGCCTCCCGGGAACTGACAACCTTTCTCCCACGCGGGATCGGTCCGCCCGCCCGGGGCAAGCCTTTCACTAAGGAGTTTCCCAAGTTTCTCACCCTCTCCCCACTCCCCCCGAGTCGATGCCCGAATCGGTGCGGTCCGCGGGGGTTTACAGCGCCGCTCAAACAGTGTTACCTTGGTGCTTGCGGGGGCCGGTCGCTCGGTACCTAACATGCGTGACCCTCGCGCTAGCTGCAAGCTTCGCCAGGAGGCGGTATGAACTGCAGAAAATCACTGGCATTTTACGCCTGCCTACGACAAGCGGTTACCCTCATGGCGTTGACGCTCTCTGCCGGCAGTTGCCCTGCTGCCGCGCCAGGAAGCCCCGGCACACCTGCATCAATCCGCGTGGTCATGGACGACAATTACCCGCCGTATGCTTTCCGGGATGACCGGGGACTCTTGAAAGGCATAATCGTGGACCAGTGGGGACTCTGGGAGCAGCATACCGGCATCCATGTCGAAATCACCGGAATGGATTGGGCGATAGCGCAACGGCGCATGCAGGCGGGTGAGTTTGATGTGATCGACACCATCTTCCGCAATGAAAGCCGCGACAAAATTTACGACTTCACCAAACCCTACGCGGATATTCCGGTGCCGCTTTTTTTCCACAAGGACATCTCCGGGATCAGGGGGCCGGACGATGCCAGGGGCTTCATGGTGGCTGCAAAAGCTGGCGGGAACATCCTCGATGTCCTCAGGGAGCATGGCGTCACCAACATCATCGAATACCCAAGCTACCAGAAGATCATCGAGGCGGCCCGTGACGGCAAGGTAAAGGTGTTTACTGTCGACCGGCCTCCGGCGTTTTACTACCTGAACAAGATGGGGATTCAGAACGATTTTCGCGTAACGAAGCCCCTTTATCACGGGGAGTTCCACCGGGCAGTCCTGAAAGGGCATCCGGACCTGCTAGCCGCCGTGGAGCAGGGATTCGCCTCCATCGGCAAGGCGGATTACGAAGCTGTGGACAAGCGCTGGATGGGATCCTCCGTTGCCTCGGCACCCTATTTCCGTTACCTGTTTTACGGCATAGGCGTCGTTTCGGCTCTGGTATCGATGCTGGTCGGCTGGCTCTGGATACTCAGGCGGGCGGTATCCAGAAAAACGCGGCAACTGGTGGAAAGCGAGCAACACCACCGCTCCGTCCTTAAGATGGCCATGGACGGAATTTGGCTGGTGGACACCGGGGGACGCCTGCTGGAAGTGAACGGTTCCTACTGCCGGATGAGCGGTTACAGCGAGCGGGAACTGCTTGGCATGCGCATCTGCGACCTGGACGCTACCGAAAATGCCGACGAAGCCGCCGCCCATATCCGGAGAGTCATGGAGCTTGGCGAGGACCGCTTCGAGTCGCGACACCGCAGCAAGGACGGCAGCATTTACGAGGTGGAAATCTCCGCCCAGTATCGACCCGTCAAAGGCGGCGAGCTGGTTGTTTTCATCCATGACATCACCGAGCGCAAGCTCAGGGAGAACGCGACTCGCCAAGCGGACCTTCTGCTCCAGGTGGCCAACACCCATACCGATCTCCACGCCTGCATGTCAGCGTTGACTGCATCCCTGCAGAGCTGGTCCGGTTGCGAGGCGGTCGGCATCCGGCTGCGGGACGGGCACGCCTTTCCCTACTTCGAGACCCGCGGTTTCCCCTGCGAAGGCGCCCGGGTTGAGCGGCGGCTCTGCAGCGGCCCTGACGGAGGGCTCCCGCGAGGCGAGGCTGACTGCATGTGCGGCGAGGTCCTCGGGGGACGCTTCGACCCAGCCCTGCCGTTCTTCACCGTCCGGGGGAGTTTCTGGTCGAATAACTCCTCCGAACAGCTCGCCGGCACCGTTCAATCCGAACGACAGGCGCGCAGCCGCAATCGGTGCACCTTTGAGGGATATGAATCGGTGGCGCTGGTCCCGATGCACGCCGGCGATCAAATAATCGGACTGATGCAGTTCAACGACCGCCGAAAGCATCGCTTTACCCCCGCCGTCATTGAGATCCTGGAGGCGATGGCGGACAAGGTGGCCCTCACCCTGGTCCGGCGCCAGGTCGAGGACGAATTGAATCAAAGCGAGAACCATTTTCGCACCCTGGTGGATACCATCCCGGACCTGATTTGGCTCAAGGACGCCGGGGGGGTCTATTTGTCCTGCAATGCGATGTTCGAGAGTTTCTTCGGGGCCAAAGAATCCGACATCGCCGGCAAAACGGATTACGACTTTGTGAACCGGGAACTCGCGGACTTCTTTCGCGAACACGACCGCAAGGCCATGGCTGCGGACCAACCCACCAGCAACGAGGAGTGGGTCACCTTTGCCAGTGACGGGCATCGGGCCTTGTTGTATACCACGAAAACGCCGATGAGGGATGCCAGGGGTAGGCTTATCGGTGTACTGGGCATCGGGCGTGACATTACCGAGTTCAAACGTGCGGTGGAGCACGTAAGCGAGAGCGAGAGTCGGCTGCGCTACGCCCTGGAAGGAACCAACGACGGGTTATGGGATGTGCAGATCGACAACGGCAGGACCTATCTGAGCCCCCGGAGCTGCGAAATCCTGGGCTATGCCGAGGACGAGATTAACGACGTGATCGAGGTCTGGTCCGACCTGGTACACCCCGATGACCTGCCCAGCACGGAGGAGAGGCTGCGGGCACACACCGACGGGCGGGCCACCATCTTCGAGGTCGAGCAGAGGTTACGGACCAAATCGGGCGACTGGAAATGGATCCACACCCGCGGGAAGGTGGTCGAACGGAGCGAGGACGGCGCTCCGCTGCGCATAACGGGCACACACTCGGACATCACCGACAAGAAAATACTGGAATCCCAGCTCCAGCAGGCCCAAAAGATGGAGTCAGTCGGGCAACTCGCCGGCGGCGTCGCCCACGATTTCAACAACATGCTGGGAGTGATCATCGGTTATTCCGAACTGGCACTGATGAGCCTGGAGCCGGCCCAGCCGGTCTATGCCAGCCTGATCGAAATCCGCTCTGCCGCGCAACGCTCGGCAGACCTCACCCGTCAGCTGCTGGCCTTCGCCCGCAAGCAGACCATTGCCCCCAAGGTCATCGACCTGAACGACACCGTCACCGGAATGCTCAAGATGCTGCAGCGTCTCATAGGCGAGCAGGTCAATCTTAGCTGGCATCCTGCACCAGGCCTCTGGCTCACGAAGGTGGACCCGTCCCAAGTGGACCAGATACTGGCGAACCTCTGCGTCAACGCCCGGGATGCCATCACCGACGTTGGCAGGATTACGATTGCGACCGCAAACAGCTCCTTTGCGGCGAAGCACCGCACTATCCACCTGGCTGTCGACCCGGGGGAGTACGTTCGACTCGAGGTGAGCGACGACGGCCGCGGCATGGACGAAGCAACTAAGGCACACATCTTCGAACCGTTCTACACCACCAAAGGTGTCGGCGAGGGGACCGGCCTCGGGCTTGCCACGGTATACGGAATCGTCAAGCAGAATAACGGATTCATCAGCGTCGTCAGCGAACTCGGTCAGGGAACAACCTTCACGATCTTTCTCCCGCGCCATGCGGGGGAGAGTGAACAGGCGCGCAACGAGGCTTCAGCTGAACCTCTACCCTGTGGTAGTGAGAGGGTACTCCTGGTGGAGGACGAACCGACCATTCTGATGATGACGGCCTTGATTCTTGAGGGACAGGGCTACCAAGTATTTTCGGCCGGGACCGCAGGTGAGGCGATCCGCCTGTTCAAGGAGCAGGCGGGAAGGATTCACCTGGTCGTGTCGGATGTGGTCATGCCGGACATGAACGGCCGCGGGCTGTGCAAAGAGCTTCAGTCGATCAATCCGCGGCTCAAATGCCTGTTCATGTCGGGTTATACGGCAGATGTCATCGCCCCCCACGGTGTGCTGGACGAAGACGTCGATTTTATCCAGAAGCCATTCTCGTTAATTGACTTCGCCAAAAAGGTACGAACGGTTTTGGATGGCGGTTGAGGTTCTTCGACGCGATTCCGGGTGCACATGCAGGTCTGACGTTCTCCGTGCCACCAGACAGGCTTGACGGAGCCCCGGGTACCCTGGACGCGCGGCTCGCCAGAGTCGCCTTATCAAGTCATCCTCCCCTCTCCTGAGCCACCTGAAGGGTGGCGGCGCCCATGCGCTCGGGGAAGCCGCCGGGTCTGTCCGTCAGTAGTGGGGAAGTTCTGCATCAGCGGCGCCTGCCCTGCCGGAGCTGGCCGACAGGAGGCGGGGCTACGGGCAGTTTCCCCAGAAATCGCTGGTCGGCGAGGATTTGGCCATCGGGATCAGGTAGGGACGTGAGAACATCGCCAGACCGGATGCAAGGCGTTGTGGGAGAATCGCGCGGGACGCAGCGCTCCGGCGCCGGGGGTCTTCAGGGCGGGCAGGCGAGCGCTCGGGCATATGCACAAAAAAAAGGAGTACTTCATGAAATCAGCACCCTTGCCGTCGATTACCCTGCGCGGCCTGGCCGTCCTGCTCGCCTTCTGTGCGATCCTGTCGTCCGGCGTATCCCGTGCGGGTGACCGTGGAGATGTCGCTGGCAGCGCCGCCCCGCCCGCCACCGGGCAAAACGATGCAGCCAAGGCTGGGAGCCAGGCCCCAAGGTTGGCGGCCCAGTCCGTCGTGATCGAATCGGAAGGGTACGCCTGCATGGGGGACGACAAGTCCCGCCACCAGACGGAGATCGCCTCGCTCCAGAATGCCAAGCGCAATGCCACCGAGTCCGCGACCAGCTACATCAAGTCCGAGACGAGCGTCAAGGACGGGATGCTGGAAAAGGATCTGGTGAGCGCCTACGCCAACGCCCAGGTGCGGGTGATCCAGGAGATGATGAAGGAGTGGTACAAGGACGCGACGGTCGGCGACTGTTACAGGGTGAAGGTCAAGGCGGAGGTCGTCCCGGACGAGAAGGCGATGGCGTCGCTCTCGGCAAAAGGGGGAGGGACCCTGGAGGCGGACCCGTCGGCCCCCCTTAACGTCAAGGTCTGGACGGACCGCCCGTCCTACGCCGAGGGGGAGTGCGTGCGCCTGTACCTCAAGGGGAACAAGCCGTTCTACGGACGCCTGGTTTACCAGCAGGCCGACGGCAACCTCGTGCAGCTCCTCCCGAACCCGTTCCGCCAGGCGAATCACTTCGAGGGGGGGACGGTGTACGAGCTTCCGTCAGCCGAGGACCGGTTCAAGATGGACACCTGCGCACCGTTCGGCGCGGAGCGGGTCACCCTGTACGCCAGCACTTCCCCAGGCGGAGACCCCGAGGTGGAGGCTGCCGACAAGGTATACCTGGTCAAAACCAAGGCTGCCGACATGGCCATGACGACCCGAGGGATCAAGCTGTCAGCGTCGAGCGGTCCCCAGAAACCGGCGCTGGCTGAGTTCGCCGAGGCGGTGGCCCACATCCGGTCCGGAGCGAAGTGAGGGGCTGCTGCGCGCTTTTGCGGAATTTTTCCGCCGAGGTCGCCACCTGCTCCGATCTAGTCTGCTCCCGACTCCCCCGATTGACCTTCCCGAGCCGACTCCCCCGATTGCCCTACCCGAGCCGGTCCCCTGCTTGACCTACCGAGCCGGCCCTCCGTTCGCCCTACCCCTGAGGCTCGCCCTTTGCCCGGTTTTCCCGGGTCCGCGGAAAATTCAGGCTTGCCCCTTGTGCTCGTGGGAAGACACCATATAATTAGAAAAACTTCATAATTGCCCTGAATTCTTTCCTTGCGCGGCGGAGCACTGCGCTGAGGGATGCCTGCACCTTGCTTCGAACCACCAACCGAAAGGAGAAATCCATGAGTAAACTTGCCTTTAGAACACCCGTCGGGGCGGTGTCGATTCCTGCCGGCCAGTCAAAGCAGTTGGGTATCGTGGATGTCAGCCCGTTCTCACAAATCAGGGTCGTGGCCGACGAGCGCACCGGCTCGGGCACCGGCATCAACATCCGATTGACGATAACCGAAGGTTCCGAACTGGTTGCCCAGTTGGACACCTTCGCCCTGACGCCGCATGCCCAGACGACCAGGGTCTACGAGGTTCCCGGAACCCATCTGACCATCTTCGCCGACGCCATGGGGGGATCGGGTTCGGACGGCATCGACCTGCTCATTTACGGTGCGTAACGGGCTTGCCGACCGATAGCCACCGTTTCCGGGCGGATTTTGCCGGGTGGACGAACGACCAAACAGAGGAAAAGGAGAGTGCTCCA
>Ga0316228_1004077_pt1 | contig 11217 bp, 4 predicted proteins | sample TBH18021metaG_FD_206005 | JGI IMG/M metagenome (GOLD analysis project Ga0316228, IMG submission 206005) | Freshwater microbial communities from Trout Bog Lake, Wisconsin, USA - TBH18021 | ecosystem: Environmental > Aquatic > Freshwater > Lake > Hypolimnion/Profundal zone | place: USA: Wisconsin... | reverse complement strand
AGAGGGGCTAATTACTTGGTCTCTATGAGAGGTTGAGGTTGATTCCCACCCCCTATGGGGGTGGGAATCTAAAGAAGCGTCTCTCTAAAAGAGAGACTAATTGCCTCCTCCTCTGGAGGAGGGTATAACCAAGTTAATAACAAGTAACCTCGGGGGGCGCTTCTTCTGCGCAGCGAGAGAGACGCTTCTTTAGATTCCCACCCCATAGGGGGTGGGAATCAACCTCAACCTCGAAAAGAGGTTGTAGGCCCCGACCCCTCGCTTCGCATTAGGGGAACGGGGTACCTTACCTTTGGTAAATCTAAACGACTTAAAACAGCTAAAAAGCGGTATAAATATAAAAATCAATATGAAAGTTCGTGCTTCAGTTAAAAAAATTTGTGATAATTGTCGTGTAATTCGTCGAAAAGGTACTGTAATGGTTATTTGTACTAATCCGAAACATAAACAACGTCAAGGTTAATTACAGAAATTACTTTAATAAATAATATTATCCCCTTAAAACTTTATCTTCGATAAAGTTATAATTAATATAAAAAATTTCTATAGAAATAATAAGAATACAAGACTATTTAATAAACATAAAATATCTTGATGGAGTATCAATATAGAATATAAATACTTGCATTTATATTTTTATCTGATATAATAAATATATCTATATAAATATATTTATTATATCAGATAAAAACAATGCCGGGGTAGCTCAGTGGTAGAGCAGTGGATTGAAAATCCTCGTGTCACCAGTTCAATCCTGGTTCCTGGCAATATATTAATTCGCGATCTTTTTTTAATTTAACTAAAATAAAAAACATAAAAATGGCTCATATTGTAAAAATTTATGATACTTGTATTGGTTGTACTCAATGTGTTCGTGCTTGTCCTTTAGATGTTTTAGAAATGGTACCTTGGGATGGTTGTAAAGCTGCTCAAATGGCTTCTGCTCCTAGAACAGAAGATTGCGTAGGTTGTAAACGTTGTGAAACAGCATGCCCTACTGATTTTTTAAGTGTGCGCGTTTACTTAGGTAGCGAAAGCACTAGAAGTATGGGTTTATCTTATTAATTTTATTTTTTATTTTGTTGCTCTAACCCTTATTATCCCACCTTAGGTGGGATAATAAGGGTTAGAGCAACAAAATTACATAACGCTGGATTTTAATTATTAGCGTTTAGAATAAATTTTATGAAATATTCTTTAAACTACTTATTTTTTTTTTATATTTAGAAAATATAAACGTTTAAGTAATCATAGAATTATAAAAATCGAGTAGAGTTTTAATGAGTGTAAAAAAACCAAGTACGTCCCTAGGAATTATATTTAAAAAAGGAAAAAAACTTACTTTAAAAAAGTAAGTATTGACCCTAAGGGTCATATATAATTTTTATTTTTACTAAAATAATCTAAGTATTGTTTTAACTGTTTAATCATTTTGACTAATATCCAGAACACTAAAAACGTGTGTTAATAAAATGATTTTAATTATTTTTTCAAAAATTGAATATGTTAACTATCGTAAGTTATATTGGTTTATTAATTGGTGCTTTAGTTTTTACTTTAGGTATTTATCTTGGATTACTAAAAGTAGTAAAATTAATTTAATTTAAATATTTTAGTTTAAATCATCAACGAGGTTTACCCTCCTCCAGAGGAGGAGGGTAAACCTCGTTGATGATTTAAACTAAACCGAGATACAAATTTTAATTAAGATACCTACTTGCTTTTTTCGATTTTAAAATATATACTATTAACAATTAATGAATAAAAATTTATAAATTTTATAAATCAAATCAGGCCCATAACTCAGTCGGTAGAGTGATTGCCTTACAAGCAATAGGTCATCGGTTCAAGTCCGGTTGGGCCTAAAGAACAAGTTAAAGTTTTACAAAGATTAAATGAGTTTAATCTTTATTTTTAAGTTTAAGTGGCTTAAATTGTTAACCCCAGAGGGGTTAACAATTAACCTCATAGCCAAAGGCAAAGAGCCACTAAATCCCAAAATACCTCTTATTTTTTTTTATAAAAAATTATACACCATAAGGTACCTCCTGTAGAAAGAAAACTTATCTACAAGAAATCCAAAAGCCTGCAGAAAAGTTTTAAAAAACTAAAAAAATTCCGATAGAACACAATGACTTTCATCTTGAGCCGATCAAGTACGTTTGTAGTGACTCAAACTGAAATATTAGGATATACACTTAACAAATTTAAAATTTTATTTTAGTGGCTCTTTGCCTTTGGCTATAAGGTTAATTGTTAACCCCTCTGGGGTTAATTGTTAACCCCTCTGGGGTTAATTGTTAACCCCTCTGGGGTTAATTGTTAACCCCTCTGGGGTTAATTGTTAACCCCTCTGGGGTTAATTGTTAACCCCTCTGGGGTTAACAATTTAAGCCACTTAAACAGCCTTATTTCTTTTTAAAAATTTAAATTTTTTTATTCAAAAGTTAAACCTCTTACCTCCGTAGCCCCATTAATTTGCCGAAGGCAAATTTAGACCCCTCGCTTTAACTTGTTATCGAAGATAACAAGTAACCTCGCATTTTTTCAAGGGGGGCATGCGCAGCGAGGGGGTTATAAAACTAACTCAGTCTTATTTATTTTTAATAAAAAATATTTTTAGGTTTTATCTATAAGCTTTTTATTAAGTTTTTAGTCTTTTATTAATTTTAACATAATTAAAATATTCACTTGGTAAAAAATTATTGTTTAACCTTGTCTACGAGTAACTTATCACCTCGGGTCCACCCGCAGGGAAGTTAGGAGACATAATTTTCTATCTCTTTTTTCAAAGAAGGTTGAAGAAGCGTCTCTCTTTTAGAGAGACGCTTCTTCTTGCCCTCCTCCAGAGGAGGAGGGTATCTAGAGTTATAAAGAAAATTGCAGTAAGTGTCTTTTAATTAGGGGTAAATGTGTCTTAACCCTCCAGGTTTAATTAGCTATACCTCTTTGGTAAGAAGAAGTTAGAAATAAAACTTGATCTTCTAACCAGGGTAATTAGTCGCTCTAAAAGAGCGACGCTTCTTCAACCTTGAACCCCCCCTACAAAGTAAGGTACTAAGTTACTAAAATGGAAGATTAAATTAATAAAAATTTATTTTAATTATTAAAAAATAAATCAATATTAGATATTTATATCTGATATAAATAAACTTAATTTTCAAAAATTATAATGGAACCCTTTAGATTTATAAGAGAAGTTCACGATGACAAAAGAAAACTTCAAAAACCTTCTCCTTTAACCTTTCTTACGGGAAAGTAACCTCGGGGCCTAATATGGGGCCCTATTCAAATCTTAAAAATTATTTGTTTAACTTACAAAAAATAACTAAAACAAGTTCAACCAATATACCATCTAATAAAATGTATCCTAATTACAATAAATTGACCCTACTCACCCCTCTTAGAGGGGGTAAAACTTACTATTGGAGGGTTAGCACTTTTTTTTTACAGGCGAAAAATTCTGAAATAATTAAGCTTCGAAATAAAAGAATACCTTTAATTAAATTAATGAAATATTTTAAATATAATTTTAAAGAATTTTATTTTCTCTATACTAAAGGATTTTCAATTTATTTGAAATATCTTTGTAGTAAAATCTATTCTCAGTTTATAACATTAAATTATTTTATTTTCACTAATTTTAAAAATCGAAATAACCCTAACCTCCCTATATACCTGGACCCTTTTACTTCCCCTTTGGGGGAGTTACTACGGGGGGGGCCAATGAGGGATATAACCTCAAGGTTACTTGTTATTAACTTTTTATCTACAAGGTTACTTGGTATTAACTTGGTCTCTATGAGACCAAGTAACCTCGAAGATACCAAGTTAATAAAAGGTAACCTCGAAGAGGTTACTTGGTCTCATAGAGACCAAGTTAATACCAAGTTAAAAGTAGGTAATAGTTTGTTTTCTTTGAGGTTCCTTGGTCTGGTAGAGACCACGTTAAAAACAAACAACCTGCTTCGAATAGAACAATTTAAAGAGAGGTTACTTGTTTTCAAAGAAAACAAGCTAAACAAGTTAAAGAGAACAAGTTTAAGAGTAATAATATTTTTAAAGCAAATAAACGATTTTAATTTATTATTAAAAAAGAATTATAAAATTATTTTTTTTTTTAAAAGTATAAAAAATAGCTTCTATAATACCCTAGGAGTAAATGTTTATAAATATAGGGATCATTTTAATTGTTTTTTTAGCTATTTTTTTGAAAATAGTTTTTTACAAATACAAAAAAATTTAAAAGAAATAGTTAGCTCCTTAACGGGCTTTATTTCAATTAGAAAGAAGCGCCAACTCGAAAAAACCTTTAAAAATAAACTAAATAGCATAAATACTAAAAAAAAAAAAAAGCCTCTGAATTTTTTTAATTTAGAAGGTAAAGTTGTGGCCCCTGAGGTTAATTGCACGTACGGGCTAGTTGTAGGGGGTATGGTTCCTTTAGGAGGTCTAAGTCATTCTTTGCCCCCCGTTCCCCTAGGTGTCGGGGGGCGTTCCCCTACGGGGTCGACGGCTAATTGCTTTACCTTTAGTTCTAAAAAAAAATCTAAAAACCAAAAAAGGAAGTATGGGTTTTCGAGCTTACTTGCTTTGATTAACTTATTTAGCTTGTTTTCTTTGAGGTTACTTGGTCTCATAGAGACCAAGTTAAAAACAAGTAACCTCTCTTTAACTTGGTCTCTCTCGCTGCGCATTATTCTACCTACTTTCTACGAGGTTACTTACTTTAACCTACTTTCTACAAAGTTACTTGGTATTAACTTGGTCTCTATGAGACCAAGTAACCTCGAAGATACTAATTTAATAAAAGGTAACCTCAAAAATAACAAGTTAAAAGTGGGTTATAGTTTGTCTTCTTTGAGGTTACTTGGTCTCTACGAGACCAAGTTAAAGAAAACAAACTATAAGTCTTTTTATTTAAAGAAGCAACCTTTTAGTATTCCAATAGAGGTTTTGAGGGTAGAGAATAAATATTTCTTACCCCCTTATCTACCCATTAACGGTTTTAGAAATTACTTTTCACAAAAGTTGTTTTTAAGAAGCTTAAAAACCGTAATTCTGTCCCCTCCCTATAGTGGGAGATACGAAGGGGATAATAGGGGAGTTAATAGGTTGTTTCAACTGTTGCTAAAGAAAAATCTAAAACCCAAAGACGTCCAATTAATAAAAAAAAGTATTTATTTATTAAATTTATTACTCTGCTTTATTAAAGAAGATATTTTATCTAAACTAGATTATCAACTCTTTAATAATATTTTACAAAAACTTCTAATTAATAATATCAATAAAAAAATCTTAATATATCGAAATAAAATAAATTTAATACAAAGAGAAGTTTTAACAAAAACATATAAAGTTTATAATTGCACTAGCACCCAAAAAGAGAAAAAATCAGATTTATTAATAAATATTTTTACTTATGTATTTTTTATGAGGTTACCTGTAATAAACTTGCTTTCAAAGAAATTAGTCTCTCGAAAAGAGAGACGCTTCTTCAAAGCAAGTAATAGTTTGGTTTTTTTTAGGTTACTTGGTCTCGTAGAGACCAAGTTAAAAACAAGCAACCTACTCGTAGATAACAAATTAATAAAAAATAATCCCCTAAATAAAAACCAACCCTTTATCCTCTACCCCCCAGATTGGGAACCTACGTGGGAGTTCGGCCGCGTTTTGATTGGAAAACTAAAAAGAAAACCCAACGAGGTTCAACTATATCCTTTTAGTTTTTATAATTTAGTAAATAATTTATTTATATATTTTCTTTTTAATCGCGGCTTTTTTTTATCGAATAATTTAATGAATAATGATTATTTAATAAATTATTTAATAAAAAAAAGTGGAAACACCTCTTATTCGATTTTATTAGTTTATATTAACATGCATTACCGTTTTTTAACAAAATTTATCCCTTGTTTCTATTTAAACTTGTTTCAACAAAAAACAACTGAAGATATAAACAATTCTGCCCCCCTATTAAACTCAACTCCCAACAGACCCCCTGCACGGGGTTTACAGGCAAGGAAATTTATCCTCCATAGGAGCCAGGGTGATACTTCAAATTATTTAATAAAAAAATTAAATTATTTTAGTTATAAAAAAGAAAATAGGTTACTTAATAAAAACACAAAACAAAAATTCAAAAAAGATAAAGAAATTAAGTATAATAACATTCCCCTAATAAATAGAGTAAATCGATTAAGTAACTCTAATTTCATTAATTCTTTTTTTTGTAGACTAAAAGAGACACTTATAAAAAGAAAGGGTACTTACCGCTACAAGGTTAATGGTTTGGAAAATATAAACCTCTTTGACTCCCGAGATTATACCCTCCCTAGTAGGTTATATAAAAGGTTAGGAGGTAAAAAAGTTTTACCTTTTAAAGATATGCAGGCATCATTAAAACAAACAGCAACAGCGGTGAAGGTGAAGTTTTCTGACTCAGTTAATTTTTTAGAAATCTTTTTAACTTGTTTTATTCCACGCAGGTTGTTTGTTTTTAACTTATTCTCTACGAGGTTACTTGGTCTCATAGAGACCAAGTTAAGACCAAGTAACCTCAAAGAAAACAAACTATTACCTACTTTAAACTTGGTATTAACTTGGTCTCATAGAGACCAAGTAACCTCTTCGAGGTTACCTTTTATTAACTTGGTATCTTCGAGGTTACTTGGTCTCTATGAGACCAAGTTAATACCAAGTAACCTTGTAGATAAAAGGTTAATAACAAGTAACCTCCCAGAAAGTAGGCTAAAACAAGTAAACTCATTATCTAGGGTAAGTTTAAATTCTAATATATGGCATTCCAATAAAAAATTACATAATCAAAATTCTTTACTGTGGATTTTTAAAAAATATTGGATAATAAGTTATTATTATCAAAGAAAACGCAAAACTGAGAAATTGTTATCTCTTCAGTTCTCTAAAATAAACAGGGATAGAAGTTTTCAAAAAATAGATAAACGATTTTCATATATCATTAATAAGGCAAATTTTAAATCATTAAGTATCTCTTTTAAAAATACTAATCTTTTAAATATTATAAAAAAAACGTCTTATAAACAAATCAATATGGCCTCTATAATTTTACAAAATAAAACAACCTCTAATCCCTTTACCCTTGCTCCCCTCTATCTACCCTCATTAGAGGGTAGCAGCCTCGGGGAGTTTACTACAAGGCTAAAAAATATAATTTTTAAAAAGAATATATTAACCTTTATTTTAAAATCTAAATTAAATTCTAAATTAAATTCTAAATTAAATTCATTAAGATGCGTATTGAAAACACATAAATTTTTATTAATAAAAGAAATAATAATTATTAACTATATAAAAATTCAATCCAAGAGAGTATTATTAATAGATAATGAAAAAGATATAACGATAATAAAAAAATACTATTTATTAAAGACATATCTTTTGTACATAAAATAAAATAATACTGTTTTATTTTTTTGTTAAAATTAAAAAGCGAGGTTTTAATTATTAGATTTTTAAATATTTTCAATTTTATTTAGTGAAGTCATTATCTTTCCAAAACCCCATCTATCAAGTTTTTTCGAAATATTTATTCAAGGTTAATAAGTTTAGGTTAGTTTAGTTTAGTTTAGGTTAGTTTAGTTTAGGTTAGTTTAGCTTAGTTTAGGTTCTAAAGTAAAGTAAACTACACAGAAGTTAGGTGTTCTGGCAGGCATGTACCATACGGGATACAAAGTAAACAAATATCTACCTGTTACCCCGAAACGATTTTTTTTGTATAGCTTTTTTTATACTTTAACCTTGAAAATATCGAGGGTTATTTTAATAGTGTCACTAATACCTTATCCTAGGATAAGGTATTAGTGACACTTCTGGGTTTAACAATTTGTATTTGAGTAACTGATAATAATAAATTCATTATCTATTAATATCTACAGACAAAATGGATCCTATTATATTAAGAAAATTTTTTAGTCCTAATTAATAAAAAGAAAAGAATAGTTTGATTTTATTTACGTTATATGTATATAACGTAAATAAAATCGAAGAATGATAAGTAGTCAAAATAAATTATGCAATATCAGATAGAAAATGAAACTTTTTATTAAATTAGGAAGTTGAAGAAGCGTCGCTCTTTGCCCTTTGGGCGCTTCTTCGAGCAACGAATTAATTGTTCTCGAGGTTCCCTGTTCTCGAGGTTCCCTGTTCTCGAGGTTGAAGAAGCGTCCCTCTCGCTGCGCATTAGCCCCCCGAGGTTACTTGTTATTAACTTGGTCTCATAGAGACCAAGTAATTAGCCCCTCTTTGCCCCCCGAGGTTACTTGTTATCTTCGATAACAAGTTAAAGGGGGGCTACGAGGGGCGCTTCTTCAACCTCGAAGATAACAAGTTAAAGGGGGGCAAAGAGGGACTAATTACCTGTTCTCTTCGAGAACAGGTTAAAGAGAACAGGTTAAAGAGAACAGGTTAAAGAGAACAGGTTAAAGAGAACTAGTTAAACCAATAAATTAAAGAGTCACTTAAAAATTACTTTTATAAAGACTTAAATTTTTAAATAATGTCCTCGAATGGAGGATAAATAACACCTGTGTTATAGTTATAGTTTTATTTCCATTAATTTATTGAATTTTTAAAATAAATTTTCAAAGTAAACCAACTTACACAAAAACTTGTCTTGCTAAAGTATTCATTAACAGATATACTAAATCAAAATATTTATTTAAATATAAAAAAAAAACGGGATGTAGCGCAGTTTGGTAGCGCATGTGCTTTGGGAGCATAGGGTCGCAGGTTCGAATCCTGTCATCCCGATTTTAAATGTAACTTAATTTAGAGATAATTTTTTTTATTTATTTTCTTTATCTCTGATAATAATTTATCGTCTCAGTATAACTATATATTAATTTTAAGTCATTAGCTTTTCCTTTTTTAAAGGAGCTATTTACAATATATACATTTTTTTTTGCGGCTATTTTTAATTTTCAATAATTAAAAGTAATTAGTCTCTTTTTTAGAGCGACGCTTCTTTATACCCTCCTCCTCTGGAAGAGGGCAATTAGTCTCTCTTTTAGAGACACTTAAACCTCAAGCTCCTATTAACCCTCTTTAACTTACCTTAATAACCCCCCATAGGGGGGGTTAACAAGTCACTTTGCGGGGTTGAAGAAGCGGGTACCTAAATTTTTTTAATAAATAATTTAGGTCAACTTTTATTTTAAAGTTTTATTATTTTTTTTTTAATGAAACCATTAATTTATTATCTTTAAAATTTTTAAAATTATAAACTATAAATATTATAAACTATAAATAATAAGTGTGAAAATTAAACATTAAAATAATTCTATTATTTTTTAGCTAAGTGTTTTTTAGCTAAGTGTTTTTTATTCTAAAAATTGCTTAAAGTTTCAATAATCGATTATAGCATTGATTTAAATTAGCCTTATAAACTTAATATTTCAACTTTAAACGTTAACCTTTTAATTCTGTTAGCAGTAGTTAATGGAATTATAAGGGCAGGAGGTTACAAATATTTTTTTAGTTCTACAAGGAAATTGAATTAGCTTTTTTAACTCACCCCACAAAGAGCTAAGTAGCTGAGGTTGAAGAATTAGTGGCTCTAAGAAGAATTAGTGGCTCTTTGCCCTTTGGGCGCTTCTTCGAGCCACTTAAAGCGTCTCTCTATAAGAGAGACTAATTGCCTTTGGCTAATGCGCAGCGAGAGGTTAATTGTTAACCCCTTTATAAATTTATTGCTTTGCAATAAATTAACCTCCGTTCCCCTTTAACTTGTTATCAAAGATAACAAGTAACCTCGGGGTCCTTGGGCCGGCTGGGTTAACAATTTAAGCCACTTAAAGCGCCTGAAAAAAGTTAATATTAAATAAGGATAATTTGAGTAACAGTTTATTCTTTCCTTTAAACTTGTCATACGAGGTTTAATTAGTTGAAGAAGCGTCGTTCTAAAAGAACGACGCTTCTTCTTGCCCTTATAGGGCAACTTAAAGTCGTTCTTTGCCCCCCCGTAGGGGGGGCTAATGCGCAGCGAGAGGCTAGTTGGCAAAAGGTCAACGCTTCTTCAACGACGCTTTAAGTTGCTCATAGCCAAAGGCAATTAGTCTCTCTTATAGAGAGACTTATTAGAGCAACTAATTCTTCAACCTCACTATAGTTTTATTTATTTATTAGTTAATTATTACTTTGTTATCCCCTCAGAACTTTACCGTAGGTAAAGTAATTAGTCGTTAGTCGCTTTAAAAAAGCGACGCTTCTTTATACCCTCCTCCTCTGGAGGAGGGCAATTAGTCTCTCTTTGCCCCCCGAGGTTGAAGAAGCGTCCCTCGTAGCCCCCCGGGGTTACTTGTTATCGAAGATAACAAGTTAAAGGGGGGCAAAGAGGGACTAATTACTTGTTATCTTCGATAACAAGTTAAAGGGGGGCGCTTCTTCTGCCTTCGGCAGGAGACGCTTCTTCAACCTCACCCCCCTGTAGAGTTGCGATTAAAAGGCTTAAAGATTTGTTAATAAGATAAAAAAAATTTAATGAGTTCTATAAAAAAAAATGAGCTTTTTCATCAAATATTAAAGGTTATAAATATTTCTTTTAGCGAGGTAAGTCCACCCTCCTTGCAACCAGCTCGTTGATATCTCTTTAACTGATTGTCTTTTTAATAGTGTCTTTTACTCTCCTATAATATTAAGAGATACTTTTCCTAATAACCCTTTAACTTTACCTCGTTTAAAGTTAAGAGGTTAAAAAGTACTTTCTAAGTTTAATAGGTTTTCAAATAGTTTTATTTTAATTACAGCTTTAAGTTACACTGAGACACGTGGTTGCGTAGTAGTCGTTTTTTTAGAGGTTAGTTGGGCTTTGCCCAACTTAAACGAAGACCTTTGGTCAACTTAAACACTCCCTAAAAGGTTTAATTAGTTGAAGAAGCGTCGTTCTAAAAGAACGACGCTTCTTCTTGCCCTTATAGGGCAACTTAAAGTCTCTCTTAGTCGTTCTTTGCCCCCCCTCGCTGCGCATTAGGGGGGGCGCTTTAAGTTGCTTAAATTGTTAACCCCAGAGGGGTTAACAATTAACCTCGAGGTTTACCCTCCTCCTCTGGAGGAGGGTATAAAGAATTAGTGGCTCTTTGCCTTTGGCTATGAGCCACTTAAAGCGCCCCCCGGAGGGGGGCAAAGAGCAACTAATTCTTTAGATTTACCGTAGGTAAATCAACCTCTGCGCAGCGAGAG
>Ga0316228_1004076_pt1 | contig 11218 bp, 7 predicted proteins | sample TBH18021metaG_FD_206005 | JGI IMG/M metagenome (GOLD analysis project Ga0316228, IMG submission 206005) | Freshwater microbial communities from Trout Bog Lake, Wisconsin, USA - TBH18021 | ecosystem: Environmental > Aquatic > Freshwater > Lake > Hypolimnion/Profundal zone | place: USA: Wisconsin... | reverse complement strand
TCTTTGCCTCGAACATCCGCGGCGACAGCGAGCTGGAACCGCACGGCTGCCTCGGGGATCTGGGTTGGTACTGCATCCGCTTCGTTCTCTGGGCGATGGACTGGGAACTGCCCCGGCATGTGAGCGGGCGAGTGCTTTCGGACAAAGCGAGAGTGGCGGGCCAGCCACCGGTGCCAACCGAGTTCTCCGGTGAGCTCTTCTTCGAGGGTGGGGTTTCAGCCAACTTCTACTGCTCGTTCCTCACCGAACTGGAACAATGGGCGAAGGTCAGCGGCACTCGGGGAAACCTGAACGTCCCTGACTTTGTGCTGCCGTTTTGCGGCCGCGAGGTCGCCTTTGAAACCTGGCAGCCGGCACAGCAGGTTCAGGGCTGCGATTTCAAGGTTGAGCCTAACCTCCGCCGCTGGGTGGTTGACGAGTATAGCCACAGCCATCCCAATGCCCAGGAGAGCAACCTGTTTCGGCATTTCGCCGACCAGGCTCAGTCGGGACATGTCCATGAACTCTGGTCCGAGATGGCGTTGAAGACCCAGCAAGTCATGCAGGCGTGCCGTGAATCGTCCCGGGCGGGCGCAAAACTCGTGGAGATGGGTTCTGGTTGCTAAGCAGTGGAGCAACTGCCGAGCCGCGCGCTCTTCGCATCAATTCCTGCCTTCCCGATTGGCAAGAAGTTGAGCACAGCCCCGGCCAAAACCAGGGCTGTACAGCCGGTTGACCGGTCCCGGCCCGGAAAGTGCCTCTTTTATTGTGATTGACAGAATGGGGAATCCGATTAGACTTAAGTAGATACACTAAGTTAACGCTAAGCGGAGGAGCTTCATGAGAAGCTGGTATCGATTTTTATTTCCCGTCTTGGTCCTGGTGGAAGGCTGTTCGCAGGAAGGCGCCCCGCCGCCTTCGATCACCTCGCCGCCTCCGCGCGAGTTCCGCGTCGGCAGTTCCGCCCCCACATACGCCGTGGTACGGGTGTTTTATGCGACCGACCGAAACCTGACGCTCAGCACCAATGCCTCGGAGCGGTACGGCAGCGAGCGGGGAGGGATGGACTATGGAACTTGCGACGTCAGCATCCCCAGAGATCACCGGCTGGGCGAACTGGAAGCGCCCTCCATCTGGAAACTGGAATTCCGTAAGAACCCGGAAAAGCATGTCGTTTTGCTGGAGGTCGCTCGCCAGGAGAAGGCCGCTTATTTTTCCCAACTCGCCGCCCGCATTGGCGCCACGAGGCGGAGGAACGCCTTCATTTTCGTGCATGGCTATAATGTCACCTTTGAGGACGCCGCACGCCGGACGGCGCAGATGTCCTATGACCTGGGGTTTGACGGGGCGCCCGTGTTTTATAGCTGGCCATCCCAGGGCACCCTGGCTGGTTACCCAGTGGATGAATCGAATATTGAGTGGACGCAGACACACCTGCAAGGGTTCTTGAACGATGTGCTCAGCCAGACCGGCGCTACCAACCTCTATTTGATCGCGCATAGCATGGGGAATCGAGCCCTCACCCGGGCCTTTGCTTCACTACTCGCCGAGGTGCCCGACGGGGGGCGTCGAATTCGGGAGGTCATCCTCGCGGCGCCCGACATCGATGCCGACGTATTCAAGCGCGATATCGCACCACAGATCGCCACTGCGGACACCTTGGTAACCCTGTATGCCTCAGCCGCCGACAAGGCGCTCTTGGCGTCCAAGGAATTCCACGGATATCCCCGCGCCGGTGATGCTGGGGCGGGGCTGATTCTGGCTCCCCCGATTCAAACGATCGATGCCACCGCGGTGGACACGAGCTTGCTCGGGCATTCCTATTTTGCCGAGGACCCCTCCGTTCTCGGTGACCTGTTTTATCTGATCCGCGAGGGAAAATCGGCGGATGAACGCTTTTCGTTGGACCCGGTTGACACCGCGTCGGGGCGCTATTGGATCTTCAAGAAATAGCCGCGGGGTTAGTGAACTACGGTCTGAGGTTGCCACTTACTGAAAGGGGCTCGCTTTCTGAACCGTCTGTATTCGGCTCTGGCGCCGGCGCCCGGCGTGGTCAGAACTTGACGCCGAACTCCGCGCCGACCGTCCGCGTGTAGTTGAAGTCCGGCGCATCGGCACCGACCGTGTAGGTCACACCGAGGCTGATCTCTTTGCTGACCTCGACTCTGAGCCCACCCACAAAATAGTTGTGAACGGTCTCCTTGGTCTCGAGCGGTAATCCGTAAACCTTATCGTCAGCCGACAGATAGAGATCATGCACGCCGAGGACTTTCGCAGCCCCTGGAAAGCTAAGCCGTGCCGTGACCCGGCCGATCAGTCGGAGGACGGTATCTTCCGTTTCTGCCGACGGCCCGTGCTGCAGGGTATCGCCGACGTCCACGCCGAAGTAAGGCCGCCACTGGAACTTGCCCACGCCGACGTCCAAATCCCACCCTAAGCCGATCGGGTTGGCTTGCTTATCCACCAGCCATGAAGGCGTGGTGATTAATTCGGCGGTAATCTTGCGCGTTCTAAACGCCTGATCGGCCTCATACATGGCGTTCAGAGTGGTGTACACCGTCACCATGTGCTTATCCCCGGCGTGTTTTAAGAAATCGGAATCCAGACCCAAACGGAAGCGCCAGGCATCATCGGCCGCGGTCGAGTTGTCACTGGTCAGTGCGCCCTCAATCGAGGCGAGGCCGCTCAGATAGGCATTGTCGCCGAGCGTGGTGGCCAGAAAATCCGGCTGATAAATCAGGGCGAAATTGGCGTCATAAACCGTGCTCTTTTTGCCCAAATCGCTCAGGAATGAAACGGTGGCGGGATCGGCCGCATTGGGTTGGCCATCAAAGGCCCGCTGGAACCGCAAGCCGTTGGCGTTCAGCCAATCAAACACTGTTTGCGGCTTGGTCTGAGCCTTGACGGCCTGGGTGGCCACGGCATTCGTTGAGGGCTTTGACGCTTCCTGTGCCAGCAGCACCGATTGAGCCAAGGCTAGCGCCACACCACATGAGGCAATGCGAGGAACCATAGTTAATAGTAAGTTGATACGGTGGGGGTTATGAAACGCAGTGCCAAACATCATCAACGATATCACCCAGAGTCTCCGCCTTGCCAAAGGCATCCGGACTCAACTTGCCCGCCGAACATCCCTCGGCCACCACGGCGGGCTTCACTATAAAGTAGTAAGCCCGGCGGGTGATGGCGTCCGGATTGCCCAGATCGGTCGTGAACGAAGTGTTTTCGGTCAAATCGCTGCGCTTGAAAATTGCGGTGAAAATGCCGATGACCAGTTTGGACACGTCATCTCTTGTCTGAAGTAAGCAGGCCATAATGCGATTAGTGTAAGTGTATGATGGACCATATCATGAGCGCTGTAGCTGTCAAGGGATCGGCGGTTTCAAATCCGCACGCAAGCTAGGGCACAGGCATGACGCGCAGGAAGGCGTATTGCGTCGCGGTGGAGACGTCGAACTTGACGGACATGGCATCAGTACCGTCGGCGCCCGGGAGGTCCTGCGCCACGGTTTGCCAGGTGGAGAAGTTGGGAGGACCGAGCGGGTTGGTGGTGCCCAGGACCTTGTAATTCTTGGTGGCGGTGCCCGTCCAGGTGAGCTTGATCTGCTGTGGACCGCTCAGGGACACCTTGATGAGGCCCAACGGTTGGTAGGGCGCCAGGGTCTCACCCATCGCCCATTTGCAGGTCCGCATGAAGATGACCCGACCGAGATCGGTTAGGCAATTGAAGGCGCGGCGCGTGTTACCCGAGCCGCCTTCATTGACGAACCACTGAACCAGGCGCGACGGGGCGGTGGTATAGCCCGACCAGGGGCTTGCCGGATCGCTGGTGTCGCAGGGGGCCAGTGGGCGACCGGCCTCCAGGGCGGCAAAGACCACATAGTTCGGGTTGCTGTCGAGGCGGCCGATGATGGTGAGGCCGGCGGCGGGGACGGATGGGCCCAGACCTTGACCGTCGTTGACGTAGAGCCAGCCGAGCTCGTAGTTCGGCTTGCTGGCGTTGGCACTATGCAAATTCTCCTCCGGATAGGGGGCACGGAAGATCTGCACCCGGCCCTGGGCGTCGAGCGGGATCCCTTGCATGATGGGATGGTTGGTGGCGACCACTCGCATATATAGGCCGGGGTTATTCGCCAAGGTGAGGTTCCCGCTGGTTTTGTTGTGCCAGAGGAAGATCTCCCCGTGGTCGCGCGTCGTCGAGCCGCTGTCCCCCAGCAACGTGTGGTCGCCGGCGATGATTGGGATGCCCAACGTATTGGGCGGCGGAAAATCACTCGACGAGCCGCTGCCGGACATGACGACCAGCATCGCCGAGTAGAGGACATTGGAGGCGGAAGCACCGGCTCCGCTAGGCAGGTTACCGCCGTTATAATATTGAGCGGGATCGATCGGGACATAGTTCCAGTCCACGCAGGCGCCGCCGCTGTACGCGGTGGGGTCGAGGGCCTTTTCCGGGACCAGGCGCACGGTGTAGCCGTTGTCTTCCAGCAACTCCCCCATGGCCGCGTCCCCGGGTGAGAAACAGCCCGGGCCGCGGTTGTCGTCGGCATCCCAGAGCACGCTGGAGCTCTGGGTGTGCAACCACCCGTCCTGCGCGGTGCGAGTCGTGATGAGCACCACGCCGTTGGTGATGATAATTCCATCGGCGTTGGTGTAGGCGGCCTGGGCCTGGGTGTGAGCGCAGGCGGTGATGGCCAGCGCGAGGGCGGCGGTCGATGCGAGTCTCAGTGTCATAACCTGACCTTTCGGATAAGTGCCGTCGTGAAGCGGCGAGGTTTGAAGTGAGTTGAGCGTCGGCGGATGGCCTCCGAGTGACAAGCCCCCCACCGCCCGCGCGCACAGCGGCGTGACCACTCCCCGCGCAGCTTCCCCATTCCCCGCCCATCAGCCCTAGGCTTCATGAACGTAAAATAAGTTACTCAACCATGTAGCCAATCTCAGCTTACCAGAAGTTGCACTGTTTGTCTTGCGCTATTTGAGCACGGTGGTTTTTCGCATCGCGATGCCTGTAGGCCTCAGCCGCCGATAAGGCGCTCCCGGATCTCCACGAGATAGCCGCAGGGTCAGTCGAATTCGGTCGACCCTGCCGACCTTCTCCGTCATATCTATCAGCTTCTGGAATTGTCATCAGGTCCCGATCGGGGACGGTAAGGTTCGGCCTTTGCCCCGTTTCGGTCGCCCCGCGGTGATCTTCTCCAAACGCCGCGTGGGCAGGATACCACGTGCAGGTGTTTAGCGCCTGCTGGCGGGTGAGCTTCTCTTCCGGATGCCGTCGTGAGCCCTATTAGGTGCCTGCCTCTCGGCGTTTCTTGCCGAACTCGGGATCGACCTTCACCATCAGGGCGAGGGTGAAACCGGGCAGGGCTGAGCAGATGACCCACACGAAGAAATGCCGGTAGCCGATCAGGTCCACGAGCCAGCCGCTCCAGAGTCCCGGCAACATCATCCCCAGCGCCATGAAGCCCGTGCAGATGGCGTAGTGGGCCGTCTTGTGGGGGCCGTCCGCGAAATAAAGCAGGTAGAGCATGAAGGCGGTAAAACCGAATCCGTACCCGAACTGCTCGACCGCCACGGCGGCGCAGGTGATAAGGAAATTCTCGGGCTGGGTGAAGGCCAGGGTCACAAAGGCCAGCTTGGGGAGGTACATCGAGCAGACCATGATGGGCAGCATCCGTTTCAGCCCGTGTTTGGCGGCCAGGAACCCGCCGAACAAGCCGCCGCAAGTCAGGGCGAGGATGCCGAAGGTGCCGTAGGCCAGACCCACCTGGCTGGTGGTCATGCCCAAGCCGCCCGCCTCCCGGCCGTCGAGCAGAAACGGCGAGATCACCTTCGACAACTGGGCCTCGTCAAACCGATAGAGCAGGATGAAGGCCATGGCCAACCGGATGCCGGGTTTGCGAAAGAAGGATCCGAGCGTGGCGAAGAACTCGCCCGCCAGGCTTCGCTGGCTCAGCACCGGCCCGTCGTTGGTCGGGCGGGGCAGGATGAGGGTGTGCCAGCAACTGAAGGCCAGGAAAAGTGCCGCCACCACGAAGAGGGTGATTGACCAAGCCAGCGGGAGGTTGCCTGAACTGGCGACCCAGGCCACCGCGGTTTCCTGCCGGAGCTTGGGGTCGAGTTGGATGACGGCCACCGCTCCGAGATTCCAATTGGTGGGGTTGAACATCAACCGCTCCCCTTCCACCAGGCGAAACCCCTTATCCCCCTTGGCCAGACCGAGGTATTCGAGGCCCCGCTTCCTGCGGTCGAGGGTGACCACCACCGTTTGGCCGGCGGCGGGCTGGCGGGACAAGCTGAGTCGGAGGATCCCCACGTTGCCCGCGACTGACGCCGGGGCCTTGACCTCCTTCGGAAAGTGGGTGGAGAGCCAGGTCTTGAGCGGCCCGGCTATGGCCGCGGTCCAGGCCCGGCCCAGCGGCTCGAAGAGCCGCTGCGATACCGGCTTCGAGGCGGCCCGGTCGGCGCTGGACGGGAGCGCGGGGTTCGAGGCGAGGAGGGTCTCCGGGATGAAGCCGTGGGATCGGTTCCATTGGCCGGCCGAGCTGATCAACGTCTTGGCACGGTCGATTCCGGGATCGGCCAAGGCGATCTCCAGTTCGGTCGGCTGGACGACCATTTGGAGTTCACCGGGGCGGGAGGCCTCGGGTGCGCGGTTCGCCAGGTCGAGGTCGGCGGTGGGGGCTACGCCCGCTCTGGCCTGCACCCCGATCTCGAGGGGCGGGAGGCCGTTCTGGCTCTCGAGTACCCCCGCCAGCACGACCAGCAAACCGCTGCCGACGATCATCGCCGTGCGGTAAAACGTGCTCCGCAGCCCCACCCACCAGGCCTGCTCGTGTTTGGACAGGCTCAGCATGTAAAACCCGTCGGCGGCGATATCGTGGGTGGCGGACGCGAAGGCCATGATCCAAAACAGGAACAGCGACCATTGGAAAAAGCCGGAGCCGCGCACCGAGAACGCGACCAGGCCGAGCCCGAGCGCGACGAGGAACTGCATCGCCACCACCCAAAACCGTTTAGTCCGCGTGATGTCCACCAACGGGCTCCAGAGTGGCTTGATCACCCACGGCAGGTAGAGCCAACTGGTGTAGAGGGCGATGTCCGTGTTCGAGATGCCCAACCGCTTATACATGACCACCGACATGGTCATGACGATGACGTAGGGAATGCCTTGGGAGAAATAGAGGGAGGGCACCCAGAGCCAAGGATGGCGCGGCGCGCGCCCGGGATCTTGGGCCAGGCGCGGGGTGGGCGATGGTTCTGCCGGCATCATGGTCGTCGAGACCGGATATAACCGCAAAGCGTCCGCCGGGGCAAGGGAAGAGTCATGCCCTAATCTGCTTGGCAGGGCCGCCCGCTCCTGCTAATCTATTACCGTGCCATTCACAAAATTAGGCCTATCCATCGACATGGTCGATGGGGTCAAGGCGATGGGTTACGTCGAACCGACTCCGATTCAGCATCGGGCCATTCCGCTTATTCTCTCCGGACGGGATGTTATTGGGAGCGCCCAGACGGGGACGGGCAAGACGGCGGCGTTCGCCTTGCCGATCCTCTCGCGCCTGGGGCGACACCAAGCCCAACCGCGGGTCCTGATCCTCGAGCCCACCCGCGAATTGGCGGCCCAGGTGGAAACCGCCATCCACGATTTTGCCCGTTATACCGACCTCCGCACCGTGGTCATCTTCGGCGGGGTGGGCTATGGCCGCCAGCGCGAAGCCCTCGAACAAGGGGTGGATGTCCTGGTGGCCACTCCCGGGCGCCTGCTCGACCATATCCGCCAGGGCCTCTGCCGTCTGGATCGGATTCAGTACGTCGTCATGGACGAGGCCGACCGGATGCTGGACATGGGCTTCCTGCCCGATGTGCGGAAGATCCTCGATCGTTGTCCCCGGCAGCGACACACCTCGCTGTTCTCCGCCACGATCCCTCCCGAGATCGAAACGCTTATCCAATGGGCGATGCGAGACCCGGAAACCGTCGAGATCGGGATGCGGCGCTCGCCCAAGGACAGTGTCAAACATGTGATCTATCCGGTCGCCGAGGCCCAAAAGGCCGATTTGCTGCTCGAACTCCTCAACCGGGTGAACTACGACTCGGTCATCGTCTTCTGCCGCACCAAGTACGGGGCCGATCGCGTCGGCACCCTGCTCAAGCGCCATAACCATGCCGTGGCCGTGCTGCACTCCAACCGCACCCAAAAAGAGCGCGAGCAAGCCCTCCAAGGCTTCCGTGACGGCCGCTTTGAAGTCCTCGTCGCCACCGACATCGCGGCGCGCGGACTCGACATCGCCGATGTCAGCCACGTCGTCAATTACGACGTGCCGCAGCACCCCGAGGACTATATCCACCGCATCGGCCGCACCGGGCGCATGGCCGCCAGCGGTGACGCGTATACCCTCATGATCGCCGAAGACGGCCGTCATGTGAACTCCATCGAGCGGTTCATCTCGCAGAAAATCCCGCGCGTCAAACTCGAAGGCTTCGAATACCGCTATACCGCCCTCTTTGAAGAGGGCAAACCCGGCCAACCCCAGGGTGGCGTCTCCCGCGTCCGCGGCGCCCGAGTCCGCGGTGGTTACTTCTACGGCCCGGTGCGCGGAAAACGCTGACCCGGGAAAAAAGTCAGTTCTGTTTCAGCAGCCAGCGGACACCTGCTTCCGCTGGGGCGGAGGTCTTGTCCGGGCACAACACCAGGCGATCCGGGGCGCTGGCGAGCCGGTAAACTTCCTTTGCCAATCCGAGGGTCTCCTCCCGTTCGCCGGCCAACCACAGCTTGCCGGGGGCGCCCAGAGCCAGCATTCCCGGCAGGTCCCCGTATTTGGCGCCGCCGGGCAGGAAGTTCACGTCCCGGATCTCCGTGAGGTTGGCGAACCTGAACCCGGCGGAGTCGATCACCGCGCAGTCGATAGCGCTGCCGGCCTGGGCCCTGGCGGCGGCGGCCCATGGGCCCGCGCCGTTGAGTCCCACCAATTCCAACCCCTGCGACCCAGCCGCCTGCTGACGCGCATACTGGATCACCGTGAGCAGGTCCTGAACCCGCTGTGCGAACAAGGCGTAGTTGTAACCGAAGGTATAAGCGGCCGCCTCGCGCGGATTGCTCACCGATCGGGTCTGGATCACGGGTTCGCCGTTGTCGCCGAGAAACTCACCTTGGAACAGGAGGTCCGCGCCGATCACGGCCATCCCATGGTCCAGGAGCTCCTGGACGGCAGGAAGGGGGCGAGGCTGGCCCGCGAACGGTTTGCGGAACAAGCCGGTTTTGCCTTGTGGGTCGGTCCAGATGACGGTGTGGTGCCGGCTCTGCTTGGGCTGCAGGATCACGCAGGGAAGCTCTTCGTTATGTGAGGTGTTCCTCAACCAGCCGGCCTGCTCGAGGTAATGGCCGCGGTCAGCCTGCTGGCGCAGCGTAAATTCCACGATCCCGGCATTCGTGAGGTCGCGGCCGATCATGACCGCGAGGGCCCCGCCGTAAACCTGGCGGAACGTCCCCAGCGAGGATCGGGCCGTCGCCAACGCTTGTTCATCGCGCTGGGTGATCCAGCGGAGGAGCTTCCGCTCAAATTCCGGCCCGCCCTCCGGCTGCGGATGCTGGCTGTCCCACACCGACAGTTCCTGCCGTGTCGAAACGGGGTAATCCTGCTCGACGAGGGGTTCCGGCAGACCCAAATGGAGGTGCCGGTTGAACCAAGGATACATCGCCGCGCGGCTGACATAGTTGTAATTGTGGCCGAACTGGATCAACGCCGTGAGGGCCACGTTCGTGGGCGCTCCCATCATCGCAAAGTGCTTTTGCAGTTCCGGGAAGCCTTTGGTCGGCATCTCCTTGGTCCAATCGTTGGCCGCGGTCATCCCGAGCGGTTTGGGCGCAAACAGGGCGGCGATCTCGACATTGCCGGTGTCCACGCGCAGGAGGCAGGCATTTTCACAGGTGCATCCCCCTTGCATGGCAGTGCCGACCATGACCGCCGGGAAGGCGACCGCCGGCCGCGGGTCGAGCGCACCTAAGACAAAGGTCTGCGTGCCCCCGCCGCTGGCCCCGGTGATCCCAATCCGGTCCGGGTCCACCTCGGGCAGGCTGACGAGGAAATCGAGGGCGCGAATCGAGTTCCAGGTCTGGAGGCCCATGACGCTCTGCAGGCGCGCCTCGGCCTGGGGGCTGAACAGGCCCCAATTCACGGCCGAGTTCATTTCGGGGCGCTGCTTCGAGAACCCGTGCGCCAGGCTCTGCGGGATTTGAGTGCAGTCGGCATAGCCAATCATGTCGTAATGGAACACGATGCAACCCATGCGCGCCAATTGCACGCAGCGCGCCTGTAACACACTGCGTCCCCCTTCCGGGAACCGCTCTTCTCCGCGCGCTATTTCCTGCGCGACCTCCGCCCGAGCGGTCTCCAGAAAACGGCCGTTGTTCCAATGGCCGTGCGGGGACAACACGGCCGGCAGTTTGCCGGATCGGCCCTTGGGCCGGTATAAACTGCCGGTCACGAAAAAGCCGGGCACACTCTCAAAATAGACCTTTTCAATGGTGTAGTCCTCGCGCTCGACCTTCCCGTGAATCACCGCCTGGAGCGGGGTTTTGTCCGGCATCGGCCACAAGCCCAGCGAGACGGCCAACTCCCGGCGCACTCGCTCGGCTCGGACCACCCACTCCTCGCGCGTGGCCGGCGGATGGAAGGGGAAGTAACCGTCCAGATCTTTGAGCGGTTGCAGGCGCTGGTCGTTGGGCCGCTGGCCCTCGGGCAACACCCGCCACGGTGCTGCCGTCGAGGGTTCGGCGCCTCGCGATGGAGCGAAGGCCACCAGGGCCAAAAGCAGAATTGGAGTTAGGCGCCAGCCGATCGAAGGCGCCTGTAGCAGTGAAATGCGCGGTGTGACCATGATGTGAGTATCACGCTACCATTCCTCCCCGGTGAAGGAAAGGGTGCTGATCGCCAGCAATTCGCACTTTGACTGAGGAGGATGGGCGCGACAGGTTGGTTGTCGAACCGGAAATTGTGGGAGCGGGCGGGGGCGCGTTGCTGGCGGAAGGAATCTGGGGACGCGCGGCCTCACGCCTTGGTGGCGTGTCTTCCCCCGGCCTCGCCGATTCAGCTTTTTTGCACCTCGTAGGGGCCGATTTTCAAGCCCCGCATCATGAAGTCCAGCAAGCGCTCCCACGTCTCGAAAAACAGATACGTGGTCAGGGCTTCCAGGTGCTGAAAGAACCGGCACCGCGGCCCGACGGCAGCGCGCACGAGGC
>Ga0316228_1004074_pt1 | contig 11222 bp, 9 predicted proteins | sample TBH18021metaG_FD_206005 | JGI IMG/M metagenome (GOLD analysis project Ga0316228, IMG submission 206005) | Freshwater microbial communities from Trout Bog Lake, Wisconsin, USA - TBH18021 | ecosystem: Environmental > Aquatic > Freshwater > Lake > Hypolimnion/Profundal zone | place: USA: Wisconsin... | reverse complement strand
TCGGCTGGCGGCAAGGTGTCGGAGCTGACCCGCGGGTCCTGCAGCAGGCTGGCGATGGTGCCGTGGGTCGCCGCCACCCAGGTGCCCGCCTCGGTGCCGTCCTCCTGGCGCGAGACGGGATGCTCCCGCAGCTTCGCGTAGACCGGGTAGGGGTTCGGCCGGTTGGCAAAATCCTTGACCTGATCGAGGAGGGTGGCGTCGGGCATGCGGTCTCCTTCGCGCATCGACCCGGAAGGCGGCCACCGGCCTTCGGGAAAAGATGCCGCGACAGCAAAGGCTTCGCGCGTCGTGGCGGTTCCGTCTCCGGGTCCGCGCTACACGGGTGGCGGGGTCGAGAGGCCCTGGTTGTCGGCCGCGACGCGCCGGGCTTCCGCCCCCGCATCGTCACCCAGGGGCCGCGCAGCGCAGCCCGGATCCAGGGCCGCCGGCGTACCAAGCCCTCGTGGAACCTACGGTTCTGGATTCCGGGCCGGCATTCGGCATCCCGGAATGGCGGAGCTGGAGCCGGTGGCGCCTTTCACCGCGGTGAACGGCACGCACGTCGTGTCCAGAGGACGATGCGTTAGACAAAGCCCGGCTCGAAGATCGCGACGCCGTTCGGCCGGTCGGTCGCGGCGCCGCGGGGCGGGAACGGCGCGCGCGCGGCGATCAGCTCGGCATGGGCCGGCAGCCAGCGGGCGGAATCCACCGAGACTGCCGCGATGCAGCGTCCTGCACGGCCGTAGAGGGCGACGAAGCGGCCGGCGGCCGGATCGCCCTGCGTGATCGCCACCGCGTCGGCGCCCTCGGTCAGGCCGGCCGATTTCACTACGAGGTCTCCCTGGGTCGACCAGAAGGTCGGCAGGGCGTCATAGGGCGATTCGGGCTCTGCGCCGGCGAGCAGCCGGCCAGCATGGATGCCTTGCGCCACCGCGTGGCTCCAGTGCTCCAGCGCGACGCGTCGGCCGTCGTAGAGGGGGTGCGGAAAGCGCGCCACGTCGCCGGCGGCGGCGATGTGCGGGTCGGGCCTTCCCTCGGTATCGAGGACATGGCCGCGCGCATCGCAATCGACCCCGCCTGAATCCGCCGACAGGCCGGCCCCGTCGAGCCACTCGGTGTTGCGCACCGCTCCCAGCGCAACGACGGCAACGTCGGTCGCAAGGCTGCTGCCGTCGACGAGATGCGCGCGGGTCAGCCGGCCGTCCTCCGCCTCCAGCCACTCGACCTCGCTGCCGCAGCGCAGCGCCACACCGTGTCCCTCGTGGATCGCACCGATGAACGCCCCGACGGTGCGGCCGAGGACGCGGGCCAGCGGCGTCGGGCCGGGCTCGACCAGGGTGACCGGCAAGCCGAGCTGCCGGCACAGGCTGGCGACCTCGCAGCCGATGAAGCCGCCACCGATCACCAGCACGTGCTTCGGGCCCGCGGCCAGGGCCTGCCGCAGGGCGGCGGCGTCGTCCCGCCCCCGCAGGGTGAAGACGCCGGCGAGGCGGCCCTCGTGCGGGTTCGGCCAGGGGCGGGCGCGGGTACCGGTGGCGATGAGCAGACGGTCGTAGGGGAGGGTCCGCCCGTCCGCGAGGCCCACCATACGCGCTTGCCGGTCGAGGCGCAGAGCCGCGCTGCCGAGTTGCCAGTCGGCCGCGAGGCCGCCGACCCCTGGCAGAGTCGTAGCATCCGCCGGGATCGCGCCGGTGAGGACGTGCTTCGAGAGCGGCGGCCTGTCGTAGGGCGGATAGGGCTCGTCGCCGACGATGGTGAGCGGGCCGGAAAATCCTGCCGCCCGCAGGGCCTCGGCGCCGCGCAGGGCCGCGAGGCCGGCGCCCACGATCAGGGCACGCCCGGGTTCTTGCGCCATCAGGCAGTGCGCTCCGGCTCCTCGACCCGGATCGCCTGGACCGGGCAAGCGACGCGCGCCCGCTCGATAGCGTCCCGGTCCTGCACGGCGGGTGCGGGATCGTAGAACAGGGCTTCGTGCCCCTCGATGCGGAAGTGCCGCGGCGCCGCATAGCAGCACTGGGCATAGGCTTGGCACAGGTTGAGATCGACGCTCACCCGCAGGCCGGGCGGGGGACCGGAGGACACATCGGCGGGGGCGGACATGGCGGGGCAACCGCGGGCGGCGCCCCGGGTTCCGCGGGCCGGAGTCACGAGGAACGGCCCCGAAGCGTCCCCGGTCGGAGCGTCATCGGTATTAAACGTGTTTGGGCTATCTTCGTGGGAATGCAGCGACGGAATTCCCCTGCGCGGCGGTTCGATCTATTGTTGCGCCGCCCAGCGGACCTGTCCAAGACGCCGCGATGTCAGGAGGGCACCATGCCGCACGCCGCGCGAACGGGCCTCGCCGCCCTCATGCTGGCTCTCGGACTCGGCGGCGCCTCCGCCGAATCCGTTGCCACGACCTGGACGGATCCGCCGGCCCACAAGCCGGCCGCCGAGAAGGCGCCGGCCGCTGACCAGAAGGTCGCCGCACCGGCGCCGGCCGCATCGACCCCCGCCGCATCGACCGGTGCCCGGCCGGCGTCCAGCCGACGGAAGGCCGCCGCGGCGCGGCGTGTGCCGGAGAAGACGGCGCGCGCCGCATCTCCGGGGGCCAAGCGGGTTGCCGCCACGCCACGCCGGGCGCGCGTCGTCGCGGCACCGACCCGAACGATCCGCAGCGCTCCGCAGAGCGTCGCCGCCGCCCCGCCGCCTCCGCCTGAAGGCTACGCGCGCTACCGGGCCTACAATTACGGGCCGGGCTACGGCTACGCGCCGGCCTACGGCTACGCCCAGGGCTATACCGACGATCGCCTGGACCGCCTGAGCAGCGCGCAGGCCGCCGGCTACGTCGTGGTCCGTCGCCGGACGGTGCAGTTCCCCGACGGCCGGACTCTGCGGGTCTACCGCCCGGACGATGAGGGCGAGCCGTTCTGATCTGAATCCTCCGCGAATACCGCCCGCAAGGGAGCCCGCATGATCTTCCCGGCGGGATTGCGCGGCAGGAGTTCGTCCCAGATCATGATTCGCACCGGCACCTTGAACGCGGCGAGCCGCTCGGCCGCGAAGGCGCGGATCTCCGCCGCCCCGGCGCTCGCCCCCTCGGCCAGAACCACGATGGCGCCGGGCTCCTCGCCAAGTGTTGGATGCGGCACCGGCAGCACCACGGCGTCGATCACGTCCGGATGCGCGTAGAGGGCGTTCTCGACCTCGCAGCAATAGATGTTCTCGCCCCCGCGGATCAGCATGTCCTTGATCCTGTCGACGATGGTCAGGAAGCCCTCGTCGTCGGCGCGGGCGAGGTCGCCGGTGCGCAGCCAGCCCTCGGAGAGGACCTCCGCGGTGGCCCTCGGGTCGTCCCAGTAGCCGCGGACCACGTTGGGCCCCTTCACGCAGAGTTCGCCGACCTCGCCCGGCGGAAGCGCGTCCCCGAGGGAATCCACGATCCGCACCTCGCAGACCGGCAGGGGCGGGCCGCAGGAATCCGGGTGGGCGAGGTAATCCTCACCCTGGTGATGGGTGAAGGTCGCCGAGGTCTCGGTCATGCCCCAGCCGGTGCCGGGGACGACGTTGGGCAACGCCTCGCCCAGCGTCCGCACGAGGTCGGCGGCCGCAGGGGCGCCGCCATAGGTGACGCCCTCGAGGGTCGGCAGCGGCCGGCCGGCCTCCCGGGCGGCGGTGGCGAGCTGCCACGCGATGGTCGGCACGCCGCCCGCGCTGGTGCAGCCCTCCGCCTCGATCAGATCGAGGGCCGCGTTCGCGTCCCAGCGATGCATCATCACCAGCCGGTGGCCGCCGTAGAGGGCTGCCCCCAGGCTGGCATGGCAACCGGTGACGTGGAACAGCGGGATTACCAGCAGCGCCGCCCGCTGCGGCGCGGACGGGTCAGGCTTCGGCGGCGCCTCGCCCCGGCGCAGGGCGCTGCGCGAAGCCGAGTAGGGATAGGCCATCACGGTCGTGGCGGCCGCCCGGTGGGTGCCGACCGCCCCTTTCGGCTTACCGGTGGTGCCTGAAGTGTAGAACAGGGTCGCGTCATCCTCCGGATCGAGGGCGATGTCGGGCAGGGGCCAGTCGGGCAGGGCGGCCCAGTCCTGCACCGGGCCGACGATATCGGAGAGCGGCATCGCCCTGGGATCGGGCTCCATCCGGGTGGTGAGGACCCGCTCCAGCGCCGGACATTCGGTAAGGTGCGGGGCGATCCGTTCGAAGCGCGCATCGTCGGCGATCAGGATCCGCGCGCCGGAATGCCGGAGGCCGTAGGCGAGTTCCGGCCCGGTCCACCACGCGTTGAGCGGCGTCGCGATCGCCCCGGCGAGCAGGGCGCCGAAATAGCTCACCGGCCATTCGGGCAGGTTGCGCATCGCGATGGCGACGCGGTCGCCTTTCTTGATTCCGGCTGCCGCGAGCGCCCGCGCCAGCGCGGTCGCCGCGCGGGAAAAGCCCGTGAAGGTGACGCGCTCGTCGCCGTAGACCACGAAGGTCCTGTCCCCGTGGCCCTGGGCGATCCGGAACAGGTCTCGCAGGGTCGGCGGGGCCTTCTCCCAGATCCGGGTCGGCACGCCCCGGATATCGATCGTGGCGATCGCGAAGGGCGCGCCCGGGGCGGTGAGCCGCGCCTCGGCCTCGCGAAACGTCAGGGCCGGCCAGCCAGCGGGGATGCGGGGATCGGGGCTCATCGGGCGATGGTCACGCCGCCGTCGATGACGAGCGCCTGGCCGGTGACGAACCGGCCCGCCGCGGAGGCCAGGAACACGGCCGCGCCCGCGATCTCGTCGGGCTCGCCGATCCGGCGCAGGGGCGCGGCCTCCGTGGTGGCGGCCAGCATCGCGGGATCCTCCCACAGGGCGCGGGCGAAATCGGTGCGGATCAGACCCGGGCAGAGGCAATTCACCCGGACGTTGGCGGGCCCGTACTCCACCGCGTAGTTGCGGGCGAGCTGGAGGTCGGCGGCCTTCGAGACGTTGTAGGCGCCGATCACCGGCGAGCCCTTGAGCGCCCCGATCGAGGAGACGATGACGATCGCGCCGTCGCGCCGCGCGACCATGCCGGGGGCGACCCTCTGGATCAGCCAGTGGTTCGACAGGACGTTGTTCTCGAGGATTTTTTTGAATTGTGCATCGGAGATGCCAGCGAGGGGGCCATAGTAGGGATTGCTGGCCGCATTGCAGACCAGCACGTCCACGGGACCGAGCTGCCTTTCGGTCTCGGAAACCAGGGTTTCCAGCTCCTCCTTCACCGAGATGCTCGCCGGGATCGCCACGGCGCGGCCGGCGCCGTGCGCGGCCTCGATCTCGGCCACGACGGCCGCGCAGGCCTCGCGCTTGCGCGAGGAGATCACCACCCGGGCGCCGTGCTCGGCCATCCGCAGGGCGATCGCCCGCCCGATGCCCCGGGAGGAGCCGGTGATGAGGGCGACCTTGCCGGTCAGATCAAACAGGGACATGGCGAGACTCTGCGCTGGATGAAGCGGCGAACGGCTTCCATCCTCGTTCCGCGGGACATGAGGGTCGCGACGCGCCCCCTCTCCCGTGCGGGAGAGGGTTGGGGTGAGGGGCGTGACCTCTCCGGACAGTTCTCGTCCCTCAGCCTGTCCCTCCCCCGCTCGGGAGAGGGGACCAGCGCCCCGTCCGGCCACCGACAATGTCGCCGGACGCCGCCCATTCTCACGCCCCCGCCCGCATCGACCGGCGCAGCCGCGCCATGCCGGCGAGCCATCGCTCGGGGTCCTCGGCCCGGCGGCGGGCGTATTCGGCCACCTGCGGGTGCGGCAGGATCAGGAAGCGGCCTGCCGCCAGCCCGTCGAAGGCGGCCTCGGCCACGGCCTCCGGCGCCAGGACGCCGTCGCGCGACGCGGTGCTGGCGGCGCCCAGCATGGCGGTGTCGACGCCCTGCGGGCACAGGGCGGCGACCCGGATCCCGTCCTCGGCATGGGCGATGGCGAGGTGCTCCAGGAAGGCGAGCGCCGCGTGCTTGGTGGCCGAGTAGGTGGCGCTGCCGATCTGGCTGAGCAGCCCCGCCGCCGAGACGGTGCCGAGGAACGCGCCTCCGCCCCGGGTGCGCCAGAGCGGGACCAGCACCCGCGCTGCGTGGACATGGCCCATCACGTTCACCGCGAAGGCACGCGCCCAGCTCTCCGGATCGGCGGAGGTGGCGAGATCCGGATCGGGATCGCGCTCTAGGATGCCGGCGTTGGAACAGTACAGGGCGACGGGACCGATCTCGGCCTCGATGCGCGCCAGGATTGCGGCGACCGCCGCCGCGTCGCTCACGTCGAGCGCGAAGGCCTGCCCGCCGAGCCCGGCCGCCACGGCCTCCGCCCCGGCCCCGTCCCGGTCGAGAGCGACGATCGTCGCGCCGCGGGCCTTGGCCGCGACCGCGAGCGCCCGGCCGATCCCCCGGGCGGCCCCCGTGACGGCGACGACGCGGCCGGCGAGTTCCATGCTCAGGCCCCCGCCCGCTCGGCGAAGCCCCAGGCCGCGGCGGCGAGCTTCGGCACCCGCGCCGCCATGGCGGCGGCGTGCTCGCTCGCAGCGTTGCCGGCCTTGGCGCGAGCGGCCACGCCCTGGAGGATGCCGACCAGCCGGAACAGGTTGTAGGCGAAGTACCAGTCGAGGTCGGGCAGGGTTTTCCGGTTCGCCGCCCGGCAGTACAGCGCCACGGCCTCGTCCCGGGTGGGGATGCCGAGCGCCGGCAGGTCGAGGCCGCCGAGCCCGCTGCGCCCGTCGGCCGGCAATTCCCACTGCATCAGCAGGTAGCTGAAATCCGCGAGCGGATCGCCGAGGGTCGACAGCTCCCAGTCGAGCACCGCGCTGACGCCGCCGTCGCGGGAGAAGATCAGGTTGTCGAGGCGATAGTCGCCGTGGACCACGCAGGCGCCCTGCTGCTCCGGCACGGTCCGGGGCAGCCACGCGATCAGCCGCTCGACATCCGCCAGGCGCCCGTCCTCGGCGGCGCGGTACTGGCGGGTCCAGCGGTCGACCTGCCGGGCGAAGTAGTTGCCGGGTCGGCCGTAATCGGCGAGCCCCGCCGCCTCCGGGTCGATGGCGTGGAGCCGAGCGAGCGTCGCGATCATGCCGGCGTAGTGCCGGTGGCGGGCGTGCGGGTCGAGGCCCGGCAGGGCGCCGTCCCAGTGCACCGCACCGTCGACCGCCTCCATCACGTAGAAGGCCGCGCCGATGATGTCGGAGTCCTCGCACAGCGCGAAGGGGCGCGGCACCGGAAACCCCTCGCCGTAGAGGGCGCCGATCACCCGGAACTCGCGGTCCACGGCGTGGGCGGAGGGCAGGAGCGGGCCGAAGGGCTTTCGGCGCAGCACGTAGGCCTGGGCCGGCGTGTCGAGCCGATAAGTCGGGTTTGACTGGCCGCCGCGGAACTGCTGGACGGTCAGCGGGCCGGCATAGCCGCGGACGTGCTCGGCCATCCAGGCGGCGAGCTTCGCCTCGTCGATCCGGTGACGCGGCTCGACCGGCTTCACGCCGGAGAAGATGTCGGCGTCGCTCATGCCCGCTCCGCTTCCGGCGCTTCTGGCCGGGCATTGGTGTAGCGGCCGAATTCCAGCCGGGCGATCGAGCGATTGTGGACCTCGTCGGGCCCGTCGGCGAGCCGCAGGGTGCGGATATGGGCGTACATTTTCGCCAGCCCGAAATCCTCCGAGACGCCGGCCCCGCCATGGGCCTGGATCGCGTCGTCGATCACCTTCAGCGCCACCCGGGGCGCCGCGACCTTGATCATGGCGATCTCGAGCTTGGCGCCCTTGTTGCCGACCCTGTCCATCATGTCGGCGGCCTTCAGGCAGAGGAGGCGGGTCATCTCGATATCGATCCGCGCCTCGGCGACCCGCTGCTCCCAGACCGACTGCTCGCTGATCCGCTTGCCGAAGGCGACCCGGGACACGAGCCGCCGCGCCATGGCCTCCAGCGCCACCTCGGCCGCCCCGATGGTGCGCATGCAATGGTGGATGCGGCCGGGCCCGAGCCTACCTTGCGCGATCTCGAAGCCGCGCCCCTCGCCGAGGATGAGGTTCTCGGCCGGGACGCGAACGTTCTCCAGCACCACCTCGCCGTGTCCCTTGGGCGCGTCCTCGTAGCCGAAGACCGGGAGCAGGCGCTCCACCCGGACACCCGGCGTATCCATGGGCACGAGGATCTGCGATTGCTGCCGGTGGCGGGGCGCCTCCGGGTCGGTCTTGCCCATCAGGATCGCGATCCGGCAGCGTGGGTCGCCGACGCCGGTCGACCACCATTTGCGGCCGTCGACGACGTAATGGTCGCCGTCGCGGCGGATCGCCGTCGCGATGTTGGTGGCGTCCGAGGAGGCGACCTCCGGCTCGGTCATCAGGAAGGCCGAGCGGATCTCCCCTGCCATCAGGGGCTTCAGCCACCGATCCTTCTGGGCCGCGGTGCCGTAGCGGTGCAGCACCTCCATGTTGCCGGTGTCGGGGGCGGCGCAGTTGAACACCTCCGAGGCGATCCCGACCCGGCCCATCTCTTCGGCGCAGAGGGCGTAGTCGAGGTTGGTCAGGCCGGCGCCGCGATAGGCGTCGGTGTCGTGCTCCGGGGAGGGCGGCAGGAACAGGTTCCACAGACCCTCGGCCCGGGCCCTCTCCTTCAACCGCTCCATGGTGGGCGAGGGATCGCGGCTCGCGGCGCGCTCGGCCGCCACCGCGGCGGCGGCCGGCAGGATCGCGTCGGCGATGAAGGCGCGCACGCGGGTCAGCCAGTGGGTCTGGGATTGGGAGAGGGTGAAGTCCACGGTGTCCGCTCCGCTCACATCCGTCGCTGCGGGCATCTCTCCTCCCCCTTGCGGGGAGGAGTTGGAGGTGGGGGTGGTGCAGGATGGATCGTTCCGGTGCCTTCTGCACCACCCCCACCCCTGGCCCCTCCCCGCAAGGGGGAGGGGAAACAGACCTCACAGATAGGCCGATCCCATCTCGCTGGCGAAGCGCTGCGGCGGCCCTTCCCAGACGATCCGCGCCTGCTCCAGCACGTAGACCCGGTCGGCGTGCGGGAGCGCGAAGGTGACGTTCTGCTCGCCGAGGAGCACCGTGATCGGCGTGGTCTGACGCAGCTTCTCCAGCGCCTTCGACAGCAGCTCCAGGATCACCGGGGCGAGGCCGAGCGTCGGCTCGTCGAGGATCAGGAGGCGCGGGCGCATCATCAGTGCCCGGGCGATGGTCAGCATCTGCTGCTCGCCGCCCGAGAGGGTGCGGGCGCTCTGCGTCTCGCGGTCCTTGAGGATCGGGAACAGCTCGTAGAGCCAATCCCGCTGCCTGGCGCTCTCGGCTTTCGGGAAGTGCTGGCCGCCGAGGTCGAGGTTCTCGCGCACGCTGAGATCGCCGAACAGCTCCCGGGTCTCCGGCACCTGGACGATGCCGGCGCGCGCAATGGCGGCGGGCTTCATCCGCGAGAGATCCTGGCCGTCGAACCGGATCGCGCCGGTATGCGGGACGAGGCCCGAGATGGCGTTGAACAGCGTGGTCTTGCCGGCGCCGTTCAGCCCCACCACCGAGACGAACTCGCCCTCGTGGACATGGATCGACGCGCCGCGCAGGGCCTGCGCCTTGCCGTAGAGCACGTCGACGCCCTCGACGGTCAGCAGCGAGTCGGGCTTGAACGCCGCCTCGGGCCGAGCCGCCGTCTCGATGCTGCCGCCGAGATAGACCCGGCGCACGGTCGGGTCGGCCATCACGGACTCGGCCGAGCCCTCGGCGATGCGCTCGCCGAGATACATGGCGAAGACCCGGTCGACGATGGCCGCGACGCTCTTCACGTTGTGGTCGACGAGGAGCACCGCCTTGCCCTCGTCGCGGAAGCCCCGGATCAGCTCCGAGAAGGCCGCGACCTCGCCGCCGGTCAGGCCGGCGAAGGGCTCGTCGACCAGCACCACCCGGGGGTCGCGGGCGATGGCCTTGGCGAGCTCCAGCCGGCGGAGATCCGCGAAGGGCAGGGTGCCGGGGCGCCGGTCGACGACCGCGCCGAGGCCGACGCGCTCGGCGATTTCTCTCGCGCGCCGCGCCACGTGCGGGTCGGCGGCCAGCCGGATCAGGCTGTCGGGCAGGAGCGCGAGGCTGATATTCTCCAGCACGGTCTGCCGCTGGAGCGGCCGCGCGTGCTGGAACACGAGGCCGATGCCGGAGCGCGCCACCCGGTGAGCCGGCATCCCGCCGATCTCGGCGCCGTCGAGGCGGATTGAGCCGGCGCTCGGCCGTTCCAGCCCCATGATCAGCTTCATCACGGTCGACTTGCCCGAGCCGTTCGGGCCGATCAGGCCGAGGATCTCGCCGGGCCGCAGGTCGAGGTCGATCTCCTTGACGGCGACGAGGCCGCCGTAGCGCTTGGTCAGGCCGCGCACGGTGAGGCAGGGCTCGGCCAGGACGGGAGATATGGCCAGCGGGGGCGCCACGGCGACGGTCATCGGGCTCTCCGGAGCGATCCGAGGCCGAGCAGCCCCGAGGGCACGAACAGGATCACGAGGAGCGCGACGGCCGAGACCACGAAGGTCGAGAGGCCACCGAGCGGGCGCAGCACTTCGCCCGCCGCGATCAGGAACACGGCACCCAGAGCCGCGCCCACGATGGTGCGGCGACCGCCGAGCACCGCCGCGATGATCACCTGCACGCCCACCGACGTGTTGATCAGCGTGCCGACCGAGGCGGTGCCCATGTAGAAGACCACCAGCCCGCCCGCGAGGCCCGAGAAGGCGGCGCTGACCGCGAAGGCCGCGAGCTTGTGCTTGGCGACGTTGAAGCCGAGCGCCCCGGTCACCACCGGATCCTGGCCTGCGGCCTGGAGGATCAGCCCCGCGGGCGAGCGGGCGATGGCCGTGAGGATGAGGCCCGAGACCGCCATGAAGCCGAGCGCCAGCCAGTAATTGGTGTCGGCGTCGATCGAGATGACGTCGGGCACGGTCAGGCCGATCTCGCCGCCGGTGAGGTCGGAGAAGACCACGATCATGTTCTGCAGGAGCAGGACCGCCACCAGGGTGATCAGCCCGAAATAGGGGCCGCGGACCTTCAGTGCCGGCAGCGCCAGGGCGAGGCCGCCGACCACGGCGAGCACGGTCCCGGCCGCGAGGCAGTAGGGGATCGGCAGCTCGTAGCGGTTGTTGAGGATGCCGGCACCGTAGGCCCCGAGCCCGATCAGGAAGGTCGGGCCGAAATTCACCTCGCCGGCGAAGCCGAAGAGCAGGTCCCAGGCCATCGAGAACACGCCGAAATAGTAGGCGATGGTGAGCAGGCCGAGGATGTAGCCGGAGACATACCAGGGGAG
>Ga0316228_1004069_pt1 | contig 11226 bp, 10 predicted proteins | sample TBH18021metaG_FD_206005 | JGI IMG/M metagenome (GOLD analysis project Ga0316228, IMG submission 206005) | Freshwater microbial communities from Trout Bog Lake, Wisconsin, USA - TBH18021 | ecosystem: Environmental > Aquatic > Freshwater > Lake > Hypolimnion/Profundal zone | place: USA: Wisconsin... | reverse complement strand
CAACCCAGGGTCGGTGGCGCGGCCGCGCGCGGCGGGGATAGATGCACCCCCGGTGCCCGCCTCCTCAGTTCCGGCGCAAAGCTCCGGTGAAAGCCCGGCTCGCCGTCCCGGCCTCGCCCCCTAGCCATCCGTCCGCGCCCGCGCGGCGGGTTTCCGGAAGCGAAGATGAGCCTCCTCAAACGCATCAGCCGGCTACCGGCCGTCCAGGAAGGGCTGGGCGCGCTCGCCGCCGCCTATCTGGGCCTCGTGCGGCGCACCAACCGGTTCACGGTCGAGTCCGCGGGGGGCGATGCCTGGATCGACCGGCACAGCCCCTTCATCGCCGGCATGTGGCACGGCCAGCACATCATGGTGCCGTTCGCCCGGCGGCCGCAGGACCGGATCGCCACGATCATCTCGCGCAACCCCGACGGCAACATCAACACGATCGCGCTGACCCGGATGGGCGTGCGGGTGATCCGCGCCTCGGGGGCCCGCGGCCGGGTGGTGCGCGACGCGCGCGCCAAGGGCGGGGCCGAGGGCCTGCGCGCCATGCTGAAGGCGCTGAAAGCCGGCGAGACCGTCGCCTTCAGCGCCGACGTGCCGAAGGTCTCGCGCCGGGCGGATGCCGGCATCCTCACGCTCGCCCGCTTCTCCGGCCGGCCGATCGTGCCGGTCGCCGTGGTGACGAGCCGCCATATCCGCTTCAACTCCTGGGACCGGGCCTGCCTCGGCCTGCCCTTCGGCCGGGGGGCCGTGGTGTTCGGCGAGGCGATCCACGTGCCGCGCGAGGTCGAGGCGGAGGCGTTCGAGCGGCTGCGCCAGCGGCTCGAGGCCGAGATGAACCGGGTGCACGACCGGGCCTACGCCCTCGTCGGGCGACCGGACCGGGTGGGCGCGAACTGGCTCGGCGTGCCGGCCGACGGGACGGCGGGACGTTCGGCCGGGAGCCCCGCGTGAGGGCGCCGCCCCTCACCCTGCCGCTGCGGGCCTACCGGGTCGGCCTGCGGCTCGGCGAGCCCGCCGTGGCGGGCCTGCTCGCGTGGCGGGCGCACCGCGGCAAGGAGGATCCGAGGCGGCTCCCCGAGCGCCGCGGCTTGGCCGGCCGGGCGCGGCCCGTCGGCCCGCTCGCCTGGATGCACGGGGCGAGCGTCGGCGAGGCGCTCTCGCTCGTCGGCCTCGTCGAGGGCATGATCGCCCGCGGCTTCTCGGTCCTCGTCACCACCGGCACCCGCACGGCCGCCGAGCTGATCGGCACCCGCCTGCCGCCCGGCGCCGTGCACCAGTACATGCCCCTCGACGCCCCGCGCTGGGTCGGGCGCTTCCTCGACCACTGGCAGCCGGACCTCGCGCTGGTGGCCGAATCCGAGATCTGGCCCAACGTCATCGTCGGCCTGCACGAGCGGGGCATCCCGCTGATCCTCGTCAACGGGCGGATGTCGGAGCGCTCGTTCCGCGGCTGGGAGCGCTCGCCGCGCACCGCGCGCGCGCTCCTCTCCCGCATCGCCGTCTGCCTCGCGCAGACGCGCGACGACGCGGAGCGCTTCGTGCGGCTCGGCGCGCCGCGGGTGAATGTGGCGGGGAACCTGAAGTTCGACGCCGCGGTGCCGCCGGCCGACCGGCAGCAGCTCGCCTATCTCGGCGAGATGATCGGGGAGCGCCCGGTCTGGATCGCGGCGAGCACCCATGCGGGCGAGGACGCCACCGTCGCCGCGTCGCACGCGCGCCTGGCCGCCCGCTTCCCCGACCTCCTCACCATCGTGGCCCCGCGCCATCCGGGCCGGGGGCAGGCGGTGGCCGAAGTCGCGGCCGCGGCGGGCCTGCGCAGCGCGCGCCGCGCGACCGGGGGGCGCCCCCATCCGGGGGTCTCCTGCTACGTCGCCGACACGGTGGGCGAGCTCGGCCTGTTCTACCGCCTGAGCCCGGTCGCCTTCCTGGGCGGCTCGCTGGTGGAGCGCGGCGGCCAGAACCCGATCGAGCCGGTGCGCCTCGACGCGGCGGTGCTGCACGGGCCGCACACCCAGAACTTCGCCGAGATCTACGGCGCCCTCGACGCGGCGGGGGGCGCGCTCGCCGTGGCGGATGCGGACGAACTCGCCGCGCGGGTCGGCGCCCTGCTCGCCGAGCCGCAGCGCGCCGCGGCGGTGGCCGAGGCCGGGCAGCGGGCGCTGCGGCCCTTCGAGGGGGCGGTGACGCGCACGCTCGCGGTGCTGGAACCCTTCGTCGCGCACCAGAAGCTCGCCGCCCTCCAGGCCTGATGCGCCCGCCCGCCTTCTGGGACGCCCACCCGCACCACCCGGCCGCCCTGGCGCTGCGGCCGCTGGGCGCCCTCTACGGCCGGCTCACCGCCGCCCGGATGGCGCGGCCCGGCGCGCGCGGGCCCTGCCCGGTCCTCTGCCTCGGCAACTTCACCCTGGGCGGCGCCGGCAAGACTCCGGCGGCGCTGGCGCTCGCCGACATCCTGCGTGACCTCGGCGCCCGACCGGCCTTCCTGAGCCGCGGCTATGGCGGGCGCCTGCCCGGCCCCGTCGCGGTCGATCCCGTGCGCCATGGGGCCGCGGATGTCGGCGACGAGCCGCTCCTCCTCGCCCGCTGCGCCCCGGCCGTCGTCGCGCGCGACCGGGTGGCCGGCGCCGCCCTGTGCGCGGCGGGGGGCGCGGACGTGATCGTGATGGATGACGGGCTGCAGAACCCCTCGCTCGCCAAGGACCTCGCCCTCGCGGTGGTCGATGCGGGCGCGGGCATCGGCAACGGTCTGCCCTTTCCGGCGGGGCCGCTCAGGGCCCCGCTGGCCGACCAGTGGGCGCATGTCGCCGGGCTGATCCTGGTCGGCGACGGGCCGGGCGAGGCCGTGGCGGAGGCCGCCCTGCGGCATGGCCTGCCCGTGCACCGCGCCCGGCTCGCCGCGGAGCCCGGCGCGCTCGCCGGCCGGCGCGTTCTGGCCTTCGCGGGGATCGGCCGCCCGCAGAAATTCTTCGCGACGGTGCGGGAGAGCGGGGCGGACGTCGCCGCCACCCGGGCCTTTCCCGACCACCATCCCTACGCGGCGGGCGACCTTGCGGCGCTGGCCGCCGAGGCGGCGCGTCTCGGCGCGGACCTCGTCACCACTGAGAAGGATGCGGTGCGCCTGCCGGCGGCCTTCGCGGCCCGCGTGCTGTCCGTGCGGCTGCGCTTCCGCGACGAAGCGCCCTTGCGCGCGCAGTTGCGAGCCCTGTGCCGGCCGGCGTGAGGCCGCGCGCCTGTCGGCCGCGCGATCAGAACTTGTCCGGCAGGCCCTTCACCGCGTTGCCCAGCGCCTCGACGCTCGCGCCGATCTTGCGGCCCGTGGCGGCGAGCGTCGGCACCTTGATGCCGAACACCTCCGTCTCCTCGGCCTCGGCAGAGGCCGTGGGCTGGGTCCCCGCCTCGGCCGAAGCGATGGCTGCAGGCGCGGGCTTGCGCGCGGCGACAACCTTCTCGGGCTTTCTCTTGGCGTGTTCGGACGCCTCCCCCTTGGCGTCCGCGGGCTTTGCCGGCTCCTTGCGGCTCTCTGCGGGGGCCGGGCGCGCGCCGGGCTTCTCGGCCGCGGCCTTCTCGGGGGCGGGCGGCAGGGCCGCGAAGCTGGTGCTGGCGGTCCGGGCGCGCACGGTCTCGGCGGGGCGCGCGGCGACCGTCGGCGCGGTGCGGCTCGGCGGCGGCAGGACGCCGGCCTGACGGGCGGGGGCGATCACCGGCGCGTTCTCGATCGTCGGCGCGGGCTTGGCGCTTGCGGCCTTCGTGAGCGCGGGCTTGCCAACGGCCGATTGGGCGCCCTCGGATTTGGGCGCCGGCGGCATCTGCGCCGCAGGGACGGGCGCGGGGGGGACGATGGCCGCGGTCCGCGGCGCCGGCAGGTCGGGCGAGAGCGCGACGGGCGGCTCGACGGCGGCCGGGGGCTTGGGCGCGACGGAGGGCGCCGGCCCGGCCACCGGTCCCGCCGGGTTCTGGGCGGGCGCCGCCTCGGCGGCCGGCAGCGCGATCCGCCGCGGCGCGTCCGCGCCGGGCAGGCTGCCGGTGGCGAGCGCGGGCAGGCCGTCCTTCGTCAGGTCCGGCCAGTCGGCGGCGCTCTGCTGCACGGGCAGGCTCCGCACCGGGGCGCCGCGCGATCCGGTCAGGTCCGACATGAGGGCGGAGGCCGCCGCGAAGGCGCCGAGGCCGGCGACCCCGAGGGCGGAGGCCAGCGCGATGCGCCGGAGGGGGCGGCCGGGCGGCGCGCTCTGCGCGGCCGTGCGGGGCTGGCGGGTCTCGGTGGGGTCGAGCGCGAGTTCGTTCATGGACGGGGTCTCTGGACGCGACGCGGATCCGAACGGCCGCTCCCCCGAACCCGGCCGCCCGCCCCAGGTATTCCCGAAGGCGGATCTCGGACGATGACTCAGGCCCGACAATACGGCGCAAAGATGTCGGCTGCCGCGCCGGGCACGGATTCCGTTCAGGAACAGGTAACCCTGTGTACGGTCGGCGCGATTAAGAATCGGTGACTTCGCGGCACGATCCCTGCGGGTCCGGATACGCGCCCGCGGCGATCTGGGCCGCCACCACCCGCGCGACGGCGCGGGTCCGGCGGTCCGGCGCGAGGCCGGGATCCGGCCCGAGCCCGAGACGGTGCCGCTTCAGCGCGACGAGGGCGGGATCGCCCCAGCGCGCGAGGAGCGCCTGGAAGGCCGCGTGGGGGCCGGGGCGGAACGGGCGGGGCAGGCCGGACCCGTCCCGCAGCGGGTGCGGCGGCTCGACATGGGCGCAGGGCACGAGGCCGGGCGGGATCGGCGCCGTCGCGACGTACCGGCGCCCGAGCCGCAGGACGCGGGGGACCATGTGGGCTCGCGGCCCCGGGGCGCCGTCCGGGACCGCCCCCCTGCGCAGCACCTCGACGCGCCCGAGCGGCCCGGCGAAGACGAAGTCGGGACGATCCGCCGCCGCCACGAAGCCCTCCGGGTCGGGCAGCGGCGCCCCGGCGCGGGCCTGGAGGCGCGCGAGCCCCTCCGCGTCCCCGGCGCGGGCCAGGATCGCGACGGGTCCGAGGCCGAGGCCGAGGTCGAACAGCATGTCCGCCCGCGCGCCCGGGTCGAGCGCCCCGTGGTCGGGCCCGAGCGCGGTGACGGCGCCCCGGCGCGGGCGGGGCAGGGCGGCCTCGGGCAGGCAGAGCGCCACGGCGTGACTCCAGCCACCGGGCACGGCCGTCTCGTAGGCGACGGCCACGAGATCCGGGCGGGTGCCGAGCGCGATGCCGCCGCGCGCCGTGCGCAGGCCGAGCCGTCCGTCCGCGAGCGGCCGGGCGGGCTCGTCGGGGCCGCGCCGGAACGCGGCGGCGGCCCCGAAGGTGCCGAGGCTCCAGCCGGCCTCGGGCTCGGCGAGCAGGTCGCGGATCAGGTCGCGGACCGGATCGCGCGGCGCGGGGGGCACGATCGCGGGCGTCATGCGCGGATCGCTACGACGCGCGCCCCGCGCCTTCAACCGCCGCTCGTAGGACCACCGGATGGACAATCCCACGTGCCTGGATCAAGGCTCGCCGGGTGACCGCCCGCGCCCCGACCGTTCCCACCCGACCCGACGCGCCAGCCGCTCCCGAGCGCGCGCCGGCCGCCGCGCGGCGCGCGCTGCCCTGGGCCGGCTGGTCGACACGGCGTCGCCTGATCGCGGTGGTGCTCGCCATCGACGTGCTGGCGGCGCTGGTCTCCTGCGCGGTCATCGTCCTCAACGCGCGCTCGGCCGTGAAGGTCGAGACCCGGGCCTCGCTCGCCACCGTCGAGTCGCTGGTGGCCGACACGATCCGGCTCGCCGACACGGCCTCGCCCGACACCCTGCTGCAGACCCTCGACCTGCGCTCCCAGGCACTCCGCCACGTCCGGGTCAGCGTGGTCGACGACGACGGCGATCCGGTGGGCGAGCCCCTGGGCCGGCCACGCGCCGAGAAGGCGGCGCCCGCCTGGTTCGCCGACCTGATCGCCCCGCCGATCAAGCAGCACACCCTGCCGATCGTGGCGGGCGGGCGCCAGATCGGAGCGGCCCGCATCACCACCCAGCCGCTGGACGAGATCGACGAGATCTGGAGCTACGCCCGGGCGCTGTCGATCACCACCTTCTGCATCAACGCGGCGATGCTGGTGGCGCTCTACCTCGCGGCGGGCCGCGTGCTCGCGCCCCTGGGGAGCCTCGCCCGGGGGCTGAACCAGCTGGAGCGGCACGACTACACCGCCCGGCTCGCCCTGCCGGAAACGCGCGAGCTCGCCGCGATCGCGGCCCGCTTCAACCAGGTGGCGGAGGCGCTCGGCGAGGCGCGCGCCGCCAACGGCCGCCTCAACCGCCAACTCCTGACCGCCCAGGACGACGAGGGCCGCCGCATCGCGCTCGAACTCCACGACGAGTTCGGCCCCTGCCTGTTCGCACTTGAGGCCACTGCCGCCTCGATCGCCCGCATCGCCGCGGGCGAGGCCGAACCTGCCCGCGACAAGCTCGCGGCGCGCGCCGCCGAGATCGCCGGCATCGTCGGGCAGGTGCAGAGCCGCAACCGCGACCTGCTCAACCGCCTGCGCCCGCACGCGCTGGGCCAGGTTCCGCTGCCCGCCTGCCTCGACCTCCTCGTGCGCGACTTCAGCCGGCGCCATCCGGGCACCCGCTTCACCGGGCGCTTCGCGGGGCTGGGGCCAAGCTATGGCGACCTCGTCGATCTCACCCTGTTCCGCTGCATCCAGGAGAGCATGACCAACGCCGTGCGGCACGGCGCCGCGACCGAGATCGTCGCCGAGGCGGACGAGCGGGACGGGCACCTCGTGGTCAGCGTGCGGGACGACGGCCGGGGGGTGAGCGCCGACCACGGCACCGGGCTCGGCCTCTCGGGGATGCGCGAGCGCGTGGGCGCGCTGGACGGAAGCTTTGCGCTTGACAACGGGGTCCGCGGGGCTGTTGTCCGGATCAGCATCCCGGTCCCGGCCGACCGGGGCGAGGATGCCAGCAGGGTGGAAGCGCCATGAACGCCATCGCCACGAAGGCGGGAATCGCCGGCACGCGGTTGCCGGTCCTCGTGATCGACGATCACCCCATCGTGCTGCAGGGCTGCCGCCGGGTGCTGGAGGATGCCGGCATCGAGACGGTCGCCGAGGCGACCACGGTGGTGGGCGGCTACCGCATCTTCCACCGTCTGCGCCCGCCGATCGTGATCTGCGACCTGACCTTCCAGGGCAGCGGCCTCGCTGGCCTCGGGCTGATCCGGCGCATGCGCGCGGTCGAGCCGGGCACGCGCATCCTCGTCTTCAGCATGCACAACGATCCGGTGATCGTCGCCCGCGCGCTCGAGGCCGGGGCGCTAGGCTACGTGCTGAAGGACCACGCCTCGGCCGAGCTGTTCGACGCCTTCGAGCGGGTGCGGGCGGGCGAGGTCTATCTCGACCGGCGGCTCGCCACCGAGGTGGCGATGCTGCGCACCGACGCGCGCCGCACCCCCGAGAGCCAGCTTACCCCGCGCGAGCAGCAGATCCTGGCCCGTCTCGCCCAGGGCAAGTCCTACGGCGCGATCGCGGCCGACCTCTCGGTCAGCTACAAGACCGTCACCAACGCCTGCTCGCAGATGCGCCAGAAGCTCGGCGTGCGCACGCTCGCCGAACTCATCCACGTCGCCGTCACCCACGCCCAGCGCCAGGGCTGATCTTTTGGCACTTGGCCGCACGGGTTCGGTGGACGGAGGGTGATCCAGATGGGTGGGTCGATGTTCTCGCAAGGCGCCTGGGCGCGCAACGCCGCCCTCTACGAGACCATCCGCACCATGCCGTTCAACGCGGAACTCGCCGCCGGCACGTTGAGCCGGGCGCGCTTCCGTCACTACATCCTGCAGGACGCGCACTATCTTCTCGGCTTCGGCCGGGCGCTGGCGCTCGCCGCCGCCAAGGCGCCGGACCCAGACGCCTTCGTTCTCTTCGCCCGCGCCGCCGAGGAGGCCGTGGTGGTCGAGCGCAGCCTGCACGAGGGCTTCTTTCGGCAGGAGGGGATCGGCCCTGAGACCTTCCGGGCGACTCCGCCGAGTCCCGCTTGCGACCACTATGTCGGCCATCTGCTGGCCACGGCCCATGCCGAGCCCTACCCGGTGGTGCTCGCGGCTCTTCTGCCCTGCTTCTGGATCTACCGGGAGGTCGGGCGCGACATCCACGCCCGGGCAGCCGCCGACAACCCATACCGGGCCTGGATCGACACCTACGCGGGCGAGGACTTCTCGCTGGCCGTCGATCGGGTGATCGCCGCGACCGACGCGGCTGCCGCCGACGCCGCGCCGGCCCAGGTCGAGCGGATGCACCGGGCCTTCACCCACGCGACGCGCCTCGAATGGATGTTCTGGGACGGCGCCTACAGGGAGGCCGGCTGGCCGGTGTAGGCCGGTCCAAGCCACTGGCGCGACTCTCGCATTCCCCTAGCTTGGCAAGTCTGTGACGCAAGTCCGTCATGAGCGAGCGACAGGGGGGGCGGATGGCGGCGGGCGCTTTGGGCGATCTGACACGGACGAAGTCCCTGGAGCGGCTGAACGCCGATGCGGAGGCGGGCGAGCACACGCTCCAGCGCACCCTCGGCCCCTGGAGCCTGATCGGGCTCGGCATCGGCGCGGTGATCGGCGCCGGCCTGTTCTCGCTCACCGGCATCGCCGCGGCCGAGCACGCCGGTCCCGCCGTCGTCATCTCCTTCGCCATCGCGGCAATCGGCTGCTGCTTTGCCGGCATGTGCTACTCGGAGCTCGCCGGCATGATCCCGGTTGCGGGCTCGGCCTACACCTACGCCTACGCCACCATGGGCGAGTTCGTGGCCTGGATCATCGGCTGGGACCTCGTGCTCGAATATGCGGTCGGCGCGGCCACCGTCTCGGTGAGCTGGTCGCAGTACGTCGTGCGCTTCCTGCACCAGTTCGGTATCGATTTGCCGGCAAAGCTGGTGCACTCGCCCTTCGAGACCTACAAACTGGCCGACGGCACCACCGGCACCGGCCTCGTAAACCTGCCGGCGATCGTGATCATCGTGGCGGCCTCCTGGCTCCTGATGATCGGCATCCGCGAATCGGCCCGCGTCAACGCGGTCGTGGTGGCGATCAAGCTCGCGGTGGTGGCCGTGGTGATCGGACTCGGCGCCTTCTACGTGAAGGCCCAGAACTACGTGCCCTTCATCCCCGAGAACACCGGCACCTTCGGCGAGTACGGCTGGAGCGGCATCATGCGGGCGGCCGGCGTGGTCTTCTTCGCCTATATCGGCTTCGACGCGGTCTCGACCGCGGCGCAGGAGGCCAAGAACCCCCAGCGCAACATGATGATCGGCATCCTCGGCTCGCTCGCCATCTGCACGGTCATCTACATCCTGTTCGCGGGCGTTCTCACCGGCCTCGTGCACTACGACGCCATGCGGGGCGACGGTGCTCCGGTGAACACGGCGATCGGCCAGACGCCGTTCCCCTGGCTGAAATCCCTGGTGACGCTCGGCGTGATCGCGGGCTTCTCCACCGTGATCCTGGTGCTGCTGCTCGGCCAGAGCCGGGTGTTCTACACCATGTCGCAGGACCGGCTGCTGCCGGGCCTGTTCTCGCGGGTGCATCCGCGCTGGAAGACGCCCTACCGCTCGAACCTGTTCTTCATGGTGTTCACCGGCGCGCTCGGCGGCTTCCTGCCGATTACCCAGCTCGGCCACATGACGAGCATCGGCACCCTTCTCGCCTTCGTGCTGGTCTGCATCGGCGTGATGATCCTGCGCCGGACCCAGCCCGACGCCCCGCGCGCCTACCGCGCGCCGCTGGTGCCGCTGGTGCCGATCCTGGGCATCCTCACCTGCCTCGCCATGATGGTGTCGCTCGACGGCGAGACCTGGCTGCGTCTCGTGATCTGGCTCGCCATCGGCATGGCGATCTATTTCGGCTGGAGCCGTCGGCACAGCCGGATCGGGCGGGAGGAGAGGGCGTAGCGCGGGTTCTCCCTTCCTCGCAGAGGGGGGAGAGCCTGCTGGTTCAGGCGCTGCGCGCCACCACCCGCGGGCGCGGGGTGCCGATCGTGCCGACATCCACCAGCGCGCGCTCGCGGGCGATGAAGGCGGTCGGCATCTCGGCCTGCATCTCGGCCTCGACCCGGCGCAGCATCGCGTCCGTGTGGGCGGGGTGGAGATGGATGATCCCCAGCGCCTTCACGTTCGCGGCACGCGCCAGCTCCACGCCCTTCTGCCAGGTCGAGTGGCCCCAGCCGCGGCAGGTCGGGTACTCGCAATCGGTGAACATGCCGTCGTAGACGAGGAGGTCGGCGCCCTCCACGAAGGCCCGCAGCTCCGGGCTCGGCCAGGGGTCGCTGTGCTCGATGTCGCTGATCACGCAGAGGCGCTTGCCGCCGTGGTCGAACCGGTAGCCGACCGAGCCCTGCGGGTGGTTGAGAAGCAGGGTGTCGACCTCCATCCCGTCCGGGAAGGTCAGCGTCTCGCCCGCCCGGAAGCCGTGGTGCTTCATCTGGCAGGGCAGGATGTCGAGGGTGACAGGAAAGAGCGGCGGCGCGTAGAGACGCCCGAGGCTCGCCTCCGCCGAGGCACCGTCGAGGTTGCCGCACCACGTGTTGATCACCCGCTCCCCGTCGAACACCGCCGGCTTGAAGAAGGGCAGGCCGCCGGTGTGGTCGAAGTGGAGATGGCTGAACAGCAGGTCGATCTCCTTGGGGAGGTCGGCCCGGTGGTGCTGGCCGCAATTGAACAGGCCGGAGCCCGCGTCGATCAGGAACAGGCGCTCGCCGCAGCGCACCTCCAGGCAGGGGGTGCTGCCGCCGAACTCGGCGTAATCGGAACCGCAGACGGGCGTTGAGCCGCGCACACCCCAGAAGCGCAGGGTGAGGCCGCCGTCCTGGCAAGGACTGTTCGACATGATCATAACGGGTCGTGGTTCAGGCATCGGTCCCGGTCGTCTCCGTGATCAGGCCGCATTCGCCGGTCCGGCGTCAATGCGCTTGGGCCGGCCGAGACGAGGGCGCTCGGGATCTGTCGCTCTGTGGTTGAGGGAAAAGTGGGGGTATTCCGCGGCGCGCAATGTGCGCGCACGCACATGCCGGCCGGCGTGATACTGGCCGTTGCACGTCGCCTCAGCGGTCTTCGAGGGCGGCGAGGATCCCGGGCGCCGGCCCCCCGCCCGTCTCGGCGCCGGGCGGGATCGTCCCGGACAGCGAGGCCGCGACGAGGCGCGGCAGGGCGTCGGCGTAGCGGTCCGGGCTGGCGAAGCGGTCGGGCATGCGGGCGTAGGCG
>Ga0316228_1004068_pt1 | contig 11232 bp, 6 predicted proteins | sample TBH18021metaG_FD_206005 | JGI IMG/M metagenome (GOLD analysis project Ga0316228, IMG submission 206005) | Freshwater microbial communities from Trout Bog Lake, Wisconsin, USA - TBH18021 | ecosystem: Environmental > Aquatic > Freshwater > Lake > Hypolimnion/Profundal zone | place: USA: Wisconsin... | reverse complement strand
AATCATCAACCTAACACTGCCTCCCCTATCCCTGCCGCAGGCAGCTCTCCAAAAGCAAAAATCTTAGTTGTAGACGATGATTTGCGTTTGCGAGAACTTCTGCGTCGCTATCTGACCGAACAAGGTTTCCAGGTCGTTGGTGCAGAAAATGCGCAAGCCATGAACAAGTTCTGGATGCGGGAACGCTACGACATGCTGGTGCTGGACTTAATGCTTCCAGGTGAAGACGGCCTGGCTATCTGTCGACGTTTACGCGGCGCCGGCGACCGCACGCCTATCATTATGCTGACAGCGAAAGGCGAAGAAGTTGATCGCATTATCGGCCTTGAAATGGGCGCAGATGACTATCTACCAAAGCCATTTAACCCACGCGAACTTGTTGCGAGAATTAACGCTGTCTTACGAAGAAAAGTACCAGATGAACTTCCCGGTGCGCCATCCGAAGGACCGCAGACCTTTAGTTTCGGTGAATTTGTACTCGATTTAGGTACCCGGACACTAAAGAAAAAAAACGATATGGTGTCACTGACAACGGGGGAGTTTTCGGTGCTCAAAGTCTTTGCGCGACATGCACGCCAGCCTTTGTCGAGAGAAAAACTCATGGAACTCGCGCGCGGTCGAGAATATGAAGTATTCGACCGCAGTCTTGATGTTCAGATTTCTCGTTTGCGAAAGCTCATAGAGCCAGATCCTTCCAATCCTTTATACATCCAGACGGTCTGGGGACTTGGCTACGTTTTTATTCCTGACGGTCAAAAAGCTTAAACGCCAGGTTTAAGATGCACATGCGTTCCTATTTAAATAGTCTTGAATGGCTACGCAGCGGCCTGTTCTGGCGCACTTTTTTCATGCTGGCCGCATTGGTAATGGCCAGCATGACCGTGTGGTTCCTGAGCTTCCGAACCCTTGAGCGCTATCCGCGCGCGCAGCAAGTTAATGCTCAGATTACCTCCATCGTCGCAATTACGCGCGCCGCCCTCACCCACTCGGCACCAGAACGACGAAAAGAATTATTACTCGATCTGGCAAACAACGAGGGCATACGGATTTACACCTTAAACGAAGGTGACAAAGCCGAACCACCAGAGGCCACTGCGTTTTTTACAGAATTAAGCCAACTGATGAAAATTCAGATGGGTAAAGAAACGCGCTTTGCAAAGTCGGTCAACGGCATCGAAGGCTTCTGGGTCAGTTTTGATATTGAAGGCGATCAGTACTGGTTAAGACTGGAAGAGGATCGCCTCGATCCTCCTTTCACCTTACCGATCATCAGTTGGGCTTCAGCAACCCTGATCTTCACCTTGCTTGGTGCCGCTATTATTTCCAAGCTGATTAACGACCCGCTTTCGCGCTTAAGTAACGCAGCGCGGCTTTTAGCACAAGGCAAACAACCCCAACCATTACCAGAAATTGGCCCCAAAGAAATACGCGAAACAAATGCCAGTTTTAATAATATGGTCGAAGATCTGGCCAGAATTGAAACTGATCGTACTGTCATTCTTGCCGGCATTTCCCATGATCTGCGTACACCACTGGCACGCATGCAACTCGAAGTAGAAATGGCCGTACTCGATGATCAGGCACGCGTGGGCATGCAATCGGATCTTGCACAAATGGATGCCATCATCAGCCAGTTTCTGGACTATGCAAAACCGATTGATAGTCTGCGTTTCGACATGATCGACATTAGCGCTCTCCTGGAGCAAGTGATCCACGAATATTCACGCGTCAATTACTTACATATCCATTCAGCAATTTCGCCAGGCCAGATGATTTCTGGCAACATCACTGAATTGCGAAGGATGTTCAGTAATTTAATCGAGAATTCCTGTCGCTACGGTAAAAATCCTGATAATTTAAATACTGTCATCGAAATACAATGTAGCCTTAAAAATAAAGGCAAAAAACAGGGTGTTCTGATTAGTTTCCGGGACTATGGCGAAGGCGCAAAGAGCGATGATTTGAACAAACTCCTCAAACCCTTCACCCGTGCCGACGCGTCACGCAGTCAAGCCAATGGATCAGGTCTTGGGCTCGCTATTGTCGATCGCATCGTACGCCGACATCGCGGGAGAATGCGCATTTACAACCATGACTATAAGGGCTTCGTCGCAGTGATGATTTTCCCTGAAATCAAATTCAAGTAGCGCATTGAATCCTCCTCAATAAACGTCAGCACGCACCACCAAATTTCAAAGCCCATTGAGGCAAAGAAAAATCCCGTTACCGGACTCGATAACGGGATTTTTAATTTTCACTACTATAGTTCTATGAGTTTTATTCGCTTATTTTGCTCCAGCCAGCGCAATTTGAACGTCTGATTTAACTTTCTCGTCTGCACCGCCCTTGACTGACTTTTCATTCATTGGCGTCTGCACTTCGGCTTTCTTTACTTGCACTGGTGCGGCCAATTCATAACTTAATTGCATGTTTGCGTTGACCTTTTGCGGAGCAACGATCACATGGGCATCTTGCACCTTCACTGGGGTATTAACTGCAAACGCTGAAGCGACTGGCATATAGTTCACAACCCCCGCAAATCCTACCGCTCCAACAACACCAGCGCACATCAGTAAACCCGCAAGTACAGATGGACGCATACGGAACCGGAAACGCTCCTGAACTTGCACAATCTCAGGCTCAACCAAATCATTGATATTTCCCACTGCAACAGGCGCATTAGCCAACATCGCTTGTACTTGGGTACGCCACTCGTGTGTTAATTGCTGTTTTTGGCGCAATCTGGAAATCAATTCATTCGCCAGTTCTTCAGCCTGCTGACGCTCCGCTTCGAGCTTCATCCGTACTTGTTCAGCCTCAACATGCAATGCTTGCTCTTGCTCTAGTGCATTTTTTTTCAAATTAGCAGCTTCCACTAACTGCTGCTCTTGAAGTGCAAGAATCTGATCTTGTAGTTGCTTTTGCAATTGATCTCGCTTAGCTTGTTGATCCAATTCTTCAGCAGACAAGGTCATCGCTTGGTGTTGACATTGTTGTTGAAATTGCTCTTGTGCATGGTCCAGTGCTTGTTTAGCAGCAGCTTGCTCTGCGCGACGTTGCAGCAACATATCAGCAAAAGCTGCCTCTTCCTCTTCCTGTTGCGCCAAATCTGCCAGTAGCACTTGCTCTGCCTCTATGCGTAAAGCGATATCTTGCGCTAACTTTTGCTCTGTCGCCAAGCGTTGCGCTTCCAATTCCGCAAGCGCTTGCTCTTGCGCTACACGTTCATTCATAGCGGCAATGGCTTGTTGTGCCTGCTCTATCTGTGCTGTTGTCGCTCTATTCAAAGACTGTTCAAGCGCCAATTTTTCTTGCTCGATCGTCGCAGCTTCAACAGCCAGACGGGCGCGCTCTTTGCTCTGCAAAGCAAGTTCAGCCTCTGCGTGCAAACGATCTTCGGATGCTTTGAGCAGCAATACTTCTGCATCCATTTTTTCTTCAATCGCCTGCAAGGCCTGTTGTTTCAAACGCAATGTTTCTTGTTCGCGCTGCTTTTGTTGCTCCATGGCCGCCATTTCACGTTGAGCAAGTTCAGCATTTTGCAGCGCCAACTGCTGCAATGAAAGCAATTCATTTGCTTTTGTTTGTGCCAATTCTGAAGCTTCAATTTGTGCTGCGGCGTGCATCAATGCCAATTCTGTCGCTTCTTTTTCAGCATTCAGTTTCATCTGCATGGCAACATTCGCATCCTGCTCAGCCTGTGCGCGAATGTCGGCTAATTGCAAATATTCCTGCTCTGCCTGCTGACGCTGCTCCGCTTCTGTCAGCGCTTTTTGCTCAGCCACAATTTTCTGCTGAACAGCACTTAACGCCTCTAAAGCTGCTGCGGCACGACGATTTTCCAGAACCGTTAACGCCTCGGTTTCACGCAATTTTTCTTCCATCGCGCTCGCTGCAAGGCGTTGTGCTTCAGCGTGCTCTTGCGATTTCACAAAAATAGTCTGTTCGGTGAGTAATTGCTGCTGCGCAGCCATATTTGCCAATTGTTCTTGCTCAGTGCGCTCTGCAACGACTTTCGCCAATGCCAGCTCCGCCTCTAAACGCTGTTGAACAGCGGATTGCGCCTGCAATTCAGAGTGAAGTTTCGCATCCAGTTCGATACTTAATTGCTGCTCAATCGCCAGGCGCTGTTGTTCTGCACGGCTAGACTCCAGCAGTAACGATGTTTTCTGTTCGAGGGCTGCAGCGGCTTCGCGTTTGATCAATGCCTCTTCAGCAGATTTTTCCAACCATTGCTTTTCTGCCGAATTCAATGCATCTACCGCCAATCTCGCTTCTTCATCACTTTGATGACGAGCGTAAATCAAAGCAACATGTTCTTGCTCAACGGCCAGGCGGGCTTGCGCAGCCTCGATTGCGTTCGCTTCGGCTTGTTGTTTTTCAGCCAGCATAGCAATCAAGGCTTGCTCTGCTTCATTGCGTTCCTCTTGTGCCGTACGCAATTGCTGTTCTTGCTGCAATCGTTGGCTCGCCAATTCAGCCATCAATTTTTGCGCATCGACATGCGCCGCCAGTTCTTGGTGCAACGCGCGTTGTGCGGCAAGCGCCGCATCTGCAGCGAGACGGGCAACATGTTCTGCGTGCGCATTTGCCTCAGCAAATTCTTTTGCCTGCGTTTCGCTACACAAACGGCTTTCTACTTCGTGCTGCACTCTTTTCTCAGCAGAAAGCTTCTGTTCGGTTATGTCCAATAACGCAGCGTCATCTGCAACACGTTGCAAAACAACTTGCTCCAATTCAGCGATGCGGCGGTTTTTTTCAACCACCAATTGATGTGCTTTGTGCTGACTAGCGGCGTAGGCCTGCGCTTGCGCTTGCAAGGCTTTCTCTGCCTCTAATTTTGCCGCCGCCATCTCACTTGCTTCTTGTTCTGCGCGAGCGCGTGCAGATGCGGCAATTGCTTGTTCTTGCTCAGCCTGTGCAGCGGCCTGAGCGGCGGCATGCGCGACTTTTTCTGCTGCCAATTTCTCAGCCGCCGCTTGTGCTGTCAGCTTTTCAGCTTCTGCTTTCTCTTGTTCCAGCTTCGCTTGTAGCTCCAGCGCTGCAGCAGCTTGTTGTTGAGATTGTGCCTTTTCTTGCTCCAAACGTGTCAGTTGGGCTGCTGCTTTCACTCTCGCCGCAGCTGCTTCGGCAGCAAGTTGCTCTGCTTTCGCTTGCGCTGCGTTTTCTTCGCTTAATTTTTTCTCTTCAGCCAACTTGAGTTCAGTCGCAATACGCAAATTGCGCTCAGTTTCAAGCAAGGTCAGATGTTGATTACGTTGTTCTTCTTCTACTTTGGCTTTTGCTTGCAACTCCGCTGTCAATTGCTTCTCAGCTTCGAGTTTCTGCCGAATAGAAGTTAATGCCGTTTGTTCGGACTCCGCACGCAATTTCAATGTTTTACCAAGTTCTTCTGCTTCCAGAACTTTCTCTTGAGCCGCTTGTGCTGCCTGTTTTTGCAGTTCGGCGTGTTCTTGCATTTTTTGCAAACGCGCCTGCTCCGCCTGAATCAAAGCCAGGCGGGTTGTCCTGGTTTCAGCCTCTTGTTGTTGACGTGCCTGCAATACATTCACGTGCTCACGATCAGCGTGCGCACGTGCAATGACCTGCTCCGCAGTGGCACGCTCCGCTTCCAGCTTTTCTTGTGCTGCGCGAATGGCTTGCTTTTCAGCTTCATTTCTTACCTGTTCCGCACGGGTCATTTCGAGCGCCTGGCGGCTTTTGAGCTCCGCCATGGAGGCGGCTTTGAGTTGCATTTCTTTTTGAATTTCTGCTTGCTGCAAGGCTTCATTTTCAGCCTTTGCGGCCATTTCAAGCGCGATTCTTTGCTCACGTTCCGCCTGCTCTTTGGCTTGCGCGATAGCTTTCATTTGCTCCTCGACACGCTTTTTGTTCTCAGCTTCTAGCTGTGCAGCCTGCTCCAGTGCCAGCTTTTCTTCCGCTGTTTTGAGCATTTGTTGAACTGCTTCAGCACGACGACGTTCAACGTCGAGTTTTTCGTCCAGGATCTCCATCGCTTTCGCCTCATCTTGAGCGCGTTGCTGTTGCACGCGCAGCAGTTCAGTCACATCCCTGCTCCGTTTGACCGTTGCTTCGGCCATTTTTTGTTGCAGGTCGGCTTGCTCCATCGCTTGTTCTAAAGCAATTTTTTCTGCTGCACACTCAGTTTCCTGGGCAATACGCGCTGCACGCTCGGCAGCCTCTTGCATACGCATGAGTTCAGCATGGGTTTGATCGGCTTTGGCACGCGCCTCCGCTTCTTCAGTTCGTTGACGCTCTGCTTGCAGCTTCTCTTCCAAGGCAGCAGCCGCCTTTAACTCTGCTTCGGCGCGCATTTGCTCAACCTGAGTGAGCTCTTGCGCACGTTTTGCCTTCAATTCAGAAGCAATATTGGCGCGTTTTAAGAGTTCAGCCTGGAATGCGCTCGCACTCAGGGCTTGTTGTTCAGCATCAGCTTGTTGCCGCGCAGCTTCAATTGCCACTTTTTCGATTTCAATTCTTTCTTTTGCGAGCTTAGCGGCACGTTGCTCTTCCGCGGCACGCTGCCGCGCAATCTCAGTTGCTTCCTGATCGGCGATACGGCGTTGGCGTGCCTCCTCCGCGGCTTCTGCTTCTGCTTGCATCCGGGCACGCGCTTGGGCGTCCGCCTGTTGTTCGGTTTCGATGCGATTCATCGCTGTCGATTGCAACTCACGCTCAGCACGAATCCGCGACTCGGTCACCTGGCGAATCTTATCTTCAGCTTCTCTGCGCGCCTGTGCTGTCGCCGCAGCGGTCAGTTCTGCCTGCTCGCGACGGCTTGCCGCAACATGCAATTCCTGCTCGGCTTGCATACGCAATTGTATGGCTTCAGCGGCGCGGCGTTCGGATTCCATCCGTGCCTGGGCAATAGCATCCTGCTCCTGTTCAATGGCAACACGCGCGATCGCATCTTCGCGGGCACGGGCTTCAACTGGTGCGCGGTTGAGCGCAAATTCCAACGCCATCGCATCAGCCTGTTCACGTTCTTTACTTAATTGCAAGGTTTCGGTACGAACCTTCATTAAGGCTTCCGCTGTTTCACGCGCTTCACGTTCGCGGCGTTCGCGTTCGCGCGCCAGTTCAGCAATACGGGCATCTGCGCGTGCACGCTCTACTGCTTGTTGGCGAGCATCCTCGGAGGCAGCAACCCGTTCTGCCGCCCATGAGCGTGCAGTTTCTGTCTGCTTACTTAATTTAACAGCGGCGGCTTGTGCCTTAGCAGTGATTTCTTGTTCTGCTTTAAATTGCAGCTCTGCACGGGCTTTTGCATCTTGTTCTAATTTCTGACGCTGCTCAGACTGTGCGCGGGCACGGCTTTCCATTTCTGCACGCTCTTGTAAGTCGCGCGTTTCTTGTTCATTGGCAGCGATGCGTGCCACGCTGGCTGATTGGGATTGTTTTTCAGCAAGCAATCTGGCCTGACTGCTTTGCACAGCTTCTTGTTCTATTTGAAGTTTTTTCTGAGCGAGCTCAGCAGTTTCTGCTTCGACTTGCGCACGGGATTCTGCCAACAGACGCGCCTGCGTCTCCGCTTTCAGGCGCACTTCAGCGGCGACGGTCGCACGCGCTTCTGCCTCCACGCGTGCAATGGCTTCGCGTATGCCTTTCACATCGATCCGGGAATTCGACTCAAGCGCATCAGGAGAAGACGAAAAATCTTCTTTCTGATCGGCGAGTCGATCCAGGGAGAACCCTCCCAAAGAAAATTTGTTTAACAATGTCTGATTGCTGTCCATACTTCACTCCTGATTTGGTAGCCGTTCCCCAAAATAGCCGGCCTAGCCATTTCGGAACTTCTTAACCTGAATTATCAATGAAGAAAAAACAAACAATCGGGCAAGCAAAGCAAGAAAAACCCCTCTATTCACACTTATTCAAAAGCAAACAGCCCCACAAGTCGGCTGAGGGACGTAAAATAGCGGTCACTTCAAAATTAGCTGGAGAAATATCTTGAATGAATTAGTCACAGAAATAAAACACCCTTTGGTGCAACACAAGCTGTCCTTAATGCGCAGCAAAGATACGCCAACAGACAACTTCCGCCGCTTGTTGCGCGAAATCAGCCAGATGCTGGCCTATGAAGTGACGCGTGATCTGCCGATCGAATTTACAAAAATCGAAACACCCATTCAAACAATCGACGCGCCGACCATCAGCGGCAAAAAATTGTGTGTTATTTCCGTATTGCGTGCCGGCAATGGCATTTTGGATGGCATGTTAGATTTATTGCCAAACGCCCGTGTTGGCCATATTGGCTTGTACCGCGATCCAGCGACACTGGAACCTGTCGAATACTATTACAAAGTACCGGAAGACATTGCAGAACGCCTGGTCATTGTAGTTGATCCGATGCTGGCAACGGGTAACTCTGCCGCCGCGGCAATTGCACGTCTGAAATTGGGCGGCGCGACAAGTATCAAATTTGTGTGCTTGCTGGCAGCGCCTGAAGGGATCAAAGTGATGCAAAACGCACACCCGGATGTACCTATTATTACTGCGTCGATAGACCAGTGCTTAAATGAACACGGTTATATTGTTCCTGGATTGGGCGATGCTGGTGACCGTTTGTTCGGCACTAAATAATTTCAGCATTTCCGCATCAGCAAAAAGGCCCCAGTTTTTGAAACTGGGGCCTTTTTTATTACTTATGAGCAAAATACTCAGGTTTTCGGCAAAGTAACGCCATGTTGACCCTGGTATTTACCACCACGATCCTTATAAGACGTTTCACACACTTCATCACTCTCAAAGAACAAGACTTGCGCACAACCTTCACCAGCATAAATTTTCGCTGGCAATGGTGTCGTATTAGAAAATTCCAGCGTCACATAGCCTTCCCACTCAGGCTCAAACGGTGTGACATTAACGATAATGCCGCAACGGGCATAGGTGGACTTGCCAAGGCAAATCGTCAATACACTGCGTGGAATACGGAAATATTCCATCGTACGCGCCAGAGCGAACGAATTAGGTGGAATAATACAAACGTCGCCTTTAAAGTCAACAAAGGATTTTTCATCAAAATTTTTCGGATCAACGATCGTACTATTGATGTTCGTGAAAATTTTGAATTCATCTGCGCAGCGAATATCGTACCCATACGAGGACGTACCGTAGCTCACAATGCGCTGACCATCTTGCTCGCGCACTTGTCCAGGCTCAAACGGTTCTATCATACCCGTTGACTCCGCCATGCGACGTATCCACTTATCCGATTTAATACTCATGCATATCTCCTGCCCAATTAATCTTGGATGCGATTTTACGCGAAATCAGCGCGACAAATAAGCCAGATCGACAAACAAGACCAGGAATTGGCCGCAGAATTGTACAATTCTGAGACTTAAGCACAGGATTAGCTTTAAAAGGTCTGGCCGTAAAACTTATTCGAGCGCGATCTCAGACAATGAAGCTGATTACCGGATCTCTGCAGCAGCGGTCTTAATAGCTGATTTGATCCGGGAATAAGTACCACAACGGCAAATATTTCCACTCATGGCATTATCAATATCTTCATCGCTAGGATGTTTATTTGTCGCCAGCAGTGCTGCGGCGCTCATTAGCTGCCCTGACTGACAATAACCACATTGAGGAACATCGTGCGCAATCCAGGCACGTTGCAGTGCGTGACTGGCATCCGCAGAAAGTGACTCGATCGTCGCCACGTTTTTATCCGCAACGCCAGATAACGGCGTCTGACAAGAACGAACTGGGCTGCCATCAACATGCACAGTGCATGCGCCACACAAAGCAGCACCACAACCAAATTTAGTACCAGTCAAACCTAATTCATCGCGAATCACCCACAGTAATGGTGTATCGGGCTCTGATTGGCAGGTCACGGGTTTTCCGTTTACTTTTAAATTGGTGGACATGCATGTCTCCTGTCGGATTTATTATTTAAGCGCGTATTGTAAAGTCGGTGCCAGATTTTGAATATTTCTAACTATCGCTGACTATTCTATCTCTATGGGAGCAAAACGGGGAACGTGCACACCATTGACTTCGATGATTTCAAAAAAAACGTCTTTGGGACGCGTCCAGACGGTACCATTGTGTGATCGGTAGACGATCACAGGACTGAGGTCAGACTCTTGGGTCGCTTCGCACACCAATTCGTAAATCCCCCCTTTGTAGTGCCGGAATTTTTGCACAGCCACTTCCTTTTTTTGTATCTTGCACGCATCACCGCGCTGAAACTGCTTATGAAGAAAAGGCGGCACCTTCGCCGCACTTAATTTATTTATTTCAATTAAGAGCTGCGGATCCACATTCTCAGTTGCATACCGTTCTGTAATATGTTGTGCGACATGGATCAGCAACTTCGAAGCGACTTCCGCATCCGCCTCGGCACGGTGCGCGGCTCCTTGAAAACGAATTCCGAGAGAAGATGCTAATTTTCCCAAAGAATAACTTGGTAGTCCGGGAAAAATTCTTCGCGACAATTTTACCGAACAAACCAATCCGTCATGCGCAGACCACAAACCTTGCCTGTCACTCTCCGCCTTAAGGAATTTTTCATCAAAACTAGCATTGTGCGCCGCCAGTGTATCGGTTCCAATAAAGTCTAGCAGCTCTGGCATGACCTCAGAAACAGGCGGTGCCCTATCAACCATCGACTGGGTAATGCCAGTCAATTCAGTAATGTAATACGGGATACGGACATTGCAATTAATGAGAGAGACGAAGCGATCGACAATTTCCCCTCCCACTATTCTTAAAGCAGCCACCTCAGTGACACGTCCACCTTGTTCCGGACTCATCCCTGAGGTTTCAAAGTCAATCATGACGATCGGTCGTGCAAACATATTTTTATTATTGAGGAACTAAGATTAAAAAAAGACATCCATCTATACTAGCCCTTAACCTTACTAGCGATTCAGAGAGCATAAAGAACTTTGGTTATGGTTGCTTATATAGGGCTGTAGAGAGCTAATGGAGTACCAAGCGAATTCACTCTTTATTTATGCGAAACTTCTCCACATTTTCCGGCAGACCGCTCATGCCGTCGACCACATAGTTTTGCACAAATTCGCATGCATTGTAATCGCTGTCAGCGATTCAATCAGAACGACACACATAGGATTGCCTTCTTCACAAGATTATCTGCGAAAATAGATGATCGATTTGCGATCGAAAAGGCAGCAGCATCAATATGACAAATTTTATACAGAAACTACAGAAGCATTTAACACTTCCGGCAAATGATTTATTACGCGATCTGACCTATCG
>Ga0316228_1004057_pt1 | contig 11265 bp, 11 predicted proteins | sample TBH18021metaG_FD_206005 | JGI IMG/M metagenome (GOLD analysis project Ga0316228, IMG submission 206005) | Freshwater microbial communities from Trout Bog Lake, Wisconsin, USA - TBH18021 | ecosystem: Environmental > Aquatic > Freshwater > Lake > Hypolimnion/Profundal zone | place: USA: Wisconsin... | reverse complement strand
CCACCGGCAGGCGCTGAAAGCCTCCCTTATCCAGACCCCAGGAAGTTACGACCTCATCTACAGCCTCGACTTCCTGTACGGCATGACCAGCAGCGAGTTCCATGGAACGGCGTATATTGGACTGCTGAGTTGCCAACAGGCGTTTTATTTCTTCCGTCATTTCTTTCACCCGCTGCATTTTAGCTGCAATTTCTTGGCCTGCGCCCCCAGACTCTTCGGCATCCTGCCGTGCTTCCTTTGCCTCATTCACTTTATAGACTATTTCCTGCAAGGCTCCTTCCTCTCGAACTTCTTTCATTAACACCTCCAACAGAGCTTTGGTTCCCAAGGCCGAGCCAAGCTCATCAAGCACTGTATATTCCCGAAGCTCCTTATAAGCTGACGAATCCATTATTTTTGACAGTTCTTCTTTGTTGAGCAGGTATTCCGATGCAATGTTGGCACTGAATTCCGGAGCTGGCTTGTATAATGAGCAAAAGACGTCGGCGCTTAGTGGCGCAAACGTCTTTAATCTCTCCTGCCCTTCGTCGATGACGGCGCGTAGCGCGGGAGCTTGTTCAAGCAAGCCATCAAATACCATTTTGTCTATGGCGTCATGGACAATCACATTTTCTCCAGTTTTCATCGTCGACACCGTCCTATATGCCGAGCAGGAATTCATTGACTACGGCCTCGTTCATGGCCTTAACCTGAATCAGCCGTTCCTTTATGAATATGACAAAGAAAACAGGCCTATACTTGAAGTTAAACAGTTCAGTTAGCGAGGCCTTTTTTAGAAAAATAGTACCAAACGTCAAGAAAACCGGCAACTCAATTTTGCCGGTTTTCCCTATAGCTTCGGGAAAATTTCTAAATATTGGCATAATTTCAGTCCGTTTGCGCCGATATGAAATAATTATTTCAAAAATGGTAAACTCGTCAATATTGCCGTCAATTGTACTGTCAAAATCCTGTACGTATCCAGCGCGTAATACTGAGGTCTCATAGCCTCGGGACCAGATGACCGATAGAACTTACTTCGCGTTGTGTTTTCGCATTGTATCCACAAAGACTCTCACCAGCCAGCGGGAAATCAGCCCCATAATAATATAAAAGATGAATGAACAGGGATACCACCATTTAATAAGCACGTAAAACCCCAGCTTCAAAATAATCGGTTCGACCACGAACGAGAAAACGAAGGAAACCGCAACCAACGCCCAGAAGAAACTCTTCCAGGTGGGGAAGTATTGATAGGTCAGCATAAAGACACATGGGATTATTGTATAGTCTATAGAGGTAAGCCGGGGAAACACCGGAAAGACATCCACCGGATAATTCCACAGGGATAGCTCGAAGCCAAGCTCATCCAGAGTAATTGAATATACCATGATAAACATTCCGAACAAAGCCAGTTCAAGTAGTTTCTTCTTATCGACTAATTTAATCCAAATAATCCCCGGAACGATGAGTAGCACAACAAGAACCCACCACCGCCAGGAACCAAGACCCTCCCCCAGCCAGTTCTCAATACGCTCTTGGGTTAATATCCGCACCAATTCCGCAAGATGTTCGACAGACGGATAGTTTTGCATCATCGCACCTCGCTTGCCTTTCTGCCGATGCCGATTGCCAGGTGGTTAAATAGCACCGCTTCCACCTTTTCCACCTCATCAGGCTTACAATCGATAATCAGAACCACCTCGGTGTTACAGCGGAAGTTCTCTTTCAGGCTGTTTTTGTAGAGCAGATACTTGATGACGAATCCCAGCGCCAGACCGCCCACAAAGGCCAGTAGCCCCCAGATAATGGGACCCCACTTCCACATAAAGCCCCAAGCAACACCCAGCGTCATTGAAATAGTCGCCAATATCGCAGGCAAATCGAACATGCTCTGCCCGTCAGCCTGGTGGAGAGTATCAAGAAGAGCACGTTCCTTAACCATTTTATTGAGCGGAATGGCACATATCCGGTTTTTCTCGATGCCCTTTTGCTCCAGGTCGCTAATGGCAAGTTCCAGGAAATTGGAGTGTTCGAATGACGCTACAATGTGCATACATGGGTCCCCCTACTCAGGCATATTAAAATCTGAAGCCTGGTACTCCCTGGTCAGATAATCAGCCTGCTCACGGTCGAACAGCCTGTTGTACTCAACGGTGTTGACATACACATCGTAGACGGCAAACCCCATCAACGACGGCAGATAAAGAACCCACTCAAGGTCGAGGACGGCGGTGGCCTGGTCGAATAACCCCAGTAAGGTATACTGGGCTGCTTGGAGCAGATGGGAGAAATAGGCCATGGCTATCCACCAGATGAGCAGGAAAAAGCCAGTGGGTATCCTGTGGCAGTAGAGATGCCCGAGGCCCGGTGAAAACATCGTCCACAAGACAGCGACCCAAGGGCTGCGTTTATCCAGAATGTTGATTTCGAAAAAGGACATAAAGGCTGCGTCTATCGGGGAATGATTGCGGTCAGCCAAAATAGAGACTTTGTTTAAATCGACAGTCAGGCGATAACTGGACCAGATGGCAAAAACCCAAACCGGGGCATAAAAAAGCAGCCAGCGATTATTCACAATTTCCTTGGCCATCTCGTAGCGGCCAGTAAAACTGTAGATGATGCCAGTATTGAGGTTTGCCTGGGTGTTGACCAGCATCTCCCAGCCAAACAGCACAAAGCCTATGACATAATTGCCCAGGCTTACATGTCCGAACCCCGGAAAAGAGGCTGACATCCAGGCGACTACATACGGGTTTCGCAGATGCAGGAAATTAGTGGCAAGCGAAGACGCTGCTGCTTTTGGGCGCCGCTGTTTCGGCGACTGCGGGTAACCTGTCCTCATGTCGACAACCCCTATCGCTGGCTAATTTTTGTAAGAATCCCTATCTCTATTATTTTCGCCCGCCACTCCCCAAAATACATGGCAATGACTGGCAGGTCACAGGGCGGCTTACGAGTAAATGTGTACCTTTGGGAGTCAGTCGATTTCATGCCATTTCGTTTGCCAAATTGACAGACAAAAATAAGGCCAAATGGCCTTATTTCTTTGGGAAAGTCCCCGCTAACTGAACTGTTTATACTTGAAGTAGGCCTGTTTTTCTTAATTAAGTAGATGCAGAATCGATTTTAATACTATCCATCGCTTTTGGCCCTAATGTTTTCGTACTGTGCCAAGTATTCTATCAATGCTAAGTATGTTTCAATTTCGATGGGCCTTGAGACGTGAGTTGCAAATACTTGAAGAACTGCAGTAACAAAATCCGGGATAAGTGCCTGCAACTGCCTTAAGCTTAAGCCGAGCCCTTTTAGGTTTATCACCGGCTCAAACTCAAAGACTTTAGGCCATTTTACGGTTCTTGCTCGTACTCTAGTGTCGCGTGTCGCCGCCGCGGTTTCGTCATACCATAGTGGCGCATCGATGTGATAGTGATGTTTTTGGCAATATTCGTAGCGGCTCAGAATCGGGAATATAACGCGTCCGACAAATATGTCTTCCAGTATCCACCCTGGTATGATTTCTTTTGCCCGATTCCAATATTTAGCTACGTTTTGATAGCTTTTGCCGCTGTGGCGAACAAACACGACCATGTCATTTAGCGCCAAATCGAAGCCATTTAAATTATCACTAGGGCACCACCGACCAGTGATTGCTGCTGGCGCTACTTCGCTATTTTCATACCAAAAATTTTTCGACTGCTGCATCAGCCAAATCCGCTTATATGTGTGCAGTCTCATTTGTCGGTTAAGTAATCTGATGAAATTCTCTCTTATAAATGCAATGTAGTCTGTTTCATCTATTTCGTAAATATCTACGTTCGGGTATTGTTCTATAAGGGACTGTGGTAAGTGGTCATGGCGTAATACGATGATACATCCCCTGTGATTTTTGAACTCGGCAAAAACACGCGCATACCGCCGATGTAGATGATAGTCAAAGGACGATGTAACAAATTTTACTTCCGCGGGGCGTTCATATTCTTGACCCTTGAACCTGATTCCACTAATATCGGGAAAACGAGTATTTAGTATGTCCCGCATTTCGACAACATTGACCCAGCGCCTCTTGAACAGGACATTTCCTTTTTCGAAAACTTGTTTTACCCGTAATATGCCTTCGTCTGACCTTATCATCAGGTATTCGTAAATTGTGCTTTCGTGTATAAAAGCCCAGGTACCAGCCGGCATCACTCATCATCCTCTCGGATTCATCTATATTCATCGCCGGCATCACCTTATTCACATATAAACAGTGTTTATGAAATTTATTTTAGCTCGATAGTAATCATATGCCTGCAATTGTTTCTACTGTCCCTATTCTACATTTTTTCCAAAGACTGTGTTTGGAATAATAGAAGCCGTAACGCTGAATCACCGTAGCCAGGATAATTTACCGGTCTATAAAACAAATGGCCGCCCGGTGTCGGGAGGCCTTTTACGCGTGAGCCCAGGGGGAATAGGGGTAAAACGACTGAATTTATAACCTCGCGATTTTTACACCGAAAAAACTAGTTCTCATCTCCAAAGAGAAGCCGTTAGTTATTAATCGTGAATATACACGATTAATAATACTTGAAAATCAAAGAACTCATAATCGTGAGCATATATTTAGTAAAGATAACTGACAAACTTGACATCTATAGGGTCTTGCCGCCGCAGCCCCCCGCCGGTGGCTGCTCCCCGGAGCTCGTCGCCACCATGCTGGCTGGCCGGCTTCTGGATTACGGGGACGTTAAAACCCCTGACGACCGCAAACTGATCATGCTCAGCTGGATATATGACGTAAATTTCCCCTGGACGCTGCGGCAAATCATCCAGCACGGTTACATTGAAAGACTCTTTGACGCCCTTGCGGCGTCGCCGCCGCTGGTCGAAATCAGGGCAAAAATGGAACAGCATCTCGCCAATTTTCTCCAGCCGCTCTAATGCAAAAAAATCCCCGGTCAAACCGGGGCGTTTTTTTTGATTATGCCACAGCCAAATCGCCGGCTTCTCAAGACGGTCATTTGGCTGCTGACTTGTTCAGCCACCGGCCGAGAAATTGCGTCGCTGCTTGAACGGTTTTGCTTTCAGCTGCCCCGAGGTCGCCACGATTTTTGGCGAGCATGAGAAACCGGCCTTTTCTGCCATCAGGAAAGGGAAGCTCTTCCACGATCACCTGGCTGAACGGAAACCCCTCGACAGGGGAGAAATCAGCCAGTCCGCTGACACCTGACAGCAACAGTTCTTCCGGAATGGGTTTGTTTAAATACTCCCGTTTTGACAACCCTGCCACGGCGATGATATTGCGGGAATCATCGACAAGCACCACCTGGTCAAAAGTCTTGTACAGCGTTTCGGCATATTCCTGGGCCAACGCTTCCATGTTGGGCAGGGAATGATATTTGCGCAGAACGATGGTATCATTCCCGTCGACAAAGATCTCCAAGGGCTCGTTCTTGCCCATATGGAACGACTTCCTGACCTCCTTGGGTATGACGACTCTGCCTAAGTCATCCATCCGGCGGACCATGCCTATTTCATTTCCCGTCATTCTCTCAGTCTCCCCTTCCTTGAATTTCAATTTGGCCCTCTAATGATAGTTTGGCCGAACTGGACAATTTTATTTTAGCCCGGTCATCGACTGTGCGGCATTATTTCCATTTCCAGTTAAAGGCACAAAGAAAGCAAGCTGGTTCGGCTTGCTTTCTTTGTGCCTTTAACTACTAATTGAATATTTGACCGCAGCATCCTCGCTTTCCTCCATTCGTTCGATGATGCCAGGCAGTCTCATCAGGCATTGACACCGCGGTTCTCCCCCAACGCCAAAAGGCGTTGACTTGCGTCACGCCTTTTGAAACCATTCGGTATGATAGATACCTGGCCGGTCAACCCGTTCATAGGTATGGGCGCCGAAATAGTCGCGCTGGGCCTGAATCAAATTGGCCGACCCAACAGCCCGGCGATAACTGTCAAAATAGGCTAAAGAAGCACTCAACGCCGGAATAGGCAAGCCCAGTTGCTGGCTGGTCGCCACAACCAGACGCCAATCGGCCTGGGTCCGGTTTAAGACTGTGGCGAAAAACGGGTCAATCAGCAGATTGGCCAGCTGGGGATTGCGGGCATAGGCGTCGCGGATGCTCTCCAGGAACCGCGCCCGGATAATGCAGCCGCCCCGCCACAGCAGGGCGGTCTCGCCGAACTGCAGATTCCAGTCATAGTTTTCACTGGCGGCCTTCAGCAAGGCAAAGCCTTGAGCGTACGAACAAATCTTGGCGGCATAGAGAGCGTTTTCCAATGCCCCCAGAAAGGCGGCAGGGTCACCCTGAAAAACGGCTTCCGGTCCTTGGAGAATACCGCTGGCGGTGACGCGTTCGGTTTTATATTCGGACATGCTCCGGGCGAAAACCGCCTCGGTGATGGTCGGAATCGGCACGCTGAGTTCCAGCGCATCCTGGGACATCCACCGTCCGGTCCCCTTTTGACTTGCCTTGTCCAAAATGATGTCCACCAGCGGCTTTCCGGTGATATCATCATGTTTGCCGAAGATTTCAGCGGTGATCTCGATCAGATAGGACTCCAGTTCGCCCTGGTTCCAACGCTCAAAAGCAGCCTGTATCTGGCTGGCATCCATCCCCAGAACGTCTTTAAGAACAGTATAAGCTTCGGCAATCAGCTGCATATCGCCGTATTCGATGCCGTTATGGACCATCTTGACATAGTGGCCGGCGCCGTCAGGCCCGACATAGCTGCAGCAGGGCACACCCCCGACTTGGGCCGCGATACTGGTCAGGATGGGCGCAACTTTTTCATATGCAGCGCGGTTCCCGCCCGGCATCACACTGGGTCCCTTGAGCGCCCCTTCTTCCCCGCCCGAGATGCCCACACCCAGGAAGAATATTCCCCGGGCCTCGAGTTCTTTGCTCCGCCGCCGGGTATCAGGGAAATAGGAATTGCCGCCGTCAATCAGAATATCACCAGTCTCCAGAATAGGCACTATTTCAGCGATCACATCATCGACCGGTTTGCCGGCCTTGACCATTAACATGATTTTGCGGGGCCGGTCCAGCATACCGACAAGTTCAGCCATAGAGAAGGCGCCGTGCAGAGGAAGCTGTTTGCCTCGGCCTTCCACCAGTTCTTTTACTTTGCTGGTTGTGCGATTGTACACCGCCACATTGTGTCCCTTTTCAGCCATGTTCAGCGCCAGATTTTCCCCCATGACGGCCAAGCCGATGAGGCCGATATCACATTTATTTCCCATTTTCATCCCTTCCTCACACCCAACTGCGTTGACTCTCGGAGATAGCCTCAAATTCATTCTGCAGGTTCCAGTCCGGAAATAAGTTTCAGTAAAAATACCAAATATAAAATAATTTCCATTAAAATTATACTTGTTATTATTGCCAGTGACAATGTTTACTACTTTGGTTTGCAAGGAGATTGTATGAAAGGACGTGAAAATCAAAATGCTTGTTTGGCCCGGATTCATTCCATGTTCCAGTTGCTGACCAAAACCGAGCAAAAAGATGCCGAATACATCATAACCAATCCTTCTGATGTTATTCACATGACCATCACCGAACTGGCAGATACCACCGGCAGCGCGGAGGCCACCTTTCCCGCCTGTGCAAGGAACTCGGCTTCCATGGGTTCCAGAGCCTCAAGATCGCTTTGGCCAGCGACCTGTATGAGCCCTTCGAATCGGTTTATAATGAAGTAAATCCTGACGACCCTATCGACACTGTTGCCAGCAAAATATTCCAAAATATCCACGAAGGTCTTCAAGATACGCTGAAAGTCATCAATATCCAGGCCCTCGACCAGGCAATAACCGAAATTATGGGAGCAAGCGAATTGAAGCCTACGGCTCCGGCGGCTCGGCGGTCATCACCGCCGACATTGAGCACCGCTTTTCCCGCTTCGGCATCCCTGTGCGGGCTTATTCCGACCAGCATATGCAGGTGTCTTCGGCCGCATTGCTGCACCGGGGCGATGTCGTGATCGCCGTATCCCACAGCGGTTCCAACCAGGACGTCCTGCAGGCCGCCCGTATCGCCAAGAGCAATGAGGCGACTGTGATCGGAATTACCAGCCACCTGCAATCGCCGCTGGGTCAAGTAGCGGATATTTTGCTGCATGGCATGGCCAGAGAAGTCAACTACCGCTCTGAGGCGATGTCGTCGCGCCTGGTTCACCTGGCGATCATTGACGTGCTTTATGTCGGGGCCATGTTGAGGCAGCCGGCCCGGATAACCGCCAATATGCATAAACTCCGTGAGGCCATCGCCAGCCGGCGGATTTAAATTCTGGCGCTCATTTCTATGAAAATAAATATTCGAAAAGCATATTGGCTTTCCTACTAACTTGAATTTTTTTTTAGCTTTCTGCGACTGTTTGGACATTATTTCCAAGGTTTCAATCACTTTTCGGATTGGCAGTGAATACGCCGGTGCAACCCTGAGAGAAACGGGATTACACTTGGCTTTTCCCAATATGGACCTGATGACAAAGGGAATGAGGGGAAAACGCCCCTCATTCCCTTTGTTCAAGCTCTCTCAATATGAAATTAGTATTCTTCTACTCAGTCAGGGACGAGAGGTTTGCTGCCGACACCGCTAACGAATGCGCCGGCTCAGTCCGATGAGCGCAGCCACGCCCCTTCGGACTGAGCCACGCTAAGAATACTTCGGGCCAGCCCCGAGGCATGTTCAACAGGAACATACCTGTCCTCACAGGCCACCGGGCCGATGTCGGGAAGAAAAAACCGCGACTGGCGCTCCTTTGCGCCCCGGTGGACCCGAAACAAATTGCTGATCATTTTGAGCCCGTTTTCTGTCAGCAGCTTCCCCCGGGTTGTCGCCATATCCACGCCGACTGTCGCCAGCAGACTGCCTTCTCCGTACATGACGTAAACCAGTGGCTGCCGCGCCGCCTGACAATAGCGGCGCCATACGTCGAGCAGCCGCTTTTCTTTTCGGCTGAGCATCAGGTACCCCTGGTCCTTGCCAGCGCGAAAAACAACCTGTTCCTTCAGATTAAGGCGCAGCGGCAGCAGTTCGGCGCGGGAGAAGCCATATTCGCCCGCCACGCGGATAACCTTCAACTGGCCTTGTATTGCTGATTCTACTTCCGCAACCGTAAGGGCATGCTCGCCACGGGCCTGGATAAACAAAGTCTGAATAACCATGTTGCCGGCTCCTAAATGAAAAGTTCTAGAAAGGGGTCGCAGTTCATATCATAGCAGGTTGAACCTGAAAACTTTGTAGATGTGAGTGGTGAAAACCGGTAAACTTCCGACAGGGCTAAGATAAATCCAGCTAGTTGTCGAAGATACCTTGGGAGAAACTGCGTAACCAGCCGTTTATTTTGTTAAAAGAAGATACCTACCTTCGGCAACTTGTACTGGAGGAATGCGCCAAACGGCAATTCTCTCCTCACATCGTCCTCTCCTCAAATCAGATAGAAACTATACTGGGATTAGTGGAACGGGGGACGGGAATAACCTTCTCAATGGAAACAATAGTCCAAAAACACCCGAATATCCTTAGCCGCCCGCTACCTGATCCATTATTTATTCAGGCAGTCCTGGCCTGGAATAAGGACAAACATTTATCAAAAGCCGCCCAAGGGTTCATCGATTTTACCAAGCACTCTTTTTCCTGACTTTCGCTCAAAATAGTTTTTTCCTGGAAATATGTAAGCCAACCTATTTTCACCCGAACAAAAAGATGTTTAGCCTATTCCTGGGCTAAACATCTTTTTATTCAGGGCGAGTCAAATCTCACATCTTGATCACTGGTTTAGTGGCGAATCGGGGCCCATTTTCTCCCCATACCGCCAGCGTATGTTTGAGCCAGTTGCCGTCGTCGCGGTTGGGGAAGTCGGTCCGGAAGTGATGCCCCCTGGATTCCTGGCGCAGCAGAGCCGCGCCGGCGACCAGGCTCGCCGCCTCGCACATAATATCAAGTTGCAGGGCATCCACAAGCTGCTGGTTGTAAATCGAAATATTCGGCACCTTCAGCCGCCCCGCCTCAGTCCGCACAGCTGCCGCGATCTCAGCCAGCCGCCGCAGTCCCGACGCCTCCCGGTGAACGCCGGCATGGCGCTGGATGGCTGAACGAAGCTCAGCTGCGAGGGAATTAATTTCGTTCCCAGAGTCCTTACCTACCGCTATTTTAGCGGCAACCCTCTGGATTTCCCCTTCTTGGGAAACCGGGTCGGTTTCTAGCTGCTGACTGGCTTCAGCCCATTTATGGGCGTGCAGTCCGGCCCTGGCCCCAAAGACCTGGGTTGCTGTGAGGCCGCTGCCGGCCAGACGGTTGGCCCCGTCAAAGTTGCCGGCGCATTCAGGGGTAGCATACAGTCCTGGCAGCGTTGTCCGGCATTCGCTGTTGATATGAATGCCTCCCAACAGATAATGGGCGCCGGGGGCCACTTCAATCCGGTCCCTCGCCGGCTCGACTCCGTGCTGCCTGATATAATTGTACTGGGCGGTATTCAAGGTTTTCTGTATTACCGCCGGCGGTTTAAGGGAATCCCCCACATACCAATACAGCCCGCCCCGGGCCGTGCCGCGGCCGCCAGAGATCGCCCCGGCCATCAGCCGCATGGCTTCATCCCGCACCGGCATAGGTTTTGGCAGGACAGGAGTCCCATCCTTGTCATAAATATTGCCGTCCAGGGAGTCCGGCGACAGGAATTCGTAGTGAACTAACGCTCCTTTAAGCGACGGCGGCCAGACAACCACAGAGGGATAAAACAGCATCATCTCCATATCGACAAGCTCCGCTCCGGCCCGGTAGGCGTAAACCACGCCGTCGCCGACGGCATCGGTGGGACAATCGTTGACTTCCCACATCCATTGGCAACCGCCGGTAGCCATCACCACGGCCTTGGCGTTCAATTTCAGCAGTTCGCCGTCTCTCAGGCTCACCCCGACGGCCCCGCAGATTGTCCTGTCAGCCGACCTGGCTTCCAGCAGCCCGCTGACGAAAAAATCATCCAGCAGCGTGATGTTGGGGTGATTCCGGCAAGCCTTGGCCAGCGCCGCGACAATACCGATTCCACCGCCTTTAACGAAAATACCGCGCGGCTTGGACTGGCCGGGAAAATGGCGAAGAGTAAATTCCCCGTTTGCTTCGCGGAGCATCTGGGCTCCGTACTTCTCCAAATCCAGCGACCGCGCGCAGGCATCCTCGGCCAGAATCTGGGCCAGGTTCTCATCCCCCAGACCATAACCGGCGGCCAGCGTATCCCGGAAAAATTGCTCCTGGCTGTCCTCAGGATGAAATGATGCCTGCAGGC
>Ga0316228_1004054_pt1 | contig 11268 bp, 6 predicted proteins | sample TBH18021metaG_FD_206005 | JGI IMG/M metagenome (GOLD analysis project Ga0316228, IMG submission 206005) | Freshwater microbial communities from Trout Bog Lake, Wisconsin, USA - TBH18021 | ecosystem: Environmental > Aquatic > Freshwater > Lake > Hypolimnion/Profundal zone | place: USA: Wisconsin... | reverse complement strand
CTGAGGGCCACGTTCCAGACGCGCGCTTCATCCAGGCTGCCCGGCCAAAATTCCCCGCCGCCGCCGTACTGCTCGCCAAAGACCAGTCCGGACGCCGCTGCGGGATTGGCTATCCCAAAGCCTCGGTTCGCCCGGCGGACGCCGTCAACGTAAAGGATGGTGTCGGTGCTGGATTTCACCAGCGCGAAATGGTGCCAGCCGCCCAAGGGGAACGGAACCCCCGTATCGGCCCCCCCCCAGCCGTCGCCGGCCCGGATGTTGTTGGCGAGGCTGACCCCCAAATAGACGGCGTTTCCCGGACTCCCTTGCGACAGGAACTCTCGGTAGGAATTGGGCGACGCGGGACAGTTGACCCAGCATTCCACGGTGAAATCACCCGTGGTGGGGATAACGGCGGCCGAGGTATTCACCGCCGCATTAAGACCATTGAACGCCAAGGCCGTATTGAAGACCGGGTAACCGGTGACGAAGGTCTGATCCGGACCGGCGGGATTGGAGCCGTTACTGGTGGCGGCCGCGAGGCAATAATGGTTGGTGGTCGCCTGCGGCAAATTGTTGACCGGGGCGCTTACGGCGCCGGGACTCGTGCCGAAGGCGAGCCCGCCCTGCAACGTCGCGTTACCCTGAAACCAAAACCCGCTGTAATAGGCGGAGCCGAAGTCGCCCGCGGTGGCACCGGAGGTTTCATTGAACGGATAGTAATGCAGCAAGTTAAGGAATTGGGGATGGGTGGAGTCCACCTGTTTATTCATGAACTCCTGGATGGTCGTCTGTGGGAGGGCCACCTGCCAGATCCGCAGTTCGCCCAGAGCCGCCGCGGCGTAGTTCGTCGGCTGGAGTCCTCTGCCGATGAAATTGTAAGCGGTAGTCCTTGCGGACGAGACGTTCATGTGGTCGCTCCCGATCGGGTTGCCGTTGAGGTAAATACTGCCGGTCATCGAGCTTTCAGCATAGACACAAGCCAGGTGACACCATTGGTTGGTCGGCAGCGAGACGTTGCTCGAAATCCAATTCGAGTACCCGCCGAAGGCCACGTCGTTCTCGCCCAGTTTGAAAAACGGCGTTCCATTGGTGCTGAACCCGATGGCCAGCCACTCGTTGGTGGGGGTCCAACCGAGGTCGACGATCCGCGGCGCGTCCTGAAAACTGCGGAGCCTAACCCAGACCTCGATGGTGAACTCAGTGGCGAAGTAGGTTCCGTTGGGCAGGCTGAGGAAGTTGGACACGCCATCCAGGGTGAGGTTGGCGCCCGGGAGGTTCGTGGTAGCCACCACGGACAAGCCGTAATTGGTGGTCGGTCCGTAATTGAAAGTGGCGGAGGAGTTGGTGGCGCCCGGGAACAAGGGCACCACCGTCCCGTAGAGCGTTGCGGAGGTGGCCTGGACGTTGGTGGCCCAGAGGGGGTTGACCAGCGCGGTCAGCTCGACAAAGTTGACGTTTGTGGCGCCCACCGCCGCCATCTGCGAGGCGGGAACAAAGGGGGCGCCGAGGTAGCTGGCGCTGAGGCTGATCGGGCCAACGTTGCTGTACAGGCCCGAGTTAGTGTAGGAGCCGGCGCCATCGGAAGCGGTGCTGGCGCCCATCACGGCGCTGGCCAGCGGCCAGTAGGCCATGAGGTTGGTTTCCGTGCCTGCCGGCCCCTGTTTGAGATAACCGGCGATTTGGCTGGCATTGAGCGCGGTATTCCAGAGGCTCGCTTCGGACAACAGGCTGCCCGGCAGATAACTCCAGCCGGCACTGCCCGTGCGTTGGGCATCCGTGGCCCCGAAGTAGAGGGGCAAGGTGACACCGCAACTCCGCGCCGTGCCTGTCCAGCCCTTGGTGGCTTGGAGTGCTCCATCCACATAGAGCTTCCCGCCGCTGGCATCCACCGTGTAGGCGATCTGATGCCAGGCGCCATCCGAAATCGTGGTGGTCCCCGACGACCAGTCCACGTAATTGCCGGAAGACCCCCAGTAAACCGCGCTGGCATTCCCCTGATACACCATGAGGAGGTAGCCGGTGGCGTTGGGATTCCCGACGACTTTGCCCAGGATCGGACCGGTGGCATTGGTGGTATTAACCCAGGCCATGACCGTCATCGGCAACGGGTTTAGCGCGTTGGTGGCATTCGGGACCACGAGATAACCCGACCCGGTTTGAAAGGCGCCTTTGGCGGCGGGAAACGGGCCGGTCCCCGGGGCCACCAACCAGCTCATGTTGGTGTAACCCACGGCGAAATTGGCGGTATAGCCGTTTCCCGTAACGTCGGACGCATACGTGGTGCCGCCACGGCTGAACACGATGTTCTCGGTGCGGTTCCACGTGGTCCGCGCGCCCACGCCGGTCTGGCCTACGGTTACATGGCCGCTAATCGTGCCGGATTGAGCCTGAGCCGAGGCCGGGGTTAAGGCAAGCGCCAGGCCGGCGGCCAGCGCCAGAGGGTTGAGGACACCGAGTTGGGGGTTCTTCGAAGAAATCTTCATCGGGGTACACTCCTTATTGGTTGACGTTGAGGAACGGCACGGTCGTCGCGTGGGCGAGGTGGAACGTGCCACTGACTACCAGCGGGTTCCGGTGGAGGCCGGTCAAGGTCTCGCGGTAGGTCCCGCCGATCTCGTTGAGTCCGTAATCGGTCGGCGTCTGGCCGCTCGGGTCGGTGGGCGTGAAGGTGAACTGGATCTGTCGTGTCACCGTGTAGGCAGCGTTGGTGGAGTGGTCCGGGTGATACCGGTGCAGGAAGGGATTGGTCGGCGTCTGGGGTGTTAACGTAATGGAGACGCTGACCGTGTTGCTGATGCCAAAGGTGCCGGTCATGGTGAGGAAATTCGTCCCGCCCGGCGGGTCAAAGTCGAAGCCCCCTGTGCTGATCCGCCGGCCCACCGGGGTTTTGTCGCGCAGGGTCACGCCCGTGAACTGCGAGAGCAGGCTCTTGTCGGTCAGTAGCACTTTTTGGGCGGGTTGGACGACCATCGCCCACCCGGTGGCGTTGGTAGTCATCACCGCGCCTTGCAGCATCTCGATCACTTCTCGCAAGAAGCGGGTTGTGCCGCCGGGGGTCACGTGCAGGATCGCGCGCATCACGAACGGCGCGGCCGTCGGTGTCGCATTGGTCGCATCATTGTAGGTCTCGGCGACGCCGTTGACGGTGATGTCGCCCACCCACAGCCCCGCTTGGAGCAGGTTTGAGCTTTGCGCCGTCACCGGCACGCGCAACAATGTCCCGTTCCCATCACCCACCGCCAGCACCGTGCTGTAGGAGCCGCTGACGATCTGGCTCCGTTGGATGCCCAAGGGCAGCACGGTCGTTCCGTTGGGGGGTACGCTCAGGGTCAGGCTGGCCGACAGCGGCAGCCACTCCCGCAATTGTGTCGCCGGATTGGTCGCGGGCCCATAGACCAACGGTCGGGGCAGACCGCCCAGGTCGGTGATCGTCACGTTCATCTCCTGGGCGGTGGTGTTCTGCAACGTCAGATCCAACTGGAAGGTCTGTTGTCCGAAATCCAATCCGTCACCCACCGGGCAGGTGGCCTTCAGCGGCGCCATGAAGGAGGAAGCCCCGGCGGTATAGACCCAATATGCCGCAGCTCGCGCCATCGGATCGCTGGCATCGGCCGGCTGCCATTGCCCGCTGAGGGTGTTCAAACGGTAAATGGACGTCAGCGGCCCCGTCCCGTTATTAAAATGGGCCGAGGAGGATTGGAAAAAACTCTGGAAGGTCGGCGGGCTCACTGGATCCACTGGAAAACCGCGCAACGTGAAGGCGTCCGGCGAGAAGGGCGCGGCAGACAACGAGGGCCGCCCCACGATTTGGAGCGTCACGCCGCTGCTGCCGGTCACCTGGACCACGTATGGGGTGTTCGCCGCCACGCTGTACAGGTCGTTGTTCACCGCTTGCGGCAGATTCGTCGGGACATAGACCATCCAACCCGCCGTGTTGAAGGGCGCTTCGGCGGGACTGCGGATGAAGGCCACCGTGGAATTACGCACCCGCGGCTGCCAGACGCACCCGATGGCGGGGTCCGAGAACACCGCCGCCACATTCGTGTTCGCCGGCGTGACTTCGAGGAATACCGAGTTCCACCCGGGATTCAGGTTGATCGTCTGGGTATAGGTTTGCGCCGACAGCGGGGCCGCGCAGCCGGCCAAGAGCAACCAGGAACTCAGTCGCAATAGCCGGGGCAGGATCGGTTTCGTTCTCATAATCATGGGGATTGAACTGCCACCCCGGGTGAGGCGGGCGGCGTTTGGTCGGTGGCGGACGGCAGGTGAATGGTCTCCAGGGCAGGCCGATTGATGCGAATGTCCAGGCCCGCCCTCATTGAGGCGAGCAAGTCCCGCTCGCGCTGCTCCAATTTCTGTTTCCGTAGCAAAAAGGCGATGGCCTCCCGGACCTCCGTCAAGGGCCGGGTGCCGGCGGCGCGGGTGTCGATCAACTTCACGAGATACACCCCTTTCTTAGTCGCGACCGGTCCCGCGAAGTCACCGGGCTTTTGCAGGGCCAGGAGGGCTTCCATAACCGCGGGGTCGAACGCCCCCGCTTTGGGCTCACGGCTCACCCACCCGAGGTCGCCGCCCCGATACCGAGTGGCCTGGTCCTCCGAATTGGCCTCGACCAGGCGGGCGAAGTCCGCGGGCGTGGCGGCCCGGGCCTCGGCCAGGAGTGCCTGCGCCCGGGCCAGCAATTGCTCGCGCCGCTCGGCTTCCGCGAGCGGAGAGAGCTTGAGGAAAAGCACCGCGCCCCGGACCCTGGCGGGCGAGGCGTATTGGTCCGCGTGTTGCTGATAGTAAGCCTGGATTTCCGCCTCCGGTGCGCTGGGGTCGGCCGCGCCCAGGCGTTTCCGCTGCTCGTCCTGGAACTTGCTGGCGATCAGGCGCTTAACGCTCTCCTGGATGTCGGCTCGCTGGTCGAAGCCGGCCGCTCGCGCCTTGGCGAGCGCCGCCTCGCGATCGATCATCTCGTCCAACAGCGCTGCTTTGGCGGTCAGGGTGGAAAAACGGTCGGGCGTGCTCCCCGCGCGCGATTGCAGTAGCGCCTCGAAGGCCTCCTGGCTGATCGAGACTTCCCCCACGCGGGCGAGTTCCTTACCCGGCGGCTGGGTCGGCGGGCGGCAGCCCGGGCAAAACAGCGCTAGGCCGGCGGTTAAAACCAAGCGCAGGAGTTGGTTTGACCGATGGCCATGCCCTCGAACCGGCGCCGCTTCAAGCCGCATCACGCCAGCCTCGGCCAGTGCCGGTGGACCAGGGAAGGCCCACCCCGCAAACTGCTTTGTGACCAGAGAATTCATCTAATCGAGCGTAATCATGATGTGTTCGATGAACTCAAGCTTATCAAAGTGCGATAAATCGTCAATTGATTAGTCGTCGTTCGCGTGATGGTTCCGGTTCCGCATGGACGTCTCTCCCTGTCTCCTCGAGGGGAGGATCATGCCGGACCGGATTGCCAGGCTATCCCTTACGCGGCCATCGGGAACACCGACGTGGTGCACCAAACGGAATGTTTGATGGTCGCGGCCCCGGGCGGCGCATGATGATGACACTCGATGGCCCGACTCAAAACCGCTTTTGCGTCCTGGACAGCCAACCCAGACTGCTGGAGAATCAAACCCCATGAAAGTCCGAGTTCTTGCCATGGGTGAAATCCTCTGGGATCTGTTGCCGACGGGCGCCCAGATGGGCGGGGCGCCGGCCAACTTCGCCTATCATGCACGGGCATTGGGTGCTGAGGCTGGAGTGGTCACCCGCGTGGGCTCCGACGCCTTGGGTCAGGCGCTTCAACGCCGCCTGGAGGCGTGGCGGTTGCCGCTCGACTTGGTGCAGGTGGACGCGCAGGCCCCGACGGGAACGGTCACGGTGGCACTTTCGGGCGAAGGCATTCCCAGCTACACGATCCATGAGCCGGTGGCTTGGGATCGCCTGGAACCAACCGACGCGACGCTGTCCGCGGCGCGCGAGGCCGCTGCCATCTGCTTTGGCAGCTTGGCGCAGCGCGCGGAACCTCCCCGCGGAACTATCCACCATCTGTTACGGCAGTCGCCGGCGGGCGCGCTCCGCATTTTCGATATCAACCTGCGGCAGCACTTTTATTCGCGTGAGGTGATCGAAGCCTCGCTGCGCTTGGCCAACGTGCTCAAGTTGAATGAGACCGAATTGCCGGTCCTCGCGGCGATGTTCGATCTGCCGGGCACGGTCGAGATGCAGGTCACGGCCCTGGCCCAGCGGTTCGATCTGCGGGTGGTGGCCCTGACCCTGGGACCTCAGGGCGCGTGGCTGTACCAAGACGGACGGTGGTCCCGGCGCGGTACACGCCCCGTCCAGGTGAAAGACACGGTGGGGGCGGGCGACGCTTTCACGGCGGCCCTGGCGGTGGGCCTGCTCCAGAACGCGGACTTGGATGACATCAATCTGGCGGCCAACGAAGTGGCCCGCCACGTCTGCTCCTGCGCCGGCGCGACCCCGCCGTTGCCCGAATCCATGCGGGAGATCTTCGCCGGACTCCGGGGGAACTGACGCTGGTGCGCCCGCGAACTGACCCCCGGTTGAACGGAGCGTCCGTGAACCATGCCGGGAAGACTGGTCCGCTTCAGCCGGCGAACCGCCTCAACCCCCTCAAAGTGGGCAGCGTCAACCCAACGGGTTCTTGCTGCCCAGTTGGCGGACCAACCCGCTGTTGAGGAGATCAGAAACTCGCGACTTTCCAACCGTCGCGGTAAGTGCGTTTCAAGTAACGATTCGCTGTGGCGTGGTTGCGGACGAGGGCGGACTGGTGATCCCACTCCAGGGTTTCCCCGGGGACCCGGATCGCGACGGTGCCGAGCAGGATCGCCTCGGCCATCGGTCCGGTCTGCGCGAAGTGCGATTCGGTTTTCTCCCCACCGAGGCAGGCGTCCACGAAATGGTGGTAATGGTCGCGCGGGGCGAGATCGGGGCGTTTCACCGCTTTGAATTTGTCCTCGGGCAGCAACTGCGGCGGGTAGCCCAGCGGGATGAGCAGGGCGCCTTCCGTGCCGACGATCATCGAAGACTCCGCCGGGTATTCCTTGAGGTCTGCCGAGTAGCGCTTGCGAATCGGTTCGGGGGGATAATACGCCCCGTCGAACCATTCCAGAACCAGGTCCTGGCCGTCGGTCTTCTCGTTGCCGGGGAAGGTCCACGTGATGTGGTCGCCCTGAGGCCAAGTGTCCCCGCGCCGCTCGGGCGAGTTCTTCCAGGACTCCTGCACCTCGGCCACCACCGTCCGCGGAGGCAGCAGGCCGAGCCCTTTCCAAACCGCGTCGAAAACATGGCAACCGATGTCCCCGGACCAGCCCGTGCCAAAATCCTGCCAGGCCCGCCATTTGACCGGATGGTAGATGTCCGGCGCGAACGGACGAACTGGCGCGCTGCCGGTCCAAAGCTCCCATTTGAGCGTCGCCGGGGGCGTTTGTCCCGTGGCGGGGCGCGGCCCCACCAACCGGTAGCTCTCGACCGCGCCGGGCCGGTTCGAGCAGAGATAAGCGTGCTGAACCTTGCCAATCCGCCCCTCCCTGAGCCACTGCACGGCCGTCCGGTCGTGGATGCTCGAGGCGATCTGGGTCCCCAGTTGCGTCACCACGCGTTGCTTGACCGCCAGTTCCGTGAGCGCCCGCACCTCGGCCACATCGTGACACAGCGGCTTTTGACAGTAAACATGTTTGCCCTTGGCAACGGCGCTGTAGGCGACCGAGAAGTGGGTATGATCGGGCAGCGTCGCGTTCACTGAATCGATACGATCGCCCTCCTGCGCGAGCATCTCGCGCCAGTCGGAATAGAGCCGCGCGCCGGGCGCGGCCTTGGCCGCCCGGTCCAGGTGGTTCGCATCCACATCGCACAACGCGGCGATCTGCAACCGGGGATGGCTCAAAAAGCTGTTGAAGTCACCCCATCCCATCATCCCGCCCACCCCGACACAAGCGTGGTTGAGTTTTCCGTTCGGCGAAATCCCGCCCCGAGCCCGGCTGATGAACAGCGGCCCAGCCAATCCCGCGAGCACGGCGCTCCGCAGGAAGCGGCGGCGGGTCACGCGGGGATGCAATAGGGCAGGGGAGGGGGCGGTCGGAACCGGAACAAACGGCTGGTGCTTCATGGGGCTATTCTGGCCCCGCGGGCCTCGCATTTCAACCTCGAAACGTCGGTTGCCGGATCAACCGGTGGGCGATGGCCTCGCCCGGCCGATCGCCAAGGCTCGCTCATAGACCTCGACGTATTGAGCGGCGGTATGCTCCCAGGAAAAATCGGCCGCCATGGCATTCTGGCGGAAGTGGGCGAACACCTCAGGCTCGGCGAACAACGCCAGGGCCTTGCGGATGGCCTTCCCCAAGGCGGCGGCCGAGTGTTCATGGAACTTAATCCCGTTGGCCCGGATCGACCCGCCCTCCGAGCTGGCCGGATCCCGGACATCGATCACCGTGTCGTCCAGCCCGCCCGTGGCATGCACGATGGGAATGGTGCCGTAGCGGAGGCTGTACATCTGGTTGAGCCCGCAAGGCTCGAACCGGGACGGCATGAGAAAGAAATCGCAGCCGGCCTCGATCCGGTGCGACAGGCCCTCGTCGAAGCCGATCTGGACGGCCACTTTCCCTGGATGCCGTTGCCTGAGTTGCTGGTAGGCCTGCTCGAAGGCCGGGGTCCCTGTCCCCAGCAAGACGAATTGAAGCTCGCTCGCCAGCAGCTCCCCCAGAGCCTCGAGCAGGACATCAACGCCCTTTTGCTCCACCAGCCGGCCGATGTTGCCGAACAGCGGGATCGAGGGATTGATCGGCAGACCCAATTCGCGCTGCAATTCGAGTTTGTTGGTGGCCTTCCCGGAGAGATCCCCCCGCGAATAGGCATGCGGAATCCAATGGTTGGCCGACGGGTTCCACTCCTCGTAATCGACCCCGTTGGGGATGCCCAGGAGGGTCGCCTGCCGCTGCCGCAACAGGCCGTCCAGGCCGCAGCCGAACTCGTCGGTGGTGATTTCCTGGGCGTATCGCGGGCTGACGGTGGTCACGATATCCGCGCAGGCAATCCCCGCCTTGAGGCAGTTGAGCTGGCCATAAAACTCCGTCGTTTCCGGGTTGAACTGGTCCCAGTGCAGGTTGGTCAGCGAGAAGGCTTGCGGCGGGAACACGCCCTGGTAAGCCAGGTTGTGGACGGTCATGCACGTGCGCGGCACCGGTTTATCCCGCCGGAGCCTCCGCGACTCTTGGAGGAACAGCGCCGCCAAGCCGGTCTGCCAATCGTTCAGGTGGACGACATCAGCCGCAGGGCGCAACTCGGTGGCCAGGTGCGCAATGGCTTTCGAGAAGAAGATGAACCGCTCCGCGTTGTCCGGGTAATCCTGGCCATACTTCTGATAGAGCGTCGATCGCTGGAAGAACTCGGGTTGATCGATGAAATAAATGCTCAGCCACGGGCTCTGGTGGCGGACCCAGACTTCCCCGCGAACCCGCCGGACGCCGAGGGGAAAGTCGAGCTGCAAATCCGTCCGCTGGAGGTCCCGCAGACGTTCGCGGAGGCCGAGATAGAGCGGCGTAATGAGACCCACCTGGTGCCCTGCCTGCGCCAGCGATTTCGCCAGCGCGGCCACCATGTCGGCCAGCCCCCCGGTCTTCGAGTAAGGGCGGGCTTCACTGCTGGCGAGGAGGATTTTCATGGGGGGCGCAGGCGTAGCCGCCGATCGCTCAGGGCTGGATCCGGTCGGTTTTCAGGTAAGGCTGCAGGGCTGCCGGGATAGTCAGGCTTCCATCGGCCTGCTGAAAGGTCTCCACCAGCGCCACGAACAACCGGGCCAGCGCGGTCCCGCTGCCATTGAGCAAGTGCGGGAAGCGGTTCTCATGGGTCTCGGTCTTGTAGCGCAGGTTCATCCGCCGGGCCTGGAAATCTTCGCAGTTGGAGACGCTCGAAACCTCGAGATAGCTTCCCTGGCCGGGCGCCCAGACTTCGATATCGTAGGTCTTGGCGCTGGCGAAACCCATGTCGCCGGTGCACAGGAGCACCACCCGGTAGTGCAGGCCCAGCCGCTGCAACACCCGCTCGGCGTCCGCCAGCATCTTCTCCTGCTCCTCATAGCCCTGCTCCGGCTTCACGATCTTGATTAACTCCACTTTGTCGAACTGGTGGACCCGAATCATGCCCCGAGTGCCCACTCCCGCCGCACCCGCCTCCCCCCGAAAACAGGGCGTGTAGGCGCAATAACGCACCGGCAATTGGCGCTCCGGCAGGATCTCGTCGCGGTGGATGTTGGCCACCGGCGTCTCGGCCGTGGGAATGAGGTAGAGCTTGCCCAGGGTTGCCGAATCCAGACCCTCCTGGACGCCATAGTACTGGTCCACGAACTTCGGGAACTGCCCGACCCCTTCCAGGCACTGCGGGCCGACCATGAACGGGGGGGACACCTCCGTGTAGCCATGCTCTTGGGTGTGGAGGTCCAGCAGGAATTGAATCAGCCCCCGCTCCAACCGCGCCCCCCAATTCGTGTAGAGCAGAAACCCGCTCCCCGACAGTTTCACCGCCCGGGCAAAGTCCACCAACCGCAGGCTCTCGCACAACTCCACGTGAGATCTGGGTTTGAACCCAAAGGCCGGCTTTTCGCCATGGATCCGGACCATCGGGTTGTCCTCGGCGGTCTTGCCCACGGGCACGGACTCGTGCGGGAGATTGGGCAGGCGGAGCATCAACTGGTCCCGCTGCGCTTCCACGGCGGCCGCCTCCTGGTCCAGTCCGGAAATCCGGTCGCCCAGTTCGCGGGTTTCCTTCTTCTTGGTTTCTGCCTCGGCGGCCTTTTTCTGGCCCATCAGCGCCCCGATCTCCTTCGAGGCCCGGTTCCGCTGGGCCTTGAGGGCTTCCACCTCGTTGAGCAGGTGGCGCCGCCGCTCGTCCAGCTTGACCAGTTCGTCGATCCTGACCTCATCCCCCGCCCCGCGCGTGGCCAGGCGCTGACGCACAAAATCCGGTTGCTCCCGGATGAGTTTGATATCCAGCATCGCCGCATTATAAACAGGCAACGCGGCGGGGCAAGAATGAAGCCGGGATTTGTCGCCCCACCCAACGCGTATGCAAGAGAGGGGTTGGGACGGCTCGTCGCCCGTAATCGGAGGCTTCATGCACACGCGCTGCGCCCCACCGTGAGGCGGATGGCAGCGTGGCCCAGGCGGCCGCGCCTGCGGGTTCCCCCGGCGGCTCGCCCGGTGAACTCGGAACCTTGGCTCCGCCCCGCCACCAAAGCTCGCCGGCGAGGACGCCCGCGAGGCACTGGGTTACCAGCCGGCCGTTATGCCGGTATCGGCA
>Ga0316228_1004035_pt1 | contig 11295 bp, 9 predicted proteins | sample TBH18021metaG_FD_206005 | JGI IMG/M metagenome (GOLD analysis project Ga0316228, IMG submission 206005) | Freshwater microbial communities from Trout Bog Lake, Wisconsin, USA - TBH18021 | ecosystem: Environmental > Aquatic > Freshwater > Lake > Hypolimnion/Profundal zone | place: USA: Wisconsin... | reverse complement strand
AAATCAGAGTGGAGCGCATGAAACGGAACTTCCTAAACAAGTGGGTGAGTGGAGCGGGCAACCGCCGCATTAAGTCCGCGCCACATTTCTGGATTTGGGCAAAGCTCCGCCAATTCCGGGCAATCCGGATTTGAAAAAGCGCCACAAACCGGGGAAGTGACGAGGATGAAGACGCGCCAAAAACCCTGTTGCTTCGTACCGTCGTGTTTTTGTCGGGGTCTCGACTACATCGAGAGGGCGAGTCGCGGACCAGACTGTAAGGGTTTCGCTGACAGAGCGAAACCCCAATAAGAAAGCCGTTCTTGCCTTAATTCTCCGCTGTGGGAGCAAATCGCCACACGTGTGTGTAAATCTGACACGTCAATTTTCCCGAACGTTGATTAACCTGCACGTACGACGTCGAGATTGTTATTTTTACTGCGGCGTTTTGTCGCGGAAGAGGGGTGCGCTCCTTGCTGGGTGTCGCGTTATCGCACCACCCCAATGTGGCGCTGGCGCACGCTTTGCGGCGTTTTCGACAGCGCGATGCGCCAACGCGCCCAGAGGCGCACCTGGGGTGCCAGGGGGCTGGCAATGATGGAAGCCGATGATACGAATTTCGCCTACCGGTAGCTTGTAAGAAACACACCCGCGCAAACAGTGGTGGGGGAATGTGGGCATGCCGCGGCTAAAAGTCAGATTCAAATAATGGGCGTGTTTTTGCGCAAAGCCGTTTGGCTATCCATGTATTTATCTCTGTATTGCGCTATTCCAATATTCGAGAAATTCTACTAATTGCATCGGTTATGCACGGCGCGCAATTCGTTTCGGATTATGTATAGTTTAAAAACGCCAGCGATTGCGCTCAGCAAAACACAAGGCCGATCACGCTTTCCGTCCGTTTGAAATGAGGAAGGCCGGTTAGCGGGATGCGCATGGCGATTCAGTGTGTGTTCTGGAGGCCGATGGGATGGGCGCTCACGATCAATTGCCGCATGACCGCGCAACAGCCTGGCGTGCAGCATTGCTGCATCAGTTGAACGGCCTGCGCGATGCCGATGCAGTCATCCGCTGTCTGCAACCGGCGGTGGCACTACTCGGTTTCGACTATTGCGCCTATGCCCTGCGTGCAGCGATTCCGATCACGCGCTTCAACACCCTCTGCTGGAGCACTTACCCGGAGCCCTGGCGCGAGCACTACCGTGTGAACCGCTATTTGGCCATCGACCCGGTGTTGCAGTTTGGGCAGCGCTGCGTCAAGCCCGTGCTGTGGTCCGGCATCGCCACGGCAGACGCGCCGTTCTGGGCGGACGCGCGCCAGCACGGGCTTAACCACGGGTGGTCACACACCATTCGCGACCACACCGGCATCTTCGGCACCTTCAGCCTGGTGCGCCGCGCCACGCCCATCACCGAAGACGAACTGGCCGCCAGCGAGCCCGAAATGATCTGGCTGAGCCAGCGCGCACACGCCAGCATCGGCACGCTCATGGCCGAGAAGGTCTTGCCCGATGCCGCCACGCGCCTGAAAGAGGTTGAACGCCAGACGCTGCACTGGACGGCCGAAGGCAAGACGGCGGCGGAAGTTGCGGCCATCCTGGAGATGACCGAGCGCAACGTGAACTTCCACATCCGCAATGCCGTCACCAAGCTCAATGCCGCCAACAAGACGCATGCCGTGGTGAAGGCCGCGCTACTCGGGCTGATTCCAGCGACGCTGTAGCGTTGTCCGAGATGTGTCAGCCCATGGCCCGCACGGGTTGCGTGGGGCGCATGGCTTCCAGATGGAAACCGCTGTCGCTTTGCTTGGCGCGCCGCTTGGCGAGGGCGGCGGCGGTGCCGATGTCGTCGCTGTTATGTGCGGCGCCGGGCAGCACGTGCAGCGCGCCCACCGCCATGGTCACGAAGCGGAAGAACGCCGGCAGCCCCTTGCGGTCTTCTGCATGCATGCCGCCCGCGGCGCGGTCAGCCGGCGTGTACATGGCGAGCGCGTTGGTGTTGAATGCCGCCATGGCCTGCGTGATGCGCGCCTGCCAGTCGGCGCTCTGGAACAGGATCAGGAAATCGTCCCCGCCCACGTGGCCGAGAAAATCCCGCGTGGGTTCGCATGCGTTGGCCAGCACGGCGGCGGCCATCTTCAGCATCTCGTCGCCCTGCCAATAGCCGTACTGGTCGTTGAAGGGTTTGAAGTGGTTCAGATCCACATAGCAGGCATAGAACTCCGCCCGCGCTTCCAGCAAACGTTCAATATGCAGGTTCAACGGAATATTGCCCGGCAGGAACGTAAGCGGGTTGGCGTAGCGCGCGGCCTCGATGCGGATTTCGGTCACGGTGCGCACCAGTTCTTCGCCGGTGCCCAGGCCCAGGTAGCGGCCATGCTCGGTGATGATGAAGCCGTCGGTCAGGTAGCGCTGGTCTTCGCTCATCAGCAGCGCCGACATGTCTTCCAGCGATGCGGATTTTTCCACCAGAACCGGCTGCCGGTTGGCAAATGCCAGCGCCGGCTTCTTGCCGTACAGCTCGCGGTGGTACGGCATCGCATAGCGGTCGATGAATGCACGGCGCGCGATAAGCGCGAGCGGGCGTTTGTCTTCATCGAGCAGCGCCACGGTGTGCAGATCGGGGTGGCGGTTGAACAGGTGCAGCACGTCGTCGTTGCTGCTGCGCAGGGGCAGGGTGGGTGCCATTCGCAAGAGCTTGCTGGCCGTGATGGCGCGCCAGCCAACGCGCACGGCCTGCGGAAACACCGCAATCTGCGAAGACTGCAGCACGCGCGCCGCCTGGCTCGACATGTCGCTCGTGGGCTTGTCCTGGGGGCGTGCAAGGAAGAAACCCTGTCCGAAGCGGATGCCCAGGTCGCGCACCACGCCCAGTTCGTCCTCGGTTTCCAGCCCTTCGGCAATGATGCTGGTGGCGCCGCCCTTGAGCGTCTGCTGCAGCGTGCGCGCGATGTCCAGCTTGGCTGGATGCTTGGCAATGTCACGCAGGAAATATTTGTCGAGCTTGATGAAGTCGGGCGTGAGTTCGATCAGCAGGTTCAGATTGGCATTGCCGGTGCCGAAATCGTCCAGCGCGCACTGCAGGCCAAAATCGCGTCCCACCGACAGCGCCTCGGCAAAGCTGGCCAGATCATCAATGGGCGTCTGCTCGGTCAGTTCGATGACGATCCGCGACGGATGCAGATCGTGATCGGCAATAGCGTGTAGCAGGCGCGCATGGTCTTGCAGCAACTGCCGCACGCCTTGCGCACTGAAGTTCAGGAACAGCTTGCCCGGCAGACGCATGGCCGAGAAATTGGCGATGGCCAGACGCGCGGCGGTCGTCTCCAGCGCAATCGTGCCCGCGGTGTCCGATGCCGCGGCAAACAGCGCAGCGGGCGACTCCATGGCGGAGCCTGCCGGCCCGCGCAGCAGTGCTTCGTAGCCGAGCACCTCGGTGGTCGACAGGCGGAAGATCGGTTGAAACACCGTGCGCAGCATCTCGGGCGCAATGCCCGCGGGCAAGGGAGTCGGTGAGAAAGTCATGACGTTGGCAGCAGACGCTAGATCGGACATTCTGCTAAACGACCCGCTGAACACAGAGTTGAATGAACTTTTTGTGACGCACGCAGCGGCGCGGGTTCGCGGGACATGGTCCCCACCACAGAGGGGCCCGGTTCAGAATGCCGGAAGCGCCTGCGTCTTCACGGGGCACTGTCCATTGCGATCCATCCACACCGGGCTTGACCCTCACATTGTGTGAGGTCCTAGCCTGTGTCCAAGCCAGAAGACAGGAGCCACCATGTTGTTGAAAGTGGGCGATCTCGCCAAACGCTGCGGCCTCTCGGTGCGCATGCTGCATCACTACGACACCATCGGCCTGCTCACGCCTTCGGCCCGCTCCGACAGCGGTTACCGGCTGTACGACAAGGCTGACGTCGCGCGCCTGCTCCAGATCCAGGCGTTGCGGCGCTTCGGCATGTCGCTGGCCGATGTCGGGGCTTTTCTGGCCAATCCGGACATCCCCTTCACCACGATCGTGGAACGGCAGATCGCGATGCTCGATCAGCAGATCACGCAAGCCAGCGTGCTGCGCGATCGGCTGTTGCGCCTGCACGGCCAGCTCGTGCGCGAGGAGGAGCCCGAATTGACCGAGTGGCTCACGACCTTGGAATGGATGACCATGTACGACAAATATCTTTCGCAGGAAGAACGTGCCCGCGCCGAACGCATGGACGCCGATATGGCCCGTCATGAGCGGTGGGCGGCGCTGGTGTCGACCGTGCAGGATGCGATGAAGCGCCAGGTGGCCTCACGCAGCAGCGAGGCGCAGGCGCTCGCCAAACAATGGATGGCGCTGCTCGCGCAGGATGCGGCGCTGGACCCAATCCTCACGGCCAAGCTGCACACGATGCACATCAACGAGCCGGCGTTGCAGGCGCGCACCGGTATCAGCCTGGCGATGCTCGACTTCATCATGGAGGCGGCCAACGAGACCAAGCTGGCGATCTACGCGAAGTATCTGTCGGCGCAAGAGTTGCAGTTCATGCGTGAGAACTTCGGCAAGCGTGCCAATGAGTGGCCGACCCTCATTGCCGAGGTGCGGCAGCATCTGGCCAAGGGCACGCCGGCGCATGCACCTGCCATGCAGGAGCTTGCGCGGCATTGGATCGCGTTGTTCCGCTCGTATGCAGGGAACGATCCGCAGACGCAGGCCAAGGTGCGCCTGGCGATGGAGCGGGAGCCGGAGCTTTCCGCCAGCCCGTGGATGGGGCCGGACCTGATTGCCTATGTGCGTGAGGCGATGGAGGGACTGATGAAGGCGGCATAGTGGCGCCGCTGCAGACGGCGGGGCGGGTTCCATCGCGTTTCCGTGATGACAGAGGGGCCCGTCAGTCGTTTGCACAATCCACATAGCATGCCGCCGGCCTGTGGCGTGCGGCTGCCAGTGCTACACCTGCGCCTGCGCGTAGCTCCATTCGAAACCGTTTCTTGAACGCTGCACCTTGCCCGCCGATGTTTCCGGAAAATGGGCGGCGAAGACGATTGCATCCGTTTCGGCCGCCCGGTCCAACAGCCAGCGCCGCGAATCACGCGCCTGCGCCTGATCCAGGCAGAACACCGAGTTCCATTCCGGCTGGTGCACCTGGATCGCGCTGTGCATGACGTCGCCAGAGAACAGCGCCGTTTCGCCGCGTGAGCGCATCTCGATCGCCATATGGCCGAAGCTGTGCCCAAACGTGGGCACGAAGCGAATGTCGTCAACGATCTCTTCCCCCGCGTTGCTCACTGCGCGGGCCTGCCCCGCTTCAATCAGCGGCAGCACGCTGTCTTCGAAGACCATGCGCCGCGGTTCGCCTTCAGGCATCGCGAAGAAGTCCCGCTCGCGCTGTCCGAACACATACGTCGCGTTGGGAAAGACCGGCGTCCACCGCCCGTTCTGCCAATGCGTGTTCCAGCCGACATGGTCCACGTGCAGGTGCGTCAGCAGGACGTAATCGACCTGTTCCGGCCGAAAGCCGGCGGCCCCAAAACGCTCGAGCACAGGATTGTCGAGCCGGTCGAACAACGCGCTGAACGGACGCGATTTGCCGTTGCCGATGCCGGTATCGACGACGACGGTGAGCCCGTCGGCCTGCACCACCCACAGATGCGTTTTCAGTGGCACGCGGCGGTTGGTCAGATCAAGGCTCGCGGTGGCAAAGCGCTCGTCGAGCGCGTGGCCCGCTTCTTCGTTCCAGAGCGGGAACAGGCGTTCCGGCGGCAGCGCAAAATCGGTCTCGTCAACGCGTGTGATGGTTGCCGCGCCAACGTGATGGACGGGGGAAGCAGATTTCACCAGCATGACGGTTCTCCAAAAGTCATCGGGCGTTGGCAGCGGGCACCCGCCGTGTCGCAATTGTGTAAAGCACCGCGCTGACCAGCGCAGACACACCGCCCACCACTGCAAGTGCCATTCCCAGGCTGGTGCCAGTTTGCCCCATGCGCTCGTTCAGGTAGCCGACAGACAGCGGGCCGACACCGCCGCTGATTGCATTGGTCATGAACACCAGCAAGGCGAGCGACCGGCCGCGCATGCGATTTGGCATGGCGATCTGCAGCGGCACGGGTGCCAGGCCCATCGCAATGCTGGCGGCAAATGCGCAGACGCCGTAGAGCAGCACCGCAACGCCGCTTTGCACCACCAGCGGCATCGCAATGGCTGCGGGCACCAACACGGCGGCAGCGCACGCCGAGAAGCCCAACACGCGCCGTAATGCCGTCTCGTCGGTGACGCGTGCGGCCAGTATGCCGGCGCATGCGACGCCGAGCATGCCGCCAATCATGTAAGCGGGTGCTGCCATTTGGCCGACCACATTCGGTGCAAGATCAAACCGGCGCATTAACAGCGTCGGAAACCACGCCGCGTGTGAGTAGAACAGCGTGATGAGCGCGACATACGCTGCAAAGTACGCGAGGCAAAAGCGGTTGCGCACGAACAGCTCACTCAGCACGTCTTTGAGCGGTGGCACATCGTCTTCGGCGCGCGCCGCGTGGGCGAGCACTTCACGCCGCTGCGGCTCGCGCACGGTCAGGGCAACGAGCGCGGCCAGCACCAGTCCGGGCAGGCCCACCGCAATGAACACCGCTTGCCAAGGTGCGATGTGGTGCGCGGCAAGCCAGGCATTTGCGCCGCCCGCCGCCGCCGCAGACAACAACATGCCGCCACCGAACAGCGCCAGGCCCCCGCCTACGTACGGCCCGAGCATGAAGACGCTGCTTGCACGCGCGACCCGGCGCGGCGCAAAGATGTCGCTGAAGATCGACAGTGCAGCGGGGCTTAACGCCGCTTCGGCAATGGCAGTGCCGGCACGCGCCACGAGCAGCTCCGGAAAGTTCGTCGCGAATCCGCACGCGGTAGTCGAGATCGCCCAGATGGCGATGCACGCTGCGATCAACTTGACGCGATTGGCCCGATCGACGAGCCGCGCGACAAACACGCCCGCCGTCGCATAGCACATCGTGAAAGAGAAGCCTTGCAGCAAACCGATCTGCGTGTCGCTCAGCGCAAGCGACTGTTTGATCGGCTGCACGAGGATGCTGACGACCTGCCGGTCCAGGTAAGAGAACGCAAAGCACACAAAGAACAGCAGGACGATGTAGACGGGGTGGCCGACATTGCCGGTAACAGGCAGCGGCGCAACGTCATCGGGCGGCTCCGTTGAAAGGGTTTGGGTACGCATCGTGGTCTCCGTATTGTTATGTGGCGAGGTCAACCGAATGGCTGCCCGCTCAGTCGAGATGGGCTTCCGAGGCGAGCAGGGCGATGCAGTCACCCGGCTCCACACGTGCAAACGTACGCATGCACATGACCGTGCCGTCGCCGCGGAACGGGATGTTCTCGGGGGCTGCCCAGGGGCGGTGCGGGTCGAAAAGCCGCCCGGCGAGTTGACCGGCGCGGACTTGGTCGCCCAGGGCGAAGGTCGGCTCGAAGACGCCCGCATGCGCTGCGTACACGTAATGGCGCGCGCCTTCCACGCGCAGAAAGCGCGTCTGTTTTGGCGCTGGCACTGCCGGCTCCGGCATCACGCCAAGCCGATGCAGCACGCGCTGCAGGCCGGCTTCGACAATCGCGAGGTTGTCGGCGTCGCAGCCGGCATGGCCGCCAAACTCTCCGCAGAAGAACAACTTGCCGTGACGCTCGGCGGCAGCCGCGAAGGTCCGGTCTTCGCCAAGCAGATCCATGATCGTGGTGTGCGGTGCGCCAAAGTCGCGCACCAGTTCCAGGTACAGCGCGCGTTGTTCACCGTGCGCCGGTGGGGACGCCAGCAGCGTTGGCAGGTGATCGAACGATGCGCCGCCCGCATGAAGGTCGATCACGACATCTGCCCGCGGCAGCAGTTCGGTCTCGACATAGTGCGCAATCATTTCGGTCGGCTGCCCGTTGCGTACACCGGGAAACATGCGGTTCAGGTTGCCTCGGTCGATGGGGGACGTGCGCGAGCCATTGAGGAAAGCCGGGAAATTCAGCCCCGGGATCACGATCAGTCGGCCGCGCGTCGCCATGGACGGCAGCCGCTGGAGCAGCTTCATCAGGGCGACGGGGCCTTCGTATTCGTCTCCATGATTTCCGCCGGTCAGCAGCACAGTCGGGCCGGTCCCTGCGCCGGCATTGCACACCGCAATGGGGATCGGAATATGCCCGTAGGCGGAGCGGTCATGTGACCACGGCAGGCGCAGCGTCCCGGTCTGGAAGCCGACGCGTTCGAAGTCGATGTCAGTGGCGATGAGCGAGGCAGACGTTGTCATGGCGGCAAGCGTGAAGACGAGGTGTCTTCACTATCGCCGACGCCAAAAAGCGCGGCCAATGCCGATTTCTGCGGCGGCCGATGCCTTGCAGGCATCGCGCTCGGAACGCGCCCGGGTCTACTGCAACTGCGCGATAAAACGCTGGAGTGCCGCGTTGGTGTGCGCCGAAAGGAAACAGAATTCCAGCGGCAGCGGTACCGACAGATCGCGCAGTTCGACAAAGCGCACGCGGGCGGGTGGCCGATGGCGATTGGCGGCGTTGACGATGGCCGCACCCATGCCGGCAGATACGAGCGACAGGATGGCGGTTTCCGTCGATGCTTCCTGCCGGATATCGAGCGTGAGCCCGCGTTCGGCACAGGCTGACAGGAGCCGGTCGTAGTAGGCGGGATAAATGCGGCGCGGAAACGCGATGAAGGGCGTACCGACAAGCTCGCTGGCGAGGACCGCGTGCTCGCTGCCAAGAGACCACGACTGCGGCACCGCCAGCACGACGTTCTGTTCCAGCACGGGCACGCCGGCGATGCTCTGCGGCAACGTGCCGAGGCGGTAACAGAAGCCGCCGTCGAGCTGGCCCGCTGCAATCGCCTCAAATTGCTCCGGCGTATTCATCGGCGTGAGTTCGAGCGCGACGTCGGGCGCGGTCTGCTGGAAGGCGCTGAATGCCTGCGAGACGATGCCGATCCACGCGGCGTTCTCGACAAAGCCGAGCCGCAGCTGGCCATGCACACCGTCTGCAATGCGCCGCGCCAGACGGTTTGCCGCATCGACGCGCGTGAGAATGTCGCGCGCTTCATCAAGGTATGCAGTGCCTGCCGCCGTCAGCTTCAGGCCGCGTGGCGTGCGCTCGAACAGCGCTGCGCCGATGGCGTCTTCAAGGTCCTGGATCTGGCGCGAGATGGCCGGCTGCGTGACGTGCAACTGCTCTGAAGCGGCCCGCACGCTGCGCAGCTCGGCCACAGCGATGAAATACCGAAGATGCCGAAGCTCCATGATGGTCCCGCGCAGTCAGGTCGTCGGCAATGATAGTGCAGCACCTGAGCCAAATCGACGGGGTGCTGCTGGCATGGCGCGGCGCCGTCATGCGCAGTATCACGCCGCCTGGTGCGAGGCATGTGCGACGGCGTCGAGTTCGCGCATCACGTCTTCCGGCAACGTCATCGCCGCTGCGCCCAGGTTCTCGCGCAGGTGGGCGACCGACGAGGTGCCCGGGATCACCAGGATGTTCGGCGACCGGTGCAGCAGCCAGGCGAGTGCGGTCTGCATGGGTGTTGCACCCAGCCGCGCCGCGACATCGTTGAGCGTGGACGACTGCAGCGGGCTGAACCCACCCAGCGGGAAGTACGGGACATACGCAATGCCGTCGCGGGCCAGTGCATCGATCAGCGCGTCGTCGTTTCTGTGGGCGAGGTTGTAGTGGTTCTGCACGCAGACGATCTCGCAGATCCGCCGTCCTTCTGCGATCTGGTTGGCCGTGACGTTGCTCAGCCCGATATGCCGCACCAGCCCCTGCCGTTGCAGTTCGGCCAGGGCCGTGAGGGGCGCCTCGATCGACCCTTCGGCGGGGCCGTGCGTGTCGAACATGATTCGCAGGTTCACCACGTCCAGCACCTCCACGCCGAGGTTGCGCAGGTTGTCGTGCACCGCTTCGGTCAGCGCCTGCGCAGAAAACGCCGGCAGCCACGCACCCTTCGAGTCACGCCGGGCACCGATCTTGGTGACGATGAGCAGGTCGTCGCGATACGGATGCAACGCTTCGCGGATCAATTGATTCGTGATGTGCGGGCCGTAGAAATCGCTCGTGTCGATGTGGTTGATGCCCGAGGCAACGGCTTCACGCAATACGGCCAGCGCGGCGTCGCGGTCCTTGGGTGGGCCGAAGACGCCGGGGCCGGCGAGCTGCATGGCGCCATAGCCGAGGCGGCGCACCTGGTGGCCGCCGATGGAAAACGTGCCGGACTGAACGATGAGAGACATGGTCACACTCCTGTGTCGAAGATCGAAGAAGAAAGGGTGACAGCAGATTAGGTGCAAGCGCGGTGCGCGATAAGGGGACATAATCCGCACGGGTTGTGCGAAAAGGCGAACAATGAAAATCGATCTGGGTGATCTGAATGCCTTCGCGGCGGTGGCGCAGGCCAAGGGCTTCCGCGAAGGTGCAAGACTGATGGGCGCGAGCGCATCCGGGCTCAGCGAGGCGGTGCGGCGGCTGGAGACGCAGCTCGGTGTGCGCCTGCTGAACCGCACCACGCGCAGCGTCTCACCCACCGAAGCGGGGCAGCGTCTGCTGAGCCGCCTGCGGCCGGCCTTGAGCGAGGTGGAAGCCGCGCTCGATGTCGTCAACAGTTTCCGCGAAAGGCCGGCCGGCACGCTAAAGCTCAATGTGCCGATGAGCGCCGCGCGGCTCGTGTTGCCCGCCATCATCCCGGGCTTTCTCGACGCCTATCCCGAGATACAGCTGGAGGTCGTGGCGGAAGAGAGCTTTGTTGACATCCTGGCTGCGGGTTTCGACGCAGGCATCCGTTATGACGAGCGGCTCGAACAGGACATGATCGCCGTTCCGATCGGCCCGCGATCGCAGCGCTTCGCAACGGCAGCGGCACCCGGCTATCTCGATCGACGCGGCCGCCCAAACCATCCGCGCGACCTGCTGGACCACGCTTGCCTGCGTGGGCGATTTGCGAGCGGCGCCATGCCGCCGTGGGAGTTCGAGCGCGACGGTGAAGTGGTCAATGTTGACCCATCGGGCCCGCTGCTCGTCCGTATTGGGGGCGCGATCGATCTTGTCGTGGACGCCGCTGTTGCCGGCGTCGGCGTCGTGCATCTCTACGAAGACTGGCTGCGTCCACATTTGGCCAGCGGGGCGCTCGAGCCAGTGCTCGAGGCATGGTGGCGTCCGTTCCCAGGGCCGTATCTCTACTATCCGGGGCGGCGGCTTGTGCCGGCTCCGCTCAGGGCGTTCATTGATTTCGTCAAGGCCGGTTCGGACTAGGACGCGATCCCAGCTTTAGCGGCCGTGGCTCTCGCTGCGGCATCACCGCAACAGTGC
>Ga0316228_1004031_pt1 | contig 11307 bp, 11 predicted proteins | sample TBH18021metaG_FD_206005 | JGI IMG/M metagenome (GOLD analysis project Ga0316228, IMG submission 206005) | Freshwater microbial communities from Trout Bog Lake, Wisconsin, USA - TBH18021 | ecosystem: Environmental > Aquatic > Freshwater > Lake > Hypolimnion/Profundal zone | place: USA: Wisconsin... | reverse complement strand
TCCTATGGCAGAAGTCGCGATCAGTTCTATCGTGGCCTCGATTCGTCCATTGCTAGGCCTTGGTCTGTTTGCCTCCATGTTTGTTGTATTTAAACCGTTGCTGACCGGCATTGCGCAGGCATTGAAGCTGATTGTCTCGCCAAAGAAAACACGCGAAGAAAAAACCGCACTCCGTAATTTGCGTAACGCGCTGACTATTCGCCGTATCGCCAACGATTTTGACCGTAGTTCGCCGAATATGGCTGCTGAACTGCGCGCTTTAGCCGCCCGCGGTTAAGTCCAACTCCAGCAATCGTTCAGCCACACCATCGATCATAGCCATAAGGGGATTTTGCAATGCAGCATTTATCAGTGTACAGCGATAAAACGCCCTCTGCGTATTCCGTGCGTAAATCTGACAAATCGACACGTTTGATTGCGGGTTCCCGTAGTCTGGCGTCAATGATGCCGAGTTTGTTGAGTACCGGTTTGATTACTCTATTTGTGACCGCGTTTTTGCGCCTGGTGTGGATAGGTTTTGACAATGAATTTTTTGCCGCCTGGATGGAAGCATGGTTGACGACATGGCCAATCGCTTTTCCCCTCGCTTATCTGAGCAAACCGGTATTTAAGTTATTCAGGCTGCGTGCCAACCCATCCGGCGATCAAACAGCGGTGACGCTCAATAGCAGCCTGGCGAAACGTGCGCCGCCGTTTGCACCGTATTTCCGCTGATTTGTTTGTCACTCACAGAAAAACCGCGCCCTGATCAGGTACGCAGTTTTTTTATATCTGTATCCGTTGAAAACAAGTCAGTAGCGATTTGATTCAACCAGATCACTTACTAAGCAGGACATTGCTGACGATATTCCGCAATTGCCTCGTCTTGTAGCTTCTTGATGCTGCCGTCGCTTTCCATTGCTTTTAAAATGCTTTCCAGTTCTGGTACCAAATTTTTATGTCGCACGTGCAGATAGGCGTATATGGGCCGACGTTCTAGCGCAGGTTCTAAGATAACAACATCCTGAATTCTCAATCTCTTCAGAACGCAGGCACTAAACCGTGACTCAACGACGATGTCTGAACGACCCACTTCGAGCTTTTTAAATAAGGATTCGATCGATGGTGCGGCCTCACGATCCGGAACGTTTTTAAGGCGTTCATCGAAATAGGGGATTCCCGCAAGAAAACCGACGCTGTAGGGTTGCAAACTCTCGTAGCCATTCGGAATGAAGTTTTTCTTGATGGTATAGACGACCGCTTCTTCGTAAGCAACAGGAAAATCGATCCTGACGCCATGAGCGAGATCGCTTGATAGGGCTCTGCCTGCGATACCATCAAGTCTCCCTTCTTTCCACATCACTTGCATGCGCATGCCTGGAAGCGGGATGAAATTGACATTGACATGCATGGTATTAAAAGCCCGGCTCAGGATCTTTTCAGCCATTAATTTCGATGGCCGTTCAACATCGGTGACTTGTAATTGTAAGCTGTCAGCAGCGTGACACATTCCCGCCTGAAATCCGAACGCCAGCAGAAAAAGCTGTCGTCGCAAGTGATAGAACCGTGCCGGCATACATTCTTTCGAAGTTGTTTGATGTCGCCTTTGCATCATATACCAACCCCAGGCCTTGCGCAAAAACGACGTACAGTCGGACCGGTTGCCCGCGCGCTCCAATAGAATAGATAACTGAAGTTTTCATTTGGACATAAAAAAAGCGCGAATGAATCGCGCTTTTTGAGAGGGAATAAGGAAATTAAGCCAACAGGCGTTTTTCCAACGCGACACGGGTCGCTTCCAGTTCTTGTGGCAAGTGATACGCGAGTTTTTCAAACAACTCAGTATGCAAGCCCAATTCGGTTTGCCATGCGGCTTTATCAATGGATGTGATGGTGTGGAATTGTTCTTCGGTGAAGTTCAGTCCTTCCCAATTCAAATCAGCAAATGTTGGCGTCACACCAAAGACGTTTTCAACGCCGTTGGCTGAACCTTCAATGCGCTCCAGCATCCATTTCAAGACGCGCATATTGTCGCCAAACCCTGGCCAGACAAATTTGCCATTGTCGTCCGTGCGGAACCAGTTCACGCAGTAGATGGCAGGCAATTTCGCTCCCATGGATTCGATCTTTGCACCCATGTTCAACCAGTGTTGGAAGTAGTCGCTCATGTTGTAACCCATGAACGGCAACATCGCGAATGGATCGCGGCGAACGACACCCTGTTGACCAACCGCCGCAGCAGTGGTTTCGGAACCCATGGTCGCTGCCATGTACACGCCTTCAACCCAGTTACGCGCTTCGGTGACCAGCGGCACGGTGGTAGAACGGCGACCGCCGAAAATAAATGCAGAAATAGGCACGCCAGCAGGATCATCCCATGCCGCGTCGATGACCGGGTTTTGTGTCGCTGCAACAGTGAAGCGCGCGTTTGGATGGGCAGCTTTACGGCCAGTTTCTTTAGCGATTTCTGGCGTCCAATCTTTACCTTGCCAGTCGATCAGATGTGCTGGCGCTTCTTTGCTCATGCCTTCCCACCACACATCGCCATCATCAGTCAGACCGACGTTAGTGAAAATAGTGTTGGCGGTCAATGACGCCATGCAGTTGGAATTGGTCGCCGTATTGGTACCTGGTGCGACACCAAAATAGCCAGCTTCCGGGTTGATCGCATACAAACGACCATCCGCACCTGGTTTGATCCACGCGATATCGTCACCAATGGTAGTAACTTTCCAGCCTTTGATTGCCGGAATCAACATGGCAAAGTTGGTTTTGCCACAAGCCGATGGGAAGGCCGCTGCGACATAGTGTTTTTTGCCTTCTGGCGACTCAACGCCAAGAATGAGCATATGTTCAGCCAGCCAGCCTTGGTCGCGGCCCATCGTGGACGCGATACGCAATGCAAAGCATTTTTTACCGAGCAACGCGTTGCCGCCGTAGCCGGAACCAAACGACCAGATTTCGCGGCTTTCTGGGTAGTGAACGATGTATTTGGTGCTGTTGCATGGCCATGCCACGTCCGCCTGACCGGCTGCCAGCGGTGCGCCAACAGTGTGTACGCAAGGGACGAAGTCACCGTCTGTGCCGAGTACGTCATATACGGCTTTGCCCATACGCGTCATGATGCGCATATTGACTGCAACGTAAGGAGAGTCAGACAATTCAACGCCGATGTGAGCGATAGGTGAACCCAGTGGACCCATGGAGAATGGGACAACGTACATCGTACGGCCTTGCATGCAGCCGTCGAACAACGGGTTTAATGTTGCGCGCATTTCTGCAGGCGCCATCCAATTGTTGGTTGGACCAGCATCTTCTTTCTTTTCAGAACAGATGTAAGTACGGTCCTCAACACGCGCCACGTCGCTAGGATCGGAACATGCCAGATAGCTGTTCGGACGCTTCGCTTCGTTGAGTTTTTTCATGGTGCCAGCGGCGACCATTTGTGCGCACAAACGATCGTATTCTTCTTGCGAACCGTCGCACCAGACGATATTTGCAGGTTTGGTGAGGGCCGCAATTTCTGCGATCCAGTTGATCAGTTTCTGATGCTTCACGTAAGCGGGTGCGTTTAATGCTGCCACGCCCTGCATGATAGGTTGATTCATACTGCCTCCAATGCCATTTCAATAAAAAAACCGGTGTAGCGGCACGGCAGGATCGTCGTTAGCATGCTGTAGATTTGCGAGCACAGTGGAAAATTTCCCAGCTCTAGCAAGGCTTACACCATCGCGGCGGTTCTGTCGGATAATAGGACATCAGGACGGTGATCCCGATACCAACTAGCGCCTGTCAGATAAACAAGCGGAAGAATCAAAAAGCTACTTAACAGATAATTGTACACGCGAGTCTGGATGGAAGCTAATTTTGCGTCAAAATGATTAACATAGTATTACTATTTGTGAAAGTGAATCTGTTTCACCTATTCGCCCCGGATCAAGGAAAAATTTCATGAAGATTGCCATTTTGGATGATTACCAGGATGTTGTGCGGCAACTGGACTGCTTTCAGTTGCTTAAAGAGCATGAGGTCAAAGTATTTAATAACCGTGCCGTTGGTGCCGGACAATTGGCGATTCGTCTCGCCCAATTTGATGCACTGGTATTAATACGTGAAAGAACGCGTCTGACGCGCCAGTTGCTGCAAAAATTGCCCAACCTGAAACTGATATCCCAAACCGGAAAAGTCTCCGGCAATATTGATGTCGAAGCGACCAAAGAATTGGGGATAGCAATTGCTGAAGGCATTGGCGATCCGACGGCGCCAGCAGAATTAACCTGGGCGCTCATGATGGCTGCCTCCAGGCGTTTGACTAACTACGCCAGTCTGTTGCAACAAGGAACCTGGCAGGCAACGTCGATACGTCCAGAGTACAATCAATTAGGTCGGGTGCTTAAAAAGCGTACCTTGGGGATCTGGGGCTACGGCAAAATTGGTAAGCTGATCGCAGGCTATGGCAAAGCGTTTGGCATGCACGTTGTTATTTGGGGGCGTCCAGCCAGTCTGGCGCAGGCAGTGGCGGATGGCTATCAGGCGGCAAGCTCAAAAGAAGCCTTTTTCGCCGAATCCGACATCATTTCTGTGCATCTACGTCTAAACGATGCCACCCGCGGCATAGTGAAACAGGCTGATCTGGAAGGCATGAAGACTGACGCTTTGTTCGTCAATACCAGTCGTGCTGAGCTGGTTGAGCCTGATGCGCTGCTCAATGCTTTAGATCAGGGCCGTCCGGGCTTTGCCGCTATCGACGTATTTGAGTCGGAGCCCGTAGCGCCCGATCATCCGCTGCTACGCCGTGAAAACGTCTTAGCAACGCCGCATCTGGGTTATGTTGAAAAAGACAGTTATGAATTGTATTTTTCGGCCGCTTTTCAAAATATTGTCGATTTCGCCAACGGAACGCCGAAAAATATCTTAGCGGTGTAAATCACAACACCTACGAAGCGCACAAAGCGCCGCTGGCAACCACGCGATTGTCTGGCGGCAATTTGCCACACTGGCCAGGATAGCAAAGCAATTGCCATCAGAACAATCTGTCCGGCAGCAAGCAAGAGCACCTCTACGGCGCTTTTCAGGCTGGCCGCGAATTGATACAAATTATGGCGGGCTTGTTTGGCGTGAAATTGACTGAAATTCACAAACGCTATTTTCTTTGCGTGTCGTCGACAAAAACTGGAGAACCAAGCATCACATAATTCTCATGCCGCTGGCCACCTAATACGAAATCAATGCTACCCGTTTTGCTGTAGCTGTGGCTTTCATAAAAGCCGATTGCCCGGTGGTTTTGCGCATTGACTTTGAGCCATAGCGGGCATTGGTGCTGATCGTACGCCCAGTGTTGCGCCGCCTGTATCAAGGCGGTACCAAGACCTGTGCCGATAAAGTGCTCTTGTACGTAAAGGGTCGCCAATTCTATCGCTTTGGTGTCACCGTAAGGACATGGTGCCGCAGAATTGATCACCGCGAAGCCCAGTAAATTCTCATCCCGCTGAGCAACGAACACGTGTTGTCGTGGATCTTCCAATATAGCGACAAATTTGGTGGGTGTCAGTTCTGCCAGAACGTAATCAGCAATGATTCCCGAAATGCCGTTCCAGGCATAAGTGTGCAACCAGACTTGTAACGCCAGCACGCTAAGTTGGGTTGCGTCTTCAGGTCGCGAAACACGCAAGTGATACCCATGTTGAGGCTTTATATTCATTGTTGGTGAGTCGAAATGAGTAATCATTATGTGGTTAAAAAACGGCTCAATAGGAATGGCGCATTATTCCATCGAAATTTGAATGTAATCATTTAAATAAAAAAAACTGACCAAATTGTCGTAAGTTTTCCTCACAGCTGTCGACATATCAATAATTTAACGTATTATCGTCAGGACTGATGCACCATTGCTTTAGTGTCATCCCGACACAGGTCTTACCATTTTTTTAAAGGAAAGTAGTATGGTCAAAACTCCGCTTTTGTGTCGCTTGCTTGCCCTGGTTGCCATAGTAACGGTGTCCAGTTTGAGTTTGCCAGCCATGGCGCAGCAAAGCAAAGAAGCCAAAGAAAGCAAGGAAGTAAAAGAGACGAAAGAAGCCACTACGCCCCAGCAAATGAGCTTTGTCGGTGTTGACCCTAATGGTAAAAAAGTTGCCTTAAGCGATTATGCTGGCAAAACTTTGTTAGTCAGTTTCTTTACGGCAGGCTGCAACCTTTGTGCCCACGATTTGAAATTGATGCGTGAGTTTTACGTCGGCAATGCCAAGCGCAACTTTGTTTTGCTCGCCATCAACATCGACCAGAACAAACAAGATTTTGATACTTATCTGCAACTGATTAACCTTGCGGTACCGAAAGAACAGCGTTTTCCCATCATCTGGCGCAATGCCGCCGGGCATAAAGACAATTTTGGCACGATTGTGAATCAACCTACCCACTTTGTGATTAACCCCAAAGGACAACTGGTGCTCAAGCGCGAAGGCACCTTTCTGCCAGGCGACTGGGACAATTTGTGGGAATCATTGGGTTCCTGATTCGTGGGGGAGATTGGCAGGGTACTCCCCATGAGTATTTTAAAAGAGCATTGCTCGTCAATGGCAAATGGCTATGTTTCTCTATATTGAGGGGGGAGTATATTCAATCACTACAATTCCAGCGGTAAGCTCCAGCTATTCGGAATCACATCGTGTCGAACCACGGCGCGTTGTTGATAATGCTGTGCGCGGCTTTCCGGGCTCCAGGTGCGTTCCCAGCCCGGCGGATAGCTGAGTTGTAATTCCTCAGGTACCACCAGGCGCTGACGTACACCGATGACGGGCAAATATAAGGGGAGCGGGCTGTCTGGTGTATCTGCACCGAGGCTGTAAGCAAAGTTAGGTAAAAGTTTGTCGCAAATATCTGCAAACCATGCCGTGTGGTCTTCGTCTTTCCCCAAAGCCTGTGCCAAACCAGCAGGATCAAATTGCGCTAAAGCGTGTACCAATTCCTCAGTGCTGGCGCCGGGCGCATCGCCCCACCCCATCACAGGATTAAAATTGTAATCCGCGCCCGAGCCATACCAGCCTTCGCGACACGGTCGTTGCATCCAATTGCGCGTTCCTGTGAATAACTGCCAGCGCCAATGCAGGCCAGAGGGTTTTGGCCAGCTATACAAATACAATTTTTGATAACCCGCCGCATGCAGGGCGCGTACCATTGCCATCAGACGCGCGTGTGGCATGCGCTCAGGCGGATGGCGGCGGAATAAAATCGCCTCGCCGTCTGCATGTTGAATCTCATCTGTGGATAAGTTCAGATCAAGTACCCGTTTTTCATCACCAAAGCGTGCAGATACCCACCCAGTGAGCAAATTGACTGAGGTCAGCACGCCATAACCACGATGGCGGTGAAAAATAACAGTACCGGGTGCAATGACTTTCATGTTGTTGTTCCTGCGCCTACCATGATATTGCGAATGCGCTAGTGATTATACGTAGCCTGGCAGTGTAGCAGTTTTCAGCCACGGCATAGCCGCGCTACAATGTATCTATTCCATCACCAACTTATAACCAGATCATGACACTGCGCATCCTCGCCACTGGCGGCACTTTCGATAAACACTATGATGAAATCGCCGGCAAACTGAGCTTTTCTGAAAGTCACTTACCAGCAGTCATACAACGTGCGCGTCTGACCGTGCCGGTCGAGCTAGAAATTTGCATGTTGATGGACTCGTTAGATATGGACGATAGTCACCGCCAGACTATTTTGCACGCCTGCCAGCAATCCGCCGAGCAAGCGATCGTGATTATCCATGGCACCGATACCATGCGCGAAACTGCCGAAGTCTTAGGCGCTGCCAATCTTGGTAAAACCATTGTCTTTACCGGTGCGATGATCCCTTACGACATCGCCAATTCAGATGCATTTTTTAACCTTGGTTTTGCTTGTGCCGCGGCGCAGTTGTTGCCTGCTGGCGTACATGTAGCGATGAATGGCAAAATCTTCCCCTGGAATGATGTTCAGAAAAATCGCAGTGCCGGCGTATTTGTGAACAAATAAGGATCATCATGATGAGACTGCTGCTAGCTACGATGTTGCTGTGTTTTTCTACACTGGTTTCCGCAGCAGAAACCCGTTTTGATTCACTGTATTTTTTTCAGTCAGAAGAAACGATGCAGGCCAAAGGGATAACGATAGACAATCTCGGTCGTTATTCCCGCAAACTGCAATCGTCGGTATATCGCGCACTCAAAAGTGTCAAAATGCCACCTAGCTCCGGCTATCTGATCGTCGCCATCCGGTCTGATGGTGCGGTCACGTCATGGCTGGATATGAAGCCTGCCGTGCATGAATTTTACGACAATCAGATTTACGACATTGTGCAGAAATTACCCGTCATGGATATTAAAACAGGTATCTTTGTATTCGCCATCAAGATGTCGATCGATACGCCTGTTTTTACAAAAAAGCCTGTCCCGGAACCAGCGGATTGGGTCGAAGCGAAGAAGAAGTTGAACAATCCAAACGACATAGAACAGCTGGTTTTTTCCATTTGGCCTGAGTAATCATCACTGATGTCAGAAAGGTCTGATTCGCCTGTTTTCGAAGCAGGCGTCAGCGGGACGGGGGCACCCCCCAATGATAACGACAAGCCACCCGACAGTACGGTGTTACAAACTTTTCAAAACTTTTTTGATTTGCGACTTATTATATAAAGTCTGCTTTCATTTTCTTATCCAATGAGTGCACAAAAGCAATTTCAGTTCTGATTCGTCGAAAAATACACGTTCCAAGGACGAGGTGAATGATGCAAGCTCATCACGCATACGCAATTCCGGCATACGATCAGGCACTACATCTGGGGATGTTCAAATTACACCAAGGTTTTATTTATGTGATTTTTGCTCTTCTGGTGATTTGCTCCCCTTACGCCTGTGCGGTGGAACTGACGATATATACGGAAGATTGGCCTCCGGTCAGTTTTAAAAACGGCGACAAGACTGACGGGATGGCAGTCGAGATGGTCGAAGCACTAAAGAAACGGGTAGGTAGCAATGCACAGATACAGCTGGTGCCCTGGAATCGTGGTTACAAGGCCTTGCTCGAAGAGTCAAACGTTATGCTATTTACGGTAGGACGTTCTGAGGAAAGAGAAAAACTCATGACGCTCGTTGGTCCCGTGGCGGTGTCGCGCACGGTGCTTTATACGCGCAAAGGCAATGCCGCTAAATTGTTGTCACTCGGTGACGATATTCATGAGGTGGCGGTTGGCGCTTATCGTGGGAGTATTTTTGCTGATACGGCCGTCAAAAAAGGTTTTAAGACCTTGGACTTGGCCTCAACGCCCCAAGTCGTGGCAAAGATGTTGATGATGGGGCGCTTTGATTTGTGGTCCGAAGGAAGTATCGTGGTGCCTTCCGTATTAAAAGAAATCGGACATTCTGTTGATGAAGTCGAAAAAGTCATGGTGCTCGACAGTCTGGAACTGTATCTGGCATTTTCTTCGAGAACACCGTTGGCAACTATTAAGCTGTGGGAAGACGCTTTACGACAAATGAAAAAAGACGGCAGTTTTCAAAAAATTTACCAAAAGTGGCAACCCAATGAAGCGCCACCGCTTGAAGTCAATCGCCTCGGATTGACGGCTAATTAAACTTTTATCCAACAAAAAAGCGCCAACAATTGTCGGCGCTTTATTTCACCTCATTTTCTTCAAGCAATCAGTCCATCTGTTTTAAACATCGTCTTCAAACCGCGTAAAGCCTGTCGTATCCGCGCTTCATTTTCGATCAACGCAAAACGCACATACTCATCGCCATATTCGCCAAAACCGATGCCCGGTGAGACACAAAGTTTGGCTTTTTCTAATACTTGTTTTGCAAATTCTAAAGAACCAAGATGACGATATTGTTCTGGGATATGCGCCCAGATATACATCGATGCCTTCGGTTTTTCTACCATCCAGTCTAGCTCATGCAATCCTTTGACCAGTACATCACGACGCGCCTGATACGTGTCGCGGATCTGATGGACGCAACTCTGGTCACCTTCCAGTGCCGCAATCGCGGCAACCTGTACAGGCGTAAAACTTCCGTAATCATGATAACTTTTAATACGCGCTAACGCTGCGACCAATTCTTTATTGCCGACCATAAAGCCAATGCGCCAGCCCGCCATGTTATAGCTCTTCGACATGGTGAAAAATTCGACTGCCACATCGCGCGCGCCGGGCACTTGCATGATCGATGGCGCTTTCCAGCCGTCGTACACAATGTCGGCATAGGCCAGATCATGTACCACTAAAATTTTATGTTCTTTCGCCAGTTGGATGACGCGTTCAAAAAATTCCAGTTCTACACATTGCGCAGTCGGGTTCGATGGAAAACCAAAAATCATCATCTTTGGTTTTGGATAAGTCTCGCGTATTGCCCGTTCTAATTCCGCAAAGAAATCCACGCCGGGACTCATGCGTATCGAGCGTATATCAGCACCGGCAATCACTGCGCCGTAGATGTGAATCGGGTAACTGGGATTGGGCACTAAGACCGTATCACCTTTATCCAGAGTCGCCAGCATCAGATGCGCAAGGCCCTCTTTCGAACCAATGGTGACGATCGCTTCATTGTCGGGATTCATCTCGACGTCATAGCGATCTTTGTACCAACGCGATATTGCACGGCGCAAACGCGGTATGCCTTTTGAGGCGGAATAACCATGCGTATCGGAACGTTGTGCGACTTCGACTAACTTATCCACAATGTGTTTTGGTGTCGCCCCGTCAGGATTACCCATCGACATGTCGATGATGTCTTCACCGCGACGACGCGCCGCCATTTTTAGCTCGGCAGTAATATTGAAAACGTAAGGAGGAAGGCGATTAATGCGAGCGAAGGAAAAGTCAGGTGTGGACGCAGCGCTGCCCTCACCGACTGAACCCCGACCCGGCGGAGTTAAAGTATTGGTCATGATGAAATTGTCCTGTTATGACGTAACGCCCGGAACCGTCCGAGCGACGCATCCTTACCAACAATGGTGAGGACATATTGATTCTAAGCGGCAAAGTGCAGAATAGACAAGTGATTATTTATAGAATCACAATGCCAACAACACGGTAGTATTTTGGTGCACCGAATGACGCCACCTGCACCTTAAAAGCGGGGATAATCAAAATATAACTTGTTAATGATAATGATTCGTATTTATAATTATGGCTTGTATCATTTTATTTCAGGAATATTGTGCGCCACACCCCTTCCCCGACCACGTCCTTTAAAAATTCCATCGTTCGTATTTCCTCACCGCGTCGTTTATGCGCATTAGCTGTGAGCGCGGCATGCGCATTTCCTGTCATAGGCTATGCGCAAG
>Ga0316228_1004027_pt1 | contig 11311 bp, 7 predicted proteins | sample TBH18021metaG_FD_206005 | JGI IMG/M metagenome (GOLD analysis project Ga0316228, IMG submission 206005) | Freshwater microbial communities from Trout Bog Lake, Wisconsin, USA - TBH18021 | ecosystem: Environmental > Aquatic > Freshwater > Lake > Hypolimnion/Profundal zone | place: USA: Wisconsin... | reverse complement strand
ATCATCCAGCAATTAAATAGCGAAAATCATGCCGAAATCAACGATTGGGCATTAGCGATGACAGGTCGCACCGACTCCATCGGACAAATGGAAAACCACTTGCAGCAGCGCCTTGCCGATTACCAAGTACCTAGAAAACTCACTGCCGATGGCAAAACCACCAAAGCCTCGGGCGTGTACGACGTCGATGTGCATGACGCGCTTGAAGTAATTAATGAAATGCCTTTTACCTTAAGTGAAATTTATAACGCTGTGATGGATGATTTTCACGCGCGCTATAGCGATAAACAGCTTCGCGAGCAGCAGCAAGCTGAGCAGTTAGCCATCGAAGAGGCAGCGCGTAAACAAGCAGAACTTGCCGAACAAGCGCGACAAAAACAGGCTAAGCTTGAAGAACAACGCCAACTACAACAACAAGCCAAACAGCAAAAATTGGCACAAAAACAACAACGCCAACAGCAATTTGAAGCCAAAAAAGCGCAAAAACAGCAAAAAATCGCCACCCAAGTGAAGCATAGCCCGTTAGAGGGCACGCTAGTGGCTACCCCAAAATCATCATCTATTAGGCAATCACCGCAAGGATTTTTTGACAACCAAAAAAATGTGATGTGGCTGATGATTGCTATTGCAGTGATTTTAGCCATCATGGTAACCGCTTACGCAATGCTAAAATAATGGGGCTGAAACAATAAAGCCAAAAAAATAAGGCTAAAATAATTTTTATTGCCAATAAATTCTCTGTGATAAAAATTAGGCATATAATAAGCCGTTTTTGGCAAAATTTTGTGAGCCACCATGTCAGTAAAATCAACGTCAGTAAAATCAGCGTCGAGAAATATAAGTCACAACTCCTCCATGAATGCATCCGAAAAGAAAGCGATTGTAGGGTTGGGCGGTATCTTTGCCTTGCGAATGCTCGGACTATTTATGATTGTGCCTGTGTTTGCAGTGTATGGCACGCAATATGCACACGCCACGCCGTTTTTGATTGGATTGGCGATTGGTATCTATGGTTTAGGGCAGGCGATTTTTCAGATTCCCATGAGTTTTTTGGCGGACAAATATCCTCGTAAACCGATTATCATTGCAGGGTTATTGGTATTTGCGCTTGGGGGAGCGATTTGCGCCTTATCAACAGATATTTATATGGTGATATTGGGGCGTTTGATTGCAGGCAGTGGCGCGGTTTCAGCGGTAGTAATGGCACTACTCGCGGATGTGACCCGTGAAGAGCATCGCACCAAAGCGATGGCAACCATGGGGCTGACCATTGCCATGTCGGTGATGGTCGCATTTGGGCTCGGTCCGATTTTGACCCATGTGCTCGATATTTCAGGCTTGTTTTGGGTGACAGTGGCGTCCGCTATTTTCGCTATTGGCTTACTGTGGATTGTGCCCACCCCAAATCGGGTACTAAAGCACAATCTCAATAATCAATCAGTTAAAGCACAGTTTGCTGAAGTATTAAAAATTGCCGATATTAACCGGTTGCATTTGGCGATTTTTGCGCTGCATTTGTCAATGACAGCGATGTTTACCTTATTGCCGCACCAGTTTCATGATGTGCTCGGCTTGACGGTGGCGCAGCAAGGTTTTGTGTATTTGCCGCTACTGTTATTGGGCTTTATCATTGCGGTTCCACTGATTATCATCGCAGAAAAAAAACGTCAAATGCGCGCCGTGTTTTTGGCGTCTTTAGCGACCTTGGTGGCGGGATTGGTATTTTTGGCGGTGGCTAGTCAGACCATCGTGGGTTTAATTATTGGGCTTGCGGTTTATTACATCGGCTTTAACAGCCTTGAGGCGACCATTCCGTCTTGGATTTCCAAACGCGCGCCCGTTGCCAACAAAGCGACGGCGATGGGTATTAACTCATCTGCACAGTTTTTGGGTGCTTTTGTGGGCGGTGCCATGGGCGGTATTTTGTTGACCAAACCGATGTGGTTGTCGTGGACGGTGCTCGCCATTGTGACCGTCATTGCGTTATTGTTTATCTTGCCGATTGCCGCCCCACCGTATTTAACCAGCCTAACGATTACCCTGCCAACAGGTATTGACACGAATGCTTGGTCACAACAAATTTTGGCGATTGACGGCGTGGATGAGATAGTGATGATGCCAAAAGAAAACATTGCTTATCTCAAACTGGATAAAGAAAAATTGACCGATGACACGCGACAGCATTTGTCACATCTTACCGGTCAGACGCTAGCAATTTGATGCAAAGTCTAGTAAAGTAATGGCATTGTACTTGCGCTAAATCCACAAAGATTTGGCTAAAAATACTAGAAAACTACTAAGAACGTCATCAAGAAAGTTATCAAAAAATTCATCAAGGAAATTCTATGCGCGGCGTAAATAAAGTAATCATTGTAGGCAACCTTGGTTCAGATCCGGAAGTCAAACAATTTGCCAATGGCGGTAGCGTGACGCGTATCGCCGTGGCGACAAGTGAGCAGTGGAACGACAAACAAACAGGTGAGCGCCGTGAGCAAACCGAATGGCACCGTATTTCATTGTTTAATAAACTCGGTGAAATTGCGGCGCAATACTTGCGTAAAGGTAGCCAAGTCTATATCGAAGGTAGCCTTCGCACCAGTAAATACACCGATCAAAATGGCGTAGAGCGTTATGCCACAGAGATTCGTGCCGACCAAATGCAAATGCTCGGTACCGCAGGCGGCGTTCAAGGCGGTATTCCTAATAACAACAATACCGGCACAACCTACCAAAACCAGCCCCAAGGTGGTTATAATCAAGTTGGCTACAACCAAGGTGGCAACCAAGCGCCCAATCATTTTGGCGGCTATCCAAACCAAAATAATGCCCAAGCTGCGCCACAAACGGGTCAAAATGCAGGATTTGGCAATAACCCGTTTATGAATGGCAACCAAGCGCCACAAGGGGCAAATATAGGAAATAATCAGCCTGCCCAAAATCCCCAACAAAACCCAGCCATGGCAATGCCAAAACCAGGCGCAGTTGATGATGATATCCCGTTCTAGACTTTAATTTTTACTAGGTTTAAAAAAATCCTTGCACAGTCACACTGTCGCAAGGATTTTTTATGCCGTTTTTTCTGATAGTTGCCTGCTATTAAGGTGCAGGGTCTAAGATGCAGATTTAAGTTACAGGGTTTAAGGTGCAGGGTTGGGGTGTAAGGTCTGCACCGCTTCGATATCAGCCAATACCTCTTGGGACAATACCAAGTCTACGGACGCGATATTGCTGGCTAGCTGCTCAATGGTGGTTGCCCCAATGATGTTGGCAGTCACAAACGAGCGGCTATTGACAAACGCCAGTGCCATTTGTGCCATATCTAGATTATGTTTTTTGGCGACTTCGGCATAGGCTTGGGTGGCTTGTTGCGCTTGCGCATTCAAATAGCGGGTAAAATGGCTATAAAGGCTCAAGCGACTATTGTCAGGCTTGTTACCGCCCAAATATTTGCCTGATAACACGCCAAATGCTAGCGGTGAGTAGGCAAGTAGCCCAATTTGCTCGCGGTGACTGATTTCTGCCAGTCCCACTTCATACAAGCGATTGAGTAAACTATACGGATTTTGTATGGTGATAGGTCTGGCAAGCCCATGTTTATCGGCTTCTGCTAAGTAGCGCATGACGCCCCAGGGGGTATCATTGGATAACCCATAAGCGCGGATTCGACCTTTGGTGATTTCATCATTGAGTGCTTCGATGGTTTCCAAAAATGGCGTCAATTGTTTGGTGTCTTGCTGCGCCATACTTTCTGTATAGCCGCGTTGACCAAAAAAGTTGGTCTGACGCTCGGGCCAGTGTAGCTGATAAATATCGATATGGTCGGTTTGCAAGCGCTGTAGATTGCTGTCTAATGCCGCACGAATGGTTTTTTTATCAAACTTGGTATTGCCATCGCGCAAAAAATCATTGCGAGAGATTTTACTCGCCAATACCACCTCATTTCGCTTGCCTGTCTTAGCAAACCAGCTACCCATAAAGCGCTCCGTATCACCCTGTTTGTCTTTATCAGGAGGTGACGGATACATCTCTGCGGTATCCCAAAAGTTCACACCTTGAGCAAGGGCATAATCCATTTGTTCATGGGCATCCTGCTCGCTATTTTGCTGTCCCCAGGTCATCGTGCCTAAGCAAATTTTGGAGACGCTATCGCCCAGTTGTGGCAATGTATCAAATTGCATGCTATTTTCCTTGTGTTTTGCATTATAATTTTAACCGGCTTGGTGAGGTGATTGTAACAAACTCATGGTTATAAAGTCGGTTGCAAATTGTAGTGAGTGTGGCAGGTAGCCGCAATAAACAGTGCGCCCAAAACAAGTCTGACAAAATTTTGATTTTTTATGGATTGACATTACAACGCAATAAAAATCAGTTATGATAAAGCGTTTGATTTTAGTTAGAAAAATATTCGAGTGTTGGCGCAGAGTGGGTTCAAAATTTTTTGCGCTAATGGCAATTTTTATCCTGCATTAATTATTTGATTGTTGATTAATCTGCTTGTGGATTGCGTCACTTTATCGGTGTCAAAAATCATTGTAAAAAGGTACTCAAGTTTGGCAAGTGTCAATTCATTACGTCCGACAAAACTATGGTGGCTGGTAGGTCTGGTTTTGCTTTGCTTAAGCTTGTTGATTCAGCTACCTGCAGCGTGGTTGCTGCAAAAATTTGCCCCAAACAACCCGTACTTGCAGCAAATATCAGGCAACCTTTGGCAAGGTCAAGCCAATTGGCAAATCAATGCGCGCCCCAATACGCCGCTAGCTGGTAGTGTCGATTGGCGCTGGCAACCGTGGCATTTATTGATGGGAAAACTGGGTATGGCAGTCGATATCCGCTCCGGCAAAACCGGCTTGCAAGGCGTGGTCAAATTCAATAAAACCAGCTGGCAAGCCAATGATTTCAACGGCAAAATCAGTCCTGATACATTGGCGCAGCTGGTCAGTTGGCAATTACCCGACACACCTATTACCATCAAAGAAGTGTCGATTGAAAAAAATAAGCAAGGCTATCAAACTGCCAAAGGCAGCATGAATTGGGCAGGCGGTGATTTGGGATATCCCACAGGCGGCAAAACCTACCTAATTAAACTCCCCACCATGCAAGGCAACTTAAGCGCAGATAAAGCAAGTGTCCAGCCAGCCGCCAACGCCAATGGTATTAATACTAGCAACAAGGCAGTGCAAGGTAAAAGCTTGCATTTAGCCCTTACTACACCGCAAGCCGAGCGTCTAGGGGATTTTTATCTTGACCAAGATAATATGATAGATGTGTCATTGACCCAGCGGCTGCTCAAAAATATGCCAGCGTACCAAGGCAAAGGGGCTGATGACAGTGTGGTGGTGTCCATTCGCCAACCTTTGACCAGTATGGGTAATTAGAGACGTAGCGATGATAGCAGATATGATAAAAGCCACCCAACGCCCCTCGTTGAGCCGTAACACAACGACTGGTAAATTTGTGCCGATGGCGGTGGTAGAAAAACTGTATCCTTGGTTGCTATTGGCAGCTATTTTTTGGTTGGTGTGGCAAGTAAGCCAAGCAATTTGGCTGGTGGTTGCACCGCCCAAAGCCCCTGTACTCACCCCAGTCCCCTTGCAGCCAAACTTGGTCGCACAATCTGCCAATAGCAATGCGTTAGATTTTTTTGCGCAGCCAACTGCCCCGCAAGCGCCGGCAGCGACACCCCCAGATATTAAAGTGGTGGGCGTGACCATTGCCACCCCAGAGAGTCAATCGTATGCAATTTTGACCGCCAATGGTAAAACCTTAAGCTATCGTATCAACGACATGATTGATGGCAGTGGTTATAAATTGGTCAAAGTCGCAGCCGATTTTGTAATGGTGGCAGATGCCAGTGGTCAAACCAGTAAAGTGCCATTTGGGCAACCGTTTTTTCTTGACCAAAGCGAAGCTATCAGAGCCAAAGCGCAAGCCAACGGTGCAGCCGGCGTGGGTAATGGCTCAAATATGGGACAGACCCCCACACCGAGCTTAGGCGGGGCTGCGCCACAAGCGATTGGCGGCGCGCCAGTGGCTACAGGCGATCCCCATGATCGAGAGGATTCTGCGCCTACTATGGCGGCGTCAAATGGTGCCAATACCTCGCCAAGCGGTGCATCGTCAGCCATTGGTGGGGCGATTCAAGGGCTTCAGCAAAATGCCTCAGGGTATCTAAGCCAAATGGGTGTGGCAGCGACAGGGCAGGGCTATTTGGTGACCGATGCGATGTCCGCAGGACTAAAAAACCGTCTGGGGCTACAAACAGGGGATAAAGTCCTCTCCGTCAATGGACAAAACGTGGGTCAAAACCCAACACAAGATGCCCAGCTACTACGTCAAGTGCAACAAGCAGGACAAGCGCAAATCCAAGTTCAGCGCGGCGACCAAGTCGTGACAGTACGCCAGTCATTTTGATAAAAGATAGTAAAAAGTTACAGACGTCATCGCTACGTGATACACAAGTCGGTGATATGCGTTAAAAATTGATAAGGTAAATTATGAAATACCCAACCATGCTAAAGCCACTATTTTTGAGCACGACACTGGCTATGAGTATCAGTTTGCTGAGCAGTGGTCTGTCAGCTGCCCATGCAGCCACTGGCTATAAAGTGCATTTGCAAGACGCTGATATCAAGGCATTTATCGACCAAATTGCCACCATCACGCAAAAGAACTTTGTGCTAGACCCACGCATTAATGGCAATGTGACGGTAATTTCAAACAAACCCTTATCCCGTCAAGAAGTGTATGACTTGTTTTTAGCCGTGATGAAAGTCAATGGCATTGTAGCGATTGATCGCGGGCTGACCACAGAGCTGGTCCCTGATACCGTTGCCAAGCAAGCAGGGGTGGATGTGGACTTGCGCGGTAATACCGCAGGTAGCCAAATGGCGACCCGTATTTATTATCTCACCAACACCAATGCCAATGATATCTTAAACGTCATCCGTCCGATGATGCCGCCGTATGCCAATGCCGCTGTGGTGCCAAATGTCAATGCCATTATCCTCTCTGACCGCGCCGACAGCCTCAATCAATACGCAAAATTGATTAGCGATCTTGATAGCAATATGAATGACAAGCTGACCATTATTCCGCTGCGTCATGTGGATGCCAAGCGCATGATGGATTTATTAAGCTCACTGACAGGTACGGGCGGTGGTACAGCGCCAGCTGCTGCGAGTCAATCAGGGCAACCTGCTGTGGCATCAACCGGTGGCAGCCTGATCAATATCATTGCTGACCCGATTTCTGATAGGCTGCTCGTCAAAGGTAGTGCCGAGATGACAGCCAAAGTACAGCGAATGGTAGAGCAGCTAGATACCGTGCCGACGCAACGTCTCAGTGGTCTTCGCGTGTTTCGTCTAAAATATGCCAGTGCCACCCATATTGCAGAAATGCTACGCGGACTGCTTGCCTATCAATCCATCAATAGCTCGGGTGACCAAACCACCTTGCAAGCAAGCTCAATGTTTCAATCTACCAGCGATACCAGTAATAACAGCGCAGCGACCACCACCAATACTGCAGCGTCACCGACAGGCTCACCGCTAAATACCTCATCCACTAGCAACACAACGACTGCGCAAAACAACGGCTATCAAGGTCGACCTTTTAGTATTATCGCTGACCAAACCCAAAACTCGGTCATCGTCAATGCCAACCCAGAGTTAATGGTAGAAATCGAAAACGCTATTAATGAGCTAGATACCCGCCGTGACCAAGTATTGATTCAAGCAGCAATTATGGAAATCTCAGGCAATGATACCCAGCAACTTGGCGTACAATGGGCAATGGGCAACGCCAACAGCGGCGTAGGGGTGATTAACTTTAATAACATCGGTGCATCTGCCGTAGGTCTGGCATCTGAGATATTAAGGAAAACCCCAGGTACGGCGGCAGCCTCTGTGGCAGGCGCGCTATTGGGAATTGGCACAAGTAAAACCGATAGTAACGGGAATCGTGAGTTTTATGGCGCGATTTTGCAAGCCATCAATAAAACCAACAATGCCAATCTGTTATCCATGCCCTCTATTTTGACGTTGGATAACGAAAAAGCCAATATTTTGGTAGGGCAGAACGTGCCATTTGTGACCGGCTCTTATACCACGGCAAGTAACTCATCAACCACGCCGTTTCAGACCGTGAGCCGTCAAGATGTCGGTATCAATCTCAATGTCATTCCGCATATTGGTGATAATGGCTCAGTGCGACTTGAGATTTCGCAAGAAGTGTCCTCCATTGTCGATGGCACCCTCAATAACGTGAGCGGTGTCGTCACCAACAAGAATTTAATCAAAACCACCATTTTAGCGGATAACCAACAAACCGTGGCACTGGGTGGTTTGATGCGTGATAACAGCACCTATGGTCAGCAAAAAGTCCCAGGATTGGGTGATGCGCCGATTCTTGGTAATTTATTTCGCTCAAAAAGCAAAAACTCGGACAAAACCAATCTGATTGTATTTTTACAGCCCACCATTTTGCGTAATGGTAGCGCGGTGGCAAGCGTGACCGAAAAAAGCTTAGACGGTATTCGTACCATGCAACTGGTAATTGATAAAAATGGTACGCTCAAACAAATCCCACTTAATATCAGCGCCATGTTCCCCAATACCAATACGGTGCAAAATGGCGTCAAATTGCCAACAGATGATTTGGTTACCCCAGCCGAGCAAAGCTTATCAAACACACCAAGAGTGTATGCCAATGGTGTCGATATCGTCACGCCCACGTCATCAAACGTGTCTCGCACAGGCAGTTCATCGACCACAAGCGTGAGTCGCCAAGCGAGCAACACCATTACCCAAGCGCCCATTACCCAATCTACCGTCACCCAATCTACAGGGCAGACAGGGCAGGGCGCAAAAATGGCTCAAACGCCTGTGGTGATTGCGACCCCGCCTGCGGTGCAGACCATCACCGTGACAAATCCATAAAAATGTCCCATAATGCCAAGCATAATGATACTATTAAATACCCCTTAGGAGTAGGAGACTTGCATGGACAATCAGCAAACTAATGCATTGGATACGATGAACCTTACCGACAACTCGCAACGCACTTCATGGCAACTTATTGGGCTGTCACCAGCGTTGGCGGATTTAACCATAGATATTGATAAAAGCTTAAGCATCGGACGTAGCGATAGCAATGATTTGGTATTAGCAACCTCACAAATCTCTCGCCAACACGCCAAGATTAACCGTATTGGTGCGCAGCTGTATGTGCAAGATCTAGGCTCAAGCAATGGTACCTTTGTCAATGGTGAGCGTATCGGTACAGACGCGCATGCTTTGCAAGCTACCGATGAACTTGCCTTTGCTGACTTGGCATTTTTGGTGGTAAATGCCCCAGTCAGCGCACTGGATGATGATAGTTTTCTCGATAGTTTACAAGACATTGAGAACTTCACACCCACCACTGACATTCATACCCAAACTGAATCGACTGCATTGGTTGAGCCCATATCACCGAACACTACATCCAACGCCGCGCCTGTGATAGATGTCGTTACTACGCAAGATTTTTTACCTAGCCAACTGAGCAACACTCATGTCGAGCAATCCGTACCCTCTACACCGACAACAGTGGATGTAGCAAGCGTTGATAAACCAGCATCGCCGCTACTTAATACACCGGCTCAGCCGCCTGTTTTTGAGCCAGTACCATCACAGCCCGTTGTCCCATCCGTGCCGGTCTCACCCGTTCAGCCAGCGCAACCATCGCCAATTAACATAGTAGACACTGATGCAATGAAACCTGCGCCAATGAACCATGCGGCAATGGAGACTGCGCCAACAAAACCTGCGGCAAAGAAAAACGCCACAGTCGCGATAATAATCGTGGTAATCATTGCGCTGATTATTGCATCAGTGTTGTTAATGTATTAGGGTTGGGGTAGCAAATAAGCGGCGCAAAGCACTTAAAATGCGGATTTGAATCATTAAATTTACGTTTTAGCAAAAAAAATGAAAAAAAACTAAAAAAACGCTTGCAAGATTAAAAATATTTGCTAAAATGCTCACCACTTTCAAGCGATACGCCGGCTTAGCTCAGTTGGTAGAGCAACTGACTTGTAATCAGTAGGTCGCCAGTTCGACTCCGGCAGCCGGCACCATCCTTTAACACATCGTGTTAAGCGTACCTTGAAAGACAACTATGGTGGGGTTCCCGAGCGGTCAAAGGGGACGGACTGTAAATCCGTTGCGAGAGCTTCGAAGGTTCGAATCCTTCCCCCACCACCATTTACCTGCTATTGTTATCTGAATATTCCCTAATCACGTTAACAGTAAGTCCAGTATGCTTGGGCGGGTCGCATTGCGGGTGTAGTTTAGTGGTAGAACCTCAGCCTTCCAAGCTGATGGTGCGGGTTCGATTCCCGCCACCCGCTCCATTATTCTAAACCAAAGTTTTGCTCATATAGCTCAGAGGTAGAGCACTCCCTTGGTAAGGGAGAGGTCCCGAGTTCAACTCTCGGTATGAGCTCCAGTTTCATAGAAAATACATTGAGATAAACCAAAAAATAGTTGAGGCAGCACAGATGTGTTGCCTTTTGTTTTAGCAATAACAAAAAAGTTTGACCATAAAGATGAAGGCTATGGAAAAAACTTGAAATTTATGTTAAATTTGCTATTTTAGTGACCTAGCAACACTCAAATTGGCAACACCAGCACTGGCAATACAGATACACCAGTTGGTTTATAGCTTTGAGCTAGGGTATTGCTAACAGTTTAACAATGATCAGAGGATTAAATTATGGCAAAGGCCAAGTTTGAACGTACTAAACCACACGTTAACGTAGGCACCATTGGACACGTTGACCATGGTAAAACAACCCTAACAGCTGCGATTGCAACTGTAGCAGCAAAACACAACGGTGGTGAAGCCAAAGACTACGCGTCAATTGACTCAGCCCCTGAAGAAAAAGCCCGTGGTATCACCATCAACACCTCACACATTGAATATGACACCCAAGCACGTCACTACGCACACGTAGACTGTCCTGGCCATGCTGACTATGTTAAAAACATGATCACCGGTGCCGCACAGATGGACGGCGCTATCCTAGTTGTATCAGCCACTGACGGCCCAATGCCACAAACACGTGAACACATCCTACTATCACGCCAAGTAGGTGTACCATACATCATGGTATTCATGAACAAATGTGACATGGTTGATGACGAAGAACTACTAGAACTCGTAGAAATGGAAGTACGTGAACTACTATCAAGCTACGACTTCCCTGGCGATGACACCCCAATCATCAAAGGTTCTGCCCTAGAAGCCCTAAACGGCGGCGAAGGCAAAT
>Ga0316228_1004014_pt1 | contig 11339 bp, 13 predicted proteins | sample TBH18021metaG_FD_206005 | JGI IMG/M metagenome (GOLD analysis project Ga0316228, IMG submission 206005) | Freshwater microbial communities from Trout Bog Lake, Wisconsin, USA - TBH18021 | ecosystem: Environmental > Aquatic > Freshwater > Lake > Hypolimnion/Profundal zone | place: USA: Wisconsin... | reverse complement strand
TATTAACCGTTTTTGGGCTGCTTTTAATTAGTTTTAGCCATTATTCTTAGATATGTCTAACCCACCGTGAAAAACGGTGGGTTTGCCGACAGTCTGTGGGCTCGGGTAATTTACCCGAGCCCTTAGTTGAACTTATCCATGGTAATGGGCGAATCCAGCTGCGGAAAACCCCTCCCGCTTCCTGCCTTTATGCTTGCAAGCGATTTTTTCAACAGCACGAAAAGGAGGGCAGTCGCCTTCCTTTTTTTCTTCCCGGGCTGATGCCGAATCTTCACCTGATTTACAGCATCATATTTTTGTTGACAAATCGAACAAGCGTTTGGTAAAATAAGTCTAGAACGGTAAGGGAGGACAACCATGGAAAAAACAATGGATAAAACAAAAGCCCTTGATAGTGCGATACGCCAGATTGAGAAGGACTTTGGCAAAGGCTCCATCATGAAACTGGGGGAAGCCGCAGCCAAGATGAATGTAGAAGTGATTCCCACCGGTGCGTTGACCCTGGATATTGCCCTCGGCATTGGCGGGGTTCCCCGGGGAAGAGTGGTAGAAATATACGGTCCCGAGTCTTCAGGTAAAACCACGGTGGCCCTGCATATTATCGCTGAGGCCCAAAAGACTGGCGGCTACGCGGCTTTTATCGACGCCGAGCATGCCATGGATCCCCTTTACGCCAAAAAACTCGGGGTGGATATCGACAATTTGCTGATTTCCCAGCCTGATAACGGCGAACAAGCGCTGGAAATCGCCGAAGCTCTGGTGCGTAGCGGCGCTATCGACGTAATTGTCATCGACTCGGTGGCTGCTTTGGTGCCAAAAGCCGAAATTGAGGGCGAGATGGGTGATTCCCATGTCGGCCTGCACGCCCGTCTCATGTCCCAGGCTTTGCGCAAACTGACCGGCATTATTTCAAAATCCCATACCAGTACGATCTTCATCAACCAGATCCGGGAAAAGGTCGGAGTTATGTTCGGAAATCCAGAAGTCACTACCGGTGGCCGCGCCCTCAAATTTTACGCCTCGGTTCGTCTGGAGGTCCGTAAAACCGAAAGCCTGAAACAGGGTAACGACATGGTCGGCAACCGGACAAGGGTGAAGGTTGTCAAGAATAAAGTGGCGCCACCTTTTAAACAGGCCGAATTTGATATCATGTATGGTCTGGGAATTTCCCGCGAAGGCTGTATCGTCGACCTTGGAAGCGAACTTGAAATCATCTCCAAGAGCGGGGCCTGGTATTCTTATGGCGAGCATCGTTTAGGCCAGGGCCGGGAAAATGTCAAAGAATTCTTCAAAGAGAACCCCAAGATTGCCGACGAAATTGAGATCAAAATCCGCGAGTTGGCGCTGGCGGGAGTTATAAAAACTTCAAGCACGGTAGAAGAAGATGCTGCCGACGAATGAAAGGCTGTGCCTGCAGACGGCAATAAAGCTGCTGGCTGGCCGGGATCACAGCGAACTGGAACTGCGCCGGCGGCTGGCCAGCAAAGACTTTGATACCGATATCATCGACAAGGTCATTGAAAATCTGCTCAGCCGCCGCTACCTTGATGATGTCACCCTGTGTACAACAATATTCAACAAATATCTGGCCACAGGCAAGTATGGTCTGAATGCCGTTGTCGCTCGTTTGAAGCAACGGCAGTTTTCATCTTCGGTTATTCAGGCCATCGTCAAGGACTATGATCAATCCCAAGGCCTTCAGGCGGCATCAGTTCTGGTGACCCGCCGCTTTGCGCATGCGTCTCCTGAAGATGCCCCCAAAATCGCCCGGTTCCTTACAGCCCGCGGTTTTTCCCCCGGCATTGTCATCAACGTGTTGGAAAGCCTTCGCCTGACTGACGATAACTAGGCTGTAAATTATGACCAAAGTATTTTGTCAACTTGACACTACTTTGAAAAACATTTACAATTAAATTGGCCAATCGTGTAATCGAGATATTCCGCGTAATGCAGGGAGAAGCATCGGTGAAAATGCTTTAAAGCCGAGTTTACACTCGGCTTTACCCTTATCAGCAATTGTAAACTAAACAGGGAGGTGAGATGTATCGCTATAGAACTTATTTTAACTGCAGCTATTGTCGGCGTGTTAGGTGCCGCCGTAGGTTATTTCGTCCGACGGAATATTGCCGAATCTAAAGTGGCTTTGGCTGAAAATGCTGCAAAGAAGATCCTCGAAGACGCTCAACGAAGCAGCGAATCGAAGAAAAAAGAAGCGCTGGTCGAAGCTCGCGAGGAAATTCATAGACTCAGAAGTGAAGTTGACCGGGAAGTAAAGGAACGCCGCGCTGAATTGCAACGGTTGGAACGACGTCTTGTCCAAAAAGAAGAAAACCTTGACCGTAAGATCGACTCTCTCGAAAAGAAGGAAGAAATTCTCGGTCGTAAAGAAGCTGACCTGGACAAGGGCCAAGAGCGAATGAACGAGTTGTATAACAAGCAGTTGGCGGAACTTGAAAGACTGTCCGGCCTGACTTCCGAAGAAGCCCGCAATTTACTGTTAGCCAATGTCCAAGAAGAAATCAAACATGAAACGGCAATCATGATTAAAGATCTTCAGCAACAGGCTAAAGAAGAGGCGGATAAGAATGCGCGGGAAATTATTTCCTTAGCTATCCAGCGTTGCGCCGCTGATCATGTCGCAGAAACCACCGTATCGGTAGTCGCCTTGCCTAACGACGAAATGAAAGGGCGGATTATCGGCCGTGAAGGACGTAATATCCGTACCTTGGAAACCCTTACCGGTATCGATCTGATTATTGATGATACTCCGGAAGCCGTAATTCTCTCAGGATTCGACCCGGTACGGCGGGAAGTTGCCCGTATTGCTCTTGAAAAACTCATCGTTGACGGCAGAATTCACCCGGCACGGATCGAGGAAATGGTCGAAAAAGCCCAAAAAGAAGTTGAGCAAAAAATCAAAGAAGCCGGTGAACAGGCTACTTTTGACACAGGAGTGCATGGTTTGCACCCTGAAGTGATAAAATTGCTGGGACGTTTGAAATACCGTACAAGTTACGGTCAAAATGTACTCAAGCATTCTATCGAAGTGGCTCATCTGTCTGGCGTAATGGCCGCTGAGCTCGGTGTTGACATCATGTTGGCGAAACGGGCAGGACTGCTGCACGATCTTGGCAAAGCAGTGGACCATGAAGTTGAAGGACCTCATGTGACCATCGGGGCCGACATTGCGAAGAAATATCGTGAGTCGCCTGAAGTTGTCAATGCTATTGCTGCACATCATGGCGATGAAGAGCCCAAGACGGTCCAGGCTGTTCTTGTGGCCGCTGCCGACGCAGTTTCCGCAGCCAGACCCGGTGCCCGCAGAGAGACTTTGGAAAGCTATCTCAAGCGTCTAACACGATTGGAAGAAATCGCCGATTCCTTTGAAGGTGTTGAGAAATCCTTCGCCATCCAAGCAGGCCGTGAAGTCCGCATCATTGTCAAGCCGGAAAAAATTGATGATCTGGCTTCGATCCGCATGGTTCGCGACATTGTCAAACGGATTGAGAGCGAACTGGAATACCCCGGTCAGATCAAAGTAACGGTGATCCGGGAAACTCGCGCAGTCGACTACGCGAAATAACTGCCAGTAACCGCTAATAACTACCAATAACCATAAAAATCAAGCATAAAACGGCCTGATACCAGGCCGTTTTTAATTTCTACCAGAAAATATTCAGCAGGAATTACTTTTTATCTAGAGAATATCAATACATATTGATTGACCGCATTTTCAACATTTTTAGCTGACGGACGGTGAATTTGATAATGGCCAAGTTGCAGCAAGACGATGATCGCGTTTCTACCGGAGTCAATCTATTGATATCGATTTTGGTGCGCTATCCTGAGATCGGCACAATTAATTTTGATGCCGACAACAATACTATTAAACTCACCTTTATGCTCTCCGGCATACCCACTGAGCAAGAATTTACCAAATTGAAGACTTTATTACTCAACAGCATCGCCGCTTATCATATCCTGGAAGGCTTCAAACCAGCCACCGCTGACGTCCAGCTCAGCTCGTTCGAGCAGGTGGCGATGATGACCATTCTGCGCGACGTCCCAACCTTGTCCAAAGGCGAAATCGCTCTGATCATCGCCCTGCTGCGAGACAACCTGAGAGATAAGCTGATTGCCGATGAAAACGACACGATGCTGGAAGAAGATCTGCTGGTGCAGGAGGAAGTCATCGACAACATGCTGGAAAACATCAAATCCCAGCTTAACTGCAATGGGTTAATAGGCATTCGCGAGGATGGCAGGGTACTGGTATTTAATAAATAAACCTTCCAAAACATTCTTGATTTTGCAATTATACGGAAATATTCAAAAAATTTGCTTTTATCCCGAGTAGAAAAAAGGTATTTATTGCCGAATACCGAATACCTGTTAGCAATAGCAGTTCTAGAGGTCAGACTTTTTTTAGAATAGGGAGGGTGCTCATTTATGGAAGTATTGAAGGTATCCGCAAAATCAAACCCCAATTCTGTCGCAGGCGCTCTAGCCGGAGTTCTCCGCGAGCGTGGCGGCGCCGAAATGCAGGCGATTGGTGCCGGGGCACTCAATCAGGCTGTAAAGGCTGTTGCGATCGCCAGAGGCTTCGTAGCTCCCCATGGTGTTGATCTTATTTGTATTCCTGCTTTTACTGATATTATGATTGACGGCGAAGAACGGACAGCTATCAAACTCCTTGTTCAACCGCGTTAATTATGTAAGAGCCTGTTCTTTAAGAACAGGTTTTTTTGTTTCCTGCCTATAATTCTTGGCATACTATACTGTAACCGAAAACTTAGAGGTGAGAATATGGAATTTGAAGTAATAACCGGCTCAATAACCGAGATTATTTGCGATACCCTTATCGTGAGTCTGCTGGAAGGGGTAACCTTGCCGTCAGGGTCGGTCAAGGAGCTGGATGAAGCCCTTGATGGGCTGTTGAGTAATTTAATTCACGATCACAAGGACATCGGTAAATTCGGCACCACCACCGTTCTTCATGTCTGTGGGGGAATTGGCGCCAAAAGGGTTGTGCTGCTTGGTCTGGGCAAACTCGAAGAACTCACCGTCGACCGGCTGCGCGCCGCGGCAGGCTTTGCTGTACGCAGCGCAAGCAAACTTGAATCAAGAACAGTTGCCACCGTTATTCACGGCGAAAACCTTGGCGGCATTGACCTCGCCCTGGCAGGACAGGCGCTGGTTGAGGGAACGCTGCTGGGCAATTATCGTTTTAGCCATTACAAAACCGACCCGGAACCCGAATTGGTCTTAGAGAAAATGTATATCATAGAAGGCGACACCCAATATATTTCAACCCTTCAGCCGGCGCTCCGAGCCGCTAAGATTATCGCTTCAGCCGTCAATCTGGTCCGGGACCTTGTCAATCATCCGGCAAACCACATGACTCCTTCCAAAATGGCCTGGCATGCTGAACAAATTGCCGGCAGAGCAGGTCTGGAAATAAGCGTCTTTGATAAGAACCAAATCGAACAATTGGGGATGCCAGCTTTCCTGGCAGTCGCTCAAGGCAGCCAGGAACCACCCCGGCTTATTGTGTTAAAATATCGCGGCGCGCCAAATGACGAGCGTCTGCTGACCTTTGTCGGCAAGGGCATCACTTTTGACAGTGGCGGCATATCCCTCAAACCCAGCGAAGGCATGCATGAGATGAAGGACGACATGGCTGGCGGAGCGGCGGTTCTGGGTGCGGTCCAAGCCATCGGCGAACTGAAGCTGCCTGTCAATATTCTGGCTGTCGTTCCCTGCACCGAAAACCTGCCGTCAGGTTACGCCTTTCGTCCGGGTGACGTGATCAACTCCATGGACGGCAAAACCATCGAAATTATCAGCACCGACGCCGAAGGGCGGCTCATCCTGGCTGATGCAATTACTTATGCCCGTAAGCTTGGCGCCACCCATATCATCGACCTGGCCACCCTGACCGGTGCCTGCGTGGTCGCTCTGGGCAACATAACCTCCGGCGTCATGAGCACTCACCCTGAACTGAAACAAAAACTCCTGGACGCGGCCGCCCTTGCTGGTGAAAAAATGTGGGAACTACCGCTGTTTGCCGAGTACAAAGAGCAGATAAAAAGTGAAACCGCCGACCTGAAAAACTCCGGCGGACGGCCTGGGGGAGCCATCACCGCAGGCCTATTCATCGCAAATTTCGCTGACAAAACCCCCTGGGTTCATATTGACATCGCCGGCACCGTGTCCAGTGACAAAAACACAGGGTATAACGTAAAGGGCGCGACAGGGGTAGGAGTACGAACTTTGGTCCAGCTGGCAAAATCCTGGGGAGCGAAATGACCGCTGATCTTCATGTGCACACAACTGCATCTGACGGCCTCTTTACCCCTCACGAAGTTATGGCTCAGGCCGAAGCCGCCGGGCTGACCTATATTGCCATCACCGACCATGACACTTTCGACGGTCTTTGGGCGCTGCAGGATGGCCCGCAGGTTCGCACGCCTGTGCTGATTCCGGGTATCGAGTTTTCCACCGACCTGCCTTGCCATGAAGTCCACATCCTTGGCTACAACATCGACATCACCCATCCCGAGATTAACAGGCAGATCAAACTCATCGCCAGCGACCGTCTCGAGCGGGCGGAGCGCATGGTTCACAAGCTTGATGGTCTAGGCTATCCCATTTCTTATCATCGCGTCCTGGAGCTTGCAGGCGATACTGCAGCGGTGGGGCGTCCCCATATCGCCGCCGTGCTATTGGAAAAAGGTTACTTTGCCAACATCGGCCAGGTCTTCGACTGCCTGCTGGAAAAGAACAAGCCGGCCTATGTTCCCCATTACAAGCTGACCCGTGGCGATACCATCAGCCTGATCCTGGCGGCAGGCGGAGTCCCGGTGCTGGCCCATCCCGGTTTGATCGGCGACGAATCTGTCATAACAGAAACCATCCGCCTGGGTATCCAGGGTATCGAAGTCTATCATCCCAGGCACTCCAGCGAACAGGTCAGAAGCTACGAATTTTTGGCTGCCTCACATGGCCTTTTGACTACCGGCGGATCGGATTTTCACGGTATTCCGGGCCGCTTTCCCGAACGGCTCGGGCAGTTCACCGTACCCGCCGCACTGACTTTACCTCTCCTACGGTCTGTGCATGAGTAGCCGTTTCCCGGAATATACATTTTATACAATATGCTTTCAGGGGGATAGCTATGGGTGAAGAGACCGGCCTGATTGACGATTTACGTGCCAGGGTACAGGAACTGGAAAATAAAGTGGAGGCCCTGCGAATAAGCCGCCGCGTATTGATGAGCCTTATTGAAACCAGCGAAAAAGAAAAGAAACACCATTTAAACCAGCTGGCGTCGCAAAACGAGAAACTGCAAAAAAATAACAGTCGTTACGCCAGGGCCATCATGCATCAACAGGTTAAGATAACCGAACTGGAAGAACAACTCACCTCGGTTTTGGCCGCTAAAAATAAGACAGGAAATTCTTTTACTTGACAACACCTGCAAAGGTGTTTATTTTTATCTATGAAAAGCAATATTAGTTTTAGCTGGACAGTGATTGGGAGGCAGCCAAATGGACGTCATCGCGCTGGTAGGTCCAAGCGGAACAGGAAAAAGCCATCGAGCCCTCATCGTAGCCCATGAATACGGCGTTGATGGGATTATTGACGACGGCCTTCTGATAAAAGACAGTAAAATAATAGCCGGCCACTCAGCCAAAAAGGAACCCAACAAAATCCAGGCGGTAAAGCGGGCCATTCTCATGGATCCTGTTCATGCGTCCGAAATCCGCGCAGGAATCGCCGCCACCGATCCCAAACGATTGCTTATCCTCGGCACCTCGGTCAATATGGTCAAGAAAATTGTTGATACCCTTGCGCTGCCGCCTATCAGCAAACTCATCAATATTGAAGATATCGCCACTAAGGCTGAGATCAGCAAGGCCCGGGAGAGCAGAATGAGGGAAGGAAAGCATATTATCCCGGTACCCACTATTGAGCTGAAACCGCATTTTTCCGGCTATCTGATCGACCCGCTGGAAATCTTTTTCCGTAAGCCCCAGACCAAACGCCGTAAACTGGGCGAAAAATCGATCATCCGCCCGACTTTCAGTTACTACGGCAAATTACTCATCTCTGACGCTGCCATTGCCTCCATTGTTGACTATGTTGCCACAAGTGATTATTCAGTTACTCGAACCGGCCAAATAAATATCAAAAATTCTCAGGACCGAGAAAAAGGAATTTCGATATCTTTGGACGTAACTATCAGATATGGTTTACCGCTGCGGGAAATTATGCTCAATACCCAGCAACAGGTAAAAAACATGGTAGAATATATGACAGGCATGACCGTCAAGGATGTAAATATTGAGGTCAAGCGTCTGAGCATTGAATAAGGAGGGTCGTTAGTGCAAAAAGATTTTGGCAGACATATCCTTTTTTCCGGCTACGCCAAATTGCCCACTGGGATTACCGCCATGGAATTATATCGGGTCGTCGGTCTTGTTATCCTGGTCGATATGGAAACAGAAACCATATTGGAGGCTGACTGCACCCTCGCCACCGGAGTAGCCCGCAAACATGTGTCAAAAACCTTGACAGGTCAGTCGCTGAAAGGCGGGGCTGAACCGCTGGTGAAACTGATTGACCAGGTTTACCAGGGAAGCGCTAAAAAGGCAATTATCACCGCCATCCGCATCAGCTACGATAAATATCGCAGTTTCAAAGAAGGTACTTTTCCGACCATGGTGGACTAAATTCAACGACTTCTGAGATATCAGAAGTTTTTTTCTGTCTTCATGAAATTGACACTCAGTAATTTCTTCATTAAAATAGACTACATACCCCGCCATTATATTACATAAGGAGCGCTATTTTTCATGCAGCAGTCTGCTAAATTTATTCTTGTCGGTTTTACTGTCGGTATACTGAGCGGCCTGCTCGGCCTGGGCGGCGGCGTTTTTTTGATCCCCGTCATGGTCACCGCTTTCGCTGTAGCCCAGCATAACGCCCATGCCACTTCCCTGGCGGTGGTTGTTCCCACCGCGATTGTCAGCGCTGTGATTTACGGCTTGCATGGCTTCATTGACTTTAGCATTACCCTGAACATTATCGTCGGCAGTATTGTGGGAGCCAGTTTGGGAGCACGTTTGGCCCAAAAAATTCCGGCTGCCCAGCTCAAACGATTGTTCGGGCTATTTATGGTGGTCGTAGGACTAAGGATGATTTATTCATGACAATTTTCATCATTTTTATCATGGGCCTTGTAACCGGGATACTGAGCGGCCTGTTCGGAGTCGGCGGCGGAATCATCCTGATACCGATGCTGGTGCTTATCTTAAACATCCCCCAGCATAACGCTCAGGGAATTTCGATGCTGATGATGATTCCAACCGCCATTGTCGGCATTTACCATTTTAACAAAGACAAGCTGGTCAACTATAACATGGCCGGATACATGGCAGCCGGAGCGGTTGTCGGCGCACTGATCAGCGCCAATTTCGTCCAGTACATCCCGGCTGAAATTCTCAAGAAATTTTTCGGCTTGTTTATCATTTGTGTAGGAGCCAGGATGATCTGGACAAAACCCAAGAAATAGTGTCATGGTACGACAAAATAGATCACCCGCGGTGATCTATTTATTATTGGATACAAAACAAAAAGTAATCGCCCCGTTGCTTTGGTTTAACAATATGTGGTATCATAGTTATAACATTTTAAATTCTTATAACTATCATAATTGTAAATAATGGAGGTTTACTACTATGTACATCACATGGCGAAAGCTGAACAACCGCTACTATGCTTACCTGGTAGCCTCTTACTGGGATAAAGAGAAGAAGGCCCCTCGAACTACCGCCAACTATTTGGGCAGTTCGCTGACCTCGGCGCAGAAAAATCTTGAAAAAACCTTGGCTAATTTGGAAACGCCACTGACCAGCCGTGCTAAGATTGATCTGCTGGCCAAACTGGGGGAGAAGGCTCCGCCGGAGGTCATTAACCTCCCGTCAAGGGACAGGGCAAAAGAATCGGTACTCAGACAGCTGACCAAACTGAAAACCAAATACGCCGCTCGGGCTGATCTTCTTTTTGTGCTGGAACGGGCCATTGAACGGTTGTCCTAACTTCGCTGAACATCAAATGCCGCGTGCTTTGGCTGTTTTTGTTGATTGGTTAAAAACTTGGTTATAATGGAATCAAAGGAGCTGAAGCAATGAGCACGCAGCAAAAAAAATACATGACCATCACCTATGGCTGTCAAATGAACGAAAACGACAGCGAACGTCTGTCAGGCCAAATGAAAGCAATGGGCTTGGTAGAGGCCGATCAGCCGGATCAGGCTGATGTTATTATCATCAATACTTGTTGTGTGCGGGAAAGCGCCGAAAGAAAGATTTACGGCAAAATCGGCGATCTAAAACGGCTGAAAGCTGCCAATCCCAATTTGATTATCGGCATCGCCGGCTGCATGGCCCAGAAGGACCGCGATAAATTATTCAAGAAAGCGCCGCATATCGATTTGGTCATGGGAACCCACAATATCCACCAGCTGAGTGAGCTGCTTGCTGATATCGAAAAATCCCGTTCTAAGGTGCTGGCTGTCTGGGATCAAGCCGAGCGAATGGAGCCGGATGTGCCGACTATCCGCAAAAATAAAGTCTCGGCCTGGGTGCCGATTACATACGGCTGCAATAATTTTTGCAGTTATTGCATTGTTCCTTATGTCCGGGGTCGCGAACACAGCAGACCGGAAGGCGATATCCTCGCTGAAATCCGCGAACTTGGCGATAACGGCTTCAAAGAGATCACCCTGCTGGGCCAGAATGTCAATTCCTATGGGAAAGACTGCGACGGTTATCCCGATTTTGCCGGACTGCTAAAAGCTGTTGACAACATCGGCAACATCGCCCGGGTCAGGTACATGACTTCACACCCCAGGGATATGAATGCCGCCGTGATTGCAGCTGTCCGGGACGGGCAAAAGATCTGCGAGCATTTTCATTTACCGGTTCAATCCGGCAGTGACGCCATATTGGCGAAAATGAACCGGGGATACACCACCGGCGATTATCGGCAGGTGGTGGGTGAAATCAGAGCGGCCATACCTCATGCCGCCCTGACGACCGACATCATTGTCGGATTCCCTGGCGAAACCGAGGAACGATTTGACGAGACGCTAGAATTTGTCAAAACAGTTGAGTTTGATGCTGCCTATACCTTTTTATATTCCCAGCGATCAGGCACTCCTGCCGCGGACATGCCTGACCAAATTCCCCTTGCCATAAAAAAAGAACGCCTCACCCGCTTGATGAACATCCAAAATGAAAGCTCTCTGGCGATCAATACCCGGCTGAAGGGGC
>Ga0316228_1004013_pt1 | contig 11342 bp, 8 predicted proteins | sample TBH18021metaG_FD_206005 | JGI IMG/M metagenome (GOLD analysis project Ga0316228, IMG submission 206005) | Freshwater microbial communities from Trout Bog Lake, Wisconsin, USA - TBH18021 | ecosystem: Environmental > Aquatic > Freshwater > Lake > Hypolimnion/Profundal zone | place: USA: Wisconsin... | reverse complement strand
CCACGCAAGCTACGACCTATCAGGACCAATGGCAACTGGGGAGGCGAGGAAAGCAATGCAGTCGGGACCCATGAATTTTTTGCCTTGATCGACTTGATTGGCGCGAACGCCTATATCAACGGCAACCTTGGTTCAGGTACGGTGCAGGAAATGGCCGAATGGCTCGAATATATGACATCGGAAAGCAAGTCAACTTTAGCTGATCTGCGACGTAAAAATGGTCATGAACAGCCATTCAAAATTGCCTATTTCGCGCTTGGAAACGAAGCGTGGGGGTGTGGCGGCAACATGGCGCCAGAAAACTACGCAGACCGCTATCGAAGGTATGCGACGTTCCTGAGGTTGCCACAAAAAAATCGCCCGATTCTGATCGCAAGCGGCGGTACTGGCGACGATACAAAATGGACCGAGGTACTCAGTCATCGTTTAAAGGATCAGGCCGACGCAATCAGCTTCCACTACTACACGATTCCCACCGGACAATGGGAGGTGAAAGGTCCAGCGACAGGATTTACAGAATCGCAGTGGATAGCAACGTTCGCCAATTCGGTGAAAATGGATTCCTTTATCAAAGCCAATGTCGCGGTTATGGATAAAAATGATCCTGAAAAAAAATTGGGTTTCGATATTGATGAATGGGGAACCTGGTATGACCAGGAATCTAAAAAAGAGGGTCTGCTCCAGCAGAATACCTTACGTGATGCGATTGTTGCGGCGCTTAACTTCAATATTTTCCACGCCCATGCCGACCGGGTACGCATGACCAATATCGCGCAAATGGTGAATGTATTACAGTCCATGATCCTGACTGATGGAAAAAGAATGGTGCTCACGCCGACTTATCATGTGTACAGCATGTACGTCCCGTTTCAGAACGCCAGCTCCCTGCCGGTTTCCATTGCAAATAATCCTGAATACAAATTGGGTGACCTCAGTATCAGTTCACTGAGTGCCTCAGCGGCACGCGGCGCTGACGGCAAACTTTACCTGTCACTGGTCAATGTCAATCCGATCAGGGAACTCGACGTACATCTTGACGTCACAAATTCGGTTGTATCCGCGGTCCAAGGCAAGCTGCTGACAGGTGAACAGATGGATGCGCACAACAGTTTCAGTGCGCCGGAGGTGGTCAAACCAACACAGGTTAACTGGCAATCAATGGACGGCAAATTAAATATCAAATTACCGGCAAAGGCGATACTGGTTCTGAACATACTCTGACGTAATGGAGCTATGCCGTCAGTTCAGAAAGACGCAACCTGGGCCCGCGAAGTCACTGCAGACAAGATCCCGGCCAAAATTGCATTGGGTGTCGGAGGACATCCTGGAATGGTGACGCCAACTGGAATTACATTGGACACTTTGCCGCAACTGGCATAGCTTTCACCAAAAATTCCACCTGTGCACGCGCATTCACCGATCGCAACAACTAATTTCGGATCGGGTATGGCCTCATAGGCGAGTATTAACGCCTCCTCCATATTTCGACTCACCGGTCCGGTTACCAACAACATGTCGGCATGTCTCGGACTGGCGACAATTTTGATACCGAGTCCTTCAATATTGTAATAAGGATTATTCAACGCATTAATTTCCAACTCGCAGCCGTTGCACGAACCGGCATCGACGAAGCGAATGCACAAGGCTCGTCCAAGAATAGTTAGAATGGCCGACTGTATTTGTCCGGTCTCAGCCTGTTGCGACAATGGCGCTGGAACAGGAGCTTTCTCGGTCGGAATACCTGCACTGACTATTTGTTTGAGAATTTGCCACATCAGAGATCCTGTCCCGAATAACTGAGATTAAATGATTTATTAATTAACGGAAAATCGGGAACAATGTTACCCATGATGGCATGTTGCAGTACCGGCCAATTCTGCCACGACGGATCATGACAGTGACATCGCAAAATTGCGCCTTGTGCGTCCGTTTCAACAGCAACGAGAATCGCGCCGCGCCACCCTTCTATCCACCCCGCACCAAATTGCCCGGCAACGGCGCCATCCAACTTCGTTACAGTTTCACCCGGAGGCAACTGAAACAAGATCTGTCGTGACAATCGAATTGACTCGCTGATTTCCTCAAAGCGTACCGTCACCCGCGCAGCCACATCGCCGTTACGGTGTGTCGCCATGCGGACGTTGAATTTGTCATAGGGGCTGATTTTATGATCGGCGCGCGCATCGAATGCCTGACCGCTGGCGCGACCAACCAGCCCGCACAGACCAAGATCCGCAGCAAGCTTGGGCAATACCCGGCCGGCACTGATAAATCGGTCCTGCAATCCGGCATGTTCATCATAAATTGAGCGCAACACGGACACTTCTTTTTCAATTTTATTGAGTTGCTCACTCAGCAGGTCGATACCTGCTCTGTCGAGATCGATCGTAACGCCACCCGGAATAACCAGATCCATCATGAATCGATGCCCAAATAATTGATGACTCAGTCGCACCCAATCTTCTTTCAATCGCATGAATTGGCTGAGTCCGATTGCCAGGCCAGCGTCGTTGCCGAGTGCGCCGAGATCACCGAGGTGATTGGCTATGCGTTCGCGTTCCAGCAACAAGGCCCGCAACCATGCTGCGCGCTGCGGAACCTGGCAGCGGCTGATCGATTCCACTGCCATGCAGTAAGCCCACGCAAACGCAACAGTTGAGTCGCCTGAAACCCGTCCGGCTATTCTGGCGCCGTCTGTGATGCTCTTGCCGATCAATAATCTGTCGATCCCTTTGTGGGTATAACCCAATTGCTGTTCCAGGCGGAGTACTTTTTCCCCGACCACCGAAAAACGGAAATGACCCGGTTCAATGACACCAGCATGTATCGGTCCGACGGCAATTTCATGCACACCGTCACCCGTGACCGTCACAAACGGGTACGGTTCCAGCGGTGTGGAGAAGTGCTCACTGCCTGTGCAGTTGCTTTGCAAAGGGAAATAATCTTTCGGCCACTTGCCGTGGTTTAGCCAGGGGCGGACATCTTCCGCGTCGATGGCAGCAATACCGATGAGTTCAAACAGTGTTCTTTGCATGCGCTCAGCCGCCGGAAAGAGCGCAGACAGATCCGGATAGTTTCCGGCTTCGGCCACGGTCAGCCGCAGCCACAACAAGCCCTCAGCGGCGCAATAGACGACTGAGATTGCATAATGATCTTCCAGCGGCCGTCGATCCGTTCCCCAAATCGCGATCAGTCGACCGCCATCATTTTTAACCAATTCGGCAATACGCAACCAGTCCGGTCGGCTCACATCTGCGATACAGGCCGGCACAACCCCTTCGAGCAGGTTGAATGAAATGGCATATTTTTCGGCGAATACTTCGGTATCCATTGTTTACCTCACGATCATATGGACCGCCTGCAAAAACCAGAGGTTCAAGTAGGTTGGGATATACAAGCCAAGCAGCAAGGCCAGTCCAAGATGAGCGAAGACCGGTAGCAGCGCCGGGGAATGCGCGAGAGGCTTTGCGGTCGTTTCGCCAAAAACCATACCCTGGACGCGACCGAAAATTGAAGCGAATGCGACACCCAGAGCCAATATCAGTATCGGAGTTGCCCAGGGCAGTTCACGCATCGCTGTGGTCAGGATCAGGAACTCACTGGAAAATACGCCAAACGGCGGCATGCCGAGAATCGCCAGAGATCCAAACAGCATTCCCCAGCCCACGGTCGGACTGACTTTGACCAGGCCGCGAATATCGGCCATCACCTGGGTACCGGCATTCTGGCAGGCGTGACCGACAGTAAAAAAGATCGCAGATTTGACGAGTGAGTGAACAGTCATATGCAATAAGCCGGCATAGGTTGCGACAGGACCACCAATGCCGAAGGCAAAAGTCATGATGCCGATATGTTCGATCGATGAATAGGAAAACATGCGTTTTACATCTTTTTGCCGCGACAGCGAAAATGTGGCAACCAAAACCGACAGCAAACCAAAACCAATTAACAGTTTGCCCGGCATGCCATTATGCAAAGCACCATCAGTCAATACTTTAAACCTTAATACCGCATACAGCGCCACATTCAGAAGCAAACCCGACAAGACGGCAGAGATCGGCGTCGGGCCCTCTGCGTGAGCGTCTGGAAGCCAGCTATGCAGCGGAACCAATCCCATTTTGGTACCGTAACCGACCAGCAAAAATACAAAGGCCAGCGACATGATCGCCGGATCCAGATGCGACTTGACGGCATTGAGTGTCGTCCACAGCAAGGCATCTGTCCCACCACCCAGTTGTCGATCAGCAGCAAGATAAAGAAGAATGGTTCCAAATAAGGCAAGGGCAATACCAACACCACACAAAATGAAGTATTTCCAGGCAGCCTCCAGACTCGATACAGTTCGGTAGACGCTCACCAGTAACACAGTCGCAAGCGTTGCACCTTCCATTGCGACCCATAAAATACCAAGATTGTTGGTCATGAGTGCCAGGAACATGGTGAACATGAAAAGCTGGAACATGCTGTGATATAAACGCAGACGATTTGGGGTCATCTTGCCGTGGTCGCGCTCAACGCGCATATAGGGACGCGAGAAAATCGAGGTGGTCAGACCAACAAATGCCGTCAGTGTGACCAAAAATACATTCAACGGATCAATGAAGAACAGTTTTCCGAAAGAAAACAAAGGCCCATTGTTGATAATGCGCACAGTCAGAATGACGGCCGCACTGAAGGTAATCAGGCTGCATACGACATTCAGGTTTGGCGCCGTATCGCGTTGTCCGACCAGACCCAAAATTATTCCGCCAACCAATGGTGTGAAGAGAACCCACAATAATGGATCCATGTCAGTCCTCTTCCTTCAGATGTTCAAGATTATGTATATCGAGGTTATCGAACTGTTCGCGAATCTGGAACAGGAACACCCCGAGTATCAGTATCCCAACCAGAATATCCAGCGCGATACCGAGCTCAACAATCATCGGCATGCCGTTCGTGGCAGCCATTGCAGAGAAAAACAGGCCATTTTCCATGGACAGGAAGCCGATAACCTGCGGCACTGCCTTCGATCGCGTAATCATCATCAGGAACGACAGCAGGATACATGCCAGAGCAATGCCAAGCGTGCCCCGCGCGATTGACGAAGATAACTGCGAGATGGGCAGTGCCAGATTGAAGGCAATAATAACCAGAACAATGCCAATTAACATGGTCATGGGAACGTTGATTAACGGCTCCACATCCCATTTGACATTCAAACGCAGTATCAACTTGTGCAATATCCAGGGGATCAGTATCACTTTGAGGGCCAATGTCAGGGCTGCAGAATAGTAGAGTTCGCTGTCGTGTGTCACCCAAGCGACCACCAGCGCTGAAGCGACCAGCGTTGCGCCGTGCAGTGTGAACAGGTGGATCAGCGACAGGATACGTCGCTGGCTCAACATCGCGAACGTCACCAGCAGCAGAATCGCAGCCAGCAGGTTAACAATTTGCGGAGCAAGAGGCGTCATCTCAAGCTCCCAACAGGAAATGGACCAGCATGCCGATGACTGCCAGCAGAAATGCGGTTGCCAGAAATTCCGGTACCCGAAAAATCCGCATCTTGGCACTGAACATTTCGATCAGCGCCAGCAACGCCCCACCGATCCCCAGTTTCAGCGTGAGTATCGGAATGGACAAAATCAGCGCCAGCGGATTACTTGCCTGGGCAATTCCCCAGGGGAAGAATAACGCAATCCCGATACACGAATACGCAAACAGCTTCATGCTTGCTGCCCATTCAATCAAGGCTAAATGGCGCCCGGAATATTCAAGAATCAGAGCCTCATGAATCATCGTCAATTCCAGATGGGTGGCCGGGTTATCAACCGGAATGCGGGCGTTCTCCGCAAACGAGACCATGGTGAAAGCCACGCCGGCAAACGCCAGATTGGGGTAGATAGCCAGCTCGCGGTGCACCAGGTTTTCCACGATGCCGGTCAGTGAAGTTGACTGGGTAATTAACGAAGACGAAAACATCACCATCAGTAATGCGGGTTCGGCCATGAAACCGACAAACATCTCACGCCGCGCACCCATCGATCCAAAGGCAGTGCCGATATCCATGGCAGCCAAAGAAATGAAAACGCGCGCCAGGGCAAGCAGCCCAACCAACGCAATGGTGTCGGCGGCGGGCGACAATGGCAGATCGGTCGACAGGGTTGGGATAATACTGCAGGCCAGCGTCATGCAACCAAAAACTATGTACGGGACCATGCGAAACAGCGGTGATGCGTCGTTGGCCAGAATGGAGTCCTTGTTGAACAGTTTGTGCAGTGTTCGATAGGGCATCAATATGCTGGGCGCCGATTTGTTCTGCAGCCATGCACGGCACACATTCACCCATCCCGTTAACAGCGGTGCAGAAGCAAGCGCGACGACAATTTCCAGTAATTGGGAAAAGTATCCGGAGTAGGAAATCATCGCGTCACCACCATCAGCAAGATCATCAGCGTCATGAAACTGTACAGCAGATATACGGAGATACGGCCCTGCTGCAACATGCCGACAATACGGGCAACGCGCTCCGTAATCGCCGCAATTGGTCTGTAAATCAGACCCCAGAACGGATCTTCGATTTCCACTTTGTAATGCGGCGCTTTATCGAATGCGGTGGGAAGTTCACGGGTCATCCTGAAAAAAACACCGAATATTTCGCGTATCGGCTGACCGAATCCTTCCGCCGTATCCTGCATGCGCGCATTGAGAAATGGATAGCCGCAACCCCAAGGTGCCGATCGTTTAAAACGGCCATGGTACAGCCGCCGCACCAACAAATAGGCCAGGGTACAACATGCCGCCAACATCAATACAAATGTAATTGGCATATAACTGGCGCGGGCTTCTGACACCGGCGCGAGCATCAGCCATCCATTGTGCGCGATCGTCGAACTGATATTATGGCCAACCAACAGGTGTGTTACCTGCCCCAGCAGCGAAACCATCTGCACAGGCAGGAGTCCCAACAGTAAACACGCCAGAACCAGCCAGCTAAAACCAAACAGTTCCCAGTGATCAGCATCACTGGCGTAATACAGTTTTGCCTCGTGCGGTTGCCCCAGAAATATGATGCCAAAGAATTTAACCATGACGTAGCCAGCCAATGCACCGACCAGAGCAATGACGGCAGCGACAATAGGGATCAGCATATTCAGGAAAGAATTGGGCAATTCTGGTGTAAACAAAAAACTTTGCAACAGCAGCCACTCCGCTACAAATCCACTCAGCGGCGGCAACCCCGCTGCCGCCAGCGCGCCGAGCAGGATGACCCATGCGGTGCGCGGCATATAACGCATCAACCCGCCCAGATGTGCCAAACTGCGCTCTCCGGTTGCATGCATCACGGCACCGGTGCCAAGAAAAAGCAGGCTTTTGAAAGCACCATGGCCAGCCACATGATAGAGCGTGGCGGTCAGCGACAGTGCCGAAAGGACATCCATATGGTAGGCACGGAACAGGATAGTCAAACCAATACCGACAAACATCAGGCCGATGTTTTCAACCGACGAATAGGCCAACAGGCGCTTCATGTCGGTCTGGACCGTGGACAGTACGACCCCAAACAAGGCTGTAGCGAGTCCCAGTGCCAGGGTTGCCACGCCCCACCACCAGACCTGAATGTGGAGCAGATCGAAGGTGACGCGCAATACGCCGTAAATACCGGTTTTCAACACAAAAGCACTCAGCAACGCGGATATGGGTGACGGCGCTGCCGGGTGTGCTTCTGGCAGCCAGATGTGCAATGGCAAAATTCCCGCTTTTGCGCCAAAGCCAAACAGCGCCAGAAAAAACGCGATGGACGCCCACATCAAATCCAGATTCTGATGCCGCATATTGGAGAACGTATAGTCGCCTGTATTGGCCTGCAATAAGCCAAAACACAACAGCAGCGCCAGAGCGCCAACATGTGAAATCAGCAGATACAGGAAACCGGCGCGCCGCGCTTCGGCACTGCGGCTGTTGGTCATCACCAGCAGAGTTGCTGTCAACGACATCGTTTCCCATGCCAGCATAAAAACATAGGCATCATCTGAAATCAATATCAACGCCATGCTGGCCAAACAAAGGTGATATTCAAAGCACAGCAAGCCCGGGGTACTTCCTCCACTGGATTTAAAATACCCGGCCGAAAAAATCGACACGCCGGTGCTGACCAGACCCAGGACGAGCAGAAAATACGAGGACAGGGCATCAAGCCGAAGGTGAAAGGGCAAATTTGGCAGACCAAGCGGCAGAACGGCATATTGAGGACTGTCAAAGCTGCTGACCAGGCCGATAATGCCAAGAATTACACCAAGAACCGCGCCTAGAGGAAAGAGAAACTGGGTGACAAAACCAGTGCGCTTAATAACGAATAGTCCGCAGCAGCCTAAAAATAGCCATCCGGCTATGACAAGAAGTATGAAATCTAACGAAATCAAATCCGCCACTGGGTCCCTTCCTGATGTCGAGATGCACACTCACGGATCGTATCAATTACGAATCGACGGGGGAATACATTCAACGTAACGAATGCATTGCAAAATGAAATGTCCCGAACAAAAATGTATGTACCATTTCGGTGACCATCGCTGCTTATCAATTTGATTATAGTACTAATACTTAGGCCGCGATAGGCTTTGTAGGTAGAAACAATACGACGGCTTACCTTTTCTGATCAATTTGGCACTGCGAAAATTGAAATGATGTCGATGAATCACACAATATTGAATTGCCAGATAGTCGCGCACCAAATATCAAAAAGTGACTTTTAAATATCCGCCTCGGTACCGGGCGCCTGCACAGGCCTGCCCGACAATGCATCGGTGATGCATCCATTGCCCGGCGACCTTTTCCGCAAGCTCGTCGTGCAATATCAATATCACCCGATTCAACCAAGCATTCGCAACCAGCCAGATCGATGCGTGCGATGTGTATGTGTTGTCATCCCGATTTACTCCGATTCAAAAATTTGCATGAAGACGAATTCCATATATGGAAACTGGTCCGCGATCCTGATTGTAGGCAGGATTGGAAATGTACTGATAGTCCAGGGTCAATGATGTCGATGGAACCAGACGCATTGAATAAAATAATTCCATTATTTTTTCAGGTGCGTAATTCAATTTTCCGTCGCCGATTAATACTCCCAATCCACCTGCAGCAAAATACTTCTGCGCATCCGCTGAAATTCGATTCTCCACTAACGCCATGCCGACACTGTCGTCATGACGGGTCCAGATGTCGCCCTGAATCAGCAAACCGGCTGACAGTGACTGATTGATGTCGGTAAACTCATAGGTTTCCTTATCACCGCGATTCGCGCTGACTCGCGCAAATGCGCCCACATCGGACGACAGTTCCTGTTCCATATTCAACACGATACCAGGGCGCGAACTATAACGCCGCACCGGTTCGACCGCAGGAGTGGTGTTGGTTTGCCGGCCATAGAGAAGCGCATCGTTATAACTGGCCATATTCCCTGCATTCATCCACGCTAACAATTTGATTTTTCCGGGATGATCCAACCAGACATGGCGCATTTCCAATTCCAGGTTGCTGGAATTTTCGCCAAAATTGATCCGTACAATTTTTCCGTTCGGTTTTGGAGACAGCTGAAAAAAACCGCCGCGCAACGTCCACCAGTCCTGCGTCCATTCGATGGAACCACCCCACGTATACCCCCAGGGATCCGCCGCATAATCATAACTGCCGGCGTCGATCACGGACCAGTTCAAAAAGTCGGCACGCGGATCATGAGCGTAACTGTTGGTGTCAAATAGATCAGTTACCGAAAATTTGCCCAGGGTGAACGTCAGATTGTTGGCAGTCGAATTTCCGGCGAACTGGTTAGGACCGGCTTCGACTGCACTGCTCTCCCCGCTCAAATCAAGGACCTGGCGGATGAATAATTTGGGAAAGCGCAAATAGGGTGTGTTGGAACCCACTTTATAAGCACCGCCATTCGAAAATCCGGCCAGTCCCAAGGTATTTTCAAAACCAAATCCCTGGTCGATTTCACTGGTGGCCCAAACTTCGGCCCCATTCCATAAACGTCTTCCCAACATCAGAGTGATATCGGTGGTTTCTTGTGTCCGGCCATGCGGATTCAAACTTTGTGCACCACTGTAAGGAGCCGTGAAGTCTGAATGCTTTTGAGTGATATTGGTCAATTGCCCGTTGAGCGCCCAATCGTCCTGATCAGGAATAACCGTGTTGGTGATTGACGCCGGCGAATTGGCAGAATCCGTGATGCCGGCATCCGCCTCGGCAGCATAAGCGGCTGACACGCTCATTAGCGTACCTGTCAGGCCAAGAGTTAGCGCCTGAACTATTTTTTTGATTGATGTCATTATTTTTTCTAATTAAAAAGAGGCTCTGACAGTGTGGCATATCGGAATTACCGCGTCATTACAGTGCCATCTGCACTATTTTATAGATTACCATCACAACAGCGATCAACAGGTAACCACGCAGCAAGCCCATCCATATCCGGGTAGTTCCGGTCATGGTGTTTGGCTGCAACGTATCCAGGGGTGGCATGCGCCAGTTGTCCAGCTGGCTTGGTTTGCTCATGACTCTTTGATTTGATTCAGTACGCTCGGCACGTAATGCCATACCAGCCAATCCCAATAGCAGCCCGATGATGCATCCTGCCGCCATGATCTCAACGATCAACTCGCCACTGATATCGGGGAACACGACGGCGGTTGTCAGCACGATCGACAGTATCACCAGGATGGCTACGATAATGACAGTCAGGATATTGGTTATACGGCCATTCACCCATGGCCCCAGTACCTGCTTGTCATTGCACAGCAGCAGCAAAAATACGGCAGCACTGGGCAGCAAAATGCCAGCCAGCGTCTGTACGGCATTTGTCAACAGTCCCAAAGGCACACCAGGTATCACAACCAACGCCGCAGAAACGACGATCAATGCACAATACACGGCATAAAATGCTTTTGCTTCACCCGGTTTGCGATGCAAAGAATGTTTCATTGAAAGGACATCACCAATTGCATACGCGCTCGACAGAGAAATTGCCGCTGCACCGATAATGCTGGCATCAATCAGACCAATGGCAAACAGCATGCCGGGCACACGACCATAATATTTTTCCAGACCGGCTGCGACTGCGCCTGCATCCACAAATTTTCCTGCTTCTGCAGTGCCTTCAAACAGGTGGGCCACACTTGCCATAATTGCGACGGCACCAATGATAACCACAACAATTCCCAGGCAAAGATCAATGTGTTGGCGCCGACTGAATATTGACCCACCCTGCCGATTGAATATTGACCCAGGGCGAGTTGCTGTTTTGTGAACCAGCAATTGTGGATAAGTCTAACAAACAGTTGGTTTTTAACCTATTCATTTGT
>Ga0316228_1004011_pt1 | contig 11348 bp, 10 predicted proteins | sample TBH18021metaG_FD_206005 | JGI IMG/M metagenome (GOLD analysis project Ga0316228, IMG submission 206005) | Freshwater microbial communities from Trout Bog Lake, Wisconsin, USA - TBH18021 | ecosystem: Environmental > Aquatic > Freshwater > Lake > Hypolimnion/Profundal zone | place: USA: Wisconsin... | reverse complement strand
CGCAGCTTTGGCGCGGCGGTCAGCGATTTTTGCGCCGTCGGTGAGCCGCATGATTTCGATGTGCTGCTGCAGGGCAAAACCGTGGCCCATGTGCGCTGGAATCTGGGCGGTGTGCACAACCAACTCAACGCGCTGGCCGCCATTGCCGCCGCTGAGCATGTGGGTGTGTCGCCGACGCAGGCCGCTGCGGCCCTGGCCACCTTTGAGAATGTGAAACGCCGCATGGAAGTGCGTGCGCAAATCGCTTTACCCGGCGCCAGCGAAGCCACCCCGGTCACGATTTACGATGACTTTGCCCATCACCCCACGGCCATCCGCACCACCATCAACGGACTGCGCCGCCGTGTCGGCAAGGCACGCATCCTGGCGGTATTTGAGCCGCGCAGCAACACCATGAAACTGGGCGCGATGAAGGCGCAGTTGCCCTGGAGCCTGGAGGAAGCCGACCTGGCCTTTTGCCACAGCGGCGGCTTGGGCTGGGATGCCAGCGAAGCCCTCAAGCCCATGGGCGACCGGGCCTGCGTGGCTGACAGCGTAGACGGCGTGATTGCACAGCTGTTGTCCAAGGTGCGCCCGGGCGACCATGTGCTGTGCATGAGCAACGGCGGTTTTGGCGGCATCCACCAGAAGCTGGCAACGGCACTGAAGCAACACTGACGAAGGCATGGCGAGCTTGCACGCTCCGTGGCTGCGCACGGCGGCACTGCACACGCCCCAGGGGATTCGGAAAGAAAATTAGTAGGTCAGGCTCAGGGTATCGGCGTCCACCTGCAGCATCTTCTTGCCCAGAGCCGCACTGGCGGCCGCGGCAAAGGCGTCGCCCCAGACTGCATCGGCAAAGTGCTTGGCGCCGGCCTCGCGGGCTATCACCACCACCTTGTCGGCCAACAGCAGCTTGCCGGAGGCCCGCAGGGGCTCGCACTCCAGCGCCACAAACTGCTCATCCAGCCATTTGCGCGCCACGTCGTTGGCAAGCGGCTCCCGGCCCTCGGTGCTGAAGGAAAACTCCTTGCCTTCCACAATCACATTGACTTCACTGCGCATATCGTTTCCTCTTTCGAATCTATGGCTCAAGCGTACCGCAAGAAGGTGGGCGCAGGCTGACAATTGCGCAGCGCCCACTGCAGGCTAGCCTCTACGCGCCTTCACGGCCTGCGACAGCACTTCCAGCGAAGCGAGTGAATCGTCCCAGCCCAGGCAGGCATCGGTAATGCTCTTGCCGTATTCCAGCTTGGCGGCGTCGTCCTTGCCCGGCGTGAACTTCTGCGCACCGGCCTGCAAATGGCTTTCCACCATCACACCAAAGACACTGGTGGAGCCGGCCGCGATCTGGGCGGCGATGTCGCGCGCCACTTCCAGCTGCTTTTCATGCTGCTTGCTGCTGTTGGCGTGGCTGCAATCCACCATCAGGGTGGCGGGCAGCTTGGACTTTTCCAGCTCGGCGCAGGCCGCTGCCACACTGGCGGCATCGTAATTGGGCGCCTTGCCACCGCGCAGGATCACGTGGCAGTCCGGGTTGCCCTTGGTCTGCACAATCGCCACCTGGCCGTTTTTATGCACCGACAGAAAGTGGTGCGCACCGGCTGCCGCCTGGATGGCGTCGGTGGCGATCTTGATATTGCCGTCGGTGCCGTTCTTGAAGCCTATGGGCGCCGACAGGCCGGAGGCCAACTCGCGGTGCACCTGGCTCTCAGTCGTGCGGGCACCAATGGCGCCCCAGGAGATCAGATCGCCCAGATACTGGGGCGAGATCACGTCCAGGAATTCGCTACCGGCGGGCAGGCCCATGCGGTTGATTTCGATCAGCAACTGGCGCGCAATGCGCAGGCCTTCGTCGATGCGGAAGCTCTCGTCCAGATAGGGGTCGTTAATCAGGCCCTTCCAGCCCACGGTGGTGCGCGGTTTCTCGAAATACACGCGCATCACGATTTCCAGCGTGTCGGCGTACTGGACGCGCATCTCCTTCAGGCGCCGGGCGTACTCGAGTGCCGCGGCCGGATCATGGATGGAACAGGGTCCGATGACGACCAGCAGGCGGTCATCCTTCTTCACCATGATGTTGTGGATCGCGTGGCGGGTGTCGGCAATCAGCTTTTCAACGGCTGTGCCCACAATCGGGAAGAAACGAACCAGATGCTCGGGAGGTGGCAACACGGTAATGTCCTTGATACGTTCGTCATCGGTAATGCCGGTACGGTCGGCGCTGGTATGCACTTTGGTGGTCATGGGCTTCTTCCCTGGGTTAAAACAAACAAAAATGGGGCAAAAAAAAACCGCCGGGGGTGCCAGCGGTTGTTTGAAGATTCGGTACTTTTTCAGGTACGTTCAGATCTCTCTACCGCCGCAGGCGCTTGAGAACCAAAAATAGCTAAAGAAAAAAGTGGCTGAATGCATGGATTGCAATGTAGCACAAGTTTTTAACACGAGACTTTCACAGCGCCTGCAATGTCCGCCAACCAGCCGCCTTGACCATATTCCGCTTCTACATCAAGCGTGAACGCGAAGGCCTGCCGCAGACAGTGCAAAACGCACGGCAAGGCGGGCCGACAAAGTGCACGATTGATCGAGGAGTGGAATCAAGCAGTGCCGCCGACGGTGAGGCCGTCAATGCGCAGCGTGGGCTGACCCACGCCCACGGGCACGCTCTGGCCCTCCTTGCCGCAGGTTCCCACACCGCTGTCGAGCTTCATGTCGTTGCCAATCATGCTGACGCGCTTGAGGCATTCCGGGCCGCTGCCGACGATGGTGGCGCCCTTGACCGGATACAGGATCTTGCCGTTTTCCACCCAATAGGCTTCGGAGGCAGAGAACACAAACTTGCCGGAGGTAATGTCGACCTGGCCGCCGCCGAAATTGGTGGCGTACAGGCCCTTCTTGATGCTCTTGACGATTTCTTCCGGCGCCTTGTCGCCACCCAGCATGTAGGTGTTGGTCATGCGCGGCATCGGAATATGGGCATAGCTCTCACGCCGGCCGTTGCCGGTGGGCGCCACACCCATCAGGCGCGCGTTCATAGAATCCTGGATATATCCCTTGAGGATGCCGTCCTCGATCAGCACATTGCGCTGGCTGGCATTGCCCTCGTCATCCACGTTGAGCGAGCCGCGGCGGTCGGCAATGGTGCCGTCGTCCAGGACGGTGACGCCCTTGGCCGCCACGCGTTGGCCGATGCGGCCGCTAAAGGCGCTGGAGCCCTTGCGGTTGAAGTCGCCCTCCAGCCCATGGCCAATGGCCTCGTGCAACAGAATGCCGGGCCAGCCGGAACCCAGCACCACGGTCATCTCACCGGCGGGTGCCGGACGGGCCTCCAGATTGGTCAGTGCCGCATGCACCGCCTGGTCCACATATTCCTGAATCTGCGCGTCCGTGAAATAGGCCATGCCGAAGCGGCCACCGCCTCCACCGGAGCCGACTTCGCGCCGTCCCTTTTGCTCGGCAATCACCGTCACCGACAGGCGCACCAGCGGGCGCACATCGGCCGCAATCGTGCCATCGGCTCGCGCCACCAGCACCACATCGTATTCAGCGGCCAAACCGGCCATGACCTGGGCCACGCGCGGATCCTTGGCGCGGGCCATGCGTTCCACACGGCCCAGCAGATCCACCTTGGACTGGCTGTCCAGCGTGGAGATCGGGTCCACCGCCGTGTACAGGCTGCGCGCGCCGGCTATTTTTTGCTTGGCGGTCTTCACGCGGGCGGACTTGGCTGCCGCCGAGATGGTGCGCACGGTGCGCGCCGCGTCCAGCAGGGAAGCCTCGGAAATATCGTCGGAATAGGCAAACGCCGTTTTCTCGCCGCTGACGGCGCGCACGCCCACGCCCTGATCAATGCTGAAGGAACCGGTCTTGACAATGCCCTCCTCCAGGCTCCAGCCCTCGGAGCGGGTGTACTGGAAGTAGAGATCGGCCTCGTCCACCTGGTGCGCCTTGATTTCGTTCAGGGCGCGGGCCAGATGGGTTTCATCCAGGCCAAAGGGGGTGAGCAACAGGGACTTGGCGGTGGCCAGTCGTTCGATGGTGGGTTCGCGAGAGATCATGGGCGCATTTTAGGCGTGCCACTCGGCGCGTGGAGGATTGAGTGGCAAGACCTTAATGGGGCGGGGGGGAGTTACGACTGAACCAGCCGCTTCGAATTGGCAATCGACATCAAAATCCCCAGCGCCAGGCCCAAGGTCACCATGGCCGTGCCGCCATAGCTGATAAAGGGCAAAGGCACTCCCACCACCGGCAAGATGCCGCTGACCATGCCCATATTCACAAAGGCATAGGTAAAGATGATCATGGTCACGGCGCCGGCCAGCAGACGCGCAAACAGCGTGGGCGCCTCCAGCGCAATGGCCAGGCCCCGCAGGATCAGAAAGATAAAGGCCACGATCAGGCACAGGTTGCCGATCAGTCCAAACTCCTCCGAGAAGGCCGCAAAGATGAAATCGGTGGTGCGCTCGGGGATGAATTCCAGATGCGTCTGCGTGCCCTGCATAAAGCCCATGCCGAAGACGCCACCCGAGCCAATGGCAATCATGCCTTGAATGATGTGAAAGCCCTTGCCCAGCGGGTCACGGGTCGGGTCCAGCAGCGTGCAGATGCGCTGCTGCTGGTAGTCGTGAAGCACCGGCCAGCGCATGCCATCGGCGCACAGCGTGGGCTCAAACGCCACGATCAGACCGACGCCAATCAGGCCCAACACGATGGGTGGCACGATCAGCCTCCAGCTCATGCCGGCAAAGTAGATCACCGAAAAACCGGCCGCCAGAATCAGCAACGCCGTGCCCAGATCCGGCTGCTTGATGATCAGCGCCACCGGCACCGCCAACAGGGCCGTGGCCACGGCGAAATCCAGCGGGCGCAGCTGGCCCTCGCGCTTCTGAAACCACCAGGCCAGCATCAGCGGCATGGCGATCTTGAGAATCTCGCTGGGCTGGATGTCCGTGCCCAGATGAAGCCAACGCCTGGCACCTTTTTTGGTGACACCAAACACCGCCACAGCAATCAGCAGGGCCACCCCCACGGTATACAAGGGCACGGCAAGAGACATCAGGCGCTGCGGCGGAATCTGCGCCACCACAAACATGATGACGGCGGCAATCAACATATTGCGGGCGTGATCCTCCACGCGCGTGCCGCGATCCCAACCGGAGGAATACATGGTCAGCATGCCGGCACAGGCCAGCACAAACACGGCAAAGGCCAGCGGGCCATCAAAGCCGGCAAACCAGGGCGCAATGCGTTGGCGCAGGGAAGGTTGGGTAAACGGAGATGCCATAGGTGGCAATTATCCTGCCAAGGCAAGCGGATCGCACGGCAGGGCCGCGCTCCTTACGGTGAAAAGCTGCGTGCCTCTTCCCGCAGCTGGATGGCAAGCGCGCAGGACAGGCCCAGGCGGCGCAGCAACCAGGGGGACAGGTCGCTATTGAAGGGGTCCGGCAACGGTTCGGCCTCGGTCAATGCACCGGCCTGCGCCGAAGGTGCCGGGACTGCGGTCTGGCACATCAGTGCCGCCTCCATCACCTCGGCGGCCTGCTGCAAGGCTTGGCCGACCTGCTGCAGCTGCAAACGCTCGCGTCGCAGCAGCAGCATGGTCTTGATGGAGGTGAGCTGCGCCAGCAACTGGTAACTGCGCGCCAGGATGCGGCCCAGCGGCTCCAGCGGCGGCTGCACCGCGCGTGGCTCCGAGAGTGCGCGCTGGGTGGCCTGCACCAGGGCCGACAAGGTCTCGTAGCAGTCGCGCCGGGCCAGGCGCCATTCCAGCTCGGGTGCGTTTTCCATGCTTTGCAACTGGCCCAGAGTGAGCGAAATTCGGGCATAGCGCGCCTGTGCCGCCAGTGCACGCGCCACCAGGGTGGCGACCTGCTTGCGCTCCCAGGACGGCAGCACATAGCTGAAGGCCCAGGCAATCGAGACTCCAAGCAAGGTGTCGGCCACCCGCTCCAGCACATCAAAGGCCGGACTGATGCCGGCATTGACCATGTGCGCCTGCACCAGGCCCAGCAGCGTGGCAGCCACCGCCGTGACCAGATACAGGCGCAGCGCGAAGGCATGGGCCACGGCCTGCGCCAAGGTCAGCACCAGCAGCATCACCCACACCGGCAAATGCGCCGCCAGCACCAGGCCGGCCAGCAGGCAGCCAATCAGCGTGCCCAGCACCCGGCTGTTGCGTCGCTCCAGGGTTTGCGCCAGGCTGCCGCGCAGCACCACCACAATCGTCAGCAGAATCCAGTAATCGTGCGTGCCCCAGGGCATCAGCAGGCCCAAAACGTAGGCAAAGCCTATGGCCAGCGCGGCGCGCACGGCATGGCGCAGGGTGGGCGCCTCCCAGCGCCAAATGGCAAAAAAGGGCCGCCAGGACCAGGCCGTGGTGCTGACAAACATCTGCCAGTTGCTGCGGATCAGGTCCATGTCGGGCCGACCCTGGCCGGCCAGCAGCGCGCTGATGCGCAAGGCCTCGTCATTGAGGTTGCCGACCCGGTTGGCCAGGCCCCTTGCCAACATGGCGGTGCGGGTTTCGTGCTCGCCGGAACCGCCATCCCAGACCAGGGCGGCCAGCTGAGGGCGGCGGTTATCCAGCGCCATCGGCGCCTGGCCTTGCAGCAGGGCGTAGGCCAATTGTTCGATGTCCTCGGCAAGAGCCTGCTCCACATCGTGCAGTCCCTGCATGGCCAGAAAATGGCCGCTGGCCGCGCTCAGCGCCTCCAGATCCAGCTCGCAGGCGGTCAGGTGGTCGCGCATTTCCAGCACCGCCAACAGGATCGCGGCCAGTTGTTGGCGGCGGGCGGACACCGGCGACTCCAGCACAATGTCGCGCGCCGCCTGCAACTGGTCATTGAGTGCTGCCTGCTGGCGCAACAGCACGCCGATCAACGGCGCCTGCTTGCGCCGGTCGGCGGATGCCGTCTGAATGAACTGCTCGGCCTGGGTACGCATCACATGGGCCAGCGCCAACAGCGTGTCGGCCAGCAACTGCGTGCGGTAGCGTGCGTTGAGCAGGGCATTGGCCGCCGTGGCGTAGGCCAGGTACAGCAAGGCGCCCAGGGCAAAGTTGCGCGTGCTGGCCAGGGCTGCGGCCAAGCCACCATGCTGCGGCACGGCCATGGAAAAAATCATGGCAAACATGGCGGAGACGGCAATCGGCAGTCCGCGCTTGCCCCAGGCGCCACCCAGGAAGGCCAGAAAACTGGCAGGCACCAGCAGCAGGCCTAGCCCCAGCGGCTGATCGTGCAAGGCCTGCACGGCAAAAAACAGCGGGGTTCCCACCAGCGCGGCCGGCAACAAATGCCAGAACTTGCCCTTGACCGGGGCCGCCAGATCCGGCGGCGTGCAGACGATGACGCCAATGGAGGCCGCACCGGCCGCCACCGCACCGAACAGCAGGTGCACCGAGGCCGAGATCAGCAAGAGGCCAAGGGCCGCAGAAGCGCCATTGAGCACGTAATAGCTCAACAGCAGCCGAAGCAGCTCGCGGCTATGGCGTTGCACGGGCGGTCCGCCGGTCACGCCCGGGACGGCATCGATCAGCGCACCTTGCGCCGGGCGCTGAGCACATCGTGCAGCTCCACCAGGGCCAGGCTCAGTTTGTGTTTGGGGTCCAGGTGGATCATGGGCAGGGACTGCTCATGCGACTCGCGAATCCTCACGCTGGATGGTAGATAGGGCTGCAACACCGGCAGGCCCTCGGCAATCAGCGCATCGACCAGGCGCTGCGGCAAATTGGCACGGGGCTGAAACTGGTTCACCACAATGCCCTTGACCTCCAGATCGGGGTTGTGGTCGGACTGGATCTCCTGCACATTTTCCAGCAGCGTGTACAAGGCCTTGCGCGAGAAGTCGTCGCAATCAAACGGGATCAGGCATCCGCTGGCGCCTATCAGCGCCGAGCGGGTGTAGAAGTTCAGCGCCGGTGGGGTGTCGATGTAGATGCGGTCGTAGACCTCGCCAAGCTTCTGCAGCGCCTCGCGCAGTTTGTAGATTTTCTGGCGCGATTCCAGCTTGGTCTGCAACTCGTTGAGTTCGGGGTCTGAGCCCATCAGGTGCAGGTTCTCGAACGGTGTTTCCACAATGTAGTCCGAGTGCACCACGGGCTTGAAGCTATAGCCCAGGCAATACTCAAAAAAGCCACCCACGTTGGCACCCTCAGGTGCCGAGCTATCGCCCATCAGGTAGCTGCTGGAGTTGCCCTGCGGGTCCAGGTCAATGACCAGCGTGCGCAGGCCCTGGGCCGCGCTGATGGCGGCGAGATTGCAGGTGATCGTCGATTTTCCGACGCCGCCCTTTTGGTTGAATACAACAAGCGCCATGCTGCGGGTTCCTTCACTCTGGATCAATCGGTCAGGCTGGAGTGTACCGTTCAGGCCAGGGGCCAGCCCCGCCTACCAATGCGTGGTGGAAATCCCCAGCACGGCCCAACACAGAGCCGCATGCACGGCATACAGATGGCTCTTGAACGGCACCCAGCGAATCGGCTTCTGGGTTTCGGCCTTGTAGTGCGTGGTCTCCTTTTGATCGGCAACGGCGCGTCCATGGGCGCCCTCGCAGACAAAGTGGCCCGGCTTGGCCTCCACCATTTGCGCCACGGCGCGCATGAGCAGAATCTCCTGCTTGAGCCGCTTTTCCAGCCCGAGCTTGTCGCCCTCCGGTTCGGCCAGCACCTGGGCGCAGAGGCGCGCGATTTCTTCGGTGCTCATGCTGCGGCCCTCTTCGCTTCGTCCGGCCAGGCCCAATGCTGCAACAGGGAATGCGCCACGGCGTAGACCGGTGGCAGCAGAAAACGGGCAGCCGGGTCGCCAGCCAGCGCCGCGCGAACCTCGGCCCGGCTAAGCCAGATTGCGTCTTCCAGCTCGTCGGTGGCGATGTTCAGCGTATCGTTTGTTACTTCGGCAATGCAGGCCAGCATCAGCTGCGCCGGAAACGGCCAGGCCTGGCTGGTGACATAGCGTACCCGGCTGGCACACACACCCGCCTCCTCAAACAGCTCGCGCGCCACGGCCTCTTCCACCGTCTCGCCGGGCTCCAGAAAACCGGCCAGGGCCGAATAGCGCCCCGCAGGCCAACTGGCCTGGCGGCCCAAAAGGGCGCGGTCGCCATGCTCGGCCAGCATGATGACCACCGGGTCCACCCGCGGGAAATGTTCGCTGCCGCAGGCCACACAGCGCCTACCCCAGCCGGCTCTCTGGAGCAGCGTGGCCGCGCCGCATTTGCCGCAAAAGCGGTGGCGGCCATGCCAGTCGATCAGGCTGCGCGCCGTGCCATAGGTGGCCATGTCCTGCGGCCCCAGCAGCGACAGGACCTCCATGGTGCGCGGGGTGCGGTACAGCGGCGCCTCGGCCGAATGCTGCTGCAGGGCGACGAAGTGCGGCACGCCTTGCAGCAGGCCCAGCAAAATCAGGGCTGCGGTATCGGCTTCGGTCAGGCCCTGCAGTCCGTGCCAGACCAGCGCGCCCTCTGAAGTCAGCGCAGGGTCAAAGCCCTGCAATTGCAACAGCCTGGCCTGCGGGTGCTGCAGCAGTGCCGACAAGGCCTCTGCATCGCCACGCAAAGGGTCGGCGCGATCGAACAGGCTGCCGCTAAAGCCGGGTTGAAAAGGTGTCATGTGCCACGATTATCCCCAACTCGCCACTCAACACCGCGACCTGATTCAGCGCCGGAGTTCAGGCAGCGAATTGGGCGTAGTACTGCGCAATGGCCGGGGTTGCGGCGATGCGCTGCATGTGGGCCTGTACGGAAGGGGCAAGCCGGGCCACCAGATCGGTGGGCACATGGTCCAGACGACCGGAGTTAAGGCCCTGCACAAAGGAAAAAACCTTCAGGTCCGCAATGGTGAGACGGTTGTCGGCAAAGTACGCGCCGCCATGGGCATGCAGTTGCTGCTCCATCCAGCCCAGATACAGCGGCAGCGGACCCGCCACCAGCGCCGTGCGCGCCTCCTTCAAGGCCTCTGCGCTCAGGCCAAAGCTGGCGGCCAGTTTGCTGGTAAGGTCTTCCAGCGCATCCAGCACCTCGTCGCACAGCAGCGCCTGGTAGGCGTCGGTGGGGTAAAGCCCGGCTAGCTTGCCCACATAGCGGGTGATGGCGTCGCTCTGCGTCACCTGCACACCGTCCACATGCAGCGTGGGCACCTGGCCAAAGGGGGTGGCCTTGCGCACCTCGGCAAACTCGGGAAAGCTGAAGCGATTGTCTTCGAAGGCTATGCCGCCGATGTGCATTGCCAGCCTTGCGGGCTCGCCGCGTCCGCCGTGCATGTCGAAGTAGGTAAGTTTGAGTTGGCTCATGGTGTATTCCTTGGGATGGCCGCAGCGGACTCGCGCGGCAGCCGGATTCTATGCGCTGCCTCCGGGCCGGGGATGCACCGGTGTGGCAGCGCAAACGCAGCGAAGGTGATTTACGAATAGGGTGGACTACCGGTAACCTGTAAGATTGGTGTCAGCACGCATTCCTATGCTGCAGTGCAACATGACCCACTCCATCGATACCCAACTGGCGCTCGAAGACTTGCTTGGCGATTTGCACTTCGCGCGCAAACACGACCAGTTGGGGCGACTGGCGTTGCTGGCGTATTGCGAGGTCAAGGGATGGGCAAGGCGCGCCGGAAAGCCAGATGTGGCGGACAAGGCCCTGCAGATGTTTTCCGAGAATCCGCGCCGCAGCAAAGCGGAGTTTCTGGAAGAAATCGACAAGCTGATTGCGACATTGGAACTGCACGAGAACGAGTACCGGCGAACCAATGCACGGTTTGCCCTGAATGCCTCGTCCACGCATCCCACGATGGAATACCACTAACTCGCTGGAGCAGATCGCCCAAGAGGTGAGCTGACCTGCGTCGTCTTGAATGGGGTGGTGATGCAGTGCAGATTGCGGCACATCACCCACCGGTGCATGACCGCATGCATGGAATCCTTTAGCGAGAGAACCTTGCCGGCAACATGGACAGGAGCACGCCATCTTTCAGAAAAACATGGTGGTAAATGGCTGCAAGCGCGTGCAGGCCGGCCAACCAGATCAGCACATCACCCAGCAGACCGTGCACATCACCCCAGTCGGCCAGTTTCGCGATCGCAGAGTTGGCAATCAGGGGCATCTGGTCCATGCGCACGCCGCCCAGCAAGGTGAGCGGATGGCCTTCGCTGCCCAGGGCCAGCAGCGCAGAGACGGGCAACACCAGCAGCAAGGCCCACAGGGCCAGGTGCATCAGCTTGGACAACAGTGCCATCCAGCCATGGGCCTCAAAACGGGGCGCTGCCGGGCGGAAGGCCACCCACAGCAGACGCAGCAACGTCAGCGCAAATACCAGAATGCCCAGGGTCTCGTGCCAGACGATGTCACTGCGGGTGGCCGGGTCCAGACCCTGGTGCATGAGG
>Ga0316228_1004010_pt1 | contig 11349 bp, 6 predicted proteins | sample TBH18021metaG_FD_206005 | JGI IMG/M metagenome (GOLD analysis project Ga0316228, IMG submission 206005) | Freshwater microbial communities from Trout Bog Lake, Wisconsin, USA - TBH18021 | ecosystem: Environmental > Aquatic > Freshwater > Lake > Hypolimnion/Profundal zone | place: USA: Wisconsin... | reverse complement strand
ACCTAATTTTTCAAACGCTAATTCTGCTTGGTAAGAGTTTTGGGCGGTTTTTAAGGTCTTTTGCGTGCTGGCTTCGGCAAGAAAAACCATTTTGTTTGTTAATTTTTGAATTTCAGTAATATTTTCAGCAGTCTTTGCTGCCTCTGTAAGGCTCTGTATAGAGAGTGCTCGGATTTCTTGAGCAATCACAGAGAACCCTTTGCCATACTGACCAGATCGAGCTGCTTCAACAGATGCGTTAAGAGCCAGAATATTGGTTTGATTGCTAATTCCATGAACTAGTTTAGAAATTTCCCCTATCTGATCAATCCTGGATGCTAAGACTGAAATCGTATCGCTTAAGTCGCTCATTGCAAGGCTGAGGGTCTCTGATTCGGTTTTACTGATTTTTGCCCGCTCCATTTCTTCTGTTGCCGTTAATTTTGCCGTTTCAGCAATTTTAGAAACAACATTGGCGTCTTCATTTGCTAAAGCGGCAGAAGTCATCACTTCTCCTGCGGTAGCCGTGGTCTCGGCAATGGAGGAGGATTGTTGCGAAAGATTTTTGGTTAATTGAATCACCTGTGATGCTGAATTATTAGCCACTCTATTGATTTCAATGACAAGAGAGGAGAGGGGCTTGATTAATTTCAAACGTAAAAATAGATAAATTACCGCCAATAAGGTCAATGAGAAAATCAGACTAAAAAAGATGATGAATTCTTGATAAGATCTAATGGTGTTTAAAGAACTTATTCTTTTTTGCAAAAGTTGATCTTCAGCTTGATTAACGTCTTCAGCCTCATGCCGTAATTCATCCATGATCTCTTTGCCAGCGCCGCTAACGACTGGTTCAAGGGCCTCTTTTGATTTTCCAGCCTTGTTAAGAGTTACAGTTAACTCTAATTCCTTTAGTTTTTTTTCTGAGAGCGCAATATATTTCCTGCCAATACTTCCCTGTGCTGGATCGCTTTCCAAGAGCTTATTCAACTCGACTATATTGCTATTTATCTTTGGGATGGCTAGGTTATAGGATTCCAAGAAAGCAGTATTTTGAGTGAGTAAATACCCCCTTTGACCCGTTTCGGCGTCAACCAAAAGTTTGAGTGTTTCTTTAAATTTTTGAATAATAGTATTCGTTTTTTCAACTAAATATTCCGATTGAGAAGTCTTGTAGAGGCTAATTTTTATGCCTGAAACCGTACCGAGCAAAATTACAGCAATCAAAATGAATAAGATATTTATCCAATTTTTGAGTTTGACTTCATGATTCATGCTCATTATTTAATTGCTCTGTATTTACTCGGTATTTAATTCCGACCTAGTGATAGTGATCCTTATTTCCCGCATTCTGCGATCCAAAAGGAGATCCTGCTGAAATTCCCTGAGATTTTCTATGCATTGCTCTCGTGATGGCGCTATGAACGGCCTCAGCCATTTGCATCGGTTCGGATGTTTTAAGAATGACATGACTCACGCCAACGCGGGCAGCGGCATTTAGAGGATCTGGGACATCGAAAAAATGTGCGCTGTAAAAGATTATCTCAGTACCAGCAAGTTCTGGAATTTCCTGCACCGCTTTTGCAAACATATAGCCATCCATGGGAACCATTCTGATATCGCAAAAGACAATCTCTGGATACTGAGAACGCATTAGCCCAAGCCCATCAATGCCATTCTCGGCCTCTAATACCTCATGGTTACCTTGACTATTAATAATGAGATGCAACAAAGTGCGATCTTCTGGGACATCATCAATGATTAAAAATTTAGCCATCTCAACCTTCTTGCTCTTTGCCGACTGTTGAAGAATATCAGCGAGAGCTCCTATTCATCATGTATTAAATATCTTCCTAATGCCGAGTAATACATTTACATCCTAAACCCAATAAGTAGCTAGAGATAGACCTATAAATGAGTTCTATCACCACATATATTGGGTGATCTTCATTCTCCTTTGTAAATCTTGATTCAAAACAATTTTTAAGATCTGCACTTGATTGCTATTTGAATTCCTTGGTAGCAACATGGTTCCAATGCCCTCCAAAAATGAATAAATTTTTATTGGAGAGATTAATGGAATATTCGTCTAATGGATTTGGGGTTGATATGACAACAAGTAAAGAATCTAATTCAATGAAATTTGAGCTTGCATCAATGGGTGCTTTAGGAAAGATGCTATTAGACTCAGTAGAAAATGCTTATTTTGAAATAGACTTACTTGGTCTTATTCGCTCATGGGGTAAGGGCGCAGAAAAGTCATATGGCTATATCCCTAGTGAAGCTATTGGAAAACTTAATTTCAATATTCTCATTAACTCTACCGATCCCGAAACATCTTCTTTCGATGATTTAACCAGTCAAGTCAACAAAAACGGTTATTGGAAGGGTAAAACCCGAAATACTCCAAAGAACCAAATTCAATTTGATGGTGAAACGATTGTTTACCCTAAAAAAGATGATCAAGAGTTAATAAGTGCTTATGTTGTCATCACCACAAAAAAGTTTACTAAGACCAATGTTCTTCTAAGAGGTCACCGGTCAGCTCTTTACGACAGTTCTTTGTTTAAAACCAGCGCAGAGGCGATGGATTTTATTGAGAGCGTATTGGAGTCCTCAACAGAATATTCCATGATTGGCAAGGACCTCAATGGAAAGATTCTACTTTGGAATGAAGGTGCCCGCAGATTGTATGGATATGAACCAGATGAGCTTCTAGGCAAGGCAAATTCATCCATCTTGCATGTTCCAGAGGATGTTGCAAAAGGTCTTCCTGAGCAGATCATGGCCACTTCCCTTAAAGAGGGTAAGTGGGAGGGTGTCATTGAGAGAATGCGCAAGGATAGGACGCGATTCTTTGCACGGGTTGTTATTACCCCGCGCTTAGATGCAGTCGGAAAGTCGGTGGGTTTTCTGTTAATTTCTAAAGATATCTCTGATGAGATTCGTTTAAACAAACAAATTGAAGCCACTCAACTCTACACTCGCTCATTGATTGAGTCGAATATTGATGCCTTAATTACAACCGATACTGTTGGCATTATTACTGACGTCAATCGACAAATGGAATTGCTCACCGGCGGAACACGTAGTACTTTAATCGGTAGTCCATTTAAAAATTGGTTTACCGATCCCAATCGAGCTGAAGAGGGTATTAAGTTAGTTTTACGTGAAGGTAAAGCGACAAATTATGAGCTAGTCGCCCAAAATGTAAATGGCCAAACTACAAAGGTTTCTTATAACGCCTCAATATTTAAAGATAGCGATGGCAAGCTTCAGGGAATGTTTGCATCTGCACGTGATATTACCGCCCAAAATAAATTGGAAGAAAAGTTACGTGAATCAGAGGCCTATAACCGTGGTCTGATTGAAGCGTCCGTTGACGGCCTAATTACCGTGGATTTAAAAGGCATGATTACCGACGTTAATGCCAAAATGTGCGAAATGAGTGGGTACTCTCGTGATGAACTCATCGGATCTGCATTCCCTAATTATTTTGCAGATCCTAAATTGGCAATGGAAGGCGTGACCCACACTTTTGAAAAAGGTGCGGTAACGGACTATGTCTTGCCAATGCTCTCTCGCAAAGGTGATAGCACATTAACTGTATCTTTCAATGCCTCCGTTTTTAAAGATCAGGCAGGTATTGTTAGAGGGATATTTGCCAGCGCGCGTGATATTACAGAGCAGTCTAGGTTACAAACACAACTTAGTGACGAGCGTACTTATAACCGCGGACTGATTGAGGCCTCTGTAGACGGCTTAATTACTGTCGACTCCTTATTGGTCATTACTGACGTAAATGCGACGATGTGTCGAATGACGGGATATAGCCGTGAAAAGCTGGTTGGGTCAAACTTTTCTGATTACTTTACCGACCCTAAAAGAGCTGCTGATGGGGTACGTCTCACTTTAAATAAGGGTGTAGTCACCAATTATGAGTTGACATTGCGAGGTCGAGAGGGGGTAGAGTCTTTGGTCTCGTTTAATGCCGCGGTCTACAAAGATCAAAATCAGATGATTCGGGGCATTTTCGCAAGCGCTCGAGATATTGGCGATCAAAGGAAGCTGCAAGATCAATTAGCCGAGGAGCGTACCTATAACCGCGGTTTGATTGAGTCGTCTGTGGATGGATTAGTAACCGTCGATGAATCTCTTGTCATTACCGATGTAAATGAGACCATGTGCCGGATGGTAGGGCGCCAGCGTATTCAGTTAATTGGTTCGTTATTTACCGCCTACTTTACTGAGCATGATGGTGCTGTTACTAACTATGTCTTAACTATTCTCTCTAGTGATAACCGAAAATTACCAGTTTCGTTTAACGCGGCTGTTTTTAAAGATACCTCAGGCAAGGTACGTGGAATATTTGCAAGTGCACGCGATATTACTTCACAGAAAAAGTTAGAGCTTGAGCTCCAATCTTCCCAGTTTTATACCCGTTCGCTCATCGAATCAAATATTGATGCCTTAATGACTACGGATATTTTAGGGATATTAAGTGACGTAAATCAGCAGATGGTTGGGCTGACGGGGTTGAGTAGGGAGCAATTGATTGGCACGCCATTTAAAGGGTATTTCACCGATCCTGAGCGTGCTGAGGCTGGGATTAAGATGGCCTTGCAAGAGGGTCGCGTAACTAACTATGAATTAACAGCGGTTTCTGGAGATGGACACCAAACCCAGGTTTCATTTAATGCATCCACCTTTAAAGATGCTCAAAATAAGTTGCAAGGTGTATTCGCAGCTGCTCGTGTTGTTACTGAGCAAAAGAAACTAGAGTCTCAGTTACGGGAATCACAGGCTTATAACCGTGGCTTAATCGAAGCTTCTGTAGATGGATTAATTACCGTTGATCCTTCGGGCACTATTAGCGATGTTAATGACCGCATGTGCCAGATGACTGGTTATGGCCGCTCCGAATTAATGGGAACTCAGTTTTCGTACTACTTTACAGACCCAGCCCGTGCTACGGCTGGCGTGAAAGAAACTTTTAGCAAGGGTGTGGTGACGGAATATGCCTTAACCTTGGTATCTCACTCTAGGCGCATGCTTCAGGTTTCCTTTAATGCCTCCATCTTTAAAAATGAGGCAGGAGAAGTCGGCGGAATATTTGCTAGTGCACGGGATATTACGGATCGGGTCAAGTTAGAGGAACAGCTCAGGGAGCAGCAAACTTACTTAAGGGGATTAATTGAGTCATCGGTCGATGGCTTGGTGACTGTTGACCAAGAGGGCTTCATCACAGACGTCAATGACCAGATGTGTCGGATGAGCGGCTCCACAAGAGAAAAGATGATTGGTTCGCAATTTAAATCATTTTTCACTCAACCAGATCAGGCTGATATTGGCGTTAAAAGAACTCTGATAGATGGCTTCGTTAAAAATTATGAGCTCACTTTATTGCATTCCACAGGACGCAAGTCTACAGTTTCTTTTAATGCCTCTACTTATCGTGGTCCAGATGGTAATGTGCAAGGAATTTTTGCTAGTGCTAGAGATATCTCCGATCAATCTCGTTTACAAGTTCAATTAGTAGAGCAACAGGCTTACAACAGGTCTTTGATTGAAGCTTCTGCCGATGCTTTATTTGCTATTGCGCCAGATGGAGTCATAACAGACGTTAATGAGGCAGCTGCAAGGTTGACCGCCTTTACAAGACAGCATTTAGTCAATTCAAAGTTTTCAGATTACTTTACCGAACCAGCTCAGGCTACTATTGGTGTTGAGCAGACGCTTAAGGATGGTCGCGTTCTGGGCTATGAGCTGGTCCTCATCACTCGACAAGGTCGCCGTATTGTCGTGAGCTTTAATGCTGGTGTGTTTACTAATGCGGCAGGTGTACCACTGGGTATATTGGCCGCCGCTAGGGATATTACTGGTCAAAAGCAAATGGAGCAGCAGTTACGTGATCAGCAGTACTACACGCGCTCGTTAATTGAATCTAACATTGATGCGCTCATGACTACCGATCCTTTAGGAAATATTACCGACGTTAATCAGCAAATGGAGCAATTAACTGGGTATACACGTGATGAGTTGATTAAAACCCCCTTTAAAAAGTATTTTGTTGATGAGGCGAGGGCAGAAGATGGTATTAGGCAAGTTTTAAGAGAGGGTAAAGTTACTAACTATGAATTGACCGCTAAATCAAAAGATGGTGTTAAAACCGTCGTTTCCTATAACGCCACCATTTTTAACGATCAGAACGGTAAGCTAGAAGGCGTATTTGCAGCGGCAAGGGATGTTACTGAATTAAAGCAATTCGAGCGGACCTTACAAGAAAAAAATGCCGAACTAGAAGCAGCGAGCCTCTCTAAAGATATCTTCCTTTCAGGAATGTCGCATGAGTTACGTACACCACTAAATTCCATTATTGGCTTTACTGGCATTTTGTTAATGAAATTAGCCGGTCCATTAAATGTCGATCAAGAGAAGCAGTTAAAAACGGTTCAAACCAGTGGACGTCATCTCCTGTCATTAATTAACGACTTATTAGACATCACCAAAATAGAGTCCGGCAAAGTAGAACTCAATACTGAGGAGTTCTCCTGTAAGGACATGATTGAGGATGTCATGACATCTTTACGTCCTTTGGCGGAGGAGAAGCATATAGAGCTTATTGTGAAACCCATTGATCCTGACCTGGTTATTTCAAGCGACAAGAGAAAGCTCTCCCAAATTGCCATCAATTTAATCGGTAATGCCATTAAGTTTACGGAAAAAGGTAGCGTAACCATTGAGATGGATAGGGTTATTAAAAATGGAGTGCCTTTGGTAGAGTTAAAAATTCAAGATACGGGTATTGGCATTCGCAAAGAGGATTTTGATAAGTTATTTCATGCGTTTACCCAATTAGATACAGGGTCTGCAAAATCACATCAAGGCTCGGGATTGGGTTTGCATTTATCGCAAAAACTTGCACACCTCATTGGCGGAAACATTAGCTTTACCAGTGAGTTTGGTAAGGGAAGTGTATTTACCGTAGAACTATAAGGAAATGCTATGAGTTCGATTCTTGTCATTGATGACAATATAGAAAGCCTAGAGCTGATGCGGTTTTTGCTTCAGTCATTTGGCTATGATGTCCGGGTTGCACAATCAGGTGAAGAAGGTTTATCGCTAGCCGCTAGTAGCAGACCAGATTTAATCATTTGCGATATTCATATGCCTGTGCTCGACGGATTTGGAGTGATTGCTAGGGTAAGGGCGGATCCAGCAATGCGTTCTATACCCTGTATAGCGGTCACAGCGCTGGCAATGGTAGGGGATGAAACCAAAATATTGGGCGCAGGATTTGATGGATACATTAGCAAGCCAATAGACCCCGAAAAATTCATAAAAGAAATCAAAAACTATTTCGTTAAATAGCGCTTGATGAATATTTGATTTAAAAAAGGTAAAAATACAATGTCAAAAATATTAGTTGTCGATGACTTAGCTCAAGATCTAGAGTTACTCACAATTTTAGCTAGCTCACATGAGGGTGCGGAGGTCTTTAAAGCTGCTAATGGTAATGATGCGCTTGAAATTGCGAGAAGAGAAAAGCCAGATTTACTGATTGCCGATATCAAGATGCCCGTAATGGATGGGTATGAGCTTGTTAGAAGAATCCGTGAAGATCCGCTATTAAAGAACATGGAAGTAATCTTCTACACGGCCCATTTTTTTGACAAAGAAGCCGCATTTGCTTCGGCAATTAAATTAGGAGTCAGCAGGGTTATTTTTAAACCTACCGAGCCTAGTGAAATTTTAAAGGCTATCGATCTAGCCCTGCAACATAAAGAGTTCAGCAAGCTCTAAATACAGAGATGCCTATCTAATCAATAAGATTTTTATGGTTTGAGAATTTTTATTGATTTATGAGTATCTCTTTTGGCTAATTCTTTGAATCAGGGTCAAAAAATCTAAGATCCTCTTGAAAAAATCATGATTACAGGCGTCACTAGACAAATTTTTTTGCTAGTTGAGGCCTGTTAATGACGGCAATATTTTCTACTTCTGAATTCTTAAGCCTCCAGAAGGCGTCTCTCAAAATAAGACTTGCCCTCCGAAAGCTCTGCTATGGTCTCATTCAAATTATTTTCAAAGATAGCCGATTCCTCTTTTACGGTGCCTGCAATTGGTAACCGATGATAGTACCTAGTCAGCGAACCGCTGCCTAGGTTGCAACCGTGGGATGCCATTAAATTAATTAGGTCAGCCGTAGCTTTCCGCCATCTAATAAATACAGCTGAGTCCCAAATGCGATCATCTTTAGATAATTCTGAGGCTCGCCTAATCAGATCATCAATATCGGCAATAAATTTAGGGCAGGTAAGCTTCATCCTCAGCCGTTCAGCAGCTAATGCTTGCGATACCTGCGAGAGCATTTCAATGGGTTCTACGGGTTTTAATAAAATACGCTGAATTCCTGAGTGCGCCGCTTCTCGAATCGCTTCATTTTTATCAAGATAGATCCCTGTGTAATAGATCATCTCTGTATTGGCAATGCTTGGGTTCATGCGTACTTGCATTGCAAGCTGATACCCATTCATCTTAGGCATTTTCACATCAGTAATGATCAGGTCGGGATGCATTTTCAAAGCCAGATTTAAACCATCTTGGCCATCCACAGCTTCAAAAACCTCATATTCTGGGTTTGTTCCGAGAACGGTTGCCATTAACATGCGATCCGTTGGCTCATCGTCAACAACTAGTATTTTTGTCATTTTCTCTCCTCGCTAATGCTAGCGTATTGCTCAAATCCGCTAATGAGCTAAGTATCAAGAACGGTCGCTGAATTCAATTGGCAACTTGAATGGTGATAAGAGGCATCAGCATCAATACCTTTAGATTACGCCCTTCTTTTTGCTAAAGAAAGGGTAATAGAAAGGTTAATGGCAATTGATCTAGTGGTACTAGAAACTTCATAGCGATTAATTGATCAAAATCATAAAAAGAAATAAGTCTTAATTCATATGATTTATTAATTAGTGGATATGTTCATCACATTTGCGTTGGTAAAGACATAACGAACTGTTAGCCATAGATGTCTATACCATTTAGTAGGCATCATTTAGAAGTTTTTTAGCAGACTACTATCCAAACGTAAAAGCAAATACTCTTGCCCCTCTATCCAAAAATTCAATCTTAAATAAGTGACTTGAGCCAATTTGATTTAGGCGTAAAAGCTGATAGAGGCGCTCTTGATTAAGGATGCCATATCCTTGAGCGTCTATATCAGAGCCATGGCTATCAAGTGGAGCCTTTCCATCTAAAGTGACCCTAAACCTGATAGGTGCATTATCTTTGGAGCCCATGACAAGATGAAGATCTCTTCCTTTAAACCGATAATTCATTGATCCATTGGGGTTTTGTAGTGATGCAGCCTCAGAACCAACAATCCAAGAGCCAGATAGCGCCCAATCATTCACGTTGAGTTGGCTAGGTATCGAGTATGTTCTTGCTTCGTCTTTTAATATTCGTTCAGGCGATGAAAATCCTTCTTGGCGCGCATAGCCAATGTAGGTTTCAGGTGAGGAAGGCATATTTGCTGCTGGTGCGGTAGCACCACTGCCGCGAACTACAGTTGATTTGCTATCAAACTCTGGTAACTTAGGATTGGCTTCTTTTAATAGAGCTTGAATCATTTTTTCAGTTTCCTCATAGTCACCTTCACCAAAGTGCTCATCCCGAATAACGCCATTTGCATCTACTAGGTAATGCGCTGGCCAATAGTGATTGTGAAATGCATTCCAAATGGCGTAGTTGTTATCAAGTGCTATGGGGTATGGAAGGTCAAATTGAGAGACTGCCTGCTGTACATTCGCAGGTACTTTTTCAAAGGCAAACTCCGGGGCATGAACACCAATGATGACCAATCCTGTATCTCGATATTTGGCATCCCACGCCTTAAGGTAGGGCAGGGTGCGTATGCAGTTGATGCAAGAGTAAGTCCAAAAATCGATCAACACCACCTTGCCATGCAATTGTTCATTTGTTAATGGCCTACTATTAATCCATTCAGTAGCACCTGCTAAGGAGGGCATTTGATCTTTAAGTGATGTTTGATCTAGCTTTGTATTGCTGAGTTGGCTAATTAAAGCCTGCTCTGTCTTGGTGGTATTAAAGTAAGCCAGTTGCGCTAAAAAACGAGTATCCCAACCGAAGGCAATAAACAGGACGCCTAAAACGACTGTTATGCCCAGAATTTTCCGTAGCCACTCTTCTGCACCAAAACCTTTTTTCAGCACACCTAGCACTTTAGTGCCCGCTAATAAAGCAATCCCTAAAGAGCTTGCTGCACCTGCTGCAAATATGAGAAGTAAAAGAGCGCTGTAAAAGTTAACCCCATTTAATGCCGTTCCAGCCAAAACAAGCCCGAGGATAGGGCCAGCACAAGGCGCCCATAAGAAGCCTACCGCGATACCCAAAAGCAAGGAGCCCTTCACATTGCCTTGTTGATCGGCACGCTCTTGTAATCTTCCTCCAAAATTCACGAATGGCCCCATCAATCGTTCAGAGATTGTGGGAAATATCAGAGCAAGCCCAAATACCAGCAGGAGTGCCATGGCCACATAGCGCCCATACTGATTGAGTTGGACTAGCCAAGCCCCGCCAATAGCGGCAATACAGGCTAAGACCGTAAAGGTAGCTGCCATACCCAACAAAATAGGTAATCCCGTTCTACGAAACGGCTGATCCGATTTGGCAAAGATGAAGGGAATCGCTGGAAGCACGCATGGGGCAAAGATAGTCAAAAGACCGCCTAGATATACCAATATAAAAATCAAAATCACGATTACCTCCTGTTGGTGCCCATCGTTTTATTTATACGCTTGGTTGGTAGGACCAGCAAATAAATGCACATCAATATATTGCCTAGCATCAATTTATTTAAAAAAACGGCGTAGTGTAAGGCCGTGATCCCTTTCATGCAGTAACTCTTTGGGGTTTTTTAAATGAAGAAGTTATCAATCCTATTGGTGTCGATATTAATGTGTTCTGTAGCAGTTGCTTTTTGACTGACGATATGACAGAAGAATTAATGACAAAGGGATCTACGACAAAAGATACGATACCAAAGTAATTTTACGATTTAATATTTTTTAACTATCACCAGAAATTCAAAAGCAATATTCAGATTTTGCGTTTGAAAAAGTAAATGACTTTATGCGAATGTGGCTTTGGAGGCTTAAATTCAACGGGTTGTTAAAAGGCACGCTAATGTATTTATTGACTTACAGGAATAGCTCGGTAATCTAAAAGTAATCCGCCTTCGTGAATACTCTTACTGAGTTGCTCTATGTCAGACTCCGATAAGGGCGTAATTTTTCGATTATCTTGAGGGCGGCTATAAACATGGTTACGCCATTGATAGACTTCATC
>Ga0316228_1004007_pt1 | contig 11355 bp, 12 predicted proteins | sample TBH18021metaG_FD_206005 | JGI IMG/M metagenome (GOLD analysis project Ga0316228, IMG submission 206005) | Freshwater microbial communities from Trout Bog Lake, Wisconsin, USA - TBH18021 | ecosystem: Environmental > Aquatic > Freshwater > Lake > Hypolimnion/Profundal zone | place: USA: Wisconsin... | reverse complement strand
GCCCCCATCATCATGATCTTTACCGCCGCAGCGGTTAAAGCCCTGAATATTATGCCGCCGCTCATGGAACAAGGAGCATACCATATGTATCGCTTTGCGGCATCTTCTCTCACCTGGCCTTTGCTTATCGGGGTCGGGGTGGTCTACACTCCGTGGAGGGACGTCATGGTAGCTTTGACTCCGGCTTATATCGCCACCGTTGTCGCTACAGTTGTGACGATGGTTGCAAGCGGCTTTTTCATTGCCCGGTACGTCAATATGTACCCGATCGAGGCGGCTATCGTGACAGGCTGTCACAGCGGCCTTGGCGGAACCGGAGACGTCGCTATCCTGTCAGCCTCCAACCGCATGCAGTTAATGCCGTTTGCTCAGGTTTCCACCCGGCTGGGCGGAGCATGCATGGTGGTCATTGCCGCAATTCTAATGAAAATATATTTGTAGGAGGAAGACATGAACGAAGTGACACGACCGGCACAGGCTGGAACCCTTGAATCGAACGATGTGGTCGTCACTGTTGCGCCTGCCGATAAAGGAAGTGGAATCGCCATTGAAATAACCAGCATCGTTATGGCTCAGTTTGGTCCCCAGATCAAAAAGGTTGTCGAGGGCACCTTAAAGGAACAGGGGATCGCTGACGCCTTTCTCAAGATCAACGACCGCGGCGCGCTTGACTGCACAATCCATGCCAGGGTGCTGACCGCGTTGGCCCGTGGCGGTGCAGCTATAAAGGAGGCGATCGAATGAGCCTGAGAAGAACGCTATTATTCATTCCGGGCAATAACCCGGGGATGCTGCAAAACGGCGGAGTCCTGGGCGCCGACGCTCTAGCCTTCGACCTTGAGGACGCGGTCGCCCCGCGGGAGAAGGACGCGGCGCGATTCCTGGTCGGGCACGCCCTCAGGAACGTCGACTACGGGACTTCAGAAAAAGTGGTCCGGATCAACGCCCTCGACACCTTCGCGGCGATTGACATTCCGGTGATTATTCCCTGCCGCCCTGACGCCCTGCTTGTCCCCAAAGTCGATTCGGCGGAAGACATCCACCAGGTTGTAGCGATGATTAAAGCGGCGGAAAGGCCCGGCCAGAAAGAAGTCGTGATTTTCGCCCTGATCGAGACTCCGCTCGGCATTGAGAATGCCTTTCAGATCGCCAGCGCCGACAAGCGGGTTGTTGCCATCTGTCTTGGAGCGGAAGATTATACGGCAGGCCTTGGTGCCGAGCGCACAAAAGGCGGCCAGGAGATTTTTAGCGCCCGCACCAAGATCGTAAACGCCGCAATGGCAGCTGGTGTCCATCCGATGGATACTCCCTGGACAGATGTGACCGATGAAACCGGCCTTGTTGAAGACACTGTCTTTGCCAAACAGCTTGGCTTTAAAGGCAAACTTACCATCAATCCCCGGCATGTCGACGCAATCCACAAAGTTTTCAACCCGACTCCCAAAGAGGTTGCATGGGCCGAGCGCGTTGTTGCAATCCTCAAGGAAGCTGAAGCGCAAGGAGCCGGAGCCATCTCCCTTGACGGAAAAATGATTGACAAGCCGATCGTCGATCGGGCAGAAAGAGTGATCGCCTTGGCGAAACTTCTTGGCATCGAAGGGGGCAACTAACAATGCTGAACAAAGTTAACAGGATGCTTCCTGAAAATGTGGAAGGTTATGGCGCGGTCCGCCCTTTTGCAGGAGCCTTTCAGACTCTGCCAGATATGGACCGGTACGCTCCCCTGGTCAAAGCGGTCTGGCCAGGTGAAAGCAAGCTTATTGCAAGTATCGAAGAGGTATTTGCCAAAATCGGTATCAAAGACGGAATGACTCTGTCTTTCCATCATCACTTCCGCGACGGCGACTATGTCTTGAACATGGTGCTGGCAGTGGCGGCAAAACTGGGCCTGAAGAACCTCGGCGTCGCTTCAAGCTCGATTTTTCCTGTGCACGCCCCGCTTGTCGACCACATCAAAAACGGGGTGGTCTCCCAGATCAGCTGTACGTATATGGCGGGGCCGGTCGGAAATGCCATTGCCCGGGGCGTAATGACAAAACCGGCTATTCTCCGTACCCACGGCGGCAGGGCCAGGGCGCTGGAATGCGGTCAGCTGAGGGTGGATGTAGCCTTTATCGCAGCACCGGCTGCTGATGACTACGGCAACCTGAACGGAGTGTCAGGTCCGGCCGCCTGCGGCTCGCTCGGTTATGCGATGCCGGACAGCGAATATGCCGACCATGTGGTTGCGGTGACGGATCATCTCGTGCCCTATCCGCTTGCACCGATTTCGATCCCGCAGACCCGGGTCGATTATGTGGTCAAGGTGGATGCCATCGGCGACCCGAAAGGAATCGTCTCAGGCACGACCAAAATAACAAAAGACCCTGTGGGCCTTAAAATTGCCCAGTCTGCCGCCAGCGTCGTAAAAGCGGCAGGGTTTGTAAAAGAAGGGCTCGCGTTCCAGACCGGTGCAGGTGGCGCTTCGTTGGCCGCAGCGCATTTCTTGGCGCAGATGATGGAAGAAGCCGGCGTGACTGCCAGTTTCACCATGGGCGGCATTACCGGTTATATGGTGAAGATGATGAACGAAGGCCGCCTGAAGCGGATCATCGATGTCCAGGACTTTGACGCCGAATCCATCGACTCGATCAGGGATAACCCCAATCACCTCGAAGTGAGTGTGTCGCTCTATGCCAACCCTTATAACTCGGGCTGCGTGGTCAACAAGCTCGACACTGTCTTTTTGGGGGCAACAGAGATCGACACCGACTTTAACGTAAATGTGGTTACAGGGTCAAACGGCCTGATCATGGGCGGTTCTGGCGGGCACTCGGACGCCGCGTCCGGGGCTAAGCTGACGATTATTGTGGCAAACCTCTTAAGAAGCAGGCTGCCGACCGTCGTCGATAAGGTGCTGACTGTGACCACACCGGGAGAAACGGTCGATGTTCTTGTCACCGAGCGGGGAATCGCGGTAAATCCGAGGCGACCCGAACTCAAGGAGAAACTGGTGAACGCAGGACTCAACGTGCGGGACATCCATGAACTCAAAGCCGATGCGGAAAGAATCGCCGGCAAACCAAACCCGATTACAACCACGGACCGGATTGTCGCCCTTGTAGAGTACCGGGACGGTACGATCATTGATGTTGTCCGTCAGGTTATGGGCTAATGAGCTGGGACAGTATAACCATACGACGAATTAACCTGTCCAACGGAAAGGAAGTCGCGGCTGTTCGCGACTTCCTTTCCCGATTTGATCTGCGCTTTGACCTTCCGGACTTTACGATCACGCTTCTTCGCGATGAAAAGATCCTTGCCACCGGCTCACTTGCCGGCGATGTACTGAGGAACATCGCTGTTGATGAAAGCCTGCAAGGGGAGGGGCTGACCGCAACCGTGGTCACGGAGCTTTTGCGTGAAGCCACCTCCCGGGGGATTTTTCACCAGTTTCTTTATACAAAACCGACCAAGGCTCATCTGTTTACGGCGCTGGGCTTCAGCGAGATTGCCAGGGGAAGCCTGGCAGCTGTCCTCGAATGCGGGCTGGGATCGATTGAAAAATATCTCGCTGATCTTGTGAGATCAACGAACCAATTGCCGCAGGAAAACCGGGCTGCACTGGTGATGAACTGCAACCCTTTTACCAGGGGGCATCTGGCGTTGATCGAAACAGCAGCCAAAGACTACAACGTCATTATCTTTATTGTCAGTGAAGACCGTTCCCTGTTCCCATTCCAAGACCGATTCAGGCTTGTTAAGGCCGGGGTGTCGCATCTTTCCAATGTTGCCGTGATCAAAGGTGGTAAGTACATTATTTCGGCTGCAACCTTTCCCTCATACTTTACGCGGGAAGAAGACGTGGCCACAGCCCAGACCGAGCTGGATGCGACCGTCTTTGCTGTCAGAATCGCCTCGCCTCTTGGTATTAAAACCAGGTTGGTCGGTGAAGAGCCTTATTGTGGGGTCACCGCGAGCTACAACGCCAGCCTAGCCAGGATCCTGCCGGCCCACGGGATCGACTTCCGGGTTATCCCACGGGTGACCGCAGCCGGGCAGATCATTAGCGCGTCGACTGTCCGGGAGGCGATCCGCGGCGACGACTGGCAGACACTTGAACTGATGTTGCCGCCGGTGACGCAGGCATACCTTCACTCGTTGGACGCGCGGCCGGTGATCCAAAAAATCAAGGAAAGCGCTACCCGCCACTAACAATGTCAAAGAAAAATCCAGGACTGGCGCAAAATGGACTGCACCATATAAAAAAATGGTTAGGTGCATTTGTCTAAATATTGGGATGATTATGAATTGCCGTTTATATACTAATATGCTAATATATAAGTGTAATACTAAAAGAGGAGGTGGTTGGAATTACGCTTGAAGTGCCGAAGAAGGAGCCGCAGGATTCTACACGGGAATATGTGTACCGAATGGTGCGGAGCAATATCATGAATCTCAACTTTCAGCCAGGCAGTGTGTTGTCGGAAAATGAACTTGCTGACATGCTTAATATCAGTCGCACTCCGATCAGGGAGGCCATTCTCCGGCTGGCGCAGGAGAGACTTGTGGACATTTTTCCCCAGAAGGGTACCTATATTTCCCTGATTGATCTTGACCATGTGGCTGAATCGCGGTTTATCCGGGAAACGTTGGAGCGGGAAGTGATCACCCAGGCGTGCGGTTTTTTTCCGGATGACGCTTTCTTTAAGCTGCAGACTTATTTGATGCTGCAGGAGTTGTGCATCACGGAAAAAAAGTGGGCTGAGTTTTATGGTCATGACAGCAACATGCATGGGGCCATTTTTGCGGGCTGCAACAAAGAACGGACCTGGGACATGATTCAACAGATGAGTTCACATGATAATCGAGTAAAAATGGCCAACATTTCATCCGGCTATGAGTTGCCGGAACTGCTGGAACAGCACCAAATCCTGGTCAAGGCAATCCGTGATAAGAATGCGGCTTTGGGAAGGGAGACGATCCATTTCCACCTGACTAAGGTCAGAAAAGACATCCAACTGCTGCTCCGCGAGTTCCCCCACTGGTTTGTCCAGAAGGAGAACACCGAGCTGACTTTTTGACCTCCCCCCTGGACGCGGCGCAGCCGTTCCCGAGAGTGACGTGGCTAAGAATCTGAATTTCCCCCCGGAGCTTGGGCGGCTAAACCGAGAATGATAAAAACTACTATCTGGACAAAATTAACAGATAATATATAATGAAAATGGGTTTTATAATGTGGAAATTAATTAAAGGCCTTCACTACCATTGAGATGGGAGAAGCAGCCGCGAAATATGCTGGAAGCGGGGTCCTGAGCCAGGGCTATCTGGAGAATTAGTTCCGCAAGCAGGAAAAAGCAAAGTCGGTCATGGGAACCTCCTCGAATGCAATCTTTAATTTCCACGGAAATATTTGTTGCCTTGTGGGTTGCAGTTCATGCGGCGAACATGAATGGCGAGGAAATTGCAGCTTGTCATCAACATCATACGCGAGATCTTTGCTTCGCCAACAAATATGTTATTGAGAGGAGGCATATCAAGTTCGGACTGTTCAGCTTGTTGTATTAAACCAAAAAAGGAGAGAAAATTTATGAATGATCAAGCCCTGGAAAAGCAAGTTATGAGCAAAGTTGGATGGCGGCTTCTTCCCTATTTAGTTGTGGCCTACTTGTTATGTTATATCGACCGAACCAACCTTGGCTTTGCTGCTCTGACCATGAATTCAGAGATTGGCGTTAACGCCTATTATTACGGTTGGGGAGCAGGCATTTTCTTTATCGGTTATTTCTTGTTTGAAGTCCCAAGCAACGTTGCCTTGAAATTTTTTGGTGCCCGTATCTGGATTGCCAGAATCATGATAACCTGGGGTATTCTTTCCGCCCTCATGGCGTGCGTATGGGATGCCTATAGTTTCATTGCGATGCGCTTTTTGCTCGGCGCCGCCGAGGCGGGTTTTTTCCCGGGTGTCGTTTTTTATCTGACCTATTGGTTTCCTGATCGCCACAGAGGCAAAGTACTATCCCGGTTCATGTTTGCGCAGACAATTGCGCTAATGATCAGTGCTGCTCTCTCCGGCTGGGTTTTAAGCCTTGACGGCGTGTTTGGAATTGCAGGCTGGAAGTGGTTGTTTATTACCGAAGGCATACCCTCCATCTTGCTGGGAATTGTCACTTTCTTTTATCTTACCGACAAACCGGCCACCGCTTCCTGGCTTACCAAGGAGGAACAGGGATGGCTGATTGCCGAAATGGAAAAGGAAGAAAAGCAAGTGGAGTCCGTACACAAGTTCAGCTTTTGGGAAGCTCTCACCAACTGGAAGGTGCTGCTTTTAGGCCTTATATATGTCAGCACCTGTATCTGCAACTACGGAACCGCCATGTTTTTGCCGCAGCTTGTTAAAATGCTCGGCAATTACTCGCCAACCCAACTTGGTTATATCAGCTCCATTCCTTATCTTTGCGCCGCTGTCGGCATGCTGTTCTTCGGGTACACCTCCGATAAGTACCAGGAGCGGAAATATCATCTGACTGGTATTATGCTAGTGTCAGGACTTGGCTTACTGGCAAGTACTTACTTTTTTGGCTCTGGTAACGTGGTTCTAGCCGTTGGCTCTCTTTCGATAGCAGCTATTGGCTTCTTTGCCATGATCCCCATCTTTTGGATACTGCCTTCCAAATTCTTGACCGGTACTGCCGCGGCAGCCGGAATAGCTCTGATCAATTCCATCGGCAACCTGGGCGGATTTGCCGGACCGTTCCTGATCGGATATGTCAAAGACACAACCGGCAGCTTTCTCCCCGCACTGGTCATTCTCGCTGTATATATGCTTGTCGCCGCCTTGGTGGCCTTCTGGTTTTGCACCAAGACCGAAAAAGTCAGTCAGTCAGCTGTGGGCCAGCGATCTGTATAGTCTTATTTCATCTGTTCGGTACAGCTGCCAATCTGACTATGTTCTTACTTTAATCAGCAAAGCATAAGACTTATTTCTTAATTTATTGTTCCGATACCCTGGGAGGGTTATTAGGGGCCAATTTAACTCCTTTAAGGAGAAAAGTGGCCCCTTTTGAAAAATGGGTAGTTCATTTTGATATGAAGCTTTGCGCATTCTTGTTTACAATGGGAATCCGGAAATGTCTGACGGCGGTACCTGCAGTTGAATATGATTTGGTGGTTATGCTTGCAATCAGGCGATTACGCCAATTGATCGCTGATATTCCTGGCAATGCTGAGATCAGGACAATAGGGAAATCTTGCCTTCGCCGGCATAGGGAAACTGTCGCCATTCGTCAAAAACAGTAAAGGCTTCCAGCCATTAGCGGTTGGAAGCCTTTCTATTTTTGCAGTCAACGTCTCCTGCTGCACCTGAGTTAGCAAAAATTAGAGAAATTGCCCAATATTTTTGATTTCACTTACCAATTGATGTAAAAAAGACCAAGAGGGTTATTGCTCTCCTGGTCTTTTGGAAGGAGGTAATCTTGGTTATCAAAGGGGGTAGTGGTGGCGCCTGAAAATATTGGAATTCAAGGATGTACTGTTTTTAACAGGTCTCGCAGGAGTCTTCTCCGATACAGAAAAACAGGAGAAGGATTATGATAATGAAAAAGAAGATAAAGAAACCTCCACCACCATGACCACCGCAACTACCGCCGCCAAATCCCATTTTCAGTCCTCCTTTCAAGTTTAGTCATAGTATCCTATGCTAATGTGGAACTCTCTGTTACTTAGTCCGGTAACCGCGGCGATGCCCTTCGGTTCAAATATCCCCGGTACTTCAAACGTACTGCTCTTGGGGGGACGGGCTAGTAATAACCCCTCCCTATCTGCTAATTACAACAGATTCTGGCGTGGGAAACCGAACCGCCTCGGGGAACAAAATCCGAACCATGGATTCCATGTACCCCATGGACTAAATCCTGGGCCGAATCCACCGAACCATGGATTCCATGTACCCCACGGACTCCATGGGCTAAATCCTGGGTTGAATCCACCAAACCCTGGACTCCAACCCCATGGGCTAAAGCTCGGGCCCCAAAACTGACGGGTATTGCCCTTTTCTCTAGTATCCTCCCAATCAATAACTTCTGGATCATCCCATTCCACCGGTCTCTTGCTCATTGGGAGTCTCCTTTCTCCTTGAAATTACCGAAGTATATTACATAATATTACTAGGTGATTTGGTTGGTTACACAAAAGCGAGTCATCTATTAGGAGGTTAGCTAAGTGGTATAGTCGGTTTGCCAAGGATTAGTAGGATTAAACAAAGAGACTTAAGTGGTCAGTGGCGTTTTTTTAATACTGCCCTATTTTAGCGAAATTGCGTTTGATACCCGGCATTCCGGGGACCCAACCTGATGGTACACCTTCGCCGGTGGCTTCTGCATATTGGAGACCCGCGAGGGTACGGACAATTTCTGTTACATTACGTCCAACCTCGTGCGGATGAACCAGATAGTAGCGGATACGCCCCCGTGGGTCAATAATGAAAGTGGCGCGATAGGCGGCACCTGTCGCTGGGTCTAATACGCCAAAGGCTTGGGTGACACGTCCTGTACGGTCGGACAGCATTGGATACTGGACTTTATGGGCACGTGGGGAGATATCATGAAATATCTTGTGGGCATAGACGCTGTCGGTGCTAATGGCAATAGCTGTCGCACACAGCGGCTCAAGCTCAGGATAAATGTCGGCAACTGCCGCGAGTTCGGTCGGTCAGACAAAAGTGAAATCACTTGGATAGAAAAATAAGAGCAGCCATTTGCCGAGAAAATCGGTTAGAGAGACTTGGATTTCTCTGCCCCGGTAATATGCCGGCAACGTGAACTGCGGCGCGTGTTCTTCCAGATGAAAACAGTAGCGGGACGGAAGTTTGCAGTCGTCCACAAGGAGGCCTCCTTCCAAGGTTATTTGCTATATCTTATGATTACTAAATCACTTATGTGTAAACTAAGCCCTATACCTGAGCGGTATAGGGCTTAGTTGCTTAATGAGCCTTGCCGGCACTTTCCCTATGTCATTGATTCTCTGCACTATCTATTGTTGACAGGCATATTATATTACATAACATGTAGGTATAATGCCGCGAGAAGAATGGAGGAAATTATGGATACTGTGTCTGGCCCGAAGATGCCATTGATCGGAGATCGGTTCCCGGAGATAGAAGTCACTACCACGCAGGGAGCAATTACTTTGCCAAATCATTATGCCGGGAGATGGTTTGTTTTGTTTAGCCACCCAGGGGATTTCACTCCGGTATGTACGACAGAGTTTGTGGCTTTCGCCGCACGGCATGCCGAGTTTCACCATCTGAACACTGCGTTGATCGGATTATCGGTAGACCAGGTCATTCCGCATCTGAAATGGATACAATGGATAGAAAATAATCTTGAGGTGACGATTTGTTTCCCGGTGATAGCCGACGAAACCGGGATCACCGCTAACCGGCTTGGAATGATACATCCCAAAAAGAGCACGAATACTGTTCGGGCAGTATTTGTCGTTGACAATAAAGGAATTATCAGGGCGATTTTGTATTATCCTCAGGAAACCGGGAGAAACATTAATGAAATTTTGCGGCTGATTCATGCCCTGCAGGTAACGGATGAATACAGTGTATCGACTCCTGCCAATTGGCCGAAAAACAACTTGATAGGCAATCATGTCATTGTTCCGCCGCCCAAAACGGAGAGCTTGGCCAAAGAAAGACTTAAAAAAGCGGAGTGCGGTGCAATGGAATGTTTTGACTGGTGGTTCTGTCATTACCCTTTAGGCCCGAATAGGAAAGCCTCTTATTAGGGCGTTCGACTTTTGGAGGCTGAGTCATCCTTATCATGTCACAAGTCAAATTAGCACAGAATATTCTATGGGGGAGTGTGTAGCGTTCGAGCGAAAGAGGTGTCAATGATGGTTGAAGAGTTGGCCAAGCAAGCAGTGCGTGGGTTAGTCAGGACTGGGGAATTCGAGGCACTCAAGCAGGCCAAAAGCCGCCTGGAGAAAAACACCCAGGCAAAAAAAAGCTTGGAACAGTTTCATCATGAAAAGGACTGTGCTGAGCAATCGGCAGTATCAAAACCAGACATGAGGACTTTGAAGAACCAGTTCGATGAATTACTGAAGAATCCGGATATCGCGGCTTATTATAAGGCTGGACTTGGTTTTTCCTATATGGTTGCTCGATTTCATCACCTTATCGATATGCTTATTAAGCAGCAGCTGGAAGATAAGGGTAGTAATGTGGTATAGCGCTTTTCGTCTTGGGCTATGGAAAGCCCCTATTAACGGTGAGAATTTCTTAAAGGGACCTCAGTTATACTCCGAAAACGCAATGCAGGCGAAATGTTAAGGACTTCTTGACTATTCACGGGTTTTGTCTGTTGTCTTATTATGGTTGTAAGCTAAGAAATAAGCCGGGGTGGCGAGCCCCGGCTTGTTTTTTATATGTTTATGTTAAACAGAAGGGCGGGCTATGTTCGCTAATTGATTGAACAGGTGTCTTCTTCACAACCTATAAAGAAGAATAACAGGAGGATAATGATGATGAAGAAGAAGATAAAGAATCCTCCCCCATGACCGCTTCCGCATCCACCAAAACCCATTTTCCATACCTCCTTGTAAACTTTTAAGTACCCCTGATTTATCTTATGACGGTGGAGGCGGTGATGCTACCGAAAGTGTTGCTATAAATAATGGTAAACTTAAACCCGGCAACGTATCAGGACACAAGGGTTAGGTAGGGCAGGATCATACTCATATAATCCCATGCAAAGTGATTAGCCCGGTTCGTCGCCGATCTGATCATGACGAATATCGCTTGTATCAATACCAGTACATAAATGTTGAAAAAAATACTGAAATAGTTGACATGGTCTTTGATAACATAATCGAATGGATTAACATAAAATATACAAAAAGGAGGTGATCTTGTGTACGATAACAATTGGCGACAAGGTCCAGCCCCTATAACCACTTTTCCGGTGGTTGGCACTTTCCCGGTGGCGCCTGTCACGACTTTTCCTACTTCCTTTCCACAACCTGTTCCATTTCCAATACCTTACCCTGTTCCTGTTCCATTTCCTTCCCCTTGGTCCTCTCCATTTCATACCTGCCATCATCACCATTGGTGGTGGCGGTAAGCACGAAGAAAAAGAAACTGCATATCACGGTAGCATCGCAATAGCCTTGACAAGCCCCATATCCGTGGATATGGGGCTTGTCAGCGTAACCTCAAACTTACAACATATGCGGATGCAATTTTATACAAGTTCTTAGGAAGAGCTGAACTGATGGAAGCTGCTTAAATGAGACTTATCTCATGCCGTAAAACATGCCGGAAACCGGAGCACCACATCGTGGGCATCCAGGATGTCCATGCTCAAACTC
>Ga0316228_1004005_pt1 | contig 11357 bp, 11 predicted proteins | sample TBH18021metaG_FD_206005 | JGI IMG/M metagenome (GOLD analysis project Ga0316228, IMG submission 206005) | Freshwater microbial communities from Trout Bog Lake, Wisconsin, USA - TBH18021 | ecosystem: Environmental > Aquatic > Freshwater > Lake > Hypolimnion/Profundal zone | place: USA: Wisconsin... | reverse complement strand
TGCTGCCCTTGATCGATGCCGCGACCCGTGAACTGCTCCTGGCCAACGGGCGCGAGCGCGAGTGCGACCATCACCCAGTGCTCAAGCTTTTCAATCCCGCAGGGCCGGCAACCTGGCTCATCTGCGCGATGGAACCAGATGGTGACACCCTGTTCGGGCTATGCGACCTCGGCGTCGGTGAACCCGAGCTCGGTTACGTCAGCCTTGAGGAGCTCAAGGAAGTCAGCGCGGGTCTCGTCATCGGGCTGGAACGCGATCTCTCATTTCGAGGTACGCACCCCATCTCAACGTATGCGCGTGCTGCACGAGCGGCAGGCAGGATCGTCGAACTTGGCAATGGCCCCAGCATGTTCCCACGCGGCTGAAAGGGTGGCCGCGACGGAAAGGCGGCCTGATCCCTATCTGCTACCTCGGCTTGGGCCGGTCCAACGGCTGGGGCTCCTCGCCGAGGCATTTGAGGATGAAGTCGTCCTTGAAGAGGAGGTGATCGTTCTCGGTGACCTCGGCGGTTTCTTTATTGACGGACTGGTAATAGCGGTCCCCTGGCTGCTTCATCCGCAAGCCCCAGTCACCAAATATCTCAACCAAGCGCTTGTTGCCCTCGCGCATCTTGTCGGTGCGCTCCGTGGGCAGTCCGAAGTGGCTGTCCTTGGGGAGCGTGAACTCGTTGAGGATCATGTTGTTGCAACGGCGCACGCTGTAGCCCATCGAGATGGCCAGCATGGCGAAATAGGTGTCCTCGCCGTGCAGCGTGTAGGAGGCATCCGGCAGCACCTCGGGGCGACCCTCCTTTCGGAAGTTGCGAACTACGAACATGCTGCCCTTGAGGTCCGTGTTGGTTGTGAACACGTGATTGAGGCGATGCCGCTCGAAGTTCTGCGGCTTGGTGAAAGCGCGTGTCTTCGTGGTCACGCCGTCAACGGCGGTCTTAACGGTCTCAATCCCGTTCACATCCTTCTGCCACGCTGACTTCTGCGGGTTGATGGGAAAGAACACATCTACGCCCTTGTAGTGGTCAGGGCCGTTCACAGCCATCTCGGCAAAAATGCGCCAACTGCTGTTGTGATGCGCGTCGTCGCTGAGCACAGCATCGTCATCCAGTATGATCCCCCAGCGGTGATCGCTGTTGTAGAATTTTTCGAGGCATTTGATGCGGTTGTTGATGAGCAGCTGCTCCTTAGGATTGTAGTCGTAATCAACGACACGCTTGAGTGCCTTTCTCATTTCCGGTGTCTTGTCGTTGATGAAGTCTTCAAACTCCTTGTACTTCCACCCGCTGAGATTGAGGTAAATCGAAACGTCTGTCTTGGTGGCCCACCACGTTAGTTGTTTCTTGAAGTTGCTGAACCGCTTGGCCCACTTAAGATCATCTTTGGGCCGATAGCAGGTGATGTAGGCTCCAAACTGCTGGCGCACGAGCATGGGCACATGCTCCTCGCTGATGGCCGCTTCGCTCACGTGAGTGAACGAGGGCATGGCAGGGGACGGCACAGCGGGAGTCACCGGCAGCGCCTGCCTTGACGTGGGCACAGCGCTCGGCATCATCGGCGGCAGCGCAACGGCGTCCAAGGCATCGCACGCGCTGGCGTAGTCGCCCCCTGCGGATATCACCAAGGGTAGCACGAGGCGCAGGGCGTCATTTTCAAGCAGCGCATCCACGCACAGCGCAGCCTGCGGCATGTCCGTGTCCGCGAAGGTGGCAGCAGCAGCTTGCACGTTGAGGCCCGACAGCACGTCGCAGAGCCGCTCCACGTCCACTATGGCCAACTGACGCTCATCCTTAATGGGGATGATGCTGTTGCCCCCGAACATGTGGCTCACGAGGAAGAAGGTGGGCGATGCGAACGGCATGCTGGCTTTGTTGAAGCCCACATTCATGCCGCCGTTGGCCTCAAGGTCGAGGAATGCAGGCAGGGCCGGCACAGGCAGGGGAGCCTTGGCGCCGTAGGCAGGGAAAACGGCAGATCCTTCCTCCCACTCCTTCCACTGCTTGAACACGTCGCTGCGGCTCAGGGACCTCTGCATGTCGGGTTTGCGACGCCGGTACTCCGTGTCGATGGCCTTCTGCCAAACTCGGAACGAGTTGATGCCGGCAGGGGTGAGCGAGAGCGGCGCACTGTGGTTGCGCATCTGCGCAGCAGCCCGCAGGAACGCGCGATGCGGCACAAGGCTGATCTCCTCGGCCTTCACCGAGATGCCCTGCGGGCTGGTGAACGTTGCCTCGGTGTCAGTGGCAGTGACGCTCCAACCCAACTCCTTGGGGAACGTTACGGCGAAGCGCTCAGCCTCGCTGTCGCTCATGAGGTAGGCGTGATCTTCGAGTTCGAGGATGGGCGAAGCGAGCAGCACGCTGCCACAGGCGAACGCAAAGCCCCGACCCACCATCTCCACTCGGCAACCCTCGGCGGTGTTGCTGATGTAGAAGGCCCGCGTGGGCACTGGGCCGTCATCCTTGTTGAGCACGGCCGGCATGGGCAGCGTGAAGTCGCGCAGTGCGGTGATCGCGCGGTGCAGATCGAACAGAGGCGGCTTGTTGGAGGGCGAAATCTGGCCACCCTGCTGCTTGCGAAGGGTGTCCAGCGCGCTGGGGCCTTTGAACTTGTCGTAGACGTTTTTGTAGCCGCCCTCCTGATCCAGCCACGTATCAGCGGTTAGGTTGGAAGGTTTCTCGTGGGCAACAATGTCGAGCGCACTTGCGCGAAGACTAAGCGCGGACTTGCTCAGTTTGCGACCGGCGAATGCAAGTTTGACGAGCGGAATATAGATGTTCTCTTTGGCATAAACTCCATATTTTTCTCCATGTGCCTCGATGAACTGCCGGGCTAATTCCGGGCTCTTCGCGAGCGGCTGACCAAAGTCGTACAGTTCGGCCAACACCTCGTTGAGCGAGCGCTCCGCAGCCTCCTCGGCGTCCACAGAGGCTTCCGCTTTGATCACGATGGGGTGAAATTGCTGATCTAATGCTTGGATTTTAGCCACCATTGAGGAGTTTGGCTTGCGTTTGGCCTTCATCGCGCCCGCGCTCGTCGTTCTAGTCGGCGGGCAAAACGTTTAACCGTTAAACGTTTAAGGTGCGTTTGCGCGAGGCTGCGCAACCTAGTGTCACAAAATTAACTTTTTGCCTGCACCCCAATCACATGCGCGCGATTGAGCCTCTGTTCCCCGACCAGCCCAACTGCGCACGCTATCTGCCGGCGATCAGCCAGAACTATGCAGAGGCCGCCAACAACCTGTCGTGGAGTTTTACCGGCCTCCCTGGCACCATGCTGGACTATCTGCAGAGAGGTGGCTTCTTCCGGTATCCCGCCACCCTGGTGAGCGCTGGTCAGGCAGCAAAAACAGCGGCCAAGGCTGCTCGCCCCACCATGGTGACCAACCGGCACAAGGCCGGCACCTTCACCATCGCGGACAGCGGCGGATTTCAGATCCAGCAAGGCACTCTCAAGTGGGAGGGCGAATCCACCGTGCTGCGCATGCTGCGCTGGATGGAAGATCACGGCGACTGGGTGATGGCGCTGGACTTCCCCACGGGCGGCATCTCGATCGGCAACGTGACCCCGCATGTGCGCAGGCTGCAAGAGGAGGGGTTGGGGCAGCAGTTGGATGCGCTTAACGCGACCAACCAGCAGGGCCTGGATTTTAATACCTGCCTGCTGCAAACACGCATAAACACGGAGTTCATGTTGAGGGAGCGCGATCCCTCCAAAGCAGGCTTTCTCGTAGTGCTACAGGGCCGCAACGAGGCAGAGAGCAGCAGTTGGTATCGCGAGTTCCAGCCGCTAATCATCGACGGCATTGCGTTCGCTGGTGCCCATGCTCGCAATTATCGGCTGCTGCTCAACCGTTTGCTGGACATGCGCGCTGACGGCACGTTGCAGCGCCTCAAGCACGTCCACATCCTAGGCACCAGCACCATCGAATGCGCTGTGCTGTTCACGGCCATTCAGCGGGCCATCCGGCAGCACGACAATCCCGACTTCCAGATCACATATGACACAAGCAACCCCATGGTGTCCGCGATGGAGTTCAACATCGCCATTACGTCGTACGGTCTGGATTATGTCAGCGCAGGAATGGGCAATAAACTGGTGAGCTTGGCTCCGGATTGGGCTTACGACCGAACTCTCAACGAGTGGTGTGCTGACGTTGCGGACCAGACTAACGATGGGTGCCGCGAAACGGGTCGGGATCGCCAGTTCCCTGCATTCTCGGGAGTGGGCAAGCAGGTGAAGATGGGCGATCTGCTCGACCTCAGCAGCGGCACTCCCAAGCCCATCACCAATGCCATGCTGCTGGTAGCCTGCCACAATACGCAAGTTTACGTGGACGCGCACCGCAACGCGATCAGCAACTGGTATCACGCCAACGATGGGCGCTCACGTTTTCCCGTGCGTACACGAGTGCTGGAAGCAGTGATCAATCTGGCGCTTGATCCTCACAAGTGCCCCAGCCCCTACGCGCTTATTTCTGAGAGCAGGCACGCACTGGAAGCCTTGGTTTGAGATATGATTCAATGGCGTAACACGCTGTCGGCTGCGCTGCTGAGCGTGGCCTACGTGACAGTGGCACTCCTCGTAAACTTCACGATCTCTTGGTGGCCGCCGCAAGATTTCTTCGGCATCCAGATACCGCCGGGCCTGCTGCTGGTAGGCGCTGTCTTCGTCATGCGTGATTATGCGCAGCGTGCGGTGGGCAATTGGGTGATCGCGCTCACGTTGATTGCGGCTGTGCTCACCTACTTTGCTGTCGATCATGTCGTGGCGTTGGCCAGCGGCACGGCATTCGTTGTGAGTGAAAGCATCGACTGGCTGATCTTCAAGATCACCCGTCGCCCCATGAAGGATCGCATCGTCATCTCATCGGCCGTTGCAGTGCCCTTCGATGGCCTGATCTTCCTCGGCATTATGGGCTGGCTCATCCCGCAACTGTTCTGGGTGCACTACACGCTCAAAATGGTGGCCAGCATCTTCATGTGGCTCTGGCTCAGCCAGCGTGCCAACCGTTCAACCTCGCTGAAACCCGCTGAATAACGATGACCTCTGCTTCAATGATCGCTGCCGTCAATCCCAATCGCATGATCTGGGTGACTTTCCAAAAAGTAGGTTTCCACCGTTGGCCGGATGCTCCCGAAGAACGGAGCTATCTCTCCGACCGTCACCGGCACCTGTTCAAGTTCCGAGTGTGGATCCAGGTGTGGCACGGCGACCGCGAAATCGAGTTTCACACCTTCCTTGATTGGCTTGAGGGCCTGTACGCGGACAACATACTGGAACTCAGCGGCAAGAGCTGCGAGACGATCAGCGACGAGTTGCGGGCCCTCATCGCCGCTCGCTATCTTGACCGCGAGATCTGGATCGAGGTCAGCGAGGACGGCGAATGCGGGTCCTTCACGCGCTACGACGCGGTGGAGCTGCGCAAGTGAAGAACGTCTGGCTGCTGCCCATCGAGGCGCACGAGCAGCGATACACCGAGCAGTGGCGGCGGCATCTGCCCGAGCAGCTGTGTCGCGCCGCTGAGGATCGCGACATCCGTGTGGATGTGCGTGTGATCAACGGCGAAATGCCCGATCAGACACCCACCGCCGGGGCGTTCCTCGACTTCGCCGGCACCAACGTCTTCAAGAGCACGCAAATCGCGGAGATCGCGCGTCGCTTTCAGCGCAACGAGGTGCAGAGGAATGACATTTTCCTCTTCACCGATGCCTGGCACCCCGGCGTGCATCAGGTTCGGTACATGAGCGCGCTGTGCGGCGTCCCCGTGCAGATCGTGGGCCTCTGGCACGCTGGGCATTACGATCCCAACGACTTCCTCGGTCGCATTGAAATGAAGGACGGACCTTGGGCACGCGCGATGGAGCGGGCGCTGTTCGAGGCCTATGACGTAAGTGCCTTCGCCACGCAGGCCCACATCGACCTGTTCTGCAAAGGCGTGGGCGTTCGCAAGGATGACACTCGAGTGGCCAAGGTTGGCTGGCCCATGGAGTACCTGAGCGGCGAGTTGGAGGAGGCCCGCCGCACACCCAAGGAGAACATCGTTCTGTTCCCGCACCGGGTGGCACGCGAGAAGCAGGCTGACATGTTCCGCGATCTCGCGGGCGAGTTCCCGGATTGGCATTTCGAGGTGTGCCAAGATCGAGCGCTCACCAAGCCGGAGTACCACAGTCTGCTGGGACGCAGCCGCGTGGTGTTCTCGTGCAGCCTACAGGAGACCCTCGGTATCGGCTGCTATGAGGGTGTGCTTGCCGGGGCTGTGCCGGTGGTTCCGGACCGGCTCTCCTACCGCGAGATGTATCCCAAAGAGTTTCGCTATCGCAGCGCGTGGACCCTGCCGGACAGTTTCGAGCAGAACAAGTCAGCCCTAATAGCCTACCTTCGCAAGGTACTCGCTCGTGCTGCGGAAGACGGCTTCGATCTGGAGCCCTGCCGGCAGCAACTCGCACCCTTTTTCTCAGGTGAGGCGCTATACACTCGGATGTATGCGCATCTCTGAACACGCACCGTCCGTTTGGCCAGCCAGCAAGAGCTACGATTGGAGATGTGCGCGTGAGATACCGCAGCGCAAAAACCTATGGTCACGACATCGGACTGTCCTGCTGTTTCCGGCAGTGGCGATCAGCCTCGCACTGCCGGTTCCTCCATGGCTACGCGCTCGCCGTGCACCTGGAGTTCGAAGCCGACGATCTCGACGCCCGTAGCTGGGTCATGGACTTCGGCAGCCTGAAACCGGTTAGGCGGTGGCTGGAGCAAACCTTCGATCACAAGACGCTGGTGGCTGCGGACGATCCTCTGCTCTCCCAGATGCGAGCAATGGACGAGCTCGGTCTGATCCAGCTTGTCGTTCTTCCGCGCGTGAGCTGCGAGGCGTTCGCCGAGCATATTTTCGCTTGGGTTAGCGACTGGCTGGCCGACCAGAGCCTCAGCCCTCGCATCCGGCTCGCCGAGGTTCATGTCCGCGAGCATGGCGCAAACGCCGCGAAGGCGCTGGCATAGAAGCCCCGGACCTACCGCAGCTTCCGCCCGGCTCCCCAACCGATCATTGCGCTCAGCCTAGAAGCAGACCTTCCGGAATGCGCCCGTCCCGGACATCTAAGGAGACGTGGACGCTCCTCCATAGCGGACACGCACCGTGAGGGCTGCGGTGGCCCCTTCGCATAAGGGCAGGTTACGGAACGATAAAATGACGAGCGCGGCTTGCAGAGCTGTCGGAATCCCTCTGTGACAGAGAGACCGTCGGGCCGGTGATCACGGACGTAGGCCGGCTTCTCGGCAGCGGCTTGCTTCACAGTGCCCCTTTTAAAAACTCAAGCTCAAGCGCCTGTCGGCCGACAAGCCGTTCGAGCGTGGCGATCCGTGCCTCATAGGCCTGGATCGTGTCGGCGGCGGCTGCATCGTCGTCGAGCGCGCCAGCCTCGTATTTCTGCACCCAGACGCGCAGGAGGTTGCGCGAGGGGTCATGGCGCTTGGCCAAGCCGAGCAGCGTCTCGCCCGACGGGTACTCCTGTACGACCTGGCGCTTGAATGCGATGCTGTGGGAACGATGTCGGTCCACGGTCTTCATCCTCCGAAGACCCAGTGATCCGGTCAATTAGTCCTGCCCGAACTGTCCACCCCCAGGGGCTCACTCCAAACTCTGATAGGGCTCGGAACAAAAGAGGCCGCCCTCAAGCAGCGGCCCGAAGTCACGGGAGGAAACGTCCTCGGAAGGGCTGCAGCGCAGCGGCGCTGACGCTATCGCATTGCTGCACTGCGATAAGTCGCCGGGCGCCGCAGAGTTCCACCCCGCTGTGCTGTTAATGCACGAGCCCCACCGACCCAGCCCGCGGGGAAGGGGGGTCACCTTGGACCGAGCCGGTGGGTGTCCCTTGGGAGGACGCTAGAGAGCTTGGTGCGGCAATGCAGCAATTGAAGGATGGCTGCTGGCAATCACGCTACAGATGTCAGTTTGTGCTGGTCAGCCTGCCGGAACTGCACGTTCGCGCTCGACCCTGAGCGGTGCCGCAATTCACAGCTGAACCGGCGCCCGTCTTCGTCAACGACCAGATCGAACCGGTCGGGAAGGCGGATCTGCTCCTTCACATGAAGCCGTGCGCCACCATTCGAAATGTCGCGGATCGAGCATGCGATCACGCTCCCGCCTGGCACGTGGATGCTGGCTGGTAGCAGGACTCGGATCCGACGCTCGGCGCGACGCTCCTCCATGCCGACGGTCCAATCGTCCAAGCTGGTGCTGATGCTGGACACACCGCTGGCCGCATGTCGCATGCTCGACAGGATGTCGCCCGTCGCCCGAGCTTGCTCGTCCATCGAAGCGCTTACACCATCGACGTGCGAGCTGATCGCGCCGATCGCCGCGGTGATCGAGGCGAGCGTCGTCGCCACCTCGGCCGATACGGTCTGCATGCCGACGACCTCCCCACTGATCCGGGCAGTGGCGGCTGCGGCTTGGCCGGCCAACTCCTTCACCTCAGTGGCAACGACCGCGAAGCCTCTACCGGCCGCACCTGAACCGCGCCGGGTTTCCCGGAGGCTATTTGGTTTGTGTCAGGCGGCGGCCAAGGCTTGCCCCGCACCCTGAGTGAAGTAGTGCGCTTCGGCCTCAGCGCGAGGCACGTTGCCGATCGGTTCGAGAAGCCGGCGGGTGTTGATGGACTGGATGCCCCCACCCCGGCGGAAGCCGGTAGTCTGGGCCTGGACCTTTCACATCTGCCGGAGCAGTCCATGGATCCGATCGCCATCGTCGGCCTCGATTTGGCCAAGCGCATCTTCCAAGTTCACGGCGCACGCGCCGATGGCAGCGTCGCGCTACGCAAGAAGCTGTCGCGACCGCAGGTTCTCACGTTTTTCGCGCAACTTCCGACCTGCATCGTTGCCATGGAGGCCTGCGCTTCGGCCCACGAGTGGGGACGTGCGATCCGTGAACTGGGTCACGAGGTTCGACTGATCCCACCCATCTACGTCAAGCCGTTCATCAAGCGGCAGAAGAACGATGCAGCCGACGCTGAGGCCATTGCCGAGGCCGCCTCGCGCCCGACGATGCGCTTCGTTGCGATCAAGAGCGAGGCTCAGCAGGCGCGAGCCATGATCTTTCGGACGCGCGACCTTCTGGTACGGCAGCGCACCCAGCTCATCAATGCGTTGCGCGGCCATCTCGCCGAGCACGGCATCGTGGCGCCGCAGGGAGCGACCAACGTGCGCCAGCTCGCCCTGGCGATTGACGACGTCGCGACCGCGCTCGATCCGCTCGTTGCCGATCTGAGCCGCCTCTACCTCGACCAGATCCGGGATCTCGATGCCCGGATCTCGGAGTTGGAAAAGCGGGTCGCGCAGGAAGCCAAGCGATCGGGCATGACGTCCCGCCTCATGACGATGCCGGGGATCGGACCGATCACCGCCATGGCGATCGAGACGTTCGCGCCGCCGATGGCGACGTTCAAGCGCGGACGCGACTTTGCAGCTTGGCTCGGCCTCGTGCCACGACAGTTCTCTTCAGGCGGAAAGCAGGTCCTGGGTCGCGTGTCCAAGATGGGCCAGCGCGACATCAGGCGTCTCCTGATCATCGGCGCTATGACGGTCATCCGCTGGTCGATCCGCAAGGGAGCACCGGCAGGCTCCTGGCTGGCGAGGATGCTGCCGCGCAAGCCGCGCCTGGTCCTCGCCATCGCCTTGGCTAACAAGATGGCCCGCGCAGCCTGGGCGATGCTGATGAAGAACGAGAGTTATAGGGCTCCGGTGCCGGCTGCTTGATCAGAACATCAAGCCACCATCGCATCGGTGTGTCGGGTAGGAAGGTCGAAGAGAGGTAAGGACGGAACGATCGGTCAGATCGGGATCAGGAAAAGCAAGACTGGTTGACGAGCCACGAGCTCGCGTGTGTTGATCTGCACCTGATCCGCGCATCTCCATACTGGCCCGCGGCATAGACATGGCCGCATCATGAGGCCTGAGACATGACCGCACCCGATCCCCCGTCAGAGCCGCTCAACACCCTCTTGCGCGACAGGGGGCATCCAGACATGAACCAATCGACCCATTCGAGGGTGGCGAACTCGACCGCCTCGAAGGATCGCCACGACCCACGACGATGGATCACCTCGGCCTTGAACAGGCCGTTGATCGTCTCGGCCAGGGCGTTGTCGTAAGAGTCGCCGACGCTGCCGACCGAGGGCTCGACGCCCGCCTCCGCCAATCGCTCCGTGTAGCGCAGGGCGAGGTATTGCGAGCCCCTGTCGCTATGGTGCACGAGCCCGCCGCCCCAGAGAGGACGACGCTCGTGCAGGGCCTGCTCCAAGGCATCGAGCACGAAGCCGGCATGGGCGGTCCGCGACGCCCGCCAGCCGACGATGCGCCGGGCGAAGGCGTCAATCACGAAGGCCACGTAGACAAAGCCGACCCAGGTCGCGACATAGGTGAAGTCGCTGACCCATAACGTGTTTGGCCGCGGTGCCTTGAACTGGCGGTTCACCCGGTCGAGCGGACAGGGGGCCGCCAGATCGGGGATGGTGGTGCGGACCTTTCTGCCCCGCACGATGCCTTGCAGTCCCATGACCCGCATCAGTCGGGCGACCGTGCAGCGGGCCACCACGACCCCTTCCCGGCCGAGCTGCCGCCAGACCTTGCGCACGCCATAGACGTGGAAGTTCTCCTCGAACACGCGTCGGATCTCGACCATCAGCGCCGCGTCCGAGCGAGCCCGAGCCGGCAGCCTGCCGGGATCGGCCCGCCGGGCGGCGTGGGCGTGGTACGTCGACGGGGCGATCGGCAGAACCTTGCAGATCGGCTCGACCCCGTAGGCGGCGCGGTGATCGTCGATGAAGGCGATCATGTCCGCGACCGGCGGTCGAGCTCCGCCAAGGCAAAATACGCGCTGGCCTTCCTGAGGATCTCGTTGGCCTGCCGCAGTTCGCGGTTCTCGCGCTCCAGCGCCTTGATCCGCTCGCGCTCGTCCGTTGTTGGGCCAGCCCGCTGACCTCGGTCCCGCTCAGCTTGGCGCACCCAGTTGCGCAGCGTCTCGCCCGAGCAGCCGATCTTGGACGCGATCGAGCGGATCGCCGCATATTGCGAGCCGTGCTCGCCCTGATGATCGAACACCATCCGGACCGCGCGCTCGCGGACTTCAGGCGAAAAGGGTGTGCTGCGCTTCGTCATGGCTCCATCCTCTCAAGAGTGGGAGCCTCCGGGAAACCCGGCGCGGTTCAATGGGCCGTCCAGCGCTCGCGCTACATGACCCTGGAAAGCATCGCCCCAATCGGCGATGATCCCCTCGTCAGCCTGCCCACCCTGGCAGCCTGATCCTCCCGGCCCAAGCCGGTGATCGCGATGGCTCTCAACGAGCTACACCACGCCAAGGGACACGACCGC